>Ga0075424_100000888_pt1 | contig 24901 bp, 21 predicted proteins | sample SoiMethybrSBSTD3_FD_75301 | JGI IMG/M metagenome (GOLD analysis project Ga0075424, IMG submission 75301) | Bulk soil microbial communities from a Populus tree surrounding site in Tennessee, USA - Soil MetaG P. TD hybrid SBSTD3 | ecosystem: Environmental > Terrestrial > Soil > Tree plantation... | reverse complement strand
GTCAGTCACAGTCATGTCCATCATTTCACCGTGACGACAATCTCCATTCCACGGTGGTACGTGCACACGAGTTTGTACACGCCCGGCCGCGACGGCGCGGTCCACGCGACGGTTCTGCGCTGGCTGTTCGGCAACACCACCTCGCTCAAGCCGGCGTCCTCCGCGACGAGGTTGTGATCGGCATCGTCCAGATTCTGGATATCGAACGTGATTCGCTGGCCAGGGGTGACGTTCAACGTGTCCGGCGAGAAGCGGAACCCGCGCGCAACAACGGCAATGGCGTTCGACGCTTGAGGCGTTGCGGCCACCGATGGAGGCGGGGCCGTGTACGGACTCACACCGCCGTGCGGGCCGCCGATATCCGCAACAACCTTGGCGCTTCGATTGTCAGCCGCAATCTGGACGAACGTGCCGCCGTGCGGATCGCCAAGCTTCGGCGTCTGGATCGTGGCGAGCATCTTGAGCGTCACGCGGTCGAAGATGCTGATCGACCCCAGGTTGTTGCTCACCCACAATTCCCGGCCATCGGGCGACAGGATGATGTGATCGGCCTGGCACAGCCCGTCGGGGCACGACAGCTGCTCGCGGATGATCGTCATGTTGGTGGTGTCGATTGCCGCAAACGTGGCGCCCTTCTGACCGTTGCCGCCCTCGCCCTTGTTGGCGACGTAGGCGATCTTCTCGTCGGGCGACAGGCGAATCCCGTACGGACCGCGGCCGGTTGGCGCGATCCCCAGAATGCGCCCGCTGTCCAAATCGAGCTTCACGAGCTTGTTCGTGGGTCCGAGCGTTACGTAACCGGTCTTGCCGTCCTGGGTGATCGCAGTCCACACGGGACCGGGCCCCACTGGAAAGTTCCCGACGATCTGCATCGTCTCGGCATCGACCTTCGCGAGCCATCCATCGATCTCGCGGCCGCTGGCATCGCGGTTGATGCCCGGACGAACCGTCACATAGAGAAACTTCCCGTCGGGAGAGGGAAAGGCGATATAGGGTCGGCCGTTGAAGTCGCCGGTGGGAATCGCCCGTACGACTTTGTTTGTGGCGGGGTCGACGAGAAAGATCGGCACCGGACCTGCGAACGAGTCGAGCAGTATGTATTTGTCGGCGTAGACCTGCGCGTGATGCGTCGAGCCTCCGGTGTTGATGAACGCGGCCAGTTTCAGTGTCTTTGCATCGACCACGGCGGTCGGCGCGCCAAATCCTCCGCCGAAGAACCCGCCCTCGCGGCCGCCGCCGCCAACCGCGACGGGACCGGACGGAATGTAGATGTATCGCGCGTCAGGCGACAGCGTGATCCCATGCGGCGTGGACGGCATATCGATGTCCGCGACCGCGATGATCTTCCGCGCCTTGGCATCGATGACGATCACCATCGGCTTGTCGGCCGTGGAGTTGTAGCTCACGCTCGCGTTGGTGAAAAACAACAGATCGCCGGGCTTGGTCTCGTAGGCGGGCTTGCCCGTGGCGTCAAACGTCTGGACGACGCCCATGCCGAAATCGGGCCTGTCGATCCTCATGAAGCGAAGCAGCTCGGTCGCGGGACCTGCGGGGCCGCCGCCGCGTGTGCCTCGGCCGGCGCGTCCCTGCGGTTCCTGCGCCGCCTGCACTGGCGCCTGCGGCGCGGCGATCTCGCTTCGACGGGCAACGACCGTCAGAAGTATCGGAACGATCAGCGCGATCGCGATTCGTCGATAACCGTTCATCGATTGCCTCCGGACCTGCGCACTCTACCTCAAAAATCGAGCTGCGCGCGTCGATCCGGGTGCCCTGATCGCGCCACATTGACTCGACTCGGCGTTGCTCGTAGCATCCGTCCCCTACATATCCGCCGTAGAGATCGGAGGCCCTAATGCCGCGCTTGCTCGGCGCATTTCTCTCCTCGATCGCCGTCCTTGCCGTGGTCGCAGCGTTCGCGGGCTGCGGCTCTCGAGAAGCGACAAAGCCTGGCCATCCGCTCAACGTGACGGTAAACCTCGATCAGGCTCGAACGGCCATCCGCCCGGTCGGGGCCGCAGGCGGAGTGCTTACGGCCGTCGCAGCCGATGGGACAAAGTTCACGTTGGAAATTCCCCAGAATGCGTTGACAGTCGATACGCCGATCATGATGACGCCCGTTTCGAGCATCTCGGGCCTGCCGTTCAAGAATGGATGGACAGGTGCGGTGCAGTTCGGGCCTGAAGGCCTTCAGCTCTCGCACGCCGCCAGGTTGACGATTGATCCAGTGAAACCGATCCCCCCTCCACAGCGAGTTGGCTTTGGATATTTCGGCGAGGGCCGCGATTTTCACCTCGAGCCGTTGGACCGGCGGTCGAGCAAGATTCAGTTAGCGATCGTCCATTTCTCCGGCGCAGGCGCGAGTCAGGGCAACAGCTCGGATGCTGATGGCGTCGCTCCCGTCGATGCCCAGGCACAAGCGGCGCAAATGTTGGCGCAGTTGATCGCGGAGGCGCGTCGGAACAATTCGGAGAAGTCAACCAACGATCTCGTCAAGGACCTCTCCGCGGACCTGTTCGCGCGGTACCAAGAGCAACTGAAGGCTGCCTTAAAGAGAGGCTGTGTCAGCGCCAACGGGGTAATCAGACAAGCGCTGCAGCTTCAGAACATGCTCGAAGGACTCGGTATCGAGGACCCGAGCGCGAGCGCGTTTTTTGAATCCGACAACGTTCACAATGCCGCCGATACTTGTCGCAAGGAGAAGGAGAAGGATCTCGATACCGCATGCGCCGCCGGCAACAGTACTGAATCGATGGTGCAAGCGTTCAGGGACGTTTTCAATGCTGACAAGAGTAAGCCCGTGACCGGCTCCGGCTCTCCCTCGGATACCGACGCCCTGCTCGAACTCCAGGAAAAATGCAACGTCCATGGCTGGACGGGCACTATCACCGCGTCGACCGTCAAAGCCGATACGATGAATTTGGGAGACACAAAGGTCACATCGAACGAATCCCTCTTGCAGAAAGCGAATTTGGGCAAGGTGGAGTTCCTGACAGCGAACGGCGAAAGCTCCACCGCCACGATGGAGGGCACCCTCGACGGAACCTACAATTCAAATGAAACGAGCAGTACCCCTGCACATCACCTGGAACCGCAATGTCCCGCCTGGGCAGAGAGTGGAAAAAACAGCACTACCGAGTCCCTGAGCGGTAGTGGTTCGACGAAGGCGCGAGTCACGATCGCCATAGACCATCTGAACGTCACGGTCGACGTCATGCCTGCTTCTGACGATGAAATCGAGGTGAGCGGGAATTCCACCGTCCAGGGGATACGTAAACGTGAGTACTGTAGAGACGGTGTCGAATCCTACAGTGAATCGAAAGAGCTCCACGACACACGCTCGTTCGAGGGCACTGCATTTAAAACGACTCTCGATCCGGCGAACCCGAATATGTTGAAAGGATCGACGACGTACAAGGACGGAAATTCAACGACCACGATTACCTGGGATCTGAAGCGCTGAGGTCGTCCAAAGGAACGATCCCACGGTGGGATGGGCGCTCAGTAGTAAGCGATATCGGACGCGTATGTCGGGTAGGCCCACAGCATCCGCCGTAATTGACTGGCAGGTATGCCGGCGCGCATCGCGAGCGCGAACACGTTGATGGTCTCGTCGGCGCGGGGTCCGAGCAGGTGCGCACCGACGATCCGGTCCGTCCCGTCTTCGACCAGCACCTTGAAGGCCGAATGCCGCTCGCCGACACGGCGCGATGAATTCCAGCCCGAAGTGTCCTCGAGCCGGACGGTGAACCGAAGCTCCTGGCGGCGCGCCTCGTCTTCATCGAGACCGACGCGGGCGAGCGGCGGAATCGTGAAGACGACGCTCGGAACGGTGGAGTATTCCGTCTTCAGGTGGTTGCCTTCGAGCAGGTTGGCCGCGGCTATTCGCCCCTCGTAACCGGCGACAGGGCTCAGCGGCGGTCCGCCGGAGTCGGCACAGTCGCCGGCCGCATACACCATCGGATTCGAGACGCTCTGCAGGTATTCGTTGACAACCACGCCGGCGCCGGAGCGGCGTACACCGGCAGCCTCGAGATTCAGCTCTTCGAGATCCGGAACGCGACCGGCACCATGCACCACGAGGTCGGTTTCGAACGCCACTTCCTCTGACTCGGCGAAACCGACAACCCTGCTTCGTCCGCGCGCACTCTCGACGCGCCGGACTTCCGTGGACAGGCGTAGATCGATCCCGAGCTCCCGCGTTCGGTCGACGAGTCGAGCGACGAGGTCACGATCGAATGCCTCGAGCGGACGCGCGCCGCGATGGACGATCGTGACGCTGGCGCCCGCGCGTGCAGCCACGTGCGCGAACTCGAACGAGATATAGCCGCCGCCAATGAAGACGATGGACGAGGGCAGCGAGTCGAGATTGAGGAAGTCGTCACTGATCATGACGTGCTCTGATCCCTCGATCGGGAGCGGCACGGGCACGGCGCCGGTGGCGATCGCAAGCGCGCGCGTCGCCTCGAGCATCTCACCATCGACTGTGATCCGCGTCGCCCCCACAAATCGCGCTACGCCGTCGAAGGTTTCAATGCCCGCTTTCGCGAGCGCCGTGCGGCGCGCCGCCGGCACCGGATCGGTGAATGTCCGCTTGAACTGCATCAGCGCCGGCCAGTCCAGGCGGAGTCCATCCGGCTCGACGCCTTTGCCCGCCAGCACGCGCCCCGCGTCAACGGCAGCCGCCGCGCTCACCAGCACTTTTTTCGGGTCGCAGCCGCGAAGCGCGCACGTGCCGCCGAACGGCCGCTTGTCGACCATCGCCACGCTCCAGCCGGCAGCCCGGCACTGCGATGCAATGTTGCCGGCGGCCGCGCCGGAACCAATCACGACCAAATCAAAGCTTCGGCTCATGGCCTGGCAGGCGTACGTGCGGGAAAAACAGGCGCGAACGAAGGAACGTCACGCCGCTTCGACGAGCGTCAGCGCAAACTGATCGGCGGAATCGATCCACTGGGCAGAGAGCCGGAATCCGGCGCTCCGCAGCATCGCGACAATGTCGTTCGGCTGGTACTTGTACGAGCTCTCCGTCCAAATCCGCTCGCCTCTGGCCATGCTGAAGGCGATTCCCGCCGCGTCGATGCGCACCTGCTGCGCGTCGCGGGCGACCAGGTGCATTTCGACCCGCGAACTCGCCGCGTTCCAGACGGCTTCATGATCGAACCGATCGATCTTGAAATTGCCGCCAAGCTCGCGATTGATTCTTACCAGAAGGTTGCGATCGAATGCGGCGGTCACGCCGAGCGGATCGTCATAGGCGAGCCGAAGATCCCGTTCGGACTTGACGAGGTCCGCCCCAATCAACAGCGCATCCCCGACCCTCAGATGACCTCGGACCCACCGCAGGAACGCATCGGCACCGGGCGGGTCGAAGTTGCCGATGTTGGAGCCGAGAAACAGCGCGAGCATGCCGTCCGCGCTCTGGCGCTGCTGCGCCACCTCGCCGAGCCCGGCTTCATAGGTCGCCTGGTGCGTTCGGACCTCGATCTGTTCCAGCGATGCCAGCGCCCGCGCGGACGACTCGAGCGCGCTTGCCGACACATCGACGAGATGCACCGTATTTATGCGGGCTTCCCGATCCGCCGCGTCAATCAGCACCCTGAGCTTTTCGCCGCTGCCAGAGCCGAGCTCCACAATCGTCGACACCTTCGGCACGCGGCGAAAGACCTCGCCCCCATGCCGTTCCAGCAATCGCCGCTCCGCGCGCGTGATGCCGTACCACGGCAGCCGGCAGATCGCGTCGAAGAGCGCCGACCCCAGAGCGTCGTAGAGATAGCGCGACGGCAGCTGACGCGGATCCTGCGTCAGGTAGTACTGGACATCCGCGGCAAACTGCGCGGCCGCTTTTCCGCGGTCGGCTCGATCGACGGCAGGTGGTCGCCTCACCGCAGATCCCTCACGCACCGGAACGTGGCGTAGACGTACGGATAGCGCGCCCGGAACCAGTTGCGGAATGTCGGGCGAAGCAGTTCGCGAGCAGTTGCCGGCGAAGCGCCCTTCATGACGACGTGCTCGTTATCGAAGAAGTCCGCTGAGTACTCTGGATACGAGGCCATCGGCTTGAAGCCGGGAAACGGAGCGAATGGCGTCGTGGTCCACTCCCATCCGTTGCCAACGAGATCCTCCACACCCCATGCGCTGCGGCCGGCGGGATGGCTTCCTGCAGGCTCCGGATCCCAGCTCGCGAAGTCGAAGACTCCATGCGATACGGCCGGTTCCTCGTCGCCCCATGGATGCGGGCGCTCGCGACCGGCGGGGGTGCCGAACGCCGCGCGCTGAAACTCCTCCTCGGTCGGCAGACGGACGTCCCGCCAGCGGGCGAATGCCGCCGCCTCCGCGAAGCTGACATACACCGGCCACGAGAGGGGCAACGGAATCAACTCGAACATCCCGCGCCAGTACCACCGCCCCTCGTGGCGCTCCCAGAACAAGGGATACGACATTCGCTCCTCTTGCACCCATGCCCAGTCTTCAGGTCTCCACAAGCGCTCGGTGGTGTATCCCCCAGCCTCGACGAACTCGAGGAACAACGCGTTGGTGACGTCGTGCCGCTCGATGGCGAATGCGCGCACATCCGCGGTGTTGGCGGGGAACTCGTTGTCCCACCCGAAGGGGATCGACCCGCGATCGACGCCGAGCGTCACGCGACCGCCGGGTACCTCTATCCAATCGGCAACAGGCACGCGCCCTTCGACGCGCGGCCTGTAGCCATCTGGCCTGCGTTTCTGTGCGAACGGAAGGCGGTGCCACATGTACAGGAGGGTCTCCTGATGCATGGCCTCGTGTTCGAGAATCGAGAACACCGCCTCGCTTCCATCGAGTAGTGCGTCACCGGGCCGATCGAGATCGGCGTGTTCGAGCGCGTCGAGCACGCGGCGATCCGCTTCCTCGGCGAATGCTCGAACGAGATCTCGGGCCGGCCACTGATCGCGTATCTGCCTGGACGGGGCGTTGGCCTCGTGAGGATCAATCCCGCGCGCAAACAGCCGCTCAAGACGCTCGTCGATGCTCGCGCCGCCAAGCCCCTTCTTGACGAGCGTATTGAAGCTGAAGGCCGGTAGATGCCCTTCGTAGAACACGATTGGGTGGCGCAGCGCTATGGGCTGGCTGTAGTACGCCGCGTCAACCAGAAGATCGAAGAGCGTGCGTGACCGCTCGCGGTTGCGCCGGTACCAGGCGACGAACGTCGATCTGTCGAGCGCCTGTGAGGTGAGCACGGAGACCTACCGTGTCGCCGGACGACTCGCGCCTTCGCTGCTTTGCAGCTTCGGCGAGGCAAGTGTCGGCTGCGTGACGATCGGCCTCAGGCCCACCGTCCACGTCAACGGCAGCGAAACCGGGTCGTAACAAAGCCGATCGTCGCACGCCTGGTAATTCAGGACGCCGCTGATCGTCAGTGAACTCTGTGCGCTGAGCGCCGTTCGTGTGGACGCCTGACCGTCGAGCACAACCTCCTGCGTGATCGTGAACGGCTTCTGATAGGTCGGCACCCGCTCGTTGAGCGGCTTGAAAAAATAGACTTCCGGTCGTGGATACATCGGCGCCGATGCACGAATGTACTGGCCCGGCAGTACCTTCAGCTCGATGACCTTGTAATTGGCCGCGCCGGGCGCGTAGACGTGTACGGCCGAATGCGGCGTCACCTGCGCGACCACGGAAAAGCGATTGCCGGGAGCAACCGCCGCATCCGAAGGATACGTCACGACGTCGAGATGCTGCGAGGCGATCCTCGTGCCGGCAACGGCCGAATCGACATCGTTGAGCCGCACGCGGATGCTCGACACGGTGTTGCGGACGGTATAGGAGTCCTCGAAGAAGCGCGCTTTCACGCGACCGGCACGATCGACGATGAAGGTCCCGGGAAACGGAATGCCGCGCTGCCGCTCATTCGCGCCGTTGGCGGAAACGTACAGCTTCACCTGCGCGACCACGTCCGGATCCTTGCCGTTCGGTCCAAGCCCTTTCTCCGCCACCGTGTTCAGGATGCCGTAGCGCTTGATCGTCGCCGAGCCAACGTCAGAGAGCAGCGGGAACGTGATGCCGTGCTGCTGGCTGAAGGCAGCGAGAATCTCCTGCGAGTCATAGCTGATGCCGACAAGTCCGAGGCCATCCTTCCGCAAAGTCTCGTACTGACTCTGCAGCTCGAGCAGCTGGGTCTTGCAGTAAGGGCACCAGTCGGCCGAGCGGTAGAACACGACCATCGCGCCCTTCGGCCCCATCACCGATTTCAGCGTCCGCGTCTTGCCGTGCTGGTCGGACAGGCTGAAGTCGGGCACCGTGGCGCCGACCTGCGGCCCCAGCTTGCCGACGTCGATCTTGCGGACCTCCTGCGCGAAGACGGCGATTGCCGGGATCGCTATCGCGGCAAGGAGTGCGCACAGCAGCGTAACGCGTTTCATTGACGTCTCCCGTTCACCGATCCCGAAGATTTCGCAAGCATGGCAGTCAGACGCGGATGCAGCGGCCATTCGAGCAGATGCCGACCGAACAACACCGTGGTGAACACCAACACGAGCAGTGTGCTCAAGTGCCACACGACAACCGTCATCGTCGTCGCGTGCGGAGCCGGACGTGACACGCATGCGACGACGCTGCTCAACGCGGCTCCCGCGAGGCCCGCAAATGCCGCCGTAGCCGAAGGCATCAGCGGCGCGCCTCGACGCACCATGACCATCATAGCCGCGACCGGCACGAACGCGCCAAGCAACATCGCCATCGTGCATGGCCAATCGGTGCCCACCACCAGGCCTGCCGCCCCGCGCGCGTCCCAGTCGCGCAGGCACCCCAGCGCGAGGATCGCCAGCCACAGCGCGAGCGGAATCGCCGGAGCGATCTGCCAGCGAGACGATCGTCCCGGAATCACGGAGAGCAACGCCGCAGCCGCCGCCGCGACTCCCGTGGTCAGCGCTGTAGCCTGCTCGAGCCAGAATCGGGAGAGACTGATCCGGGTGAACCACGTGGTGTCGTGCGACATGATCGCGATCAACGCCGCCGCATAGCCACCGCTGACCGCGAACCAGAGGGCCGTTCGCCGCCATGGCGCGCGCAGCGGCCGCGCCGGCGTCGCGTCATCCGTCAGGATCTCGATGAGCTCGTTGGTCTTCATGGTCACGTCTTCTTCAACATCGCGCGCAGCGACGTCATCGCACGGTGCGTCGCCACCTTCAACGCGCCCACGGTCGACCCGGTCGCCGCGGCCGCTTCCCGAAGCGACATCTGGCGCAGCTTCAGCAGTTCGATCGCCTCACGCTGGCCGCGCGGCAACCGGTTGATGGCGACCCGGAGCTCCTCCGTATGCGAGAGCTCCTCCCGATATGTATTCGCCTCGGACGCGGGAAAGGTTACGGCATCCTCATCGAGCGGCAGCTCGCGCATACCGCGGCGGAGCCGCCGCCGGCCCGCATCAATCGTGCGTCGCCGCACGATGGCCAGCAGCCACGGCATGAACGGACGGTCGGGATCGTAGGTCGCCCGAACGGCATGCACGGAGAGCAGGACATCCTGCACAACGTCTTCGACCGCGTCCGAGCCTATGAGGTAGCGGTCGTTGGACACGACGCGTCGAATGACGGCCGTCAACATGTGAAGAAGACGCCCGTATGCCTCGCGATCGCCCGAGTTGGCGGCGATCATCAGCGTCCGGAAATCGGTGGACTCAGCGTCCGGCATGCGAACCGTCAATCGTAACCTTTTGCCGCCGGCCAGCGAATCCACCGGTGAAGAGAGAGAGGACACCATGAGTACGAACAGATTTCTTCACGGCGTGTATGGCGGGCTGGCGGGTGGTCTGATCTTCGGCGTCATGATGGGGATGATGGGGATGTTGCCCATGATCGCGAAGATGGCAGGCAGCTCGTCGCCGGCGATCGGCTTCGGCATCCACCTGATCATCAGCGCGATCATCGGCGCAATTTTCGCGATCGTCGTTGGGGATCGACTCCGAACGGCTGGCAGTTCGATCGCCGCCGGCCTGGTCTACGGGCTGGCGTGGTGGTTCCTTGGACCGCTGACGCTGATGCCATTGATGATGGGGATGGGACTCGGGGTGAACTGGACGGCCGCCGCGACGACCGCCGCGATGCCGAGTCTTGTGGGCCATCTCGTGTACGGAGGTATCCTCGGCGGCGTGTACGCGTGGCTCCAGCGATCGGTCGGCGTCCCGCGCCGCGTTTGAATTGCTGATCGGTCGATATACGCGCTGAAACGGAGGGAACTCGCATGAGGTCACGGCGCCGGTTTGTGGGGACGATGCTCGGCTCGGCGGCGATAGGCGCGTTGGCGTATCGGACAGCCGGAGCGCAGCGGACGGGACGCGGCGCGGGCGGCCGCCACATTCTCGTGCTGGACGTGATCGAGACCATGCTTGACATCAACGCGCTCGAGCCGCACTTCGTGCGGGCCTTCGGCGACGGGCAGGTCCTCAAGGAATGGTTCGCGAACCTGCTCCTGTATGCGAACGTGACGACGGTGGCCGGCCCGTACGCGGATTTCGGCACCGTCGCGGGCGCCGTGCTGGACATGACCGCGACGGCCCACGGAAAGATGCTCACGATTGAAGACCGCAACCGGATTCTGCAGGGAACGCTGACACTGCCGCCACATCCGGACGTCAAGGACGGCCTGCAGCGGCTGAAAGCGGCGGGGTTGCGGATGGTGACGCTCACCAACTCCGCCCCCGCCAGCGTGGCGCAGCAGTTGAAGAACGCCGGATTGACTGACTTCTTCGAGCGATCGTTTTCCATCGATGCGGTCAAAAAGTACAAACCGGCCCCTGAGCCCTATCAGTACGTCGCGCGCGAGCTTGGCGTCGTAGCCGCAGACCTCCGCATGGTTGCCGCGCATGCATGGGACGTCCATGGCGCGCTGCGCGCGGGCTGCGCCGCGACATTTATTTCGAGGCCGGGCCACGCCCTGTTCCCGCTTGGCCCGAAGCCCGACATCCTCGCGTCGGATCTTCGCGACGCCGCGGCGCGCATCATCGCGGCCGAGCCGCGATAGGTGCGTGGTCTTCTGGCCGTCGCGCTGACCCTCGCGTGTGTGGCCGACGCAGCCGCCCAGAGTCCCTCCACCGCGCAGCCGGCGACGACCACGTGGACGGTTCGCGATTGGAGCCGCGTCGAGATGTGGCGCTTCTTCGAGCCGCCGGCCGGCGGCGGGAACAACGACTACGCGTTCGGTGCGAACCGGCTGTTCGCCGGCGTCCAGCGAACGGCGCGTGCATACGATTTCACCGCGGCGCTTCAGTACGTGCAGTTCGGAGCTTTGCCTCGCGATGCGGTTGGTCCAGGACCGCTTGGCACGGGCGCCGTCTACTACGCGCATGCTGGCCGCACGGATAGCCACCAGGTGTACCTGCGCTACGCGAACGTGCGGTTGAAACGGCTTCTCCCGCGCACCGCCATTCAGATCGGCCGCATGCCGTACGCCTCGGGCGGCGAGGCCCCGTCCGGCAATCCGAAGATCGAAGCAGTCAGGACACAACACGTCGCGGCGCGGCTGATTGGTGAGTTCGGGTGGTCGATCTATCAGCGGGCCTATGACGGCGTCCGCGTCGACATCGCCTTGAGCCGATTGAGCGCAATGGGATTCGCGTTTCATCCGACGCAGGGCGGCTTCGAGGATGCCGCCGGTCTCATGATGACGGGCGTCACGGTCGCCGGCGGCGCTGCGACCATCAACTCCGCCGCGGCCTCACCATCAGTGCAGTATCAGGTGTTCTCGTACCGATATCGCGATACGCGAGCGGTCACACAGCGTCCCGACAACACAGGTCGATCAGCGCGGGCGGCAGACGTCGGGATCAACACGTTCGGCGGCGCGATCGTCGCGGCGCCGCGTCCTCGAAACGGCCGTCAGTGGGACGGACTCGTCTGGACGGCTTTTCAAACCGGCTCGTGGTACGAACAGGATCACCGCGCGGCCAGCATCGCCGTCGAAGCGGGCCATCAGTGGACAACCGCGCGGTGGCAGCCGTGGCTGCGCGGCGGCTACTTGTACGCATCAGGTGATGGCGACCCGTCGGACGATCGCCACGGCACGTTCTTCGAGATGCTGCCGACGGTTCGCCAGTACGCGCAGAGCGCGCTCTACAGCCAGATGAACAACACCGACCTGTTCGCGCAGCTGCTCGCGCGGCCTCGACCGAACGTCAACGTTCGGCTCGACTGGCATCGTATCGGACTGGCTTCGCCGCGCGACGGCTGGTACTTCGGCAGCGGTGCGACGCAGCAGCACGGCAGCATCTTCGGCTTCGCGACGCGTCCGTCCTTCGGCGCCACGCACCTCGCCACCATCGGAGAAGGATCCGTTGATTACGCGATCTCGCCGCGCTGGTCGATCGGAGGATATCTCGCGGTTGGACGCGGAGGCGGCGTGGTGAGGCCCGCCTTTGCCGGACGGACGCTCACCTTCGCGTTCATCGAAAACGTGGTGCAGTTTTAGGCGGACCTGATTTAGGCGGACCTGAAGGTCCGCCTCTACGAGTCGTCTAGGCGGGTCTTTAGACCCGCCTAGATCCCGAGATACAACCGGTACATCCAGTCGCTCGGCACGTGGAACTTGTCGGCGATCAGGAGGACGCCAAAGAACACCAGCACGACGCTGCTGGCCATCGCGAGTGCGTTCCCCACCTTCTGAAACGACCCGATCAGCGGCAGCGCGCGCGCGAGGAACGCGGCTGCCAGCAGATACGGAATCGCCATCCCGAGCGAAAAGAGGAACAGCGCGGCTGCGCCGAGCGATGCCGACCCGACGCTGCCGACGTAGATCATCAGCGAGATGAAGAGCGCGCCGCCAAAGCAGGTCGAGCAGCCGACGGCAAACGCGGACCCGAGAAACATCATCTTCAACGTGTCGAGCCACCGTCGACCGGTGCCGAGCGTCCGCAGCAGCGGCAGCCGGCACACCGCCGGCGCGCCGGTCCGTGCAGCCATCCAGATCCCGACGATCAGGATGCCGATGCCCGCGACCATCGACATCGGACGATTCCAGTACTCCATCAGCCCGGACGCCTGCAGCCGCTCACCGGCCAACCCCGCCAGCGCGCCGCTGGCCGTGAACACAATCGTGAATCCCGCAATGAAGGAGAGCGCCGTGCGGAGAATCCGCGCGCGCGCCGCGGCAGGATCGGCGGCGCGATCCTGCATGCTGACGCCGGCCAGCGCGAATGTGTAATACACCGTGAGCTGGAGCAGGCACGGCGACAACACCGCCAGCAGACCCGCCAGCAGCGCGAAGAGCGTCGAGAGCGACAGCGCGTCCTCCTGCTGCAAGTCCTTCGGATACACGATCGGCAGCTTCCATTCCATCGTCTGCTCGAGATGCGCACTCATGTCGTGGACGACGAGATTGAGCGCCGACGCCGAGCCGCCGATGAGCGGTCTGCCGTCGGCGGTCGTCGTCGCGAAGCGCACGATGCTCGCTCGATGATGAAACGAGTCGGTCAGCAGCTCGCGGTCAATGGGAAGCAACTGCTGCCCGCTATCCGTTCGAAGCATCACCATCGGAGGTGTCCGTGGCAGCTCGCCGGCATGGATGTCCTCGAACACGTAGAAGACCGCGAACCGGTCGGGCTGGTACTTCGCCGCCAGCCGCGACTGCTCGGTCATGGTGAAGTAAGTCGGCGTCGCATAGATGCCCGAGATCATCGCGGAGGTGTGGCTGTGGTGGCCGGTTCCCTGACCGTCGCGCAGCAGCGTGCGCATCACCTTCGACGTCAGGCCCGCCTTGAAGGTGAGGATGTCGATCCGGTTCGCAGGTCCCCACTTCGAGACGACGAACAGCCACGACCAGGCGGCGAGCAGGCCGATCAAGCTGAGGGCGACGGCGCGGATCCACCGGGAATCCGCGGGCGGATTCAGCGTGGCGATGGCGGCGTCCATGGTGTCCCCTTCAGCGCTGCATCGAGCGCCGAACCGAGTAACCCGTTCTGATCCGACACGACTTCGCCTGTAACAGCATTGCCGTTGCGCGAGTACGCGACGAACACACCGCCGTGGCTGTCGCCGCCGTTCGGCATCGGGATGCGGGCCTTCATCGCGTGCGTTTTCGCGTCGAGCACGACGACGTCGTGAGACTCGTTGCAGGTCGCCCACATCTCGGTGCCATCAGGCGACAGGATGATGTGATCGTTGCGCAGGCAGTCGGTCTGGACGGTGGCGATGACCGAGTTCTTCTCCGTGTCGACGATCGTGATCGTCTTCCCCGCCGGACCGCCCTCTCCCTTGTCGGCGACCCACAGTTCCTTGCCGTCCAGGGTCAGTCGCATCCCATAGGGACCGCCGCCGGTCTTGACCTCCGCGACGACCTTGTCCCTCTCACGGGGCATGATCCCGCGCTGCACCTTCAGGACCGAGTTGTCTTCGGAGTTGGTGACCCAGGCCCACTTGCCGTCGAGCGAGAACACCGTCCAGAGCGGATAGTGGTGCATCGGAATCGACTGCACGGTCTTCCACGTGGACGTGTCGATCTTCGCAAGCCACCCGTCGATGTCACGCCCAAGCTCGTTGCGGTTCGGCGGCGGAACGGTGCAGTACAGGTACTTGCCGTCGGGCGTCGTGAATCCCGAATAACAGTTGCCGTGAAGGTCGTTCGTCGTCATGCCGGCAATGACCTTGTTGTTGTCCTTCGGATCGACGACGAACCAGCCCTTGCCTGCCGAGTTCGCCGTGTTCCAGTTGAAGTGCTCGATCAGCACGAGCTCGCGTCCGTTGCCGTCGCGGAACGCCTTGACGTGATGCGGTGTGCCGCCGGTGGCGAGCACCTGATACAGCTTCAGCGTCCGTGTGTCGAGCACCAGCGTGTACTCGGGCGTCGATCCTTCGGCCGCGCCGATGCTCGTCATGCTGGGCAGATACGTGTACTTCGCGTCAGGCGACAGACCGATGCCGTGGCTGCTCAACTTCGTGGAGTACGCCGCGTCGATGTCCGACATCGCGATCGGCTTCCTGGTTTTTGCGTTGATGACGACAACGGAGTTCTTCGGATTCGGCGCTGCGTAACCGGTCCCCGAATTGGTGAAGAAGAAGAGATCGCCGGGTTGCGCTGTGTACGCCGCCGACCCATTCGGATCGCGGGTTTCCACCAGCCGGACGCCGAGCCGCTGCGCCTCGGGCGTAGCCCATGTTCCTGCTTGCGCGAGAACGACGGACCCGCTGCGATTGAAGCCGACGCTCCAGGCCCACAGCGCGGCGCCGCAGATGCCGACGAGAACGAAGACGCTGATGTATTTCGTGTAGCGGGTCATCTGTGTGCTCCTAACTCAGTGCAACGGGGGCGCAATCGAAAGGCTCGTCGAGTAGATGTAGTCGCCCACCGGAGAGGCATCACCGTTGGCAGCATTGCCGGCCGCATTCACCGCGATCTCTCCGATCGGAGTGGAAGGCGCCACCCACGTGAACTCGAAGACATTCGAGAACGTGCCGTCCGCGGTGTGCGTAATGTAGTCGATGTTCTGGAGCGAGAGGATCTGCGTGTGCGAGTCGATCGGCTTGAGCGCTCCGGCCTGGGCGTGCGACTCCTTCGCGCGCGTCGCCAGCTGAAACCCCCACACGCCGGAATCCTGCTGCTGCGTCACTTCGACCTTGATGGGATACGTCTCGCCAGGCTTGTACTCCTTCGGAAACCCGGTGATGACCAGATCGCCCATGCCGGCGGCACGCCCGGCGTTCAGCGCGTAGCTGTCGTGGCACTCGTTACAGGTCCCCTCACCGAATCCTCCCGTCACCCCGGGCGGCGCGCCTTTCGGATAGGCACGAAGGGAGGCGACCGCGAGCACCGAAGACACGATGAAAAAAATGAATCCGTTCCGAACGGTCATCAGAAGCAGTTTCCCATCCGACGTAGAGGCGGACCCTCATGGTCCGCTTATGGGTTTCCCCATCCGACGTAGAGGCGGACCCTCATGGTCCGCTTATGGGTTTCCCCATCCGACGTAGAGGCGGACCTTCAGGTCCGCTTATGGCAACAAACGGAGCAGCAGCGGCGCCGCCCAGACATGAAAAATGACCGCGCCGGCAAAAAACCCGGCGAGGTAGGTTCCCGAACTGACGACGCCCTGCGCCGCGAGCACGTGCTGGCGGAAGGGACAGCCGTTGGCGAGCGTCGAGACGTACCCGACACCGAACGCCCCGCACGCGGTGAGAATCATCGTCACGACGTCCGGCGTGCCGAAGGGTCCGACGCGGGCGCCGCCGATCGCGGCAACCAGCGGAAACGCGAGCCATGCGGTCAGCCCGAACGCGGCGAGCCCACGAAGCAGGTAGCCGTCGCGCACCAGCATGAAATCGCGGATGCCGCCGACGAAGCACATGCGCGACCGCTGGCCAAGATAGCCCACGACCACGCCCACCACAAGCGTCGTGATGGCGGCGATCATCGCGCCGCCCTCCATCGCAGCCACTGCGTGGCGACGATCACACCTGCCGCGAGCGCGCCGAATCCGATGATGCCCAGCGTCTCCCCGGCGGCGGTACGCAGCAGCAGGCGAATGGAGCATCCACCCGCCAGCAGGGCGCAGTTCATCACAACAACGCCATAGAGAAATGTCTTCAACGGATGCTCGGGGTGTTGCCACCGGAACTCGCCGCTGGTCCGCGCGGCCAGCAGCGCGCCAAGCAGCACGCCGACGGGCGTGAGAACAGGGAACACGAGCGATACAGGTGCCACGGTCAGCGCTGTTCCGGCCGCGGTGTTGATGCTCCAGTTCACGAGGTCGCGCGCGTGACAGGCCATGCAGAGTCCGTAGGCATCGGGCGGCCGCACGTCGAACAGCGAACCGGCGATCACGGCCAGCAATCCTGCCACGAGACCCGTCGCGGTCGCGGTGACGCGCACACGCACGCGTTGTCTTCGAGCAGGGGCGATCGAATCGACTACCGTCGCCATTCGGCCGCCTCCGTGTTTCTCCACCCGTCCGTACGAGGCACAAACCGGTGCACGCCGTCGATCCGCACGCGCTGGGCGTCGAGCAGCGCGAGCGCGTGCTCGCGACGCGCGTACTCGAAGCGGAGCGCCACGCCGCAGTTGGGGCTCAGGTCCCGCGGCCCGGCAATCAGCTTCGCGGAGAGTCCACCCCGCGTCAGCACGGTTTCCGCACGCAGCGCATAGTGCGACGCGAAGAATGTGATCAGACCGTCCATGCGATTTTCCTGGCGGCCCACGACGCCAGCTCGCCCAGCGCCGCAGCCGCGGTGCGAACCTCGTCCGCGGTGTTGAACCAGCCGAACGCGAACCGCACGGTGCCGTTCGGGAATGTCCCAGCGGTGCGGTGCGCCGAGGGCGCGCAATGAAGCCCGGCTCGAGCCATGATCCCGAATGAGTCGTCCAGCAGCTGCGCCACCTCCGACGAGCTCGCTCCGGCGAGATTGAACGACAACACCCCGCAGCGTCTCGCCGCATCTTCCGGCCCGTAGAGCGTCATGCCGGCAATATCCGCGGCGCGCTCGCGGAAGTCCGCAACGAGCGCCCGCTCGTGCGCGGCGACAGCGTCGATGCCGACATCACGCAGGAACCGGACGCCCGCGGCCAGCCCCGCGATGCCGGCGACGTTCAGTGTTCCGCTCTCGTGGACATCGGGATGAAACTCGGGCTGCTGCTCGCGGTCCGAGTCGCTGCCGGTGCCGCCGCGCATCAACGGGGGAACCTCCAGCCCGGCGCGAATGACAAGACCGCCCGTGCCCGTCGGGCCGAGCAGCGCCTTGTGTCCCGTGAAGGCGAGCAGGTCCACGCCGGTTTGCTCCAGGTCGATGGGAAGCGCGCCGGCTGTCTGCGACGCGTCGACCAGGCACAGCGCGCCCGCGGCGTGCGCCGCCGCCGCCAGCTCGCCAATCGGCATCACGGTTCCAAGCACGTTGGACGCATGCGTCGTGACGAGCAGTCGCGTGCCAGGTCGCAGCGCCCGCCTCACCTCGTGGACCGCCAGCGTCCCGTCCGGCGCGCAGGCTACGACGGTAATCTCGACGCCGCGCGTCTCGAGGTGACGCAGCGGCCGCATCACGGAGTTGTGCTCCACGCTGGTCGTGACGACCTGATCGCCGGGACGGAGGAGGCCGTAGAGCGCGAGGTTCAGCGCGTGCGTCGCGTTGTGCGTGAAGACGATCCGGCTCGGGTCGCCGGCGTTGAACAGGTCCGCGAGCAGCTCACGCGTCTGCTCGACGACGCGTGCCGCCGCAATCGACAGCCGATGGCCGGCGCGGCCGGGATTGCCGCCAGCGTTGGCGAGGCATTCGGCCATCGCGGCAGGCACCTCGGGAGGCTTCGGCCAAGACGAGGCGGCGTTGTCGAAATAGATGGTTCCCATCGGGTTCGTCAGTCGAGCAGTCTCTCGTCATTGAGCAGGGCGGGCCGGGGCTGCGGGCTCCGCAGCAGATCGCTGCACTCGCCGAGACCGAGGCGCGACTGCCCTCCGAAGTCGAGCCGTACGGACCGCACGTCCGGAAATTCCGTCAGGCTGGCGATCAAGCCAAGCAGCAGCATGCGCGTCCGCTCGGGTTTTTCGAGCGCCAGCGTCCGCACCGCGGGCGTGTAGGTGAACCCGACGGACAGCAGTCGATCGGCTGCGTCATAGTCGTATGCGAGCAGCCGGACGTCAGCGGGAACGCCCGTCATCTCGGGCGCCGGAGGACCCGACAGGTACGCCGCGAGCGCGGCATGCGCGTCGGCGGCGTGGGTCGGCACGGCAACCAGTCCGGCCGCCGAGGGGAAATACAGCAGCGGCGTGCGCATCCCGGCAGGCGCCACCAGCTGCCCCTGCACGCTCACGGCAGCCGACGTGACTCCCGGCACGCCCGTCATCGTCTCCGTGATCGACGCCAGCGCCATTCGCTCGTCATCTCCGCCACCCAACCCGCGCGACAGATCGATGCGAGCGACGCCATCCACGACGCTGAAGGAGCGAAGCGCAACCTCTCGCGCGATCGCGGTTTTCAGTCCGCTTGACGGGCTCGGTCCGGTCAACAACGCCTCGAGAGCCGCGCGCGGCAGTCGATCATTGGCCGGCAGCCGTCGCGACACCGGGAACAGGAACGCGCCGCGGACGAAATAGAGATTGACTGTTGTGCTGGTCTGCCACGCGAAGCCGTGAACAGCAGGCGAGAGCAACCATCCAGCCGGCAGCGTACGCATCCACACGCCGCCGGCGATCAGCGCCGCAAGCCCCAGCACCGGTGCGAGCTGGCGCAACATGAGCCGAATTGTAAGACCCGGCTATACCGGGATCAATGAGGTCCCCTCAGAACCGGTGCCGACGCTCCCCTCCTTCTGCGACACCGTGCCGGATAGCGATCGAGTCCAGTCGCGCCAGATCAGAAGCCCACTCTAAACCCGAATTGCATGGTCCGGTACTGACCGGCGGTCGGCTTCTTGTATTGCAGCGAGCTCTCCTGCGTGCCGAGCGTGTAGTTTTCCATGTTGAACAGGTTGAACGCTTCGGCGATCAGATCGAGCTGCACGCGATTGGGGAAAGAGAAACGCTGCTGGAACCGCATATTGGTCCGGTTCTGCGTCGGCTGGATGAAGCTGTTGCGCGGGACGATGGTGCCGTCCGGACGCAGACGGCCTTCCCCGCCGGGCCCGTACCCGCGCAGGTCGCCGCCGTAGTTCGTTGACGAACGGTTGCCCGCGCCGAAGTAGTGATAGCCGCTTACCTGGAAGCCCTTCCAGATTTCCCAGATCCCGTTGGCGACCAGGCGATGGCGCTGGTCCTGCGCGTCGAACGTCCACGGGCCGGCGAGATCGTCGGCGAGCTGGAATGGAACGATGATCGCTTCCTGTCCGGGCACGGCCATCAACGGGTTACCGATGCCGGTCCACAGACCCGAGAGCGAATAGTTGATCGCGCCTTGCCAGTTGTGGCTCATGCGCTTGTTGAAGCTCATGTTGAGCGAGTGCAGCGCGCTCTTGCCCATGTAGTAGTTCTGCCCGATCGTGCCGTCGCCGGGGAACGGGCGGTTCGTGCGCACGGAGAACGGCAGGTTCACGCCCGTCTTCGGATCGAACGTCAGATTGATATTCGCCTGATTGTTCTTCTCGTGGCGCCCGCGGTTGTACAGATAGTCGACGGTGTAGGCCATGTCGCTGCCCAGCTGGTGCGCGACGCCCACGGAGTACTGATCCGTGTACTGCGTGTGCTGATACTGCCGCGGCGGACCGAGCTCCTGCGTCGCGCGCTGCAGACAGCCGGCGGCGTTGTTGTTGTAGGCGCAGAAACGCGCAAGCGCCTGCTCGTACGTGGGCATTGCGCCGTTGAACGGGTTGACGCCGAAGTCGGCACGCCCGTCATTGGGAATATCGACCTGCACGATCGAACGGTACTCGAGCGCGTAGAGATCCTGGGACGTGATGTTCTCCGCATAGTAGCGGCCGCCGCCCGCGCGAATCGCGGTTTTGTCGCTGATCGCATAGGCGACACCGACGCGCGGCGCGTAGTTGTTCTTCTCGTTCGGACGGTCCGGCACCATGAACGGCACCACCTCGCCCGCATTGGCGAAGGCGTTTGTCTGGATGTCCCAGCGCAGGCCGAGGTTGAGCGTCCACTTGCTCGACATCCGCCAGTCGTCCTGGACCCACCAGCCGGCGAGGTTCTGCCGATCCGGCGTGCGGCGCCCCTTGTGGATACCGATGTTGAAGTTGGTCACCCACGGATTGATCGCGTTGAAGTTCCACGTATCGGCGCTGAACGGATCCGGGAACCAGTCCTGCAGCTGCGCGGGCGTCGGAATCGTCGGCAGCCCAGCGGGACGCCCGGTCGCCGTGTACGTGCTGCGGCAGCGCGTGCAGTTCGCGCTCATCTCTGTGTGGTAGATGAACTCGCCGCCGGCACGCAGGTCGTGACGGCCGCGCGCATCGTACGAGAAAGAGTAGTCATCACGGAGCCAGTAGCGATCCTGGCCACGATGACGCGGGTAGCCCTGGTTGCCGCCGAAGGAGAAACCGGTGAACGTGATCACCGGCCCGCATTCCTGCACGGGTCCGTACGGGCCCTGGTTCTTGTACCAGGCGTTGTTCCACTTGGTCCAGCAGGTGTTGCGGTACTGGTAGCCGCTGTAGCCCGCCTTGGCCTCGTTGACCGAGCGGTTGTTGAGCACCTTGGTCAGGGTGAAGTTCAGCGTGTTGCCGGTCTCGCGCGTGGTCGCCGCTGACGAGGGATAGTTGCTGCCGCCGGTCAACCCGTCATCCCAGTTGCGCCACAGGTCGCCCTTCGCCATGAACCGTGTCTGCGACGAGATCTGATAGTCGAAGCGGATGCCACCCTGCTTGGTGGTGAGCAGTCCGTCCTTCGACACATTGAACTTCGGATACGGGGTCGTCCAGACGCCGGTGCTCGGGTTGTGGTCGTAGTCCTGATAGCCGAAGAAGTGGAGTCGGTCCTTGATGAGCGGACCGCCGAACGAGCTGGCGATCTGCTGGTCCTTGAACGGCGTCACCTTGCCCGCGACCGGATCCTCGGCGTAGCCGATGTCGCTGTCGCGGAAGTTGCCGCGGACCGAGCCGGAGAACCGGTTGGTACCCGACTTGGTGATGACGTTCACCTGCACGCCGAGCGAGCGGCCCTGCGTCGCGTCGAAGCGGTTCGAGATGAACTGCAGCTCGGAGATCATCTCCTGGCTCATGAGCGGCTGGCGGCCGCCGCCAAGCTCGTTGCTCACCTGCTGGCCGTCGACGTTGGTCTGGAAGAACTGCTGATCGCCGCCGCCGCCGCGCATCGGAATCGGCGCATTCTGGTTCACCGAGGTCGTGCGGCTGCCCGGCGCGACGAGGAGCAGCGCCATCCAGTTGCGCCCTTCGGCCGGGAGCTCCGAGAACTGTTTCGGGTCGATGTTGCCGGTCGGGCTGGTCTGCGTCACGTTGACGAGCGGCGCTTCCGCCGTGACCGTCACGTTTTCCTGGAGCGTCGCCGGCTGCATCTGCACCGGGATGTTCGCCGTCTGGCCGGCGAGCAGCGTGACCTGTGCGCGAACCGACTGGAACCCCTGGAGCTCCATCAGAATCTGATACGCGCCGACGCGAGCCTGCATGCGGAAAACGCCGCGCTCGTCGGTGATGCTCGTGAAAGTATTGCCGGTTGCGTCGTGTACGGCAGTAACAGTGACGCCGGGCAGCACGCCGCCCGACGAATCAGTGACGACGCCTGTGATGACGGCTTCGGTTTGCGCAAACACCTGCGCGGGAAGGACGAGGAGCGAGACCAGGAGCGTGCCGATCGACACGATCCGCTTGAGCAACGTCATTCAGCCTCCATTGGGGCGGGGTCATCATCGCGCACGCCTGCGCGATAGAGTGCCGTGGGTGGCCGAAGCTAACGTACGGCCCAGGTGGGGTCAATGGGAAACGCCGTGCACGCGGTCGCTATTCGCGCTGGTACCAGGCAATCCAGTCCGAGCCGGCGTCGGTGTAGCTCGCTTTCGTTTCGCCGACCTGATGGACCGGAATGGCGGGCAGCTCGAACAGCGGGTTGTTCGTGAGAAGTACTCCCCCCGAGTGAAGCATCCGAGCGAGGTTGGCGAGCGCCAGCGACTGCTCGAAGACGTCGTAGTAGATGAGGATGTTGGTCGCAATCACCAGATCGAACCGTTCGTTGTCGGGCAGCGGCTCGGGACGCTGCAGGATGACGTCGAGATCGTACGGCGTGATGGCCTGCACGACGTCCGGCCGGATGCGCACGGCGCGCACGTCCACGCGGCCGGCCGCCGCGGGTGGGCGAATTGCCGGAACGGTCTCGCCTATCTTCTCCCCCGCCCGCGTCCAGTAGCTCAGGAGGTCGCGCTGCCACCGCTGCGTTGCATCGCGCGGGAATTGAATCGTGTACGCGCTGCCCCGCGCCGCGCGCTGGCGGGCGGATTCGATGTGATCGTTTACGCGCGGGTTCAAATCGTAGGTGGCGATGCGAAGGTCCGCGGCGGCGAGGTTTCGCGCGCGCACCGAGTCGATCACCGCAAACGGCTGAATCGTCTGCAACGGATAGAAATCGTAGCCCTCCTGCTTGTCGGTGAAGTCGAGTCCTGGACCTACAACGGCCACACGGCGGACGCTTCCGGCACGGAGCACGCCCTTCGCGGCGATGTCCTTGAGCGCGGCGTCAATGGCGTAGGCGGCGTAGATCGACGTGTCCGACGACAGACCGCGATTGCGGAACAGCGTCGCACCCGGTGAGCTGTCGGTGAAGTAGGTGTTGTAGTCGGCCAGCATCCGCTTCAACGCGTCGCGCAGCACCTGCTCGGCGGCTTGCTTGCCCGCCGCGGTCGCGATGTCGATGCCGTGCCGTTCGATCACGCGTCGCGCGAACTGCAGCCGCTCGTTCGCGCCGGGAGAAGAAACCGCCGCCACCATGTCCCTGATGCGTCCCTGAACCACAGGATCGGCGGCAACCGCGTCGGGCACACGCGCGGCCGCGGCTGTCGCGAACGAATAGCGAGGCTGACTCGTGAAGCTGACGCCGAACAGAAGAAAGGTGATGACCGAGTCTTCGTCGCCCGCCGCCAGCCTCGCACGGATCTCCGCGTCGCGGCGAGCAACCCAGTCAGGCCATGCCGTCTCTCGTTCTGCGGAGGTGAGCGTTCTCAGCTGCGGCGGAAGCAGGTCGGGACGCAGCGCGTCGAGAATCGGCTTCGCGTCGGCGTACGGAATGTTCGCGCGCCCGGTGTCCTGCGCGGCCAAGGACACAAAGACGAGGTGAACCACGAAGGACACGAAGGACACGAAGGACACGGAGGACACGAAGCGAATCAGAAGAACACAAAGAAATTTATTTTTCTTTGTGTCCTCAGCTTCGTGTCCTTCGTGCCCTTCGTGGTTCAAATCGTCTTCGTGACCTTCGTGGTTTAGAACGTCGCGCGGAAGCCCAACTGCAGCTGCCTCGGCTTGTACGCCACGTTGTCCTGTGCGACCGGCGCGCCATAGTTGGCCGCGCCAATCGTCGTCACGTAGTTGCCGTAGTTCACGTGATTGAACAGGTTGAACACTTCGACGATGCCATCGAACGATGCGTGGCTGGCGAACCTGAAGTTGCGGAGGATGCGCATGTCCACGCGGTGAAGCGGCTTGCCGACGAAGTTGTTCCGCTGCTCGATCTGCCCCGTCGTCCGGTTGAACAGGTTGTCACCCGATGTGCCCAGGTTGCGCACGTCGGCGCTGAACGCCGTCGCGAAGCGCATCCCGGATCCGTAGAAGTACAGCCCGCTCAACTGGAACCGGTGCGGCATCTGCCATACCCCGTTCAGCGTCGCGCGATGACGTTGATCGGCGACGCTGTAGGTGTACCACCCGCCCAGATCCTTGGCCGTCGGGAACGGCAGCGGGTCATAACGAACGTAACCGGTTGCGGGGTCGATCGTCGCGCTCACCGGGCTCGGCTCCGCATCCTTGAGCCACGCGAGCGTGTAGGTCCCCTGCATCTCCCAGTTGCGGCTGAACCGCTTGGTCAAGGCCGTCTGAAGGCCGCGATCGTTCTGATACCCGTCCTTGCTGAAGCGGACCACGTTGACCAGCCCCCAGTCGGGGAAGGCGCGTCGCGTGAGATCGGTGAACGGATAGTTCACGCCGGTCGCCGGGTTGTACGTCAGGTTCACGTTGCGCTGGATCTCGGTGTTCTTGAGGCGCGTCTCGACGTAGTCCGCCGTTACGGCCGTCGTGCCGTTCAACTGCCGCTGGATCCCGATAGACGACTGATAGCTGTACGGAATGTCCATGTACGGACTGTCGATGCGCGTCAGGTCCGGACGGATGCAGCCGGGCGCGTTGCCGGTCACCGAGCAGAGACGCGTCTTCAGCTGCTCGTAGGTGGGCGCCGGCCCGTTGAACGGATTCGTCACGAAATCGGGACGCCCGTCGTAGGGAATCTCCGGGATGATCGTCTGCATCAGCGCGTGCGTGTAGAAGCTGTCGCGCGCGAACATCTGCGCGTAGAACT
>Ga0075424_100000887_pt1 | contig 24917 bp, 17 predicted proteins | sample SoiMethybrSBSTD3_FD_75301 | JGI IMG/M metagenome (GOLD analysis project Ga0075424, IMG submission 75301) | Bulk soil microbial communities from a Populus tree surrounding site in Tennessee, USA - Soil MetaG P. TD hybrid SBSTD3 | ecosystem: Environmental > Terrestrial > Soil > Tree plantation... | reverse complement strand
CGGATTCATCGGCGGGCCGATGGTCGAGGGTTTCGAGCGTGAATTCGCGGAATTCACCGGCACGCGGGACGCCATCGGCGTCGGCAGCGGCACGGATGCGCTTCGGTTCGCGCTCATCGCGGCCGGCGTCCGACCGGGCGACACCGTCGTCACCGTCCCGAATACGTTCATCGCCACCGTCGCCGCCATCGCGCAGGCCGGTGCGCGCCCCGATTTCGTCGACATCGACGAGCGCACGTACAGCATGGATCCGGCGAAGCTGCAGGCGTATCTGACGAACGACTGCATGCCAGCTCCGCAGGGTCCCGGCGTCATCAACCGCCACACGGGCAGCCGCGTCTCGGCCATCGTGCCGGTACATCTGTACGGTCAGATGGCAGACATGGATCCGATTCTCGAGCTCGCGAAGCAGCACGACCTGCTTGTTGTCGAGGATGCGTGTCAGGCACACGGTGCCGAGTACTTCTCGGCGGCCGCCGGCCAGTGGTGCAAAGCGGGCACGATGAGTCACGCGGCCGCATTCAGCTTCTATCCAGGGAAGAACCTCGGCGCCTGTGGAGAAGCCGGAGCGATCGTCACGAACGACGACATGGTGGCGCGCAAGTGCCGAATGCTGCGCGACCACGGCCAGTCGTCCAAATACTTCCACGACATCGAGGGCTACAACGGACGGCTCGACGCGATTCAGGCGGGCATTCTCAGCGTCAAGCTTCGCCGGTTGGCAGAGTGGAACGAGCAGCGGCGCGCGTGCGCGCGGAGCTACGACGAGCTGCTCGGCGGCGACGAACGCGTCCTCTGTCCGTTCGTGCCGGACTGGTCGCGGCCTGTCCACCATCTGTATGTCGTCCGTGTTCCCGATCGCGGCCGTGTGATCAACCAGCTGGCGGCAGCGGGGATAGGGACGGGCATTCACTATCCCATTCCGGTTCACCTGTCGGGCGCTTACAAGAGTCTCGGGCTCGGGGCGGGCGCATTTCCCATCGCCGAACGCGTGAGCGCCGAGATCGTCTCCCTGCCGATGTTCCCTGGCCTGACGATCGACGATCAGCGCCGCGTCGCCGGCGCGTTGTTCGAATCGCTGGGGCACCAGGCAGCCTGAAACATCCGCACTTTCTCGAAGTCGAGCGAATCATGCCCGAGACAAAGATCTGGATCGATCTCGACAACTCTCCGCACGTGCCGTTCTTCGCGCCGATTGTCGACGAGCTGCACAGGCTGGGGTTCGTGACGCTGATCACGGCCCGCGACTGCTTTCAGGTGCGGGAGCTCGCCGATCTATTTCGCCTGAACTACACGCTGATCGGCCGGCACCAGGGAAAGAACATGATCCGGAAGGTCGCGGGACTGGGCTGCCGCGCGGTCCAGTTGATGCCGACGGTCCTGAAGCACAAGCCCGACCTGGCGGTCTCGCACTGCTCACGATCGCAGCTGGTCGCGGCCTCCTGCCTGGCGATTCCGTGCATGTTCATCGGCGACTACGAATTCGCGACCTCCTGGGCCGTCGTCGAACCGACGTGGATGGTCTGTCCCGAGGTCATCCCCGATGAAGCGATCCGCTGCAACCCGTCGCGAATCCTGCGGTACCCGGGAATCAAAGAGGACGTGTACGTGCCGCGATTCCGCCCGGATGGCGGGCTGAGACAACAGCTCGGGCTCCGAGACGAGGACATCGTCATCACCATGCGGCCGCCGGCCGGCGAGGCGCATTACCACAACCCGCAGAGCGACGAGCTCTTCGACGCGACGGTCGCGTTCCTGAGCCGTCATCCCGAGGTGAAGCTGGTCGCCGTTCCCCGAAATGCCAAACAGGGAGCGCAGCTGCGTGGACGCTGGGGGGATTTGTTCGCGAACGGCACGATGCGAATTCCCGAGCACGTGGTCGACGGCCTGAACCTGATCTGGTCTTCGGATCTGGTCGTCAGCGGCGGCGGCACGATGAACCGTGAAGCCGCGGCGCTCGGCGTGCCCGTCTACAGTGTCTTCCGTGGACAGATCGGCGCCGTCGATCATCATTTGAGCGCCGCTGGACGGCTGGTGCTCCTCGAGAGCGCCGACGATGTGCGCCGGCGAATCGTGGTGGCTCGACGGGAGCGGGACGGCAGCCTGCAGCACGCCGGCAGCGCAGCGCTCGAATCCATCGTCCGGCACATCGCGATCTCCGCGCGGGCGTGCACCGCCATCCCGGGCCGCGAGGCCGCGTAAGGGATCGATCATGAGAATCCTGACCGTCGTCGGCGCCCGACCGAATTTCATGAAGGCCGCGCCCATCATCGCGGCAATCGGAAAACACAACAAGCGCATCGCGCTTCGCTCCGGACTCGGACCAGGTGCCGTGCCGATCCGCCACATGCTCGTGCATACGGGACAGCACTACGACGACAGGATGTCCGGTTCGTTCTTCAGCGACCTGGAGCTTCCGGAACCGGACGTCTATCTCGGCGTGGGGTCCGGATCGCACGCCGTCCAGACCGCGGAGATCATGCGGAAGTTCGAGCCCGTGGTACTGGACGAACGCCCCGACGTCGTCATCGTCGTCGGCGACGTGAACTCCACGCTCGCCTGCGCGCTGGTCGCGTCGAAGATTTCGTACGACGGCCCGCGGCCGCGACCGCTCATCGCACATGTGGAAGCGGGCCTCCGCTCGTTCGATCGATCGATGCCGGAAGAAATCAACCGCGTCATGACGGACCACCTGTCGGACCTGCTCTTCGTGACGGAGCAAAGCGGCATCGAGAACCTGCGGAACGAAGGCATCTCGACGGCGAGCGTCCATCTGGTCGGGAACACGATGATCGACTCGCTGCTGGCGTTCCAGGACAAGGCCGAGACGTCCATGATTCTGGAGGACCTCGGGCTGCGAACGCGCCCCTACGCGCTGATGACGCTGCATCGGCCGGCGAACGTCGACAACCGTGAGACGTTCATGCGCATTCTGGCCGGAATCGAGGAGCTTGCCGAGGACTACCCCATCGTCTTTCCGGTGCACCCCCGGACGCGCCGGCGCCTCGAGGAGTTCGGACTGCGGCCGGATTCCAAGATGAACGTCCTGCTCACCGATCCTGTCGGGTATCTGGATTTTCTCTGCCTGATGAAGCATGCCGCGATCGTGATCACCGATTCCGGAGGCGTGCAGGAAGAGACGACCTGCCTTGCCATTCCCTGCGTCACGGTTCGGGAGAATACCGAACGGCCGATTACGGTCTCGAGCGGGACGAACGTCATTGCGGGGACCCACACTCAAAAGATCAGAGAGGCGATTCAGCAGCAGATCGGAAGGCGCTTCCGCGGGCGCGCGCCGGAGAAGTGGGATGGCCGCGCCGCCGAGCGGATTCTCGACGCCCTGATACGCGCCAACAACGACGCCGCCGCTCCGACGGTGGATCTCGCTCCCGAGCGCTGTGCGTAAATCTCTGCTCCCGGCTTCTGTGGAAAAGCTGCTCGCCTACTGTGAGGCGAACGACTGGGCGGGGTACGACCCTTACGATGCCCTGAACAGCCGGCTCTTCGCGGCATCGCCGATCCTGAACTCGAGGGTCCCGCGGATCGCGCTGACGCAGCTGCTCAAGCGGGCGCCCATCAACATTCGCCCATTGGTACGGATTCCGAAGACGCAGAATCCAAAAGCACTTGCACTGTTTCTGGCTGCATTCACGCGTCTGTCGCAGATCGGCATGGACGGCATGGCTGAACGGTCGGAAGCGATGGTCGAGCGGCTGAAGGCTCTGCGATCGGCGGCCGTGTCTTACTGGTGCTGGGGATACAGCTTTCCATGGCAGACCCGCACGCGGATTGTCCCGGCAGGATCGCCCAATCTCGTGTGCACGTCGTTCGTTGCCGACGCGCTGCTCGACGCGTACGAGGCGAACGGCGATTCGACCTGCCTCCGGATTGCGGAAAACGCGGCCGCCTACCTGCTCGACGAGCTGTTCTGGTCTGACGGCAGCGCCTCCGGATTTCGCTACCCCGCTCGGGAGTCGCGGGTGCAGGTGTACAACGCGAACTTCCTCGGCGCGGCGCTGCTCTGCCGCGTGTACCGGCTCACCGGAGATCGTCGATTCCTCGAGCCTGCGCTCACCGCTGCTCGTTATTCCGCTTCACAGCAACAGGAGGATGGGTCGTGGCACTACGGCGACGGCCCCACGCAACGATGGATTGACAACTTTCACACCGGGTACAACCTGTGTGCGCTGCAGGCGATTGGCCGCGATGCGGACACCGACGAGTTCGATCCGCACGTGCGGCGGGGGCTCGCCTTCTATCTCGCGCATTTCGTGCGTGACGATGGCGCGCCCCGGTATTTTCACGATCGCACCTATCCGATTGATGTTCACGCGGCGGCCCAGACGATCATCACGCTGCTGCAGCTGAAGGATCTCGACCCTGACGCAGCTCGCGTCGCCCAGGACGTGCTCCGGTGGACCATGGCGCACATGTGGGACGAGCGCGGCTTCTTCTACTACCGCGTGCTGCGGCTGTTGACCATTCGGACGTCGTACATGCGATGGTCACAGGCCTGGATGCTTCTCGCGATGTCCAGGGCCCTGGCCGAAACTGCGTCGACAATGCGGAACTCCCACGAACATCTCGTGGCACGGGCCTGCGCATGACGTACGTTCTGATAACGCCGGCACGGAACGAAGCTCGCTTCATCGAGCTGACCATCCAGTCGATCGTGGCCCAGACGATCAGACCGCTCGCCTGGGTCATCGTCAGCGATGGTTCGACCGACGGCACGGACGAGATCGTCCGCCGATATGCGAATGAACACGCCTGGATCCACCTGGTGCGCATGCCGGAGCGCCGCGAAAGGCACTTCGCCGGCAAGGTCTACGCCTTCAACGCCGGCCTGATCGCGGTCGCGGACCTCGACTACGACGTCGTCGCGAGCCTGGACGCAGATATTTCTGTCGAGCCGGATCACTTCGAATTCCTTCTGGGAAAGCTCGCAGAGGATGCCCGTCTTGGCCTCGTCGGCGCGCCGTTCCGCGACAGATTCGCGTACGACTACCGGTTCGTGAGCATCGAGCACGTCTCGGGCGCGTGCCAGGTGTTTCGCCGCGCGTGCTTCGAGGAAATCGGTGGATACACCCCGATCAAGACCGGAGGCATCGATCACATCGCGGTCCTCACGGCGCGAATGAAGGGCTGGAAGACGAGAACGTTCGTCGAGAAAACGTGCCTTCACCACCGCGAGATCGGAACGGCGGAGCACGGCGTGCTCGCGGCGAAGTTCCGGGTCGGCGCGCAGGACTATCGGCTGGGCGGGCATCCGCTATGGGAACTGTTCCGCACCGCCTACCAGATGTCGAGAAGCCCGCTCGTCGTCGGCGGACTGTCGCTCCTGGCGGGATATCTCTGGGCCGCGCTGTGCCGGTTCGAGAGGTCGATCTCGCCCGAGCTGATGGACTTCCGCCGCCGCGAACAAATCGGGCGTCTGCAGCAATTCATTTTCGGCCGCAGCGGGCGCACCCGGCGCTCATCGCTCGCGTCAGCCTCTTCGTGAGATGGCAATCCGGAGGATCGCCGCCGCGTTCCTCGCCGTCAGCGTCAGCACGGCGCTCTGGCTCACGACGCGTCAACCGACCACGGGCTGCGGAACGGTGCCGGCAACCGCGAGCGTGCAGGAAATCGAGCCGGCCAGAATCGTCGTTCGTCCCTGGCTGGGCCCGCATCACGTGTATGGCATCTTCGTCGTCCCCAATCGCTTCTGGGATCGGCGCTTTTCGGCAACGCTCGCGGTGCAGGACTTCCGCGCGCCGCTCATTCGCAATCTGAAGAAGGACAAACCGTACGTCGACCCGACGCTGAGCAGACCCGGACATTATCTCGAGCGTGCATATGTGCCCACGCGCGTCGCGCTCCGGTTTCTCGTCAGCGGCAGGTTCGGCGATCTGCGCACACCCTGTGAGTGGCAGCTCGCGTTCCGCGAGCGGCCACGGTGATCCAAGGTCCCACCCCGGTGTTATTGAGAGACGCGTATTACGTTCTGAAACCTGCGATCCCGAAACGGGTCCGCATGGCCGCCCGCCGCTCGCTCGCGAGACGGCGCCGCAGCCGGGTCGGTCACTGCTGGCCGATCGATGAGAAGGCCGGCGCGCGCCCGGAGCACTGGCCCGGGTGGCCCGGCGGAAAGCGCTTCGCCTTCGTCCTGACGCATGACGTCGAAGGTCAGCGTGGGCTGGATCGCTGCCATGACCTTGCGCGCCTGGAGATGAGGCTCGGTTTTCGATCCTCGTTCAACTTCGTGCCCGAGGGGGAATACAGCGCGCCGGCATCTCTGCGCGGCTTCCTGATCGACCATGGATTCGAAGTCGGCGTCCACGACCTTCACCACGACGGAAAACTGTACCGATCGCGCCAGGCCTTCGATCGGAACGCCAAGCAGATCAACGAGTACCTTCGATCGTGGGGAGCCGTCGGGTTCCGCTCGGCGTTCATGCTGCACAACCTCGATTGGCTGCGGCAGCTCGATACGCTCTACGACGCTTCGACATTCGACACCGACCCGTTCGAGCCGCAGCCTGACGCAGCCGGCACCATTTTCCCGTTCTGGGTTTCCCGCGATGCAAGCGACGGATATGTCGAGCTTCCGTACACGCTGGCGCAGGATTCGACGATGTTTCTGGTGCTGCGTGAGACGAGCATCGATGTCTGGAAGCGAAAGCTGGAATGGGTGGCGGCACGCGGCGGCATGGCTCTCGTCAACGTCCACCCCGATTACATGAGCCTGGATCGCAAGAAGCGCCGTGGCGAGTATTCCGGCGATCTCTATGCGGACTATCTCGGGCACGCCGCCATTCACTACGGGCAGGATGCGTGGTTCGCGCTTCCCCGCGACGTCGCACGTTTCTACCGTGACCACGTCCTCTCGAGTACAGCAGCCTGATCCGATGATGGCTACCACACCGCTGCCGCACGTCTGCGTCTGCGTCTGCACCTACAGACGGCCCGCATATCTGAAGGCGCTGCTCGAGGCGCTTCGCGATCTGGCGACCGGCGGGCAGTTCACCTACTCGGTCGTCATCGTGGACAACGATCACGCGAAGTCGGCGGAAGCCGTCGTTTCCCAGTCTGCCGCAGCGTCAGATCTGGCGATCCACTACTGCGTCGAACCGCACCAGAACATTGCGCTTGCCCGGAACAAGGCGATCGAGCAGGCGTCGGGAGACTTCGTGGCGTTTCTCGATGACGACGAGTGTCCGACCAGAGAGTGGCTGCAGCACTTGTTCGAGGCGTGCGTCCGGTATCGCGCGGATGGCGCGCTGGGGCCCGTCAGACCGCGCTTCGAGGAACAACCGCCGCAGTGGATCGTCGATGGCGGCTTCTACTCGCGCCCGACCTACCCGACCGGTTACGTGATCGACTGGCGCAAAGGACGCACGGGCAACCTGTTGATCAAGCGCAGCGTCGTCGCCGCCGACGCGATGCCGTTCAGGCCGGAGTTCCTGACGGGCGAGGACCAGGACTTCTTCCGGCGGGCCATCGAGAAGCGCCATGTGTTCGTGTGGTGCGACGAGGCGGTGGCATACGAGATCGTTCCGCCGGTCCGATGGAGCCGAACGTTCATGCTGAAACGGGCGCTGCTTCGCGGGCGCATCTCGCTGCTCCATCCGTCCTCTGGGTGGCGCGCCACGCTGCGCTCGATGATCGCCGTCCCCGCCTACGCGGCCGCGCTGCCCTTCGCGCTGGCCGCGGGTCAATCGCGCTTCATGGTCTACCTCGTCAAGCTGTTCGACCACGCGGGACGATTGCTCGCGCTCGCGGGCATCAACCCAGTCCGGGAGCCGTACGTCACCGAGTAGCTGCCGTGAACAACGCACCCATCATTCGGCCGGACGAACAGATCCTGGTAACCGGCGCCACCGGATTCATCGGCGCCCGCGTCGTCGCACGACTGCTGGAGGCTGGATTCCGCAACGTCCGCTGCTTCACCCGGCGGCGGGGCCATCGCGCCGCCGAGCTCGAGCTGCTGGCGCGGCGGCACAATGCCCGACTCGACATGTTCGAGGGGAATCTGCTGTCGCCGCAGGACTGTCGCGAGGCCGTGAGCGGCGCCGGGGTCATCTATCATCTGGCCGCCGCCCGGGGCGAGAAGTCGATTCCCGACGCCTTCATGAACTCCGTTGTCACAACCCGGAATCTGCTGGATGCCGCGGTGGCGCCGCGCGTGGCCGGGAACGCACTCCGGCGGTTCGTCCACGTCAGCTCGTTCACGGTGTATGCCGGCGCACGCGCAGCCAACCGAGTGCTCGATGAATCATCACCACTCGAAGCTCGACCCGAACTGCGCGGCGACGCGTACAGCTTCGCGAAAATCAAGCAGGAGGCACTCCTCTCCGACTATGCGCAACGACACGGGCTGCCGCTCGTGATCGTCAGGCCAGGCTACGTCTACGGTCCGGGCAACGAGCCGATTCCTGGACGCGTCGGGCTGGGAACGTTCGGTACTTTCTTGCATCTCGGTGGATCGAATGCGCTCCCGCTGACATACGTCGACAACTGCGCCGACGGGATCGTGCTCGCAGGACTCACCCCCGGAATCGACGGCGAGGCGTTCAATCTCGTGGACGACGACCTTCCGTCCAGCAGGCAGTTCCTGAGTCTCTACAAACGCCACGTCAGACGCTTCCGCTCGATCTACTTGCCTCATGTCGTGAGCTATGCGCTTTGCTGGATGTGGGAAGCCTATTCGAGCTGGTCGGAAGGGCAGCTGCCGCCGACGTTCAATCGGCGCATGTGGCAGGCGTACTGGGGCAACAGGCGCTACACGAATGCGAAAGCAAAGATGCGGCTCGAGTGGCGGCCGCGTGTTTCGACGACAGACGCGTTGCGGCGGTACTTCGAGAGCTGCCGGCAGGTCCAGCATGCTTGACGTCGCCATCGTCGGGTGCGGAAAGATTGCCGACGCGCACGCGTCCCAAATCCAGCGGATCGCCGGATGTCGACTCGTCGCCGCCTGCGATCGCGAGCCACTGATGGCCAGGCAGCTGTGCGACAGGTTTTCGATACCAGGGTGTTTCAGCGATCTCGGCGATCTCCTCGACGAGGTCCATCCCGATGTCGTGCACATCACGACGCCGCCCGCCAGCCATTTCGCGATTGCGAAGCTCTGTCTCGAGCATGGCTGCCACGTTTACGTGGAGAAGCCCTTTACCCTGTGTGTCGAAGAGGCAGACGCCCTCATCGGTCTGGCCGAGCGCAAGGGACTCCGGATCACGGCGGGCCATGACGATCAGTTCAGCCACGCGGCCAGGCGGATGCGGGCGCTTGTCCAGACCGGATATCTGGGTGGCGCGCCCGTCCACATGGAGAGCTGGTATTGCTACGATCTGACCGACCCCGCCTACGCGAAAGCGCTGCTGGGCGACGCACGGCACTGGGTGCGGGGCCTTCCCGGCGGTCTGATGCAGAACGTCATCAGCCACGGGATCGCACGGATCGCAGAGTTTCTGACGACCGACGCGCCGCGCGTCATCGCGTACGGTTTCGTGAGCCCGTTGCTGAAACGGTTGGGCGAGCGGGAGATCGTCGACGAGCTGCGCGTCATCATCTCGGAGGACGAGCGGACGACCGCGTACTTCACTTTCTCGTCACAGATGCGGCCGTCGATCCATCAATTCCGCATCTACGGTCCCCGGAACGGCCTGGTGCTCGATCAGGATCACGAAACGCTGCTCACGCTGCGCGGCGCGCGGTTCAAGAGCTACGGCGACAAGTTCATTCCGCCGCTCGCGATGGCCCGGCAGCATGTCGCCAACTTCGTCACGAATGCGAAAACGTTCCTCAACCGCGACTTCCAGATGAAGTCGGGGATGAAGTATCTGATCGAGTCCTTCTATCGCTCGATTGTCGAAGATCGCCCTGCGCCGATTCCGTATCGCGAGATTCTTCTGACGGCGCAGATCATGGACGACATCTTTCGCCAGCTGGGAACAGCCGGCGCAGAGACACCCGCAAATCTTCACGTACCCGTAGCTTCTTGATTTCCAGGTAGCGCCCATATGGACAAATGTGACGTCGCAATCATCGGGGCTGGTCCGTACGGCCTGTCCGCCGCAGCCCACCTGCGGCAGGTGAAAGGTCTCGACATCCGGTTGTTCGGCGAACCGATGTCGTTCTGGGAGCGGCACATGCCGGAGCGCATGCTGCTGCGATCGCCGTGGGTCGCGTCGAGCATCGCCGATCCGGATCGACAGCTCACGCTCGACGTGTACCGGTCGGCGACTGACGCGCGCGACTTGACGGAGCCCGTGCCGGTCGCCCGGTTCATTCGATACGGCCACTGGCTGGTGGACCAGATCGGGCTGCGCCCCGAAGGAAACGTCGCGCAAATCGAGGCTGCGCCGGGCGGCTACCATCTGGCGCTGTCGAACGGCGGCGCGCTGACGGCCCGCCGCGTCGTCGTCGCCGGCGGAATTCAGCCGTTTGCCTACCGGCCGGACATGTTCGCCGGCTTTCCGACGGCGCTGGTCACGCACACGTCGGAGCAGCGCAACTTTCAATCGTTCGCGAACAAAGAGGTCCTCGTCGTGGGAGCGGGCCAGAGCGCGCTTGAGGCTGCCGGCTTCATGCGTGACGCGGGCGCGCGCGTCGACGTTCTGATTCGCAACCCGGTGATCCGCTGGCTCGGAAAGAAGCGGCAGTGGCTGCACTCCAGAGGCATTCGCTGGATGCTGTATGGCAAAGGCGACGTCGGGCCCGCCGGCGTCAGCCTGTTCGTGCAGCATCCAAACCTGTTCCGTTTGCTCCCACGAGGCGTTCAGGACTGGTGGGGGCCGCGCGCCATACGCCCCGCGGTCTTCGATCACCTCATGGCGAACACGGACGTCTCGATTCACGCCAACCGGTTCCCCGTTCACGCGCGCGTCGAACAGGATCGCGTCCGCGTGTACCTCAACGACGGCAGCGACCGGCTCGTGGACCACGTCGTGCTCGGGACCGGCTATCGCGTCGACATCTCGCGCTATCCGTTCCTGTCGCCTGCCCTCGTCGAGCGGATTCAGCGCGTCAACGGGTACCCCGTGCTCCGACGCGGATTCGAGACCACGTCGCCCGCGCTTCACATCCTCGGCGCGCCAGCCGCATGGAGCTTCGGGCCGATCATGCGGTTTGTCGCGGGCACCGAGTTCGCCGGACTCGCGCTGATGCGATCAATCAAACGGTCCTCCCGGCGTCCGCTCGTCTCGCGCAATCGCGCCGGTATCCCGGAAGCAGAATATGGGTCCATCTAATCTCGGTCGCGAGTCGCGCCGGCGAGTCGGCGCCGTGGTGGTCGGCGGCGATTACCAGGGCCTCGGAATCGTACGCAGCCTGGGACGCCACGGCATTCCGGTGTGCGTCATAGACGACGAGTGCTCGATTGCGCGGTTCTCCCGATACGTGACGCACGCCGTCAAAACGGGGAGCCTGCGCGAGGAACGCAACACCGTCGACATCGTAATGGACGTCGGCCGCCGGTTAGGCCTCGACGGCTGGGTGCTCTATCCCACCCGCGACGAAACGGTTGCGGCATTTGCACGCTATCGATCGACGCTCGCCGAGATCTTCCGGGTGCCCACGCCCGGCTGGGATACCGTTCGCTGGCTCTGGGACAAACGCAACACCTACGAGCTCGCACGACGCCTCGGGATCCCGGCGCCGCGCACCGTCTGCCCGCGCAGCGTCCGCGAGCTCGACGAGCTCGAGTTCGACGGCCCTGTCGCGATCAAGCCGGCGATTAAGGAGCATTTCATCTACGCGACGAAGGCGAAGGCCTGGCGCGCCGATACCGCCGACGAACGGCGCGAACTGTTCGAGCGTGCGTCGGAGTACGTCGAGCCCGGCGAAGTCATGATCCAGGAGCTGGTGCCTGGGAACGGCGACCATCAATTCGCCTACGCGGCATTTTTCAAGAACGGCGAAGCCCTGGGCAGCATGGTCGTGCGCCGGCAGCGGCAGCATCCGCCGGAATTCGGCCGCGCCAGCACGTTCGTGCAAACGATCGAGCTGCCGGTTCTCGAGACGCTCTCGGAGCGCTTTCTGCGGGCGATCGATTATTACGGGCTCGTCGAGCTCGAATACAAGTTCGACGCCCGCGACGGCTCGTACAAGCTGCTCGACGTCAACGGGCGCACCTGGGGCTATCACACGCTGGGTGCCGGCGCCGGGGTTGATTTTCCCTATCTGCTCTATGCGGATCAGCTCGGCGAATCCGTCGAGCCGAGCCGCGGGCGCGCCGGCGTCAACTGGATTCGGCTCGTGACCGATGTGCCAACCGCCGTCGTCGAAATGCTCGGTGGACGTCTCGACTGGCGCGAGTACTTCCGGTCTCTGAAAAGCTTCGACGTCGAGGCGGTTTTCAAGCGCGAGGATCTGCTCCCCGGAATCATGGAGCTCGCGCTCATTCCCTATCTGTCGCTCAAGCGGGGGTTCTGATCATGGGGGCGTGGATGCTGTTCGGTCTTGCGCTCGCGCTCGCCACGTGTGTTCCGCTCGCGTGGAAGTGGCAGCTCGGGGTGGTGCGGACGTCTGTGGCCGTCATCGTGCTCGGCGCGCTCACTGCGTCGGCGGTGGCAGCCGCAGGGCTCGAAGTCCATCTCGGCGAGGCACTCCGCGTCGCGCTCGTCTGGATACTGACGGTCGGCAGCGCCACGGCGCTCCTGGCGTATCGGTTCTACCGCGATCCAGAGAGGACCGCACCGAAGCGCGGCGACGCCATCGTGAGCCCTGCAGATGGCATCGTGGTTTACGTCAGGCGGTCTCGCGCGGGCGTCCTGCCCGTTTCTGACAAGAAGGGCCGCACGTTCACCCTCACCGAGCTGACCCGCACGCCGCTCGAAACCGAGGATGCCGTCGTCATCGGAATCGCCATGAGCTTCCTCGACGTGCACATCAACCGGTCACCTATCGAGGGACGCGTCGTGATGCGGCGTCACTTCCCGGGGCGCTTCGGCTCGCTCCGCAAGCCCGAGATGGTCTTCGAGAACGAGCGAGCGACGACCGTGATTCAGGGAAATGGCCTGCAGGTCGCCGTGGTGCAGATCGCCTCGCGGCTCGTGCGGCAGATCGTCGGGTTCGTTCGGGAAGGGCAGCAGATCGCCATCGGCCAGCGGCTCGGAGTCATCCGTCTCGGCTCACAGGTGGATCTCGTTCTGCCTGCGCGCAGCGATTTGCAGATCGCGACGCAGGTGGGGGAACGGCTTCGCGCGGGTGAATCCATCGTTGCGGTGGTCGACCGCCGCCGCATCGCCCGTCTCGATCGCCCCGCGGCCGCGCGACCCGATGGTGCGCTCGTTGTCGGCGAACATGTCCGCGGCCTGGCTCTCGTGCGGAGCCTCGGCCGCAAAGGGATTCCGGTGTGGACGCTCGAGCCACGGGAGGGAGCGATGGCGTCCTTGTCGCGATACAGCCGTCGCAGCTTCGAATGGCCGGCGGCACCGGGCGACCAGCTCGATTGCCTCCTGGGGCTGGTCGCCCGCCATCAGCTCGAGGGATGGACGCTGTTTCCCACGAACGACGAAACGACCGCGCTGTTTGCGCGGCATCACGCCGAGCTGTCGCGTCATTTCCGCGTGACCGTGCCGCCGTGGGAGAAGCTGTCGTGGGCGTACGACAAGCGCCTGACGCACCAGCTCGCATCGGACCTTCGTGTGCACCAGCCGGCGACTTTCGTGCCGCGAGACCGGGAAGATCTCGCGGCAGCGGACCTCGCGTTTCCGGTCGTTCTGAAGCCCGCGTACAAGCGGGACGTCAATCCGTTCACGCGCGACAAGGCCTGGCGTGCTGACGACCGGCGCGTCCTGCTCGCGCGATACGACGAGGCGTGCAGGTTCGTCGATCGCGAGGCGATCATGGTGCAGGAACTGATTCCGGGAGGCGGCGAGAGTCAGTTCTCGTATGCGGCGCTCTGCGTCGACGGAGTCCCTCTCGCATCACTGACCGCCCGCCGCACCCGCCAGTATCCCGTCGACTTCGGGTATTCGAGCTCGTGCGTCGAGACAGTCGCCGAGCCGCACGTCGAGGCGGCTGCGATTCGACTCCTCGCCGGCGCTCGCTATACGGGCGTCGTCGAAGTGGAATTCAAGTTCGACAGGCGAGACGGGCACTTCAAGCTGCTCGACGTCAACCCGCGCGTGTGGACGTGGCACGCGCTCTGCCGTCGAGCCGGCGTCGATTTTCCGTATCTGATGTGGCGCGTTGCCCGCGGCGAGCGGATCGCCCCCGTTCGGGGCTGCCCCGGCATGCGATGGATCAGGATGAGCACGGACATCCCCGCGGCGGGTGTGCAGCTGTGGAGGCGTGAGCTCTCGCTGCGCGATTACGCCGCCTCGCTGAAGGGCCCCGTCGAGTTCGCAATGTTCGCCGCCGACGATCCCATGCCCGCCTTGATGTCGATGCCACGAGGCGCCGCCGCGGCATGGCGCCGGTTCCGATCCCCGTCCGATGAAGAGCTGCCGTTGGCGTATGCAAGCTGATGCCGCGCGCGGCCTTCTAATCGTCAACGCCGACGACTGGGGACGAGACGTCGAGACGACGAACCGCATTCTCGACTGTGTGGCCCCGGGCGGTGTCTCCGCCGTGAGCGCCATGGTCTTCATGGAAGACTCCGAGCGCGCAGCGGCGCTCGCTCGGGAGCACGGGATAGACGCGGGGTTGCACCTGAATCTGACGACCTCGTTTTCAGCGAAGGCGCTGCCCGGGGGACTGTTGGAAAGGCAGCGGGTGGTGAGCCGATATCTGCGGAGCCATCGTCTCGCCCCGTACCTGTTCAATCCTCGGCTGACGCGTGCGTTCACCTATCTCGTTTCCGCGCAGCTCGACGAGTTCCGTCGGCTGTACGGTGCGGAGCCGGCGCGAATCGACGGACACCATCACATGCATCTCTGTGCGAACGTCCTCATCGGACGCCTGCTGCCAGCCCGGACACTCGTGCGGAGAAACTTCTGCTTCGAACCGGGAGAAAAGAGCGGTTTGAATCGTGCGTACCGGCGTTCTGTTGACGCCGTCCTGTCGCGGCGGCACAGGTTGACGGATCTGTTCTTCTCGCTCCAGCCGCTCGAGCCGCGAACGCGAATCGACCGGATCTGCTCGCTGGCGCGCACCGCCGTCGTCGAGCTCGAAACGCACCCCGCTCAACTCTCCGAGTATCAGTTTCTGCGCAGCGGCGACATCCTTCGATCCGCTGTGCGCGTAGGCCCGTCATCGGCGCTTCGGGCGGAATCCTGATGAAGAAACATCTCGACATCGGCGGAAAGCTCGTCGAACTGGACGTGTACCCCGCATGCGGACTGGACGTCATCGTCCAGGGAAGCGGCATCAAGACGGCACGGATCGATGGGGACGGCTACGTGGACGTGGACGACCCAGTCCGTGTCGTCGACGCGCTGCGGCAGGCTGGGAGCGGCGCCGATATCCTCACCTTTCCGGAATTGAACCCGGACGCGCTGCCACGCGACGGATATTCCTTCGAGTGGGAAAGCGTCGCGGTCCTTCCGATGAAGGGTTTCGACTTCTGGTGGAACAAACAGATCCCCCAGGAAACGAGAACCGGCGTCAGGAAGGCGGAGAAGAAAGGCATACGTGTCGAAGTCGTTCCCTTCGGCGACGAGCTGGTGAAAGGGATACAGGGCATCTACAACGAGTCGCCCGTCCGCCAGGGAAAACCGTTCTGGCATTACGGAAAAGACCTCGACACGCTGGAACGGATCCACGCGACATTCCTCGACTCGAGCGATTTTCTCGGCGCATACCTCGATGGGGAGCTGGTCGGGTTCATGAAGCTCGTCTACTCGAGACACTGCGCGGGAACCATGAACATCCTTGCGAAGATCGAGCATCGCGACAAGCGTGTGATGAATGCGCTCGTCGCAAAGGCCGTCGACGTCTGCAATCGACGGGGCGTTCCGTACCTCACGTATTGCATGTGGAGCTCCGGCGGACTCGGCGAATTCAAGATTCGAAACGGCTTCGAGAAGCGGGAGCTGCCGCGCTATTACGTGCCCCTGTCGATCACCGGGCAGATCGCGATCGCCTTGAAGCTCCATCGCGGCGTGAGGGGCGTCCTGCCGCCAGGATTGAAAGCGCAGCTCGTGCGCCTGCGATCGAAGTGGTACGAAGCGAAGGCCCTCACCCTCAAGCACTCCTGATATACGGCCATGCCGGGCATCGTTGGAATCATTACGAAGATGCCAGCCGAGCAAGCAGAGCTCGAGCTGCGCACGATGGTAGAGGCGATCTGCCACGAGCCGTTCTACGAGACGGGCACGTGGTGCGATCAGTCGCTGGGGACGTACGTCGGGTGGGCCGAGCGGCAGCAGTCCTTCTCGACCGGGATGCCGGTGACCAACGAGCGGAAGAATGTCGTGCTCGTGTTCTCCGGCGAGGAGTTTCCCGATCCGGCGTCGACACGCACGCTGAAGGATCGCGGGCATCGCTTTGACGAAGACCACCCCGAGTACCTCGTCCATCTGTATGAAGAGGACCCATCGTTCCCCGCGGGATTGAACGGCCGCTTCCATGGGCTGGTCGCGGATGTCGCGCAGGGCACCGCCATGCTGTTCAACGACCGGTATGGCATGCACCGGCTCTATTACCACCAGTCGCGGGACGCGTTCTACTTCGCGGCTGAAGCGAAAGCGATTCTTGCCGTGCGTCCGGAACTGCGGAAGCTCGACATCGAGAGCCTCGGCGAGCTCCTGACCTGCGGCTGCGTTCTGCAGGATCGATCGCTGTTCGAAAACATCCGCGTGCTGCCATGCGCGGCGGCGTGGCTGTTCAAGAACGGTTCGCTGGAGCTCAAGACGGCGTACTTCCGCCCCCGCGAGTGGGAGGAACAACCGACCCTGGAGCCTGACGCCTACTATCGGGAATTGCGGGAAGTCTTTGCGCGCAATCTTCCCCGCTATTTCAAGACGCACGAGCGCATCGGTCTATCGCTGACCGGCGGGCTCGACACGCGGATGATCATGGCGTGGCACAAGCCGCCGCGCGGGTCGCTTCCCTGCTATACCTTCGGCGGCGCCTTCCGCGACTGCCAGGACGTCGTCGTCGGACGGCGCGTCGCGCAGGCGTGCGGCCAGCCTCACCAGGTCATTCCGGTCGGCAAGGACTTCCTCGATCGGTTCGCTCGCTACGCAGAACGATCCGTATTCCTGACCGACGGATGCGTCGAAGTGAATCGTTCGCCGGACTTGTACGTGAACGAACGGGCGCGCGAGATCGCGCCCGTGCGCGTGACCGGCAATTACGGCGGCGAAGTGCTGCGGCGCGTGCGCGCGTTCAAGCCGGTCGAACCGCTGCCGGACCTGTTCGCGCCGGAGCTCAGGCCGCAAGTCAGTCTTGCAGCGGACACCTATCGGTCGCTGCTGCAGGAGCATCCGCTGTCGTTTGCCGTGTTCCGCCAGGCGCCGTGGCACCACTACGGCTTGCTCGCGCTCGAGCAGACGCAGCTGTCGCTCCGATCGCCGTACCTCGACAACGACTTCGTGCGGACCGTGTTTCAGGCCCCGCAATCCGTTCTGACGAACAACGACGTCTGCCTCCGGCTGATTCAGGATGGAGACCGCACGCTTCGAGAGATCCGGACCGACCGCGGCATTGCGGGCCGGGACGATGTCTTCACGTCGATGTCCCGGCGGTTGTTCGAGTTTCAATTCAAGGCGGAGTATGCGTACGACTACGGAATGCCGCAATGGGTGGCGGGAATCGACCACGCCTTCTCTCCGCTGAGGCTCGAACGGCTCTTCCTGGGACGCCACAAGTTCTACCACTTCCGGGTGTGGTATCGCGACGCGCTCTCTTCGTATCTTCGCGACGTGCTCCTGAATTCGAGAGCGCTCTCGCGTCCGTACGTGCAGCGGCGCATGGTTGAAACCGTCGTGCGATCCCACATCGCCGGAATCCGCAATTACACCACGTCAATCCACAAACTCCTGACGCTCGAGTTGATTCACCGACAGTTCATCGACCGCAACTGAATCGGACCGGCACGTCAGCCCAGGCGAAAAACCAGACCGGAGAGCGCGATGGCCAGAATGATGGTCCGTGTTTTCGTGATCACGGCCGCCACACTTATCTCGTTCGCAGTTTCCGCAGCCGCCCCGACGATCGATTTCGCTGCGCACCGGGATTTCTCGGCCGGATATGGTCCAGCCTCCATCGCCGTCGCCGATGTCAACGGCGATCAGAAAGCCGACCTCGTATCCGCAAACTCGCTCGACGACACCGTGGGCGTGCTGCTGGGAAACGGCGACGGCACCTTCAAACCACCGCGATCGATCTATCTGGGCCCGAACGCCGCACCGCGATCCGTCGTCGTCGGCGACTTCAATCGTGACGGTATAGCCGACCTTGCGGTCGCAGAGACGGGGCTCAATGCCGTTTCCATCCTTCCAGGCAACGGCGATGGGACGTTTCTGACCGGCGTGAATTTCGCCGTTGGCTCGAACCCGATCTGTCTCGTCACAGCTGACTTCAACGCCGACGCGCTGCCGGATCTGATCGCGGTCAGCACGGGCTCCGGCACCGTCGCATTTCTCGCCGGGAACGGTGACGGAACGCTGCAGACGCCACGAACCCTCGTCACCGGCGGCGGCGCCTCATTCGTCGCGGTCGGAGAGTTCAACGGCGACGGCAGGCCCGACCTGGCGCTCGCGAATGCGGCATCAGGAACGGTCGCCGCGCTTCTATCGAACGGCGACGGCACGTTTCAGACGCCTCAGACGTTTGCCGCGGGGCCCGGTGTCTGGTCAGTGGCCGTGGGTGATTTCAACCGCGATGGCGCGCAGGATCTCGTCGCCGCGGACAATGCCACGAACACCGTTTCCGTTCTTCTCGGGAACGGCAACGGCACCTTCCAGGCGGGGATCGCCTTCGTCGCGGGCAATGAGCCAACCTCCGTGGCAGTCGCAGACTTCACTGGCGATGGAATCGCCGACCTGGCCGTTGGCAGCGAAGGATCCAACACCGTTTCGATCCTGACCGGCGATGGCCTCGGTGGCTTCTCTGCGCCGCGAATCTTTGCTGTCGGGACGATCACCTGGGCCATCGCGACCGGCAACTTCAACGGCGACGGATCGGAGGATCTCGCCGTGGCGAACACCTACTCGACGACGATTTCAGTCCTGCTCGGAAACGGTGACGGCACATTCCCCGCGAGCCTGTCGCTCGCGGTCGGCCTGAACCCTGAAGGACTCGCCGCAGGCGACGTCAACGGCGATGGCAGGCTGGATCTCGTTGTGTCGAACGCCGGCTCGAACAGCGTGTCGGTGCTCCTCGGCGCCGGCGATGGAACGTTTTCCGCGCTGCCGGCTTTCGCGGCGGGTTCCGTGCCGAACTTCGCGGCGCTCGGCGATCTGAATGGTGACGGCCGGCTGGATCTCGTCCTCTCCAACTACGGCGCACACGATTACTACAGTGCGTCGGTCGACAGCACCGTCTCTGTGCTGCTCGGAAATGGCGATGGCACGTTCCAGAGTCCCTCGAGGTTCGAGGCTGGCAGCGGACCCCACGGCATCGCGATAGGCGATTTCAATCGCGATGGCGCGCAGGATCTCGCCGTCGCCGACCTGGGCCCCTTCCCACGGAGCATCGGGACGGTTGCCGTACTTCGAGGACGCGGCGACGGGCAGTTCGATCCGCCACAGGTGTACAACGCTGGCCTTGGCCTGACCGGTGTGGCGACGGCGGACTTCAACAATGACAACGTTCTCGACCTCGCGGTGACGAGCAGCGAAGACGCGACCGTCGCGGTGCTCCTTGGCACCGGAGACGGTACGTTCCTGCCAGCGACGAGCTATGGCGTCGGCAACGTGCCGAAATCCGTGTCGGTCGCCGACGTGAACGTAGACGGGACAGTCGATCTGGTCGTCACCGATCACTATTCGGATACGGTGTCCATCCTGCTCGGAAACGGCGACGGCACCTTCCAGCCGAGATCCATCGTCGACACCGGCCGCAATCCCGCGTGGGTTGCCATTGGAGACTTCGACGCGGACGGCCTGCCCGACCTCGCGGTTGCCAACTGGTTCTCGACGACGGTGTCCGTACTGATGGGCAAGGGAGACGGTACATTCTGGCGAGGACGGGAGTTCGGAGCGGCAGCCGCGCCTGAGAAGGCGGTACTGGGTGACTTCAATCGCGACGGAAAGCCGGACATCGCGGTCGCGAACTATTTCGCGGCCAGCGTCTCGGTACTGATCAACCGGACGGGCGTAACGCGCGTCGCGAGGCCGGCCTTCACCCCACAAGGCGGCGTCTACGTCGGGCCGCAGCTGGTCACGCTGAGTGTCGCCACACCGGGCGCCACGATTCATTACACCACCGACGGCAGTCTTCCGACGGCACAATCACCGACGTACGTCGGGCCGATTCCTGTCGCGCGAACCACGACAATCCAGGCGGTTGCCGTCGCCAGCGGATTGATGGACAGCGCCTACGCCGGATCGACGTACGTCATCAAGGCCTTCCAGCCAACGTTCAGTCCGTCGCCCGGCTCCTATGAGAGCTCCGTCACCGTGACGCTCCGCAGCGCGACGACCGACGCAGAGATCCACTACACGATCGATGGAACGACCCCGACGGCGTCATCTCCTGTGTATGCGACTCCGATCGCGATCGCACGAACCACGACGTTCCGGGCGATCGCGGTCGCGAGTGGAATGAATGACAGCGCTGAATCGAATGCGAGCTACACGCTCTACGCCGCGGCGCCGGCATTCAGCGTACCGGCCGGAACGTACAGCCAGCCGCAGTCCGTATCGCTCAGCACGAGGACCAGCGGCGCCGCCATTCACTACACGACCGACGGCAGTGTCCCAACCGCCGCATCGCCAACGTATTCAGGACCCATTGCGATAAGCCGAACCACCACCGTTCGCGCTGTTGCAACAGCGGCCGGAATGACGGCGAGCACGATCGCGGGCGCGACCTACACCCTGCAGGCGGCTCAACCCACTTACGCGCCTCCGCCAGGGCATTACATGACGCCTCAGTTCGTCGAGATCTCGTGCGCCAGCCCGGGCGCCACCATTTACTACACGACCGATGGAAGCACTCCGACCACGTCATCGAAGACGTACACAGGTTCGATCCTCGTCGCCGTAGGCACGACGATCAGATCGATAGCGGTTATCCCTGGCTGGTCTCCCAGCACCGTCGCAACGGGTAGCTACACGATCCTGATTCAGTAACAGCCGCCGGGGGTTGAAGCCCCCGGCCTACCTCCGTAACTGCGAACGGCGATTCGCGAACCGCGAACCGCGACCCTACAACTCCTAACCGTAGAACCACCATGACTAGAAAGATCCGACTTGCCGCGCTCGTGATCGCAATTCTCGCTCTCCCCTGCTGGGCGTCGTCCGCATCTGCACAGGCGCTGCGGTTCACCGCCCACAAGGACTATCCCGCCGGCGGATTCGGCCCCTCGTCGATCGCCGTCGGCGACATCAACGGCGATTCGCGGCAGGACCTCGCCGTCGCCAACAACCTTGGCGACAGCGTAGCCGTCCTGCTGGGCAACGCCGACGGAAGCTTTCAGGCGCCGCGAGTCGTGTACCTCGGGCCAAACAACGGTCCTCGATCGGTGGCAATCGGCGACTTCAACGGCGACGGTCGCGCGGACCTGACCGTCGCCAATGCGATCTCGAACACGGTGTCCGTCGTGCCCGGCAACGGAGATGGAACGTTTCAGCCGGTGGTGACCCTGACGGTGGCGACGACCGCCACTGGTGTTGCCGTGGGAGATTTCAACGGCGACGGCCGCGCCGATATCGCGGTCGCCGGCAGCAGCTCGGGGAACGTCTCGGTGCTGCTTGGAAACGGCGATGCGACGTTCCAGGCGCCGCAGACGTTCGCGTCTGGCGCCGGCGCAGCGTTCGTCGCCGTCGGCGATTTCAATCGCGACTCGCGGCCGGACCTCGCCGTCGCCAATACGAATGCCGGGACCGTTTCTCTGCTGCTGGGCAACGGCGATGGCAGCTTCCAGGCGGCGCAAACATTTGCGGCGGGGCCGGCGCCGTGGTCGCTGGCGGTTGGCGATTTCAACGGCGACCTGATGCCGGACGTCGTGGCGGCCAACAACGCGCCCGGTGTCAACGCCGTCTCCGTGCTGCTCGGCAACGGCGACGGGACGCTGCGCGCGCCGCAGGCGTTCACGGTTGGAAATGGTCCGACGTCTGTGACGGTGGGCGACTTCAACAAAGACGGCAGACAGGATCTGGCCGTCGCGTCCTATCAGTCGGCGACCTCCAATGGCGCGCACGTGGCCGTGCTGATGGGCAATGGCGATGGAACGTTCCAGACGGCGCGGAAGATCGGCACGGGTTATGAGAGCTACGCCGTGACGGTCGGCGACTTCAACGCCGACGGCAATCCGGATCTCGCCGTCGCGAACTCGTTTTCCACCACCGTCAGCATCCTGATCGGCAACGGCGATGGCACCTTCCCCGCCACTCCGACCTATGCCGTCGGCAGAAACCCCGAGGCTGTCGTCGTCGCGGACTTCAATCGTGATGGCAAGTGGGATCTGGCGGTCGCGAATGCTGGCTCCTTTACCGTGTCGATTCTGTTCGGGAATGGAGATGGAACGTTCCAGCCGGCAGTGAGCTACCCGACGGGCCGGGGGCCGACCAATATCGCGCTCGGCGACTTCAATCGTGACGGGGTACTCGATATCGTCGTGACGAACTTTGGGTCCGCCGACTACTACTGGCCGAACGTGTGGACGACCGTATCGGTGCTCCTCGGCAATCCAGACGGAACATTCCAGCCAGCGCAGAATTACGAAGCGGGCCCGGGCCCGAACGCGGTCGCCGTCGGCGATTTCAACGGCGACAACATCCAGGATCTGGCCGTCGCGCTCTACGGCGCCTACCCGACTCGAGGGAACTCAGTGGCGATCCTGCTTGGCAACGGCGACGGCACATTCAGGGCGCCGCAGACCTTCCCGGTGGGCGCCGCGCCGAGCTTCGTCACGGTCGGCGACTTCAACCGCGATGGACGATCCGATCTCGCCGTCGCCAATTACAACGACGGCAACGTGTCCATCCTGCTCGGCAACGGCGCCGGTGCCTTCACGGCAATCGGCACGGTCACAGTCGGTGCCGCGCCATGGTTCATCATCGTCGACGATGTCAACGGTGATCTGACGCCCGATCTCGTCGTGAGCGGCCACTGGTCCGATATCGTCTCGGTGGTGCTCGGCAATGGCGACGGGACGTTCCGTCCGCACGTCTGGTACTTCACGGGCAAGGGTCCCACGGGCGTCGCACTCGCGGATCTGAACGGCGACGGCAAGCGCGATGTGGCCATCGCCGATTACCTGGCGACCACAGTGTCGACGCTCGTGAGCAACGCAGATAGCACCCTGCAGCCGACCGTCGATTTCGGGTCCGACCTCGCGCCGATGGGCATCGCCGCGGCGGACTTCGACGGTGACGGAAATGTGGACCTCGCGACGACCAACTACTTCTCGTCCTCAGTCGCGATACTGATGAACAAAACGTTGCCGCCTCGCGCGGTGACGCCAGCGTTCAGTCCCGCGAGTGGAACGTATCTCGCATCCGTGAGCGTTTCGATTAGCACCACCACCACGGGCGCCACGATCCGGTACACGACGGACGGCAGCACGCCAAGTGCGACGTCGCCGCAATACACGGGCCCGTTCGTGTTGACACGCACGACCACCGTTCGCGCGATCGCGATCGCCGCCGGCCTGCGTGACAGTCTCGTGGGCGCAGCGACCTACTCGATCCAGGCGACGGCGCCGATGTTCAGTCCGCCTTCAGGTCTCTACGTGGGTTCTGTGTCGGTGGCGCTGAGCACGACGACCAGCGGCGCGACGATTCGCTATACGACTGACGGCAGCGCGCCGACGGGTTCGTCGCCCGCCTATACGGGCCCGATCACGTTGACGAAGACGACGACGATCCGTGCGATCACCACGGCGTCGGGCATGATCGACAGCAGCGAGGCGTCGGCCAGCTACACGGTCGCCGTCGTGGCGCCGAGCTTCTCGCCAGCCGCCGGAACCTACAGCCAACCGCAGAGTGTCGTGCTGAGCACGCCCACGAGCGGTGCGAGGATCTACTACACCACGGACGGTAGCACGCCGACGACCGCGTCGCCGGTCTACGCCGGTCCGATCTCCGTCACCCGGACGACGACGATTCGCGCGATGGGCACGGCGACCGGAATGGCGAACAGCACCGTGTCGTCCGCGACGTACACGCTGAAGGCGGCGACGCCGACGTTCAATCCGCCAGGCGGCACCTACGTGCTGCCTCAGCTCGTAGAGATCGCATCGGCGAGCCCGGGAACGACGATCTACTACACGACCGATGGCAGCACGCCGACCACCGCGTCGACGCAGTACACGGGATCGTTCCTGGTCGGAATCGGCACGACGACCGTGCGCGCCATCGCCGTCGCGACAGGATGGTCGCAGAGCGACGTCGCGACCGCGACATACAAGATTCCGTTCTAAGGGGATTCGTTCTGCCTCCATCGGTAGCCACGCTCGCCTTTGCAGCCGGAATCCTGGGCCTGTTCTATCTGGACCGGGACAAGGAGACGCGTGTCTCTCGAGCTCTGTGGATTCCCACCTTCTGGATGCTGATCGCGGGATCTCGAATGATCTCCGAGTGGCGGGTCGCGACGGAGATCGACTCGCCCGATCAGTATTTCGAAGGCAGCCCGGTGGACCGTCTGGTGCTGGCGGCGCTCCTTGCCGCCGGCCTGGCGGTCCTCATCGTACGTGGACGCTCGGCGCAGGCGTTCCTTCGCCGGAACCTCCCGATCCTTCTCTTCTTCGCGTACTGCGCCGCCAGCATCGTCTGGTCGGACTATACGGCGGTCGCGTTCAAACGCTGGACGAAGGCGCTCGGCGATCTCGTGATGGTCATGGTCGTTCTCACCGATCCCGATCCATTCGCCGCGATCAG
>Ga0075424_100000886_pt1 | contig 24924 bp, 25 predicted proteins | sample SoiMethybrSBSTD3_FD_75301 | JGI IMG/M metagenome (GOLD analysis project Ga0075424, IMG submission 75301) | Bulk soil microbial communities from a Populus tree surrounding site in Tennessee, USA - Soil MetaG P. TD hybrid SBSTD3 | ecosystem: Environmental > Terrestrial > Soil > Tree plantation... | reverse complement strand
CCGCAATTTTACATGTACGGATGGCTACTTGTCGCAGTTGGCTCCGGCGAGAACAGGCCAGTTAATGTAATTCAAATCGGCAGGTGGAGCTTCTTCAAGAACGCGCCATATCGCGGGTCGTTGTGCAAGCTCTTCAGAAGGGGGTCCACTTTCGTAAAGATCAAGCCGCTGTCACGTTGGGCATAAGCTCGGTCTAGCCACGCGAACGCTTCGTCGGGCTGGTTCCGGAATGCATAAACCTCGGCGATCTGGTACGCACCACCTGCATGGTACTTCGCAACAAACTCACTCAATGCGGCGTCCGACTCTTTTTTCCGGCCAAGCGCGTAGTATGCAATCGGATACAGAAACGTACGTTGTTCGTCATAACGTACTAGCTCGATTTCCGGCAAAGCATCCTGAGGCCGCTCCTGCAGCACATAGATTTGGCTTAACACCATATGGGCGGCCACAACATCGGAGTTCAGTTCGAGCGCCTTCTTGAAATCCGCTGCGGCTTCGTCTAGCTGTCCCATGAAAATCTTAGCCTCTGCAAGATGCTCCCAACTGTCTGCATTGAGCGGATCCAAGTCAACGGCTCGACGGCCCAATTGCAGAGCTTCGTCTAAGCGGCCGAGCATGTCCGCCGAGGAAGCCGCCAATCGTACAATGTCGGGATCTCCGGGTTCGAGAGCAATCGCCCGCTGGAACGAAGCCTGCGCTCCAGCCCAATCGAAGTCGACCTGTCGCTTAATCCGCCCCACTTGGGCGTACGCCTCTGCCAGGTTCGGATTCAGCCCTAGGGCTCGCTCCACTGCTTCACGCGCAAGCCGGTGACCCTCCTCAGCAGGAATGAGACCTACGTTGGCCTGCCAGGTGCGTACCCGAGACAACCCGACCCAAGCCAAAGCATAGGAGGGATCAAGCTGAGTCGCCCGTTCGTAATACTTTGCAGCTATGTCCGTATCTTTGTCTGTGTCCCGTTCAAAGTAGTAGTACCCCTGTAAGTAGGCATCGAAGGCCTCCGGATTGACTGGGCGTGATCGTGCCACCTCCGCTTGTTGTTGCGAAGTTAAACGGATTTGGATTTGCCGCGCAACAGCCTTGGCTACGTCGTCTTCGACATCAAGAATGTCTTTCATCGGGTAGTCGTAATCCTGCGACCACAGGTGAGTTTGGTCCTTCACCTGAATGAGCTGAGCGGTAAGGCGTATGCGATTTCCGCTTTCGCGGAGGCTGTTTTCCAGCACATACTGCACAGAAAGGTCGCGTCCAACCTGGTCCATGCGTTCGTCCTTGTGCTTGTATCCCATGACAGACGTTCGCGCGATCACACCCAATCGTTCCGGGTTAAGCCGGCCTAACTGTGAAATCATTTCCTCGGTCAGACCGTCCGCAAGATAATCCTTATTGGGATCGCCGGTGAGATTCTGGAACGGCAGCACCGCGAGCATGATTTTGTCCGACCTTGTAGGTCCTGTAGGAGGCCGAGAGTGGCGCCGAGAAATATAGCCCGCACCGACCAAAATGAAAGCAGACGCAAGCACGAGCGCAGTTTTCCACCAGTTTCTTTGTGCTCTTGGAGCCGTGTCTCCGGTTGGAAACTCCAGGGGTCGCGCGTCGGCTGTCGAGGTTTTGGTCGCAGAAGCCTGATGGGTGCCATGTTTTGCGATGTCTGCGACTTCGACGGCAGAGACATCCCCTGTGAACTGGTATCCCTTTCGAGCGATGGTCACGATCAACCGGGAACCTTCCGAGTTGCCAGCCAGCGCCTTGCGTAATTGCGAAATGTACTGCGTCAGTTTTCTGAAGGACTTCCCGCAAGCCTAGCTTAGAGGATGGCTCCACCCGGTCAGGATCCGCCGGGTCCAGGAAGAGGGCGCACAGCGAGCCGATGTGTATTTGATTCTTGGCATGCTTGAGCAGGAAAAGTGGCGTAGCGCAAAGGATAGCGCTTGCGATGAAGGCAGTTGTTCGAAGTCAAATTCGAGTTCTCAGTGTCGATGATCATCCTCTGGTGCGCGAAGGATTTGCTACGATCATCAATAGCGAACCAGATATGCAGGTGATCGCTCAGGCCGCCAACGCACGCGAAGCGATCCAGCGATTTTCCGACCATCAGCCCGATGTCACAGTCATGGACCTCACGCTGCCTGATATGAGCGGCATCGATGCCATGGGCACAATCCGTCGGGAGTTCCCGGAAGCGCGCATTATGATACTGACCACTTCCGAACGGGACACGGAAATCCGGCGGGCGCTGGCAGCAGGCGCGCGATCCTACATGTTGAAGAGTATGCCGCCCAAGGATCTTGCGCAGACCATTCGAGAGGTCCATGCTGGGAAGAAACGTATTCCGCCCGAGGTGGCTGCCCAAATCGCCGAGCACATTACGGATGACCCGCTAAGTGAACGGGAAGTGGAAGTTTTGAAGCTGGTGATGGAAGGAAATCGCAATCGAGAGATTGCAAATCAGCTGTTAATTTCCGAAGAGACCGTGAAGGCCCACATGAAGCACATCATAGGAAAGCTTGGCGCGAGTGATCGTACCCAGGCTGTCACGATTGCCCTGCGTCGCGGTGTTATTCATCTATAGACTTAGGAGACCGCCGCCAACTGCAATCGGTTCCAAAACATTCATGTAGGCCATGATTAGAACCTGTTGAAGTGTCAGTCCTTTGTACTTGATGCGCCACATAAATCACCAACTCAGCTAAACGAATCCAGCTTCTTTCCCGAAATACTTATCACTGCGGCCGAACCGGAATCCCCAATTTGCGAATTCGGTAGGCCAGCGTAGTCCGCTTCATCCCCAGCCTGACGGCGGCGCCCTTCGGCCCACCAGTCACCCAGTTCGAGTCTTTCAGAGCGCGCAACACGTGCTCGCGTTCCATTTCTTCAAGCGTGCTCAAGTTCGTCTGTACGCCCTGGCTCGTCTCTTGCTTCAGTTCTTCCAGCGGGGCGCGAAGGGAGCTGCCGGGAGAGAGAATTACCGCTCGCTCCACGAAGTTCTGCAGTTCCCGCACATTTCCCGGCCAGGCATAATCGGCAAGGATTTCCATGGTGCGGGCAGGGATCGTCTCAATGCGCCGGTTCATTCGCTTCGCGTACTTGTCTACGAAATGACGAACGATCAGTGGAATGTCTTCACGACGTTCGCGCAACGTCGGGACCGTCAGCGGAAAAACATGCAGCCGATAGTACAAATCGCTGCGGAAGCTTCCCTCTTCGACCATCTTTTTCAGATCACGGTGGGTTGCGGCAATCACGCGTACATCCACCTGCTGCGTTCGCGTGCTGCCTAGCCGTTCGAATTCATGCTCCTGTAGTACACGCAGCAGTTTCGCCTGCAGGTCGAGAGGAATGTCGCCGACCTCATCCAGAAACAAGGTTCCTTTGTCTGCCAGTTCGAATCGTCCCGGCTTCCGCATGATCGCACCGGTGAAGGCACCCTTTTCGTGCCCAAACAGTTCGCTTTCGAGTAAGCCGGAGGGTATGGCCGCGCAATTCACCTTAATGAATGGCCGATCACGCCGCGCACTTCGATTGTGAATGGCCTGGGCGATCAGTTCTTTTCCGGTGCCGGTTTCCCCTTGAATCAAGACGCCAGAATCGGTAGGCGCAACGACTTCCACCTCGCGCAACACCCGCTGGAGAGCGGGACTTCTTCCTACAATGTTTTCAAACAACGGCTCAGAACTTTGCGTGGGCTCCTCGTACACATCGTGAGCGCCAAATTCGTCTTTGAATTTTTGCAGTTCGGCGTGGAGCAAGCTATTGGAGAGCCCGAGCGCGATCTGATCAGAGGCCACCGATAACAGCCGCATCTCTTCTTCAGAGTAGTGGTGGGGTCGTACCGTCGCCAAACTCAATACTCCCAGACAACCCTGAGGAGTTATCAGCGGTAGCCGGCAGAAAGACCGATGAGCGCCTACGGCACTCTCCGCTTCTTTACGGATTTCCGGCTGCTCCTCCGTTTGCCAATCAGCGACCCACAAGGGTTTTTGCTGCTCGTATGTGGACCAGATCGTGCTCTCATCGACGGAAGCTCGCAACTGTGCAAGTTGCGCCGCTCCAAGCGATCTCCATGCAGCTTCGCTCTCGGCTTGACCAAACAGAACAATGTTCGCTAAATCGGCGCAGAATATCGGGCGCAGAAGCGCAACAAGGTTATGCGAAATCTCTTCGAGCGACATCGCCGCAATCGATCGCGACAGCTCGGACAAAGATCGATAACGTTGCGCCAATCTTTCCGATTCACCGAAAGCGTCCTCGAACGGCGAGTCGGGTGGGGGGCACAGGAAAGGTCTCGGCGATGCCAAGCCAAATTCGATTGCGCTCATGTCCAGCTCCTTTTGCCCAACGTGAAGTTAGATAATGGAGCACAGCCGACTTCCGGACAACCCTACATTGAGGTCTTTTTTGCTTACATCATGAAGGGACGGTGCACTACCACTTTCGAGGAACAGCTAGATAACGCTTCATTTGCAATCGCTTGGAGCGATGCGACAATTTGCCAAGGCTTCGACAGCTGCCAACCGTTCGCGGGCCGCGAGCGTCTTTAGTTTCGCGCTAAGAATTTCGTCATCCGTTCTGCTAACCATAAAATTTTCAATGCCTTGAACTGACCTGAATCGTGCTGTTGAAAGTTTGGCCGCCACATTGCACTTGCTCTCGCCGCAAAGGAGCACTGCAATGCGAAGAATTTTGCTGGCTGGCTTTTCAACCCTAGTGCTCCTCACTTGTTCTCTTGCACAGAACGGCCTCGCTACAACCGGATCAATTCGCGGCGAGACCGTCACCAGAAATCAAAACGGAGAGACTGCCGTTTTGCCGGATGCACGCATCGTCCTACATGGCCCCATAAACAAGGAGGCGCAGTCGGACGCATCGGGAGCATTCGTTATCGATGGCCTTCCCCCTGGGCTGTACGAAATCGAAGCGAGCGCTCCCGGTTTGAACGCGGTGGACTCAGTCGAAGTGAACCCGGGCGCTGCGTCCGTAACCTCAATCGAACTCAGCGTCGCAACGGTCACAGATACAGTAACTGTCGCTGCTAACGATGCACCTGCAGTTGAAGAGTCGGCGCAGAAGACCACGATCAACCAGTCAGTGGTAGAGCAAGCCCCCAACCAGGACGAAAAAGTCGACAGCCTGCTGCCTCTCGTGCCCGGCGTGGTTCGCGGCCCAGATGGGCGGATCAACATGAAAGGCGCCCAAGCCACGCAGGCCGGCTGGCTGGTGAACTCCGCCAATGTAACCGATCCTGCGACCGGCGGTCAGGCGATTAACCTGCCGATCGATGTTGTCTCGTCAGTGCAGGTCATTTCCAATCCTTATGACCCTGAGTATGGAAAGTTCACGGGCGCAGTCTCGAGCGTAGAGACCAAGACCAGCAACGCTAATAAGTTTCGCCTGTCTGCACAAAACTTCGTGCCACGGGCCAGGGACCGCGACGGGCACATCGTGGGACTTGGCGCGTTCACACCGCGTGTCACTCTTACCGGACCAATCCTTAAGGACCGGCTCGCGTTTACTCAGTCCTTTGAATACCGCTTCGTGCGCACGCCGGTGGAGAGTTTGCCGCCACTGCAGCGCGACTCGAAACTCGAAAGTTTTGATTCCTTCAGCCAATTCGATCTGAAGATCAACGAGAGACAAACGGCGACTTTGTCGGTGGCCGTTTTTCCTCAGAAACTCGACTTTCTTGGGTTAAACACCTTTGTTCCTCAAGCCTCTACGCCTGACCTGCATCAACGCGGATACCAAATTTCGGCACAACATCATTATGTTTCAGAATCTGGAAGCCTCCTGACTTCGCAGATTGCGTATGAAAGCTTCGACGCCGATCTGTTTGCCAATAGTTCTGATCCCTACCGCCTGTTGGTCGAGACGACCGAAGGCGGATTTTTCAATCGCCAAAATCGGGACACGGATCGCGTCGAGTGGCAGGAGATTTATCAGTTCAGCCCAAAGCACTTCTACGGCGAGCATCAACTCAAAGCCGGCCTTGATTTCTCGCACAGCTCTTACGACGGCCGCGAGCAATTCTCGCCGGTGGACATCGTCGGCCTGTCTGGCTCAACTTTGCAGCGAATCGAATTCAGCGCGCCGACAACTTTCTCGCTACATCAAAACGAGTTCGCGTGGTTCGCTGGCGATCAATGGACACCTTGGCCCCGCTTGACGTTCAATTTCGGTCTTCGATTCGACCGCGATTCAATCACGGATTCAACGCACGCTGCTCCTCGGGCCGCCCTGACGCTGGCACTTACGAGAGATCGAAAGACCCTGCTGAAGGCGGGTGGCGGACTGTTTTACGATCGCGTGCCGTTGATCGCTCCTGCATTCCCGCAATTCCCCGACCGCACGCTTATGAATTTCGACCCAGCTGGCCAGGTGATTTCGACGATCCCTTATTCCAACGCTATCACCGGAGGACTTCGAAATCCGCGAAGCGGCGCTTGGAACGTTGAAGTTGACCGTCAGGTTATGGAGCGATTGCTGGTTCGAGTTGCGTATCAACAGCGCAACACCGTCTATGACCTCATCGTCGCGCCGGTTACGACTGCGAATAGCAACATCCTGTCGTTGGCCAACAACGGACGCGATTTTTATCGCGAATTCCAAATCACCGGCCGCTACCAGATAGGGCATCACACCATCAACGCTTCGTACGTGCGATCAAAAGCGACTGGCGATCTCAACGGCTTCAATCAATTCTTCGGAAACATTCCGCAGCCGGTAATTCAGGCGAATGCCCGCGGACCGCTGCCCTTCGACGCGCCGAATCGCTTTCTCGCGTGGGGCGAATTCAGGGCGCCTTGGAAAGTTATCGTGATGCCGGTCTTCGACCTTCACACCGGATTCCCATACTCGGTGGTGAATCAATACCGGGAATTCGTAGGTCCGCGCAACGATGAGCGCTTCCGGCGATTCGACTCTCTGGATATACAAGCGCTCAAGGAATTGACCATTCCGTTTCGCGGCAAGGAACGCAAATTCAAAGTGGGATTGGGAGTTTACAACATCTTCAATCATTTCAATCCGCGCGATGTGCAAAACGATGTGGACAGTTCGCGCTTTGGCGACTTCTTCAACGGCCCGAATCGTACGTTCCGGGGAAAGTTCGTGTTTGGGTTCTAGCAATGACAACGTTCGACACACATTCGACGTCCATCACAAGCCCTGGCAAGGGTACAAGCCGGCAAATGAGCAAAGGCAATGCTCTGCTGGCGATTGTGGGGGTCGCGCTGCTGGTTTGGGTTGTGGTGCATGCCGGGACGTCGGCCATCGTTCACCAGTTGAGCGCTCTGAAGATCGCTCTGCCTGTCGTGGTCACGCTTAGTCTGGCCCGTCTGTTACTACAAAGCCTTACCTGGTCGGCTGCCCTTAAGAGCGAAGGGCTCGAGGTCGGACTGTTGCGCTTGATCGGAATTCGACTGGCTTCGCAAGGCATGGGATATCTGACGGTATTCGGACCAGTTCTTTCCGAACCCATGAAGATCAACTTATTGCGCACGCCGGTCGCGCAGACAGCAACGGCGACGTTTCTCGACAACGGAGTGTATTGGTTCACGTCAGCTCTGGTCGGCATTGCAGGTTGTATCTGCATCAGCCTGTTGCGCGCGCAAGGTGCAGTCTCGACGCTGACATTCTCGGCAGTATTCATCGTTGTTCTGATCTTCATTGTTCGACGCAAGTCGGTCTTATCAGCTCTAGTCAGTAAGCTGGGGGAGCGTTCCCCATCGTGGCTCAAGAAGGGTGCGACGATCGAGTCCGCCATCAGGGAAGTGCGCGAGCAAAAGCCGGAGCTCGTCGGCCGATTGTTCTGGCTTGATCTGACTTGCCAGTTGTTACTGGTTTCCGAAGTAGCCGTGGTTCTGTGGGCGCTTCGCCTTCCACTTCACGTCCTCACGGTTTTCGCAATTGAAGGCTTAACGCGCGGAGTGAAAATGATGACCGGTTTCGTCCCGGCGCGGTTGGGTGCCGATGAAGGTGGAGCAATGTCCGCTTTCGCGGCTTCGGGGTTCTCGCCCGCTTTCGGCCTCGCGCTGGCTCTCACGCGCCGCGCACGCGACCTTTCGTGGGCCCTGGTTGGACTGGCCTGGCTTGCGTGGCGGTCGCGTGCTCCAAAGCAGACAGAGAGCAACGGTACGACGCTGTTAACAGAAGGAGGAGCACTGGTATGCAAGTCGTAGTCGTGGCTCCCGAAGCAAGTGCTGTCGATAGGGAGCCCAATGCACGGCTCACAAGAGAAATCTGCGGAATTGGGCTGCTGGAGCGAACCATTTTGACCGCGCAGCGGGCTGCGGCAAGTGAAGTACTTCTGGTCTGGCCGATGAGCATGCCCATCGAGCTGGCCGTAACTGTCATGCGGTCTCGGCGCATCCAGAGAAAGAACAATGTCCGTCTGCTGCTGGCGGACCGCTTTGATCCCGATCAGGCCGCAAGTTGGGTGGCTATGCAGACTGAACTCGAAGAGCGATTCGTCTGGTTGCCATGGAACTGGGTCACTAACGCACGACTGCTCTCGAACTTACCGGACTGGGGACAGTCGCATACAAATTGGGCAGTTCCGGGCTGGATCTCAAGAAACACAGTAGCTCTCGGACGAATTTTTCAGCCCCAACCAAAACCGCTGCCCGCAGGCGTTGCCGTCACCTCCGATGAAACCGCCGCGGCGGCGGAACGTTTTCTCGTCGCCCGTTCCGGGAAGGTTTCCGACGGAATCCACTCCTCCTTCAATCGTCGGCTCTGTCGCCCCGCTGTTCGATGGCTGACGCACACGCCCGTCACTCCCAACGCAGTCACATTCGGAGGCGTAATCGTTTCCATTTTGGCCGCCGTTGCTTTCGCGCGCGGGACGTACTGGTCCTACGTTGCCGGAGCGCTGTTGTTCTTCGTCGCCGGTTTGTTCGACGAAATAGACGGGATGCTCGCCCGCGTCAAGTTCGCTGATTCACCGTTCGGAACGTATCTGGAGAGTTTTGGGGATTCGCTCAGCTACGTGTTGCTGTTCGGCGGTATGACCATCGGACTGTATCGGCAGCACGGCGTCAGGGAATTGTGGGTAGGTGCAGCACTACTGATTGGCACCGTCCTGGCACTGGTTGTTACGACTCTGCAGCGGAAGCGGGCTGCCAGCCCTGACCGTCCCACCGAATATCTCGGAAACTTCTACCGAAAGCTGGAACAGGATTCATCAAATTGGATCTCGCGCGCAGTGCGCCAGGCCCAGGGCTTTCAGCGCCGCGGCATCATGATTCACTACGTTGTCCTGCTCACAGTGCTGGGCGGAGTGCCGGTAATTTTCTATCTGGCGACTCTGGGCAGCCACCTGACCTGGACGCTCGCGCTTTATTACAACCACCGTTTCTTCAAGCAGGCACCAACTCGCATTTCTCTCAATGAAATTCACGCGTCTCAGGAGGCGTCATGAAAGCAGTTATTTTGGCGGCAGGGCAAGGCACACGAATTCGTGCGGTGCACGGCGAGTGCCCGAAGTGTCTGATCGACGTTGACGGCGAGACCATTCTCGATCACCAGATTGATGGCTTATTGAAGGCAGGTATCGAGAAGATCGCCATCGTGGTCGGATATGAGAAAGAGCAAATCATCCGCCATGTGCATGGGCGAATCGGCCGCCGCCCGACACCAAAGATCCAATTCATCGAGAACCCCGCCTTCGCCATCACCAACAATATTTATTCGCTCTGGCTGGCGCAGGACTGGATCGGCGGAGAAGGCTTCGTCTGTCTGAACGCCGACGTCATTCTGGATGCTCAGATTCTCGCGTCCGCAATGAAGGCAAATTCGCTCGTGTCCATGATCGTCGATCCCGAGTGGCGTGATGAAACCATGAAGGTGATCATCTCCGACGGTCGGGTGGTCCGAATGAGCAAGAAGATATCGAAAGAAGAGTTCAGCGGCACATACATCGGCATCACGCTTTTCCACCAAGCGATCAACTCGCGGTTTTTTGCCAAAATGGCAGAAGTCGTCGAAGCCGGGCGCGTCAACGATTTCTTCAACGTCGCTGTCCAGGAACTGGTGGACGAAGGTCTGCGAGTAGGCTTCACCACGACAGCGGGCGCCGCCTGGGCGGAAATTGACGATCCGCTTGATCTCAGTTTCGCCCAGCAGAATGTCTTTCCACAGCTCGCTTTGGCCGCTACAGTGTAAGAGTGGAAATGCGGGAAATCGTCACTGGCAACTTCGCGCCTTTTCGGCTGGTGCTCTGGCCGCCCACTTCGCTGCGCATTGTGGATTGGAATATTGACCGCGGCCAGCAGCTCTCGGGAGTAATCGATTTTCTCGTTGGGACCAGCGCAGACATTCTCATCCTCCAGGAAGTTGATCTCAATGCGCGTCGCACCCATCGCCTAAACGTGGCCGAGGAGATTGCCCGCAAGCTGCAGATGAACTACGTGTTTGGGCGCGAGTTTCAGGAGCTAGTGCAAGGTTCCAAGAATGATCCCGCGTACCATGGCCAGGCGATTCTCGCAAAATGGCCTATCTCGAATTCGCGTGTGATCCACTTCTCCCGACAGTCGAACTTTTGGAAACCTCATTGGTTTGTGCCGCGGGTGGAGCCCTTCCAAGAGAGGCTAGGTGGACGAATAGCGTTGGTCGCCGAGACCAACGTTGCCGGAACCAGGGTTGTGATTTACAACCTGCACCTGGAAAGCAAGGGAGATGATGACTTGCGACTGGCGCAAGTGCAGGAAGTCTTGTCTGATGCGGCAAGCCAGGACCCGCGGCGTCCAGTGATCATTGCCGGCGACCTGAACCTGGATGCGTCCAAAGGAAGTGTCGCTTCGGCTTTAGCGGCGGCTGGATTTCAGGATGCAGTTGCTGTATCGCTGACGCCCACCAGACCGTCACGCCTGCTCGAGCCAGGTCGCCGAATTGATTGGGCTTTCACTCGGGGGCAGATACGTGCCGCTTCCGGGAAGGTCCACAACCAGGTGAGGGCGTCCGACCACTACCCAATTTCGTTTACGCTGACGGCTTCGCGCGGTTGATCCTCAAAATTCCCGGCCGGTGTTTGTTCCGCGCTAGAGGAGCTGTCCTCGTTCCCGACCAACCGCACCAGGATCGCGAACAGGACACTCACGGAGATGCCTGACATCAGGACGCCGGTCATGCTCTCCACTGGCCCCAGTAACCGCCAAATTTGTGGTAAAACGACATCGCCATAGCCCACTGTAGAGTAACTCGTCGCAGAGAAGTAAAAGGATGATTCCCAGGACACTAAGCAACGCCAGCGATAGGCTGTTGCCCAAAACAATATCTCTGCGAAATGCAGGATTATCAGGGCGGTCGTAAACCGGATCATCAGCAGAGATGCACGCCATGCGCTCAGGGTCTTGAGACCGCGTTCGATGCTGACCTTGGCCCAATGAATCAGCACAGCCATTCCTGCGCACTGCATGACGAGAGTGGCAGTTACAAGAACAATCGCGACGACGACTTGATTGACAAAGGTCATCCTCTTCTCATTCAGACGCTGTCGTCCTGAGCTGGAATGAGCACTCCTTGCTCCAAACAAGCGCCGCTAGGGCGGGAGCAAATCACCGCGGAGCCGATGCATAGTTGTCACCTGCCAGACTGTCGTCACGAATGCCGGTGCTGCCTCCCGGATGTGTACCCCACCGGCTCCCAACCCATAGTAAGCGCACGATCTGCATTCACTCCTGCCGCTGCTGTAGCTGGAACGTTGAATGCACCCATCCCGGTGGAAGCTTACAGGCAGCCTGGCCGTAGGTGGGCGCCTCAAGAATTCTCCGGAGGATGAATGCAACGCAAGGTGGCAAAGCTCGCCCTCGTCTTCGCTGTTGCTCTGGCTTTTTCCAACGTTCAGCCCTTGTCGGCGCAACAACCAACTCCCATTACCTCAAAGCCGCCGGAGGGTGCTAGTCGTCCCGCGGTCTATCAGGACACGCAATGGTCTCCTGATCAAGACATAGAAATGTTGAAAAGCAACTTACGTTCGCAAAAAAAACAGATCGTCGCGGCGAACATGGACCTATCCGATGTAGAGGCAGAGAAGTTCTGGCCGGTTTATGACCGTTACGCAACCGACTTGGCGGAAATCTACGACACAAAAATTGCTTTGTTCCAGGAATATCTTGAAAACAATCAAACCATGTCCGGGGATGAGGCAGAGAGCTATCTCCGTCGCCGGGCCACCGTCGAAACTGACGTGATGCAACTGCGGCTCAAGTATCTACCGGAATTTCGAAAAGTGCTAACGGGCAGAGAAACAACATTGTTTTATCAGATCGATTGGCGGCTCGATCTGATGATCAATCTGCAGCTGGCGCAGGCGCCGATGATTAACCCCTAGGACACTGGGCCGTTTCAGGAGTACTATGCGAGGGTCGACTCCTCGCTTCATAAGCTCACCGGAGGAATCGAATGCCGACAAAGGTCGCCATCATCTATTACAGCGCCACTGGTACAACCTATCAGTTGGCCCGCGCGATTGAACAAGGCGCAAGCGAGGCTGGCGCAGATGTGCGTTTTCGCAAAGTCCGTGAGCTCGCTCCTGATGAAGCGATCGCTTCGAATCAGGGATGGGCTGCTCATCGACTTGAATCACAGCACGTCAAGGAAGCTACTCTTGACGATCTCGCCTGGGCCGACGCGATAATCTTCGGAACGCCTACGCGATATGGCCTGCCTACCGCGCAGCTGAAGCAGTTTCTGGACACCACGGGTCCGCTCTGGGTGAAAGGTGCCCTGGTGAACAAGATATGCTCGGCGTTCACCAGTTCCGGCACATCCCACGGCGGTCAGGAAACAACGATCGTCAGCCTTAACAACACTTTCTATCACTGGGGAGCAATCATTGTTGGGCCGGGATACGCCGACCCAATTCAGTTCAAAGCTGGAAATCCGTACGGCGCATCATTTACGAGCAACAACGGCACACTTAAACCGGACGAGACCGCGCTGGCTTCGGCTCGCTTCCAGGGTCGGCGTGTCGCGGAGTTGACAGCCCAGTTTGTAGCTGGTCGGAAGGCGGCTTAGTTTGGCCGCACAATCGAAATGGAGCGTGACATCTATCTAGGCGTATCTCGAGGCCCTCGACTCAATCGAGAGACACCTGCTGCCAAATACCTCAAAAGGGTCATGAAAAATTCCTTCCATTTCGTGATGTGTTCCTCCTTGCTGACGCGGCATAGTCGAACACGGTGGCCTTTCAACACCGAATCTAACCTGCAAACTTGCACTACAGCCGAGGTACGGAAATGCGGCGCCTGAAGAACTCGATCATCCGGACTGCCTTGCTATTGGTCGCGTTCTTGTTCTGCCTTGAAGTGACCGCAGCCGCCGCCTCACCCTCGACAGGCCTCGAAAATATCTTTAAGCCAGAGTCCACTCCTGCAAAAGCGATCTCTGACTTTTCGATCTTTGTGCTGATCATCACGGGGATCATATTCGTCGTCGTCTTTACGTTGCTTGTCTATTCCATTTCAAAATTCCGCACGAACCCCGAGGATGCCAACCGTGAACCGGCTCAGGTGTACGGCAGCACCCAGATTGAAATGGCATGGACCATCATTCCTATTCTGATTGTGGTGGTTTTGGTCCTGGCAACCGCACGAACCATCCATGCGGTTCAAGACGCTGAAATGCCTCCCACAGCTGTAGAAATAACGGCCATCGGCCACCAGTTCTGGTGGGAATATCGTTATCCCAAGCTTGGCATTGTCACCGCCAACGAGTTGCACATTCCGGTCAGCGATCCAGAGCATCCCACGCCCACATTTCTGAAGCTACTCTCCGCCGATACCGATCACAGCTTCTGGATTCCGCAACTCGCCGGCAAGACCGATTTGATTCCGAACCATCCCAACAGCATGTGGATGGACCCGCATCGCACCGGAATTTTCCTCGGCCAGTGCGCGCAATATTGCGGGACGCAACACGCGAAGATGCTGTTGCGAGTATCGGTGGACAGCCATGAAGATTTTGCCACTTGGGTCCACGCGCAACACCAACCGGCGGTTCAGGATGCGAAGGTCGCTGAAGGCCGGCGTGTGTTCGAGACCACGGCTTGCGTCAACTGCCACGCTGTCAACGGCACGATTGCGAACGGACGATTTGGTCCGGACTTGACGCACCTGATGAGCCGCGACACGATTGCGTCCGGCGCAGCCGAGAATACTCCGGAAAAACTGCATCTCTGGATTCAAAACCCGGATGCGATTAAACCCGGCTCATTGATGCCCGCAATGAAACTGAGCGATACAGATTTGGACTCGCTCGTTAGCTATATGGAGACGCTCCGTTAACCGGAGGATTTGAAAGAACCATGTCAACGGATGCCATAGCAATTCCGAATGTGCAGATTGAGCCCCGGCCCTGGATCCAGGTCCTTCACGACTGGGTCACGACGGTCGATCACAAGCGCATCGGAATTCTGTATGTGCTTTATGCCCTTTTCTTCCTAGTCATCGGAGGCATTGAGGCCATTTTCATACGCATCCAGTTGATGTACCCGCACAACGACTTCGTTTCGCCGCAGGTCTTCAATCGTCTGTTTACGCTGCACGGCACGACCATGATCTTCTTCGTGGCCATGCCGATTCTGTTCGGATTTGCGAACTATCTCGTCCCAATAATGATCGGTGCACGGGACATGGCGTTTCCGCGTCTGAATGCCTTCAGTTTCTGGCTCTCGGCATTCGGCGGCCTTCTGCTCTATTTCAGTTTGCTCGGAGGAAACGGACTGTACGGGGCGGGAAATGCGCCTGACGTTGCATGGTGGGCCTACGCGCCTTTGACCGCGCGAGCGTTCTCGCCAGGACACAGTTCCGATTATTGGACGCTTTCAGTTCTGGTCTCCGGCTTTGGCAGCATAGGAACAGCAATCAACATCATCGCCACCATTCTTTCCATGCGATGCCCGGGGATGAAGCTCACTCGCATGCCGCTGATGGCATGGCTCAGTCTTGTGATGGGCGGAATGGTGCTGATCACAATCACGCCGCTCTCCGCCGCCCAGATCATGTTGCTGATTGACCGATATCTTGGAGGCCATTTTTTCGATACTCAGGCCGGAGGCTCAGCCTATCTGTGGATGCACTTCTTCTGGATCTTCGGGCATCCCGAGGTCTACATCCTGATTATCCCGTCCTTCGCTTTTATGTCGGAAATTGTTCCGGTATTTTCCCGCAAGCCAATTTTTGGATATCCGGTCATGGTCGGCGCGACCATTTGTATTGCGTTCGTGAGCATGAGCGTGTGGGCGCACCATATGTTCACAGTGGGGATGAATTCGTACGCCAACAGCTTCTTCGCGATTACTTCAATGTGCGTCGGGATACCAACGGGTATCAAAATTTTCAACTGGATCGGCACCATGTGGGGCGGGAAAATCCAATTCAAAGTAGCAATGCTTTTCTGCATCGGATTTCTATTCCAGTTCCTGATTGCCGGCCTTACCGGCATCATGTTGGCTGCAGCGCCGTTCGATTGGCAGCTGAGCCTATCGTATTTTGTCGTCGCGCACTTCCACTATGTGATCGTCGGTGGAATTCTGTTTGCGCTCTTCGGTGCGTTTTACTACTGGTACCCGAAAGTTACCGGAAGAATGCTGAGCGAAACGCTGGGCAAGTGGCACTTCTGGTTGTTCGTCATCGGATTTCATGCGTGCTTTGACACCATGCACTTCCCGGGATTGCTCGGCATGCCGCGCCGCATTTACACCTACGAGCCCGGCCGTGGATGGGACACCATGAACCTGATCGTCTCGATTGGCGCGTTCATTCAGGGAATCGCGGTACTGATTTTCGTGTGGAACTTGATCCGATCCTATTGGAAGGGGAAAGTGGCAGGCAACGATCCCTGGGATGCCTGGACGCTCGAATGGTCCACAAGCTCACCCCCGCCGGCATATAACTTTGCCACGATTCCGGTGGTGGCAAGCCGCCGTCCGTTGTGGGACCTGAAACATCCGGAAGATCCGGACAGCCGCTATGAATAGAGCCGATCTGAGTAAAGGAAGAGAGTAATGAGCGCAGCCGCAACATCGTTAACTGAAATACCAGGGGCTTGGACTCTTCCGTATCGCGGCAAGGTCGCGATGGCCTGCCTCATTATTGCCGAGTCGGCGATCTTTACGATTTTTGTGGTTGCTTATCTTTTCTATTTGGGCAAAAGCCTGACCGGACCAACTCCGAGCGAAGTGCTGGAGACGCCGATTTTCTTTACCGTTTGCCTGCTGTCCAGCAGCCTCACCGTTCATTTTGCCGGCAGATCGCTTGAACGCAATAATCGCGGAGCGTTTCTGGGGTTGTGGTCGCTCACGATCATTCTCGGCGGACTTTTTCTATTCGGCACTGGCCGCGAATGGCACCGGCTGATTTACGAACACAGGCTGACGATCTCGACCAATCTCTTTGGGACAACCTATTACTCGCTGGTCGGCCTACACGCCTTTCACGTCACCGTCGGCCTGATCATGCTGTTGACCGTTCTGATCTTCGGTTTGGTGGGTCGTGTCGGCTCGGACCAGTTCCGCCGCATCGACGTGCTGGCACTTTATTGGCACTTTGTTGATGCCGTATGGGTTGTGGTTTTCACTGTGGTTTACATAGTCGGACGCTAAGGAAGAAGATGGCAACGCTGACAACAGCACAACTCGAACAGAGCTCGCAAGCGCCGCGCGAAATTGAAGTGCCCGCTCCAACAGCGTGGCCGTTTGTTCTCGCCTTAGGAGCGACCTTGTTGTTCACTGGTCTGGTCACCAGCGTGTCGGTCAGCATTCTAGGCGCTGTGCTGACCTTCGTCGGATGTGTCGGCTGGTTTCGCGAAGTCTTGCCTCACGAGAACGAAATAGTCGAGCGAGTCCTTCCAGATGATTTCAAGGCATCCACCGAGCGCCGCGTGGTCGATCGAGTTGCCGTCGCCGCAGGACAGGTACGCGCATGGCTTCCGGTTCAGACTTATCCCATCTCTGCGGGGGTGAAGGGCGGGCTGGCGGGAAGCGTCGCGATGGCCGTGATTGCCTGCGCCTACGGCGTGTTGAAAGTCGGCAGCATCTGGTATCCCATCAACCTTCTTGCCGCGTCCGTTTACGCGCAATCACTAAAGATGGGACCGGGCCAGCTGAATTCCTTTCACGCCGACAGCTTCCTGATTGCTCTGGGAATGCATGCACTCATATCAATCCTGGTTGGGTTGCTCTACGGCGCGATGCTGCCGATGTTCGCGAATCGGCCCATCGTACTCGGTGGACTGGTCGGGCCGGTGCTCTGGTCCGGGCTGATTTACTCGATGCTCGGCCTTCTTAATCCACTTCTCGCAAAACATATCGATTGGTACTGGTTTATCGCCTCGCAGGTTGGGTTCGGAGTCGTCGCTGGCTTGGTCGTGGTGCGCCAGAGTCGGATGCTGACTAGCGAGAATATCCCCTTCGCCATGCGGGCAGGTGTAGAAGCTCCGGGAATCATGCGGACTCGTGGAGAAAAACAGCCGTGAGCGCATATCGATATCTATGTTCATTTGCCGCGCTGATGTTGCTTTCCGGCTGCAGTTCTCCGCCCGGGCAGCCACGTAAAAGTTCGGAAGTCCAGGCCCCGAATGAGGTCACGGACTTTCGAACTCTTTACGGCGCAAACTGCGCGGGGTGTCACGGCGCGGCAGGCCGAGGAGGGGCCGCGATCGCAATGGCCGATCCGGTTTATTTAGCAATTGCGGACGATGCATCCATACGCAAAGTTATCTCGAACGGCGTTCCTGGAACTTCCATGCCGGCTTTTGCTCAAAGTGCCGGCGGAATGCTGACTGACAAACAAATTGACGCGATCACGAACGAGATGCGATCACACTGGGGACGACCAGGAATTCTGGACGGCGCAAATCCGCCGACTTACGCAGCGAAGTCCTCGGGCAATGCTCAGCGAGGCGAAGCGGCTTATGGAACTTATTGTTCATCGTGCCACGGATCACAGGGCCAAGGTGGACCGAAGGGTAGCGCAATAACGAACGACTCATTCTTGGCGCTCGTTAGCGATCAGGGTTTGCGCACGATTGTCATCACAGGCCGTCCGGAACTAGGCGCGCCCGACTGGCGCGGCAACGTCCCAGGCAAGCCCATGTCGGACCAGGAAATCACCGACGTAGTTACGTGGCTCGTGTCGCGCCGGACGAAGACGCCTGGGCAGCCTTATTCCGCGTCGAACTACGCGCAGCATGAGGAGTCGAAATGATGTCCACCAAACCTGTCCTTGCCCAGTCGCGCGAAAGTACGCTTTCCCGCCGCGGATTTTTCATGAAGCTGGGAATTTTGTTCAACGGGCTGGCGGCCGGTTTGCTCGCGGTTCCGATCGTTGGATTCCTTGCCTCCTCAATAACACGCGGTCGCGCGAATGGTTATCTTTCGTGGGTGCCGCTCGGGAAAGTGAGCGATTTCCCCGAAGGCGAGACGCGTCTGGCCACGTTTCGCAATCCCTACGTCACGCCGACCGATGGCCAAACCGCAGATACCGCCTGCTGGGTGCGCCGCGTCGCAGGAGAACAGTTCCAGGTTTTCGCCATCAACTGCGCTCACTTGGGATGCCCGGTTCGCTGGTTCCCGCAATCAGGTTTGTTCATGTGCCCGTGCCACGGCGGAGCTTATTATCGCGACGGTTCGCGGGCTTCGGGGCCGCCGGAACGCGGGCTTTTTGAATATCCATACAAAGTTGAAAACGGCTTGATCACGATTCAGGCCGGCGAATTGCCTACACCGGGAGCCGCAATGGCATCTCTCACCGGAGATAAACCGCCATGCGCATGACGATTGCCAAAATTGGCGAATGGTTCGATCGCCGCCTGCAGTTGGCTGCGCCAATTCGCGAAGCGGCGGAGCATCCGATCCCGCGAAATACTTCCAGCTGGTGGTACGTTTTCGGCAGCGCGGCGTTCACGGTATTCATCCTGCAAATCGTGACCGGAATCCTGCTTGCGCTTGTTTACGTACCCTCCGGCGCGGAAGCCTGGAGCAGCCTGCAAGCTCTGAACCACGACATTACGCTCGGCTGGTTCATTCGCGCCATGCACGGGTGGGGATCGAACTTCATGGTGGCGCTCGTTTTGATCCACATGGTGCAGGTGTTCCTCTTCGGCGCCTACAAGTTTCCACGCGAACTCACCTGGATCTTAGGCGTTTTTCTGTTGCTGATGACACTCGGAATGGCATTCACCGGCCAGGTGCTGCGCTTCGATCAAGATGCGTATTGGGGATTGGGAATCGGCGCGTCAATCGCGAGCCGCGTTCCTGTTCTTGGCCCTGCCATCGTGAAGCTGATGTTGGGCGGCCCGATCATCGCGGGCGCAACTTTATCTCGATTCTTCACGCTGCATGTGTTCGTGATTCCGGGACTGCTGATTGGGTTTGTCTGCCTGCATGTGTTGATGGTACTGAAGCTGGGCATCAATGAGTGGCCGATGCCGGGGCGCATCGTAAAACGGGCGACCTACATGAACGAGTACCACGAACTGGTCAAGAAGGATGGCGCGCCGTTCTTCTCCCATGGCGCGTGGAAAGACATGTTCTTCGCGGCGTTCATTATCCTGGCGGTCGCCGCGTGCGCGCTCTACTTCGGACCATTTGGGCCGACCGGCAGGCCAGATCCCACGATTATCCAAACTGTGCCGAAGCCGGATTACTTCTTCCTGTGGCTCTATGCTTTGCTCTCGTTACTTCCGCCATCTCTCGAGACGCCGGCACTTTTGATCGGTCCGGTTATCGTGATCGCTGTATTGCTACTTCTGCCGTTCCTGTCGGGCGAAGGTGAGAAGAGCTGGAAGCGGCGTCCCATCGCGGTTTTGACGGTGCTGTTGATTGCGATCACCCTTGGTACGTTCACTCATCTCGCCGGATTCACGCCCTGGAGCCCACACATGACTGCTTGGAGCGGCGACCCAGTGCCCGACAAGTTCATCCAAGGCTCAACCGCGCTGGAACGACAAGGCGCTCTCGTGTTTCAAGCCAAGCAGTGCCGCAACTGCCATTCTCTCGGAGAAATGGGCGGACAGAGAGGGCCTTCTCTCGACAGTGTTGCTGTGCGGCTCACGCAAGATCAACTTATCCGGCAGGTTATTCAGGGCGGCGGCAACATGCCCGCTTACGGAAAGAATTTAAGTCCAGCTGAGACGACCGCGCTTGTCGCATTTCTCGAAACCTTGCATCCGAAGGGGCAAGCCCCGGCGCGCGATGCATCGCGCGACGTAGCTCTCGACGACCAAAAACAACTCGGCTCACATCCCTAGGAGAACGGTCCCATGCAGCATTTACATCACAGCGCATTGGGATCGTTCGGACCAGTGCTGCTCACCGCACTCCTGGTCTTCGTTGCAATCGCGTACCTGAGCGGATGGAGAAGGCTCCGCTCAACTCCAGTATCTGTTTCCGGTTCACGTGCCTTTGGCTTTCTCGTCGGCCTGTTCGTGATTTGGATTGCAGCCGGGTCTCGCCTTGCCGCACTCGATCATGAATTGCTAACCGTACACATGCTGAAACATCTGCTGTTGATGACAGTGGCTCCGCCGCTCATCTGGCTAGGTGAACCGGTGCGCGCACTGGCGCGCGGTTTGCCGCACAATTCACAGCGGGTGTTCCAGCGCCCAGTCGTACAGAAAATCGGTCACTTCCTTGGGCAGCCCCAGTTCTGCTGGCTTGCCGCCACTGCCGCTTTGATCTTGTGGCACGTCCCCGCGATATTTGAGCTGGGAATGCAGTCCCCAGCGTGGCATCTTATCGAGCAGTCATCGTTCTTCGTGACCGGACTCTTATTCTGGTGGCCAGTAGTGCAACCCTGGCCCAGCGCGTCGATTCCGGATCTGTCGATGATCTTGTATTTGTTCTTCGCCACGTTGCCGTGCGACATCCTCTCGGGATTTCTCGTGTTTTGCGATCGCGTGGTGTACCCCGTTTACTTGTCCTCATCGCACCTGTGGGGATTTTCCACTCTCGAGGACCAGCAGTGCGCGGCTGCATTAATGTGGACCTGCGTGACCGTCGTCTATTTGATTGCCGGAGCAGTCTTAACCCACAGAATGCTCTCGCCGCAACACATGCATCGCGGGTTCGCGGAATTAACGATCAAACAAGTTCAGCACGGCCCGGGGGCGCTCCAGCATGGCGACTGAATCCATTGTTGCGGAGCTCGGCGCGCCAGTTCTGCCGCCTCCTCGCGTCACCCGTTCCTCCGTCTTGTCCGATTACTGGGCGCTGACCAAGCCCGAAGTCAATTTCCTGATCGTGATCACAACCTTTGCTGGTTTCTATCTTGGTCGTGCTGCTGGCTGGCAAAATTTCCCGTTCTTGCTTTCGATCAATGCCGTGCTGGGAACATTGCTGGTCGCTAGTGGCACAGGCACTCTGAATCAATACATCGAGCGCCACTTCGATGCGCAAATGCGCCGGACTGCCCGTCGTCCGTTGGCCGCGGGCCGCCTTAAAGCTTCCGCAGTGCTGTGGTTCGGTATTGCGTTGTCGGTGCTTGGTAGCGTCTATCTTGCTATCGCCGTCAACCTGCTTGCCAGCGCCCTCGCAATGGCGACGCTATTGTCCTATCTGCTTCTTTACACCCCGCTCAAACGAAAAACCCCGTTCTGCACTCTGGTCGGTGCGTTTCCTGGCGCGATGCCTCCCCTGATCGGCTGGGCTGCCGCATCCGGCAAGCTCGCCTTCGAGGCGTGGATACTTTACGCTGTGCTCTTCTTGTGGCAATTTCCCCACTTTATGGCGATTGCGTGGATGTACCGCACCGATTACACTCGCGCAGGATACCTCGTCCTCCCTCCTGATGGTGATTCGCGAGGATGTTGGGTAGAATTGCAAACTCTGCTACCACTGTTGATCTTGGTGCTTGTGAATCTGTTGGTAGCGCTAACAAGTGATTCCAGCTTGTATCTGGCCGGAGCATTACTCCTCAGCGCCGGCTTTCTCTATTACGGCGTGGAGTTTGTACTCCGCCGGTCCAATTCTGCGGCGCGACGGCTTCTTGCCGCTTCGATCATCTACCTTCCTTCACTGTTTGTGCTGATCATGTTTTCGAGGAGCTAGTCACCTACAGACAAATGACTACGAATCAAGAAATGGCAGTGCGATTTCGTGAATGGGTTATCGCTAAGGACAATCCGCCGTCAATAGCCACTGTAGGTCTGAGTGTAGCCACTTCAGTCACCTCTTACCTGATTGCTCGACTCTTCGGCTTACCGGAAGCGTATTGGGCGGCGATTGCCAGCCTGATGACCATCCAACTGACATTTAGTGCCGCCCTGCCCGTTGCCGTTCAATATGTCGCGGGAACAGCGGCTGGTGCCGCAGTGGGAGCGGCGGCTGACATTTACTTCCATGCCAGTGTCTGGGTCTTCGCAGCGGCTGTTGTCCTCGTAGGATTGATATGCATTGCGCTGCGCGTAGAAAGGAGCGCGTTTCGATACGCGAGTATCACTCTCGTGATTGTGTTGCTGGTCCCACGACCCATAAGTGCCCCGATCGTTGCAATTCACCGGTTCTTCGAAGTGACTATAGGTATCGCGGTCGGCCTTGTGCTTTTTGCCATCTGGCAGAAGATCGATCTGAAGCTCGCAGTCAAGCCGGCGCGAGCCGAACAGATCCGCTAAACCAGGGTTCGGGCATTTTGAAAACTCGTTCCATCAGCAGCCACTTCTCTCCGGGCTTGGCTTCGGGCAGCGCCTGCTGAAATTTCCACATCAAGTTGCTCGATTCCCGGACTTTGGGATTTAACTTGTCCGCGCCGGCCTTGGCTTCGAAAGAGAATTCTTCATTCACTTCCATGATCATGAACATGCGAGTGCCGAGCAGATAGATCTCCATGTCCACGATCCGGAATCCCTGATGCTCTCGACAATTTCAGGCCACACGTTCTCGTGATAGCGCTTGTACTCGGCGCTCAGGGCCGGATCATTCTTCAGATCCAAAGCGGACAACACGATCAAGACCACGAACAAGCCGCCAAACCTGCGAATTAGCTGTGACGGGAATGCAAGGGAAAAACATAACCAGGACAAACGAAACTAAATGGCCGGAGGGAAAGAGGCGAGCGGCCTGAAGCTTCTCTTTATTACTTGCCACATTACTTGCCACCCATGCGGAATCCGAAACCTGCGCGTTCGAGTCTCCCTGACAATATCCGGGTACGATATTCGTTAGAGATAACGATGTCAAAGTTGTGCAGGATCAGCGTACAGAGAGCACGCTTAAGAAGGTTCTTTGATTGCGCTCGCTTTCAGTCGCTCCAACGCTTTTTGTGCGTCCACGGCAAACGGGCCATGAGGAAGGATCTTCAAGTACTCCTCATAGTGCGTGATCGCATCTGACGCGTTTCCCGTCTTATCGAGACATTCCGCCAACCGGTACTGGGCGACCGCATCGTTCGGTTTGTAGGCAAGGGCATCTTTGTACCGCTCGAGCGCGGCGCGGTAATTCTTTTTCTTGAAATAGAAATCGCCGACCTCAATGTCTTTGGCCGCCTTATGCGGGTCCCAAGGATGCATCTCCCGCACATCGGAAGCGGCATCTTCCATGTCCGAAACCACTACTCCGCTGTTTGGGTGCGCTTTCTGATCGTTCGCCGGAGCGCTGAGATCTACACGAGTGTCCTTGCTGGAACTCATCTCCGTGGCGCGAGCGCTGGACTCGGATTGGTCTTCCTTTGACGGTGGAGAAGTTGGACCATCCTGCTGGGCGGCAACTAATAACGAGAGCGCCACCACGGCGATCAGAAGAGAGCCGGTTCGCATGCGCCTATTGTAAATGCACAGAGAACGCGTCCCGAAAGTCTGTAAAACGTCATTCTTACAATTTGCAACTGCAACCAGGCAGGCTATTCTCTCTAAGGCACCAGTTTTAGGGCACTTTTGCCCCAAAATCCTGTGCAACTCTTTTGTAAAGGCGGGGTTTACATTGTTGGCAGCACGAAATAGCCACGCCCTGCCGCCATTCAGGCGCGAGGCGCTTCGGATCACGACGATTCCGAAGGGGGAACCTATGAGACATCTTTACCGTATTTTTTCACTCTTTACTCTTTTCGCGTTGATGTCGGTGCCGGCGCTGCGTGCGCAGGAAGACCGGCAATACGATCCGCAGACGGACGATCAGGCCGCAGTCCAGTCTGACGATCAAGGCACAGCACAGTCTGACGATGATCAGCAGTACCAGGCGGAAGCGACTACACCGTCTTCCCCGGACGCCGACGATCAGCAACAGCAACCCGATCCGCCAACTCGCGCCGCACGTTTGCAGTTCATGAACGGCTCGGTTTCGGTGCAGCCGCACGGCACCGATGAGTGGGTTGCAGGCGCACTGAATCGTCCGCTCACGAATTCCGACAACATCTGGGCCGATAAAAATTCCCGTGCCGAAATCAGTGTTGGAACGGGCCTAATCCGCATTGACTCGGAGAGCAGCCTTACTCTCACAAACGTTTCCGACAACATGGTGCAGTTGCAGCTTCACCAGGGCGCATTGAACCTGCATGTGCGACGTCTCTACGATAGTGAGACCTACGAAGTTGACACACCCAATCAGGCGTTCACCATCCGCAAGCCCGGCGACTACCGTTTCGACGTTGATCCCGATAAGGACAGAACCGTCATCACGGTTTGGCGCGGCGAAGGCGAATCCACAGGCAGCGGGCCAAGCGTTCGCATCCGCGAAGGCCAGCAAGCGAAGTTCACCAACGGCACTTCGATGCAAAGCGACATTCACTCCGCACCGTCGCGCGATGATTTCGATCAGTGGGCATACTCTCGCGATCACAAGCTCGATAATTCGCGCTCCGCTCGTTATGTCTCGCCCGATGTGGTTGGTTACGAAGATCTCGACGAATACGGCCAGTGGCGCGACACCCCCGACTACGGAAACGTGTGGGTGCCGAACCAGGTTGATGCCGGTTGGGCGCCTTATCGCAACGG
>Ga0075424_100000885_pt1 | contig 24952 bp, 28 predicted proteins | sample SoiMethybrSBSTD3_FD_75301 | JGI IMG/M metagenome (GOLD analysis project Ga0075424, IMG submission 75301) | Bulk soil microbial communities from a Populus tree surrounding site in Tennessee, USA - Soil MetaG P. TD hybrid SBSTD3 | ecosystem: Environmental > Terrestrial > Soil > Tree plantation... | reverse complement strand
AGCGAGAGCCCGGCGGAGACCGCGATCAGGGTTGCGCTCGAGCCGGCCGCCCCGTCGGCCGAGACGGAGACGGCCGCCGCCGACGCGAGCCCGACGAGCAGGACTCCGGGGAGAAGCGGCCCGCGCCGTACCGGTGGGCTTCGGAACACCGCGAGGATCGCGAATCCCCACCACAACGCGGCGTTCAGGGAGACCGAGGCGGCCCGAAGGACGTCGGCGGCGCCCGCGGCATCGGCTGCGAGCCGTACGGCCGCGGCCGTGACCCCCGTCGCAGCGAGCGCGAGCGCCGCCCCGGGGACGGCTCGCAGGAGAAGCGTCGGAAGGGCGCGCAACCTCACGCGCCGAGCGCCTTCGTGATCGCAAGGACGCCGGGCCCGGCCGCGACGATCAGGATGGCCGGGAAGAAGCACGTCGCGAGCGGGAAGATCATCTTGATGGGGGCCTTCTGGGCCAGCTCCTCGGCCGCGAGCTTCTTGCGCGAGCGCGCGTCGACGGCGAGCGCCTTCAGCGTGTGCCCGATCGAGACGCCCATCGACTCGCTCTGCGACATCGCGCGGGCGAACGAGCGGATCGTCGGCGTCGGCGCGCGGTCGGCCAGCCGCCGAAGCGCCTCGGGACGAGCCTCCCCCACGCGGATCTCGTTCAGCATGAGCCGGATCTCGTCGGCGAGCGGGCCCTCGATCCGGTCGCACGTCAGCTTGAGCGCGTGGTCGAGCCCCAGGCCGGCCTGCACCGTGATCGCCAGCAGATCGATCATGTCGGCGCAATCGCGCTCGATCCGCCGCTGGCGGCGGGCGATCCGCATCGAGAGCATGGTGTCGGGGAGCATGAAGCCGAGCACCGGGCCGCCGGCGATCATCAGCATCCGCCAGGCGTCGTTCGGCGCGGAGCGGGAGTAGAGAAAGCCCAGCGACCCCAGGACGAGCGTTCCGAGGATGCGGATCATCAGGAACCGCGACGGCCGGAACCCGTACAGGCCGGCCTGAAGGAGCCGGATCCGCAGGGTGCTCTCGTAGTCGGCCGGGCTCATCCGGCGCGCGATGTTTGCGAGCGAGCGTTCCAGGCGGAGGTTGCTCTCGCTGCGCTTGGCCTGGCGGGCGGTCGTGACGGGCGCCGTCGCCCCGTAGCCGTAGGCGGCGACGTTGGCGACGGCCCGCGAGGTGCTGCGCCGCCCGAGCCGCACGGCATGCGCGACGACCAGGATGGCTGCGCCGACGAGGCCGGCGAGTGCGAATGCGAGCGGGATCACGTCATACCTCGATTTCCACGATCTTCTTGAGCCACAGCGAACCGACGACGATCAGGCAACATGCGCCGGCGATCATCACCCGGCCCGGTGTGCTTCCGAGGAACCCGTTGATGTAGAAGGGCGAGAGCAGGACGAGCAGTCCGCCGAGCGCGAACGGCGCGATGGTGAGTACCCAGCGGGTCATCCGCCCCTGGGCCGTGAGCGCCCGCACCTGGCCGCGGAGCCGGTGCCGCGCCCGTACGGTCTCGGCGACGATGTCGAACATCTCGGCCATGTTGCCGCCGGCCTGGTGCTGCACCCGGGCCACGAGCGAGATCCAGTGCAGGTCGCGGCTCCCGATGCGGTGCGTCATGTCGTCGATGGCGTCCTCGACCGGGATGCCGAGCCGGGTCTGGCGTACGACCTCGCCCCATTCGGCGGCGGTCTTCTCATCCGCCTCCTGCGAGACGTTGTCGATCGCCTGGAGCAGCGAGTGGCCCGCCCGGAGCGATGACGCGAGCACCGCAAGCGCGTCCGGCAGCTGGTCGTCGAAGTGGGCATACCAGGCTGACGCGGCGTGGCTGACGTAGACCCAGGCGCCGATGGCTCCCAGAAGCGGACCGGCGATGACCGCGATCGGGTGGCCGGTCGCCAGGCCGGCGCCGCCGGCGACGACGGTGCCGATCCCGATGGCGAGCAGGAGCACGCGAAGCGGGTGCATCTCGAGCTCCGCCCGGTCGACGTCGGCTGCGAAGCGCGCCCACAGCCGCCGTGCTCCGGGACGCGGCCGCGAGCGCGGGCGCGCCGGGGCCGCCAGGAGCAGCGGCTGCGGCTGAGGTGCGCCGGCGAGCCGGTAGCCGCGCAGCCGCTTCACCGGGTCGCGGCGCTTCGGCCGCACGAGCAGGTAGGTCATGCCGAGTACCAGGATGCCGACGACCACTGCGATCGCCTGGCGGGCCTGTGTGGTCGTCCACCAGCCGGTCGGCTCGGCTGCGGGCGGGCTCGCGATCGGCGGGATCGTGTACCGGACCTCGGCCGAGAGCCCGGCGACCCGGACGTTGACCGTGACCGGCTGGCCGGTGCCGCGAAGCTGGGACGAGTAGGTCAGGACGTACTGGCGCGAGAGCTCCGTCGCGAGCGATGCGTACACGCGGTGCAGCTCGCCCAGCGAGTGAACCTGGATGAATGTGCCGCCCGTGTCGGCCACCAGTTGGTCGAGGCTCGCCTGGTCGCGCGACGCCCCCGGGAGCCCGACGACGAACACGCGGGCGTTGACGCTCCGGGCCGCGGCCACCGCGTCTGTCAGCGTCGCGCCGCTCGTCGTGTCCTGGCCGTCCGTCAACAGGACGAGGGCGCGTGACGCGCCGTGCCTGTCCCCCAGGCTCTGGCTCGCCATGCCGACGGCGTCCCAGATCGAGGTGCCGGCGGACGGCGAGATGGCCTGGAGCGAGGCGTCGAAGGTCGCCGCCTGCGTCGACCAGGAGTGGATCATGTACGGCGTCTTCGCGAACCCGAAGACGGCCGCCTCCGAGCGCGACGGCTTCTGGCCGATGAGCGTCTCGGCGGCGTCGATGGCCGCCGAGAGCGGCTCGCCGCGCATGCTGTTCGAGGTGTCGAGCACGACCGCCACGCTGAGCGGCACGCGGTGCTCGGCGATCGGCGCCAGGTGCGGGATGACCGGGATGCCGTTCTCGCTCACCTCGAGCGCGTACGGCTCGGTGCCGGCCGGGAGGTCAAGCGTGAACTGACGCTCCGGGAACCGCGCTCCGGGCGAGAGGTTGAGCCGCACCGACCGGTCGGTCTGCGCCCCCTGGGCGGGCGCGGCCGCCAGGCCGGTGAGGATCGCGACGATGAGGAGGAGCCGCTTCATCGCAGGGCGAACAGGTCGGCCGGAAGGACGATGCCCCGGCGGTGGAAGTCCTCCTTGAACGACGGGTGGAGCCCGGTGGACTCGAGGGCGCCGGCGATGCTGCCGTTGGCGGTCGTGCCGTGCACGTTGAAGACGAACAGGTCCTGCAGCGTCACCTGGTCGCCCTCCATCCGCTGCACCTCGGTCACGCGGACGACCTTGCGGGAGCCGTCGTGCAGGCGCTCGGTGTGGACGATGAGGTTGAGCGCCGAGGCGACCTGCTCGCGGATCGCGCGGATCGGCAGGTCGAATCCGGCCATGAGCACCATGGTCTCGAGCCGCGAGATCGCGTCGCGAGGCGAGTTGCAGTGGACGGTCGAGAGCGAGCCGTCGTGGCCGGTGTTCATCGCCTGGAGCATGTCCAGCGCCTCGGAGCCGCGAACCTCGCCGACCACGATGCGGTCAGGGCGCATGCGGAGGGCATTTCGCAGCAGGTCGCGGATCGTCACCTGGCCCGTCCCCTCGACGTTCGCGGGCCGCGATTCGAGCCGAAGCCAGTGGCGCTGGTCGAGGCGGAGCTCCGCCGCGTCCTCGATCGTGATGATGCGCTCGTCATTGGGGATGAAGCTCGAGAGGACGTTCAGGAACGTCGTCTTGCCCGAGCCGGTGCCGCCCGAGACGAGGACGTTCAGCCGGGCCTTCACGCACAGACCCAGGAACTCGCCCATCTCCTCGGAGATCGTGCCGAGCCCGACCAGGTCGTGCATCTCGAGCCGGCGCTGGGCGAACTTGCGGATCGTCATCGCCGGCCCGTTCAGCGAGAGCGGCGGGATGATGGCGTTCACGCGCGAGCCGTCGGGAAGGCGCGCGTCCACCATCGCCGAGGACTCGTCGACCCGGCGGCCGACCTGCGCGACGATCTTGTCGAGGATCCGGCGCAGGTGCGTCTCGCTTGCGAACTGCACGTCGGTCGGGAAGATCCGCCCGCCGCGCTCGATGAAGATCTCACGGTGGTTGTTGACCATGATCTCGGTCACGGTCTCGTCCTTCAGGAACCGCGAGATCGGCCCGTACCCGACCACCTCGTCGGTGATCTGGCGGGCCAGCATGTCGCGGTCGGCGCGGGAGAGCGGCGTCTCCTCATGGGAGAGGGCCGCATCGACGATCGCGTGCAGCTGCTCGGCGATCACGTCCTCGTCGGCCTGGGTTGCCAGGAGCCCTGTACCCAGAGTCTCGATGACGGTGCGGTGCACGCGCTCGCGCACCTCGGCGAACTGGTCGACCGGCTGCGAGGGGCCGGTGGGCGAGCCGCCGTTGGAGAGGCGGTCGGTCAGCGACATGCGATCACGCATCCTTCTTCGGCGTTGAGATGGCCTCGGCGATGCGGTCGCCAAGCGTCCGGAGCGCCTTGGCGGGCGGAGCCTTCGGCTCGGTGACGACGAGCGCGCGGGCCGCGTTCAGGCTGCGCGGCACCCGCCGGTCGGACGGGATCTCGAGCTGCGGCGTCGCCCCGAGCACCTTCTTCACGTCGTGGGCGAGGAGGCCGACCTTCGAATCCGACCGGTTCAGCACCGTCAGGATCCGATCGCGCGGGAAGCCCATGAGGTCGAGCGTCTCGAGCCCCACCTTCATGTTCTTCAGCCCCGGCAGGTCGAGCGTGCCGACCACGACGGCGTGCTGGGCGTTGTCGATCGCGGTGATCGTCGTCGACGTGAACGCCGGCGGCGTGTCGACGACGACCACGTCGTACTCGTGCCGCGCCACCTCGAGGAGCTCCGCCACGCGCTCGGGCGTGACGGCCTCGGCCTGGTCGGGCCGAACCGGTGCGAGCAGGACGTCCACGCCGTCTCCACTCCGTCCGACGAAGCCGCTGAGGCGCTCTCCGTCGAGCCGGCCCTGGGCGGACACGAGGTCGTGGATCGTGTGGTCGGGCTCGACGCCGAGCACGAGTCCGACGTCCCCGAACTGGAGGTCGAGGTCGATCACGAGCGTTCGCGTCCCGCGCTGCGCGAGCGTCGTCGCGAGGTTGGTGGCGATCGTGGTCTTCCCCACGCCGCCCTTCGGGCCGAGCACGACGATGAGCGGAGAGCGGGTATCGACCTCCGCCGCGGCGTGCGCCGCCGTCACGACACGGGCGACGGCCTTCTGCACCGCGCTCGCGACGACCGACCGCTCGGCCGGGAGGATGACGATCTCGTGGGCGCCGGCCATGAGCGCCTCGCCGAGCGACCCGTTCGCCGGCCCCGGGATCGCGACGACGAGGCCCATGTCGGGCCGGGTCGCCCGGCTCTGGACGAGGAGGTCGAGCACGTCCGGCACCGTCGGCGTGAACGCCAGCAGCACCTCGCTGTTGTCGCGCTCGGCCGCCATCAGCGCGCCGCCGAAGTCCGACAGCCCTGCGGTCACGAGGAGACCGCTGTCACCGTTGGGCATCGCGCCGTCGAGCAGGCCGCCCGGGAAGTCGCGGTGGGCCGCGATGCTGAGCCGGGTCGTGTGGGCGTGGGTGGCGGCGACGGCGCTCATCGGTTGGCCCCGGTGAAGCGAAGGACGTTGCCGCGGGCGCTGTTCACGCCGCGGAGGACGGCGTCCACGTCGACGATGTCGGCGCCGACGTCCTGCGAGGAGCCCGGCGGGCGAAGCACGAACCACACGGAGCCCTTCTGCTGGGCGAACATGACCCGGTTCACGTCGTCGGTGCCGACGGCGAGGGTGAGCGACGGGCCGTGGGCCGAGTCGCCGCCGTTGCTCGGGCCGGCGCTCGAGGGTTGCGGCGCCGTGAGGACGAGGGCGTTCGAGACGATGGTGCGCGTGAGCGGGATCGCCTGGCCTCCCGTCAGGGGCAGGCCGTTCTTGCCGATCGGGAGCACGTCGAAGGTGGCGATGACGTCGACGTGGTCGCCGGCCTGGATCTGGCCGATGAGGCCGGATGCCGGATCGACGGGGAAGCCGATCGCCCGCTGGTCGGGCTGGAGCTTCACGGCGACGTTGGTCGTGTCGGAGCGCTGGAACTGGTTCGTGGTCAGCTGCTCGCCCGGGTAGATGTCGTTTCGGGCGACGAGGCCCTTCAGCGCGTCCGAGTCGGTGATCGCACCGTCGGCGAGCGCGTCGCGGGCGACGGAGCTCTCGCGGAACATCTGCCCGTCGACCACCTGGTTTCCGGGCGTGAACTGCGGGATCGTCCGCGTGGCCACGAGCACGGTGACCTTGCCGCTCGAGCTCTTGAGGCTCGAGTCGTGGTTTGCGAGGTAGACGAGCACCAGCGCGGCTGCGGCGACGGCGAGCACCGTCGCCATGCCGAACGCGCCGATGCGGGAAGTGAGTACGCGGGTCATCATGGAAGTTCCTCCGATCGGGTGTCGGTCAGCCGCCCCACGGCTCGAGCGCGACGCTCTCGAGGCAGATGCCGTTGGGCTGGCTGCAGCTGGTCGAGTACTGGTTGATCTCGCTGGGGCGATCCCAGAAGACGCCCCGTACCTCGCCGGGCTTCAGCGTGCTTCCCGCCTGGCCCGACCATTCGGTGATGTAGAAGCCGCCGAAGCCGACAACGTGCGTGGTGCACGTGCCGTTGCAGCTCGAGAACGTGAGCGGCGGGACGAGGATCAGGCTCATCCAGCGCGGGTCGCCGTCCGCCGGCGGGTTCGTCGGGCTCCACCGGTTCGGCGAGTTGCCGATCCGGTTCTGGAGGCCGTGGTCGACCTGCCCGGCGAAGTTGCCGGTCTGAGTGTCCACCGGGTCACCGATCGCGTACGGCGTGCACGATCCGTGCTGCACCTCGTCGGACGTGTTGGGGATGCCGCCGTTGGCGTAGCAGGCGTAGGTGGGCCAGGTCGAGTTGGTGTCGAGGTCGAGGCCCTGGTAGTTCCCGGAGTTCCCCTGCGCGCCGCCGCCGCCCAGCTTCAGCGTCACGACCTGGCCCTTCACGAGCACCTGGAAGGCGACGTTGAAGTTGACGAAGCGCGTGGCGCTCGTTGCGCCGGCGCTCGGGTCGACGTAGTGGCGGTCCTGGACGAACTGCTGGAGGATGTCCCCGTCGTCGCGGGCGTAGGCATGCTGGGCCGGAACGGACGTCGTGGGCGCGTTCCCGCCGTTCCCGATCCGGACGTAGACGTCCTGGCCGGCCGGCACCTCGGTCGACGCGCTCGTGAACGTCGCCGACCACGTGCCGTTGGCCGTCGTCCCCGAGACCAGCGATGCCGTCTTGAACGCGCCGTTCCCGGGAGCGCTGCCGCCGGTGGCGAACGACAGCCTGACGGGGCTCGTGCCGACGTTCGTCAGGTGCGCGAGGACCGTGAAGGACTTCGGGCTCGAGGTCGACGTGTAGTAGAGGTACGGGTCGCCGAGCGGCGAGAGCACAACGTCCTTGACGCACACCGCGGTTCCGCCGCACGCGCCGCCCGCGATCGACTGGTCGCTGCCGACATACCCGACGTTGTTCCAGGTGGTCGTGACGCCGCTCGAGTCGACGACGGCAAGCGAGACGCTCGATCCGCCCGCCGGCAAGCCGGTCACGTAAGCCCCGGAGCACCAGTACGGATAGCCCTCGGCGGTCGCTGCGAAGCAGCCGGACTGTGCGAGCGGGATCTGCTGGCCGGTGCGGTCGATCACGATCTTGACCGATGACGGCCGCAGGTCCTCCACGCCGAACGGTAGAAGGCCCTTCGACTTCGTCAGGTAGACGATGCGGGCGCGGGCGCGTGCATTGATGTCGGTGTCGAAGAAGCCGAGCGCCCTCCCGAAGACGAACGGCACGTTCGCCTCAGCGGGCTGCACCCGCACCGAGCACGGCTGCGAGCAGCCGGGTGAGGTCAGGATCTCGCAGTAGCTCGTGTTCAGGTTGGCGTCGGAGACCATGTTGCTCGCCGACGTGCTGTCGTCGTTCTGGCGCTGGTAGTAGTCCGCGGACGAGCAGGCCTGGTCGACGTGGTTGATCAGCTTCTGGGCACCCGCCAGGGCGCCGGCATCGGCCGCGCTCTGGAGCTGGCGCCGGTGGGAGCGAAAGGCGCCGAGGTCGAGGACGAGCGCTGCGGTGCCCAGCAGCGCCACCAGCGAGATGACGACCAGCACGAGCACGCTTCCCTGTTCGCGGCGGCCCATCAGCAGAAGCTGGTCGGCTGACCTTCGAGGGTCATGGTGGCGTTGGACGAGAGATCGATCGATCCGCCGAAGAGGTCGCTGATGATCGGCGTGATGAAGGAGTGGACGTAGGTGACATGCGCGATGATCTTGTCGCCGACGTTGTAGGCGCCTGGCGCGTTCCCGCTTCCGGGATCGGTCTGGCAGGTGAAGGTAAGCGTGCTGCCGGCGGGGGCGTCGCCGAGGATGGTGTGCCCCGACGGGTCGTTCACCGCGGCGAGCCGGACCGCCTCACGGGCGTCGTGGACCACCGTCACCTTGTCGAACATGACGAGCCCCAGCTCGATGATCCCGAACAGGATCACCAGAAGCGGCAGCAGGACGATCGTGAACTCGACCATGCTCTGGCCGCGCTCGCGGTCGCGTGCCGATCCGGCCCGGGAGCCCTGGGGGGGCGCGGTGAGTCGCCTCCCCAGGGAAGCCCGTGAGCGGTGAGGCCGAGGGCCTAGATGAACCCGATGACGTTGTTGACCGCAGTCTGGATCGCGCCGGAAAGCGCGCCGAACACGGCGACGACCGTCAGCGTGATCACGCCGAGGACCACGGCGTACTCCGCCATCGTCTGGCCCTCCTCGTGCGAAGCGGTCAGCTTCGAGATGAGCTTCATCATGTGTCTCCCCTCCCTTCCTCAGGTCGGATGGCTCCGCCGGCGCGACGCCGGCCAGGACTGGACTGCGCCGGTTCCCCATCACCGCTCGACCGCCAGTCGGAGCGGAGAAGCTGAGGCCAGCGCCACGAGCCCCGAGATGCTCGGGTCGCGCAGCGGGAGGGAGCGGCCTGCGGTGAGGTCGTGCATCCAGGCCCCTCCCCCATCCGACACGAAGACCACGACCGGCTTCGCATGCACGAAGCGGCTGAGGATCAACGGCCGGACGCGCGACTCGTCGAGGTACGTGACGTCGACGACGACGAGGTCGGCGTCGAACTCCGCCACCGCCCGGTCGAACGCTGCACCGGGAAACGGCACCGAGAGCACGTGAGCCGACCCCTCGAGGGCCGGCTCGAGCGCGTTCAGTGACAGCGGAGGTAGCCCGACGAGGAGGACGCGCCGGCGGTTGGGACCGGAACGGGTTCGTCGAGCTGGGCGCAATCGCATGCTGCGAGTCTGCGCGGCGCCCCGCTGTCCGGAAATCGTCCACTTGACGGGTTCTGCGAGCGAACTTTTCTCACCCGCCCACTCCCCCGAATGGACTAGATGCCCTTGGAGGGCCTCCGCACCAGAATGGCGAAGGCCGCCGTGACGGCCCCAAGGCCCAGAGTGATCGTGAGCACCGCAGGCGTCGAGGCGATCCCGACACGCCACCAGTAGAGCGTCGACGTCAGCGCGGCCAGGATGACGGAGCCGCTTCCCAGGAGCGCCATCCGGCGCGCGAGCTGGAAGGCGTCGTCGGCGGTCTCGAGCATGGCGCGCGAGAGCTCCACCGCGGCTGCCGCGGCGACGAAGCAGCCGACGAGCGAGAGGACGGCGACGGCGCCGGCGCACTGCGAGACGATGCGGACGAGCTCGAGACCCATGATGGGCCGAGCGTACGAGCGGCGGCCGGGGGCGCCAGCGTGGGATGGGCGAAACACCGCCCCGGCACCGGTCGCTCCACCCGGATGGGTGGGGCTAGCGCGCCGCGGCGGTCAGCTCGTGGTAGCGGGCGGCCGCGGCCGTGCGGCTGGGCGCTTCGAGCTTCGCGAGGATGTTCGAGACGTGGCTGCGGACCGTCTCGACCGAGATCGAGAGCTCCGCCGCAACCAACCGGTTCGTGAGGCCGTCTGCCACGCATCGCAACACGTCGAGCTCGCGCGGCGTGAGGCGCCGGTCGGACGGCATGATCGCTGCCACCGGCATGCGCCCGGCGTCCTCCCGGTAGCGCTGGACGAGAACCGCCGTCATGGCGCGCGAGATCGGCGTCTCACCCCGCACCGCGGCCGCGATGGCGCCCGCCCAGCACGACGATGGCAGATCCTTTGTGAGATAGCCCGCCGCGCCGGCGCGCAGGGCCGTGAAGAGCCCTTCGGGAGCGCCCTCGACTCCCACCGCGATTGCGATCGTGCCGGAGTCGTTGGCCGCAGCGACAACCGAGAAGGCGGCCTCGGGCGCCGGCGGCAGGGTCAGGTCGACCAGCACCACGGCGGCCCGGCCCGACCGAGCGACGCGGAGCGCCCCGGCCCGGTCGCCCTCCTCGGCGACCACCTCGAGCCCGTGACGCGCAAGCGAGCGCGCGATCCCCACGCGAGAGATCTCGCCCGCGTCGCAGACGGCGACGGTGATGCCCTGCGCTAGACGGTCCATGCGGGCGAGCGGTCCCCTTCCAGGAAATGGAGTGCCCTCGTTTCGAGCCTACGGCCCGCCCCGGGGATGTCAAGCGGCCAGGATCGCCTTCCCGTGGGCGGTTGCCCTACGGGGTCTCGGCCGGCGTGGCTGCGACGTGCCGGTGGGCGTGCCACGGGAGCCGCTTCAGGGTGATCCAGATCGCCGCGCCGCCGGCCAGGACGCTGGTGAGCGTGACGGCGAACTGCATGCCGACCGAGAACGCGAGCACCGTGCTTGCCGAGGCGGCGTTTCGGAACATGTACCCCAGGAGCGCCTGCTGCGTCCCGAGGCCGCCGGGCGTGAGCGGGAGCAGCGTCGAGGCGCTCTGGGCCGAGAGCGCGAGCGTGGCATCGGCCAGGCTGGCTGGGATGCGGAAGGCCTGGAGGAAGAAGTACATGGCGAGCGCGCGCATGACCCAGCCGGTGAGCTGGAGCGGCACCACCCGGCGGAAGTAGCGCCGCGGCGTGCGCAGGATCGCGAGGCCGAGGCTGACCCGCGTCCAGAACGAGACGACATGGCGCTCGAGGTACGTGAAGAAGACGCCGGCCAGGATCAGGATCGCCGCCAGCACCAGGGCGAACCACTGCGCGTGCGAGGCGAAGAAGCTCCACTCGAACGCGGCCAGGTGGCCCAGCGCCGGCAGGTGCGGGAGCTTCCCGTCGAGATAGGCGGCGAGGAGCACGAGCGGCCCGATGACCGTGTCGACGAGCGTCTCGGCAAGGAGGCTCGACGTGATGGTCGTGTAGGCGGCGCCCGGCATCGACCGGTGCGCCAGGTAGATCTTGATGACGTCGCCGCCGCGGGCGGGCAGGATCGCGTTCGAGCCGACCCCCGCCAGGTAGGCGGCCAGGATGCTGCGCCAGCGCACGCGCCCCTCGGGGTAGGCGGCCTGGAGGATCGTCCGCCAGGCGGTCGCCCGCAGCACGAGGTTCGCCATGTAGAACGCGATGGCGATCACCAGGACACCCCAATGGACCTGTGCGAGGTCGTTCCAGAAGGCGACCGTCGCGTCCCAGAAGGACTCGAGTGAGCTCACGAGGTGAAGTCTGCCACCACGGGTGGCCGGGGCATCACTCGGCGCCGCGGAGGAAGTCGCGCAGGCCGGGGTTCTTGGCCTCCAGCTCGCGCAGCGCGCGCGTCTCGATCTGGCGGACGCGCTCGCGGGTGACGCCGATCTCGGCGCCGACCTGCTCGAGCGTCGCCGGCTCGCGGTCGTTCAGCCCGAAGCGGGCCTCGAGGACAAGCCGCGTGCGGTCGCCGAGCTCCTCGAGCGCGGCCCGCAGTTCCTGCTCGCGCTGGCTCCGCGTCACGGCGGCCTCGGGCTGGCGGGCGTTCGTGTCCTCGACGAGGTCGGCGAAGTTCGACTCGCCGTCGCCGACGGGGCCCTCGAGCGACACCGGGTCCTCGATCGTCCGCTGGAGCTCGAGCACGCGCTCGATCGGGATGTCGAGCTCGGCGGCGATCTCGCTGGGGAGCGGGTCGCGGCCCAGCTTCTGCGCGAGCGTGCGGTTCGCGCGATGGATCTTCTTCACCAGGTCGAGCACGTGCAGCGGAAGCCGGATGGTGCGGGCCTGGTCGGCGATCGCGCGCGTCATGGACTGGCGGATCCACCAGGTCGCGTAGGTCGAAAGCTTGTAGCCCCGGCGGTAGTCGAACTTCTCGACCGCCCGCATGAGGCCCATGTTCCCCTCCTGGATCAGGTCGAGGAGCGGCACGCCCGAGGAGGAATAGGCCCGCGCCATCGCGATCACGAGGCGCAGGTTGCACTCCACGAGGCGCCGCTTGGCCTGCTCGTCGCCGAGATCCTTGCGCCGGGCCAGCTCGAGCTCCTCGGCGCGGGTGAGCAGCGCCCCGTCGCCGATCTGGCGCACGTAGGTGTGCAGGAGGTCGACGGTGGCCGCCTGGCTCTCGGTCTCCTCCGCTTCGGCAGGCTCGGGGGTCGCCGCAAGTTCGAAGGGATCGGGCTGGGAGGCGTCGTCGATCGGCAGAGGAGCGGAGCTCACGCGGTGGCGTCCTTCATTTTGCAGGGGTGGCACACAGGGAATCCCCGTGTGTCCACTGAATCGGCCGCAGACCGGCATCTCTTGAGCGCTGCTCGGATCATTTGCAAACTGTCGGGTGTGAGTTAGCGCCGGTGGGGGATGATCCGGACCCCGAAGCCGCCGACAACCAGAGCATGCAAGACGCTCTTGCCCGTGCCCTGGAGGGCCTCACGGTCGTCGACATCGACCGCATCCGCACCGGATGCGGCCACGTGCGCGTCCCCTCCGCTCCGGCCGCGCGCGGCTACCGGTACATCGATCTCGCGGGCGATGAGCCCCCGTTCTACGTGCGCAGGCTGACCGCCGGACGCCAGACGGGCACGGTCATGCTGCACGCGCCGATCGAGACGACGTCCGGCGATGAGGCCGAGCGCGGCGCGCCGGGCATCGCACGCCTGTCGGTGTCGATCGGCGTGAACACGATCCCGTGGAGCCGGCTGCTCGACGTCGAGCTCTGCTCCGGGCCATGGGCGACGCTCCTCGGCGACGCGCTCGAGGAGATCGCTGGGCTCGAGATCCTCGGGACGCACGGCTGCCCGCTCTGCACCGCCTAGATCGGTCCCCGTGAGCTACGTGCTCTGCAGGACTCGCCCCTCGGGCGAGATGTGCACCCCGCGCTCCTCGAGCCGGCTGCGAATCAGGTACTGGAAGGTCGACCACGCGCCGCGGCGGGCGTCGAACATCCGGTAGACCTGCCACTCGGTCAGCATGCTCGGATCGCTGCGGCGGGCCTGGGCCCAGTCGGCGAACTTCGGGAGGCGGCCGCTGCGGATCGCGAGCATCGCCCCCTGCTCCACCGCCCGCTCGAGCCGCTCCTCCCCCACCGGGACGTCGAAGCCGGCCTGCTTCAGCGCATTGTTGAGCGAGCCGAACGTGTGCCAGTAGAGCGACTTGGACGGCATCGCGCCCTTGCGGGCCTCGATGTCCTTGGCCGTCGGCACGCGCCCCAGCTCGTCACCCAGGTCGCGGAGCAGCTTCAGGAGCTCCTCCTGGGTCGCGAACCGGCGCGGGACGAGCCCGGCGAGCCGCTTGGCCCGGTTCCACGACTTGAAGTGCTCGATGACCGTCTGCGGATGGACGGTCGTGCCCGGGTCGGCCTCGAACTCGCGCATCGTGGGCGACCTGCCGAGCCGCTTCGCGCACGCTCGCAGCTCGTCCAGGATGTGCTCGTCGCTGTACCGCTTGCGCATCCCGGCCTGGAACTGCTCCAGCTCGTCGCGATCGATGCCCTCGATCGCGCGGTACACCGTCTTGCGTCTCATGAAGGCTCCCCTGGCTCGTCGGGCCGGGCCGCAGCTTATAGCATATGTTCCCGCTACTGCAAGTGAACGCCCGCGCCCTGCCTCACCGTCAAATTCGGACAGTGGAAGGCCGCCGATAGGATTCCGACGGATGATCCCCTTCTCCGCCAAGGTGGCCGCAGCCCGTGCGGCCGCCGGCCTCTCGCGCCGTGCCGGCGCAGGCGGGGGGACGAGCCTTCCCGGCAAGCTGCTCCTGGGCATGGATCCCGACGCCGTCACCCGGCTCTCGGGCCGCCTATCCGGCGGCGTGATTGCGCTCTCGGCGACGAACGGCAAGACGACCACCGCAAAGATGCTCGCCTCCATGCTCGAACCGGAGCACCGGCTGTGCCGCAACAGGGCCGGCGCCAACCTGGCCTCGGGCGTCGCCTCGGCGCTGATCGGCTGCCGCGGCGCCGACATGGGCGTCTTCGAGGTCGACGAGGCCGCCCTCGAGGAGCTCGCCCCGGCCCTTCGGCCCCGCGTCCTCGGGCTCGGGAACCTCTTCCGTGACCAGCTCGACCGCTACGGCGAGCTCGAGCTCGTGGCCGCCCGTTGGCGGCGGATCTCCGACGGCCCGTGGCGGCTCGTCCGAAACGCCGACGACCCGCTCGTCGCCGCGCTTCCGGCCACGGCGGGATCGCTCTCATACGGCATCGACGACCCCGGCGTCGCGCTGCCGGAGCTCCCCCACGCCGCCGACTCCAAGTGGTGTGCGGCCTGCGGCGAGCGCCTGCACTACGACGCCGTGTACCTGGGGCATCTGGGCGCCTGGAGGTGCCCGGCCTGCGGGAGCGCGCGCCCGTCGCTGGACGTGGCCGCGACGAGCGTGGTCTTCGACGGGCTCGCCGGCACCGACATCACGCTCTCCACCCCGCTCGGCGACCGGCGGGTGCGGATGCCGCTCCCCGGCCTCTACAACGTCTACAACGCCCTCGCCGCCGTCGCCATGGCGTGCGCCGCGGGCGACGTGCCGCTCGAGCGCATGGCGGCCGGGCTCGAGGTGTTCGGGCCGGCGTTCGGCCGGTTCGAGCGAGTTGCGACCGGCGGTGGCGAGGCGGTGCTCGTCCTGTCGAAGAACCCGGCCGGCGCCAACGAGGTCATCCGCACCCTGGCGCACGACCCCGCGCCGAAGCGGCTCGTCGTGGCGCTGAACGACCGCATCGCCGACGGCCGGGACGTGTCCTGGATCTGGGACGTCGACTTCGAGCTCCTGGCGCCCGCCGTCGAGTCGGTCGTGACGTCCGGGACGCGTGCGGCCGAGATGGCGGTCCGGCTCAAGTACGCCGGCGTCGACCCGGACGTGATGACCGTCGAGCCCGACCTCGCGGCGGCGCTCGACTTCGCGGTCTCGGCCCGCGGAGGCCCGGCGTACGTGCTCACGACCTACACGGCGATGCTCGAGCTGCGCGGGGCGCTTACCCGCCGCGGCGTCGTCCCGCCCTACTGGGAGGCGGCGTGACCGACCTGCGCGTCTGCCATCTCTACCCCGAGCACCTGAACATCTACGCCGACCGCGGCAACATCGCCGTCCTGCGCTACCGCTGCGAGCGCCGCGGGATCGCGTTCGCGGTCGCGGGCTGCGGTCCCGGCGACCCCCTGCCGGAGGCCGACCTCTACTACCTGGGCGGAGGACAGGATCGCGACCAGGTCGCGATCGCAGGTGACCTCGTGGCCAGGGCTGCCGACCTGCGCGCGGCCGTCGCCGGCGGGGCCGCCGTCCTGGCCGTATGCGGCGGCTACCAGCTCCTGGGGCACGGCTACCGCGGCCACGCCGGCGACGACATGCCGGGCACGGGCCTCGTCGACGTCGTCACCGAGGCCGGCCCATCGCGGATGATCGGCAACATCGCGATCCGCTGCGAGCTCGACCGGGGCGACCCGCGCACGGTCGTCGGGTTCGAGAACCACGCCGGGCGCACACACCTGGGCGAGGGCGTCGAGCCGCTCGGCCGGGTGCTCCACGGCCACGGCAACAACGGCGCGGACGGCGGCGAGGGCGTCCGGGCGGGCCGCGTGCTCGGGACGTACATCCACGGCCCGCTCCTGCCCAAGAACCCGTGGCTCGCGGACTGGCTCGTGCGCGCCTCCCTGGAGCGCCGCCACGGAACGGTCGCGCTCGACCCGCTGGACGACGCGCTCGAGGGCGAGGCGCACCGGGTCGCCGAGCGCATCGCGGCCGCCGGCTAGACCGGCGCCCGCAGCAGCGGCCCCAGCTCGGTGAGGGCCGAGACCTCGAGGTGGCCGTTCTGCGGCGCCGGCCGCGCGCCGTCGCGGTTCAGCCAGATGCCGCGGATGCCGGCCGCCTGGGCGCCGCGGACGTCGCGCTCGAGGCTGTCGCCGACCATGACCGCCTCGGCGGCGGCGACGTCGAGCGCCTCGAGGGCGTGCGCGAAGATCGCCGCGCTCGGCTTCGCGACGCCGAGGTCGCCGGAGATGACGACGGCGTCGAAGTCGGCCTCCGTGAGCCCGCTCCCTTCGAGCTTCTCGCGCTGGAGGCAGGACGCTCCGTTGGTGACGAGCGCCAGCGCGTGCGTGCGGCGCAGGGTGTCGAGCGCCGGCCGAACGTCGGCGAAGGCCTCGTGGCGAAGGCGGCGCTCGATGCCGAATCGCTCGCCGAGCAGCTTGGCAAGCGCCGGGTCGACGATGCTGTGGTCGGCGAGGGCGAGGCGCCAGGCCTCCGTGCGGTACCCGGTCGCCCACTCCCGGCACGCCCGCACCTCGTCGGAGTCGCCCTCCCAGCGGCACCAGAGCGCCTCCCACGAGCTCATCCCGATCGTGTCCTCGCCGTAGGCGTAGGCCGGGCTGGCCCGCCACAGCTCCCGGGCCCGTGCACGGGCGTCGCGCGCGAGAACGGCCGGATCGACGGCGTGGCGCCTCGCGGCCACGTGCGCCGTCGCCAGGAAGGCGGCAGCCGCGGCCGGCTCCTCGACGACCAGCGTGTCGTCGAGGTCGAGGAGGATCGCCTTGGTCACGTGCCGCTCCACGCGAAGAGGTGGGCGAAGATCTCGCCCTGCTCGACGGCGTCGTCGAGCGCGTTGTGCGTGTGGGCGAACGACAGCATCGCGAACTCGCCTGGAATCGGGCCGTCGGACTCGATGTCGGCGGAGATGTAGAGGTCCGTCACCTGACCCACAGCTCGCCGAGATGCACGAACGGGTCTCCCGGCCGCCAGCGCTCCAGGAAGCGGTGGATCGGCGGGCGCAGGTCGGTCGCGGCCAGCTCCTCGAGCGGCACGAGCCGATGGCCGCGGACGGCGCCGTCGGCCGACGCCACGGTCTCGAGGCTCCGGCCGGAGACGTCGCCGTGGAAGATGATGTGGACGACGTGCTTGCGCGGTCGCAGGCCCGCCGGCGCGATCGACTCGACGATGGCGATCGGCCCTTCCAGCGCGACCCCCTCCAGGGCGCACTCCTCGGTGAGCTCGCGCGCGAGGGCGACGTGCAGCGACTCGCCCTCCTCCACCCCGCCTCCGGGAAGGAGCCAGTAGGCACGCTCGCCCTTGTGCTGCTCGCACAGGAGGACCGAGTCGCCGTGGCGCAGGAGCGCGGCGACCCGGATCCGTGGTGTGCCGCTCACGGCGGCGAGCCTACCGCGGACGAGCCGAAGCCCCGGTGCGCACGCTCCGAGTCGGGCAGCTCGTCGGTCACCGCAATGCGCACCTGCGGCAGCGCCAGCACGACCAGCTGGGCGATGCGATCCCCCGGCGCCACGCGGAACGTCTCGGAGGGGTCGGTGTTCAAGAGCACGACCCGGATCTCGCCGCGGTAGCCGGAGTCGATCAGGCCGGGCGAGTTGACGACGGTGATCCCGTGCCGGGCCGCGAGCCCCGAGCGCGGCTGGACGAAGCCGGCGTGCCCGGGCGGGATCGCCACGGCGATGCCGGTCGCGATCGTGCGCCGCTCCCCGGGCCCGAGGTCGGCCTCCTCCACGCTCGTCAAGTCGAAGCCGGCGTCGCCGTCATAGGCGGCCGCCGGGATCGCAGCATCGGGGTGCAGGCGCCGGACGAGGAGCTCGGTCATACGCGGTAGGCCGCGAACCTCCCGATCAGCTCCCGCGGCAGGCGGGCGGTCACAAGGACGCCCTCGGCCGCGTCCTCGCGGGCCGTGATCGGCGCGCCGGTGCGGTAGAGCGCCGAGAGCTCGCCGCCGTCCGCGTGCGGCACGAGCAGGCGCACGTCGACGTACCGGTCCGCGAAGAACTCGGCGACACGGTGCTTCAGCTCCTCCAGGTTCTCGCCCGTGCGGGCCGAGATCATGACGGCCTCGGGGAAGCGGTTCTGAAGCCGGCGCCGCGAGAGCGCGTCGACGCCGTCGATCTTGTTCAGGACGAGCAGGTGCGGGATCGTGTCGGCGCCGATGTCGTTGAGGACGGCCTCGACCTCCACCAGCTGCGCGCGCAGCCCCTCTTCGCCGGCGGAGGCGTCGCCCACGACGAGGATCAGGTCGCCGGCCAGCGTCTCCTCGAGCGTCGCCGCGAAGGCCTCGACGAGCCCGTGCGGCAGCTTGCGGATGAACCCGACCGTGTCGGTGACGAGGTAGGCGCGACCCTCCTCGCGGAACGCGCGCGTGGTCGGGTCGAGCGTCTCGAACAGGCGGTCGTCGACGCGCACGTCGGCCCCGGTCAGGGCGTTCAGAAGCGTCGACTTGCCGACGTTCGTGTAGCCGGCCAGGGCGACCGACGGCATGGCGCTCCGCGTTCGCTCGCGGCGCATGACGCCGCGCCGGTCGGCCACCGCCCCGAGCCTCGACTTCAGGAGCGCGACCCGGCGTCGGGCGATCCGGCGGTCGGACTCGAGCTGGGTCTCGCCGGGGCCGCGCGTCCCGACGCCACCTCCCAGGCGTTCGAGGTGCTTCCACATGCCGCGCATGCGCTGCATCGTGTACTCGAGCTGGGCCAGCTCGACCTGGAGCTTGCCCTCGGCGGTGTGGGCGTGCTGGGCGAAGATGTCGAGGATCACGGTCGTGCGGTCGACGACCCGCATCTGGAGCGCGTCCTCGAGCGCCCGCTGCTGACGCGGGGCCAGCTCGTCGTCGCAGACCACCACCTCGGCCTCGGCGTCGCGCAGGAGCTCGCGCAACTCGTCGATCTTCCCCGGGCCAAGGTACGTGCGCGGGTCGGGCCGGCGGCGGTGCTGGGTGAGCGCCGCGACCGCGTCGACCGTGGCCGTGCGGAGCAGCTCACGCATCTCGGCCAGGCCCTCGTCGCCGCCGGTGCCGGGCGGCAGAGAGGCGATGATGACGCCCCGCTCGGGCGTCGGCTCGCGGGGGGCGCTGCGGGCGGTGGACACGTGATGGAGTATACGAACGGACGGCCCGGCGGCTCGGACTCAGGCTGGGACGCGCAGGTGCTGCTCGATGCGCGCGACTGCCTCGCGCAGGCGATCGTCCGCGACCGTCAGCGAGAGCCGCACGTACCCCTCGCCGTTCGGCCCGTAGGCCGACCCCGGCGAGACCACCACGTCGGCCTGCTCGAGCACGAGCTCGGCGAACGACACGGACGTATGGCCGTCGGGAACCGGAGCCCAGACGTAGATCGTGCCGCGCGGCGGCGCGACCTCGAGGCCGGCGGCGGCCAGCGCCTCGATCACCAGGTCGCGGCGGCGGCGGTAGACCCCGCGCATGTGCTCGACGTGGGCGTCGCCCTCCGGGCCGAGGATCCGGGCCGCGGCGAGTTGGATGGCGTCGAACTGGCCCGAGTCGACGTTCGTCTTCAGCTTGAGCAGCGCGGCGATCATGTCGGCGTTCCCGACCGCGGCGCCGACCCGCCAGCCCGTCATGTTGTAGGCCTTCGACCAGGAGAACATCTCGATCCCCGCGTCGCGCGCGCCCGGCGCGGCCAGGAAGCTGGGGGCCACGTAGCCGTCGAACGTGATCTCGGAGTAGGCGTTGTCGTGGACGACCGGCACGCCGCGCTCGACCCCGAATGCCGCGAGCCGGGTGAAGAAGTCGTCCTCGACGACGGCGCCCGTCGGGTTGTTGGGGTAGTTGCAGAAGAGCAGGTTGGCCCGGTCGGTGACGTCGCGGCCGAGGTCGTCCAGGTCGGGGAGGAAGGCGTTCCCGGCCGTGAGCGGCATGAGGTGCGGCGTGGCTCCGGCCAGGAGCGTGCCCGACGTGTAGACGGGGTAGCCGGGGTCGGCGGCCAGGCACACCTCGCCCGGGTCGAGCATCGCGAAGCAGACGTGCGCGACGCCCTCCTTGCCGCCGAGGAGCGGCAGCACCTCCCGGTCGGGGTCGAGCTCGACGCCGAAGCGGCGCAGGTAGAAGTCCGCCACCGCCTGGCGGAAGGCCTCCAGGCCACGGTTCGACGGGTACTGGTGCGTGGCCGGGTCGCCGATCCGGCGCCGGGCCTCCTCCACCAGGATGTCGGGGCTCGGCAGATCGGGGTCGCCGATCCCGAGCGAGATGACGTCGACGCCCGCCTTGCGCCGCTCGGATACCTTGCGCTCGAGCTCGGCGAAGAGGTACGGCGGGAGCTGCGCGATCCGCTGCGACGGGCGGATCACAGCCGCTCCAGCCCTGCCACGAAGGCCGCCGAGAACGTCCCGTCGCACACGTGCTCGACGGGGCCGGAGAGCCGCACGCGCAGGTCGTCTGCCACCTCGACGACGAGGTCGCCGCCGTCGGCATGGACGGTGACGGGGCTCGCCGCGCGGCCCGAGACGACGGCGGCCACCGCCGCGGCGCTCGACCCCGACCCGGACGAGAGCGTCTCCCCCGCCCCGCGCTCCCACACCCGCATCCGGATCTCGCGCTCGGCCACCGGCCGGTAGAACTCGACGTTCGTGCGGTTCGGGAACCATGCGTGGTGCTCGATGGGCGCGCCGACGGCCGCCAGGTCGAGGCCGTCCACGCCCGGCTCCTCGATCACGCAATGCGGATTCCCCAGGCTGACGAACGTGTAGGCGGGCGCCGGCGGCGCGCCGCCGTCCGGCCTGTGGTCGGGGCCGTCGAGGGCCGCCGTCCCGGCGTCGATCGTCACGTTCCCGCCGGCCACCGTCGCCGCCACCGCGCCCTTGGGCGTTTCCAGCTCGAGCTCCGAGCAGGCGTCGCGCGCGGCGATGTGGGCCGCGGCGATCCGCGAGCCGTTGCCCGAGAACTCGGCGTCGGAGCCGTCCGGGTTCAGGATCCGCACGCGCCGGCCCTCGACCACGAGGATCCCGTCGGATCCGGCGCCCAGGTCGGGATGGCAGATCCGCGCGACCCTGGCGGGCGTCAGCTCGAACTGTGCGTCGGCCGCCTCGATGACGAGGTAGGCATTGCCGGCGCCGTGCCACTTCCCGAACTGCACCGGCGGCAGGATACCGAGCCGCGGAGATGACTGATCCCACGCCCGCGTGATGTCCTGGGCGGCGAGAACCGAGCAGCGCAAGGACGCAGGGAGGGTCAATATCGATCCGAGATATTGGCCCGACCGAGGACGCAGCGATGCGACCGTTCGCAGACGCAGACCCAGGACGCTCGACCCGCAGTCCACAGGCGAACGTCCAGGCGCGCGTGGGCGTGGGATCACTCATCTACAGGTCGAGCGCCGCGCCGAGCAGGATGACCCCGCCCAAGAGCGCGCACACGATCCCGAACCCGATCACGATCGGCCACGTCGTCGGCAGGCCTGCCACGAGCAGGACCGCCGTGCCGATCGCGATCGCAAGGAGCCGGAAGCGGCCGATCGTGTGAGGCCGCGCGCTCAGGAAGCGGCGCCCCAGGCGGTCGGCCAGGAGGAGCGCGGAGCCCAGTGTCCCGAGCAGGAGCCCTGCGACCACCAGCGGGGCGACCAGCCAGCGCAGCCACGCCTCCACGTCTCCGGCCGCCACGGCGAAGAGCACGGCGACGGCGGCGGCGACCGGGGCGCTCGCCGCGACGATGACGAGCGCATCGCGCGCCTCGCGCACCGCGTCGTGCTCCTTGGGCCGCGTCACGCCCACCCGGCGATGTCGCCGGCGACGGCGCCCGCGTCGCGGGTTGCGTCGACGACGCGGACCTCGGGCAGGCGCCGCATCCACGTCCGCTGCCGCTTCGCGTAGCGGCGCGTGCGGGTCTCAATGCGCCGGATCGCCTCGTCGAGGGTGATGCCCCCTGCGAGCAGCGCTGTCACGTCCTGGAGGCCGTGGATGCGCTGTGCGGTGCTCGAGAAGGTGTGCCGTGCCCGCGCGCTCGCGACCTCCTCGACCACGCCGGCCGCGAACATGGCCTCGGTGCGGGCCGCGATCCGACGGGCGGTCTCGGCGGGCGGGAGCGCGAGGCCGGCGATGACGGTCGGGTGGCGGGTCTCGGCCGACCAGAGCAGGCTGTCCTCCGCGGCCAGCGAGTGGCCCGAGTCGGCCAGCTCCAGGGCGCGGACCACCCGGCGGCGGTCGTTGGGGTGCACGGCCGCCGCCGCCGGGGCGTCGACGGCAGCCAGGGTCGCGTGTGCGCCCGCCGGCCCGCGCTCGTCGTAGAGCCGCTCGGCCGCCGCTCGCACGCTGGCCTGGGCCTGCGGCGGAAGCGGCATGTCGGCCAGGGCCGCCCGCAGGTAGAGGCCGCTCCCGCCGCACACGATCGGGACGCGCCCGCGGCGGATGATGTCGTCGACCGCCGCGTGGGCCAGCTCCGCGTACTCGGCGACCGAGCCCTCGTGGTCCGGCTCCCAGATGCCGACCAGGTGGTGCGGGACGCGCTCCATGTCCGTCGCGGAAGGCTGGTTCGTCAGGATCGGGAGCCCGCGGTAGAGCTGCATCGCATCGGCCGAGACGATCTCGCCGCCGGCGAGCTCTGCCAGCTCGAGGGCGACGGCGCTCTTGCCCGAGGCGGTCGGGCCGAAGACGGCGATCGCGGGCATGCCGTCAGGCGGCGGCGGCGGGGGCGGCCTGGCGCCCGGAGAGCGTCTGCGAGGTCGACCCGGTGACCGTGACGTCCACGAGCGACCCGGCCGGCGCCGCGCCGGTGAAGTTGAGCGCCTTCCCGCCGCGCGTGCGGCCACGCAGCACGGACGGATCGGTGCGGCTGGGCCCCTCGACCAGCACCTCCTGCACCGTGCCCACGAGGGCCGCGTTCCGGGCCGCGGCATGATGCTGGATGCGCTCGACGAGCCGCTCGATGCGCTCGCCGCGGACCTCGTCGGGCACCTGGTCGGGCATGCGGGCCGCCTCCGTCCCGCGCCGGGCGGAGTAGACGAATGTGAACGCGTGGTCGTAGCCGACCTCGTCGACCAGCGAGAGCGTCTCGGCGAAGTCGGCCTCGGTCTCGCCCGGGAAGCCGACGATGATGTCGGTGGTGAGCGCGATGTCGGGGATCGCCTCGCGCATCCGCTCCACCAGCGCCAGGTAGCGCTCGCGGGAGTAGGTGCGTCGCATCGCCTTCAGGATCCGGGTCGAGCCGGACTGGACGGGCAGGTGGAGCTGCTCGCAGACGGCCTGGCACTCGGCCATGGCTTCGATGACGTCGGCGCGCATGTCCTTGGGGTGCGGGCTCGTGAACCGGATCCGGTCGATGCCGTCGACCGCGTCGAGGCCGCGCAGGAGGGCGGCGAAGCTCGTCTCGGTCGCGGGTCGCAGGTCGCGGCCGTAGGAGTTCACGTTCTGCCCGAGGAGCGTGATCTCGCGCACGCCGTCGGCGGCGAGGGTCGCGGCCTCGCGGACCAGGTCGTCGGGATGGCGGCTGTGCTCGCGCCCGCGCACAGACGGCACGATGCAGTAGGCACAGTTGCAGTTGCACCCGGTCGAGATCTGCATCCACGCCTGGAACGTGCGGTCGCGCTTCAGCGGCAGCTCGCCCGAGAAGGTGTCGAACGTCGAGAAGTGGCCGCGCGGGATCTCTCCTCCGGCTTGGATGTAGTCGCCCAGCCGGTGGATGTTTCCCGGGCCGAACGCCAGGTCGACGAACGGGAACTGGTCGAAGAGCTCGTCCTTCATCGACTCCGACCAGCAGCCGCCTACCACGATCACCTTGTCGGGGTCGCGTCGCTTGGCCGCGCGGGCGTCCATGAGGTGTGCCACGAGGCGGTCGTCGGCCTTCTCGCGGATGGTGCAGGTGTTGAAGACGAGGAAGTCGGCGTCGTTCGCCGAGGCCGCCTCTCCCAGCCCGACCGACTCGAGCAGGCCCTTGATCCGCTCGGAGTCGTGCACGTTCATCTGGCAGCCGAACGTCGTCACGTGGTAGCGCTTCACGGCCCGGAGTCTACCGACGGGCCTCCCCGCGGCCCGCGACCAGGACGGGCATGGCGGCGCACAGGACGGCCTCGGAGTCGAGGAACGCCCCGACGTGGCCGAGGCCGGCCAGCCGCTCCACGACCGCACCGGCCGGCAGCGCAGCGGCCATCCGCTCGAGCGAGCCCGGCGGAGCCTCCTGCGACCCGGCAACGAGCGCCGTCGGGCATGCGATCCCGGCCAGGTCGGCCCAGGTGGTGTCGCCCTCGGCCGCCCACGCTCGCAGCGACAGCGCGAACTGGCCCGCGTCGGTCTCGTCGAAGTTGCGTCGAAGCCAGGGCGGAAGGGCGATCCCCTCGTCGGCCTCGATCGCGTCGGAGAGGGCCGGCATGCCCTCGTCCTCGAGCATGGCGACGAGCGGCGCCGGATCGTCGGGCTCCCCCGGCGGGGCGGCCGCGCCGCCGATCGCGACCAGCGCGGAAACACGGCCCAGGTGGGCGGCCGCCAGCCGGTAGCCGATCGCCGCGCCCATCGAGTAGCCGGCGAAGGCGAATCGCTCGACCCCGGCGGCGGCGGCGACCGCCACGACGTCGTCCGCGTACTCCGCCCGGAGATGGCCGGCGAGGGCCTCGACGCGGCTCGACCGGCCGCGGCCGCGGTGATCCATCACGAGCAGCCGGAACCCGTCCAGTCTGCGGGTGTAACCGGCTCCGTCCCACATCGTGCCGTCGCCCGCGCCGCCGGTGTGCAGCACGAGCGGGAACCCGGTGCCCTCGTCGCGGTAGTGGATGCGCACCCCGGGGCGCTCGGCGAACGGCATCTGGCTATTCTCGACCACATGCCGGTGTCCGTGGAGGTCGTGCAGGGCGACATCACGCAGATCGCCGTGGATGGGATCGTGAACGCCGCCAACGAGGGGCTGCGCGGCGGCGGCGGCGTCGACGGTGCGATCCACCGGGCCGGCGGCCCGGCGATCATGAAGGAGTGCATCCGGC
>Ga0075424_100000883_pt1 | contig 24963 bp, 15 predicted proteins | sample SoiMethybrSBSTD3_FD_75301 | JGI IMG/M metagenome (GOLD analysis project Ga0075424, IMG submission 75301) | Bulk soil microbial communities from a Populus tree surrounding site in Tennessee, USA - Soil MetaG P. TD hybrid SBSTD3 | ecosystem: Environmental > Terrestrial > Soil > Tree plantation... | reverse complement strand
AGCCCGGCGATCCACAGCGTGCCTCTGCGATCCGCTGCCATCCGCCATCCGGCCTGTGGCACCGGCGCCCCGGAAGTGTGGATCGGCCCTTCACCCGTTTGCAGCCGGGCGATGGTCTCGCGGGTGTCCGTGACCCACATCGCACCCGAGCGGTCCTGAGCGAAGTCCTGCACGAACGTCGACTGCGGAAACCGCAGCTCGAACCCGTTCGGCCCGCTGGCGAAGACCCCTTCCGATGTGCCGATCCACAAGCGCCCGTCACGATCTTGATAGACGCTGTAGACCGCCCCACTCTTCAACTCGGAGGGACTCACGATTCTTTCCCATTTACCCCCGCGGAAAGCAGCGAGGCCGCCGCGCCCACCCGCCCACACAGTCCCGTCGCGGTCCTCTGCAAGCGCAGCGACGGAGCCCGCAAACAACCCTGTATCGGACGTGAAGCCTGTGACGACATCTCCCTTGAGCCGCTCCACGCCGCCGGCTCCGCCGTGTCCGACCCAGAGCGATCCGTCGCGGGCGCCGAGCACGGCGCTGACTGCTCGATCGGCTGCCGCCCCCGCTTCATGGTCGAGGGGACGTTTCACGAAGGACGCGCCATCGAAACGGACGAGGCCGCCACTTGTGCCAAGCCACAGATAGCCCTCGCGGTCCTCGGCAATCGCGAGGACCTCGCCGAGCGAGAGGTCGCCTTGCGCGGTCCAGGCAGTGAGCGTATAGCCGGCGGGGTCAGCCGCCTCGTCGCGAGGTTCGACGGCGACCAGAGCCGCCGCCCACAGCAGCACGACCAGCATGGTGGCCACGTATCCGGCGCCAGGAAGGGTCGAGGTTGTTCTCACGCTGAGTAGGCCCGTGATCCGGTTTCGCCCAATTGGAACGTTAACAACCAGTCAAGAACTGGGACCCGAGTGGCGTGCCCATGAACCTGATTGGAGTGAGAACCCATGTTAACCCGCGCCCGCCGTGCTGCCGTCGGTGTCTGTGTCGTCTTGTTGGTGCCGCGGATTATGGCGGCTCCTCCCGTACATCCACGGTTTGAGCCGGGGAGCCCGAAATCGTTTCGACGGCGGCTTCAAGCGGAGCGAGACCGATCTGAGTCAGTTCACGTTGATGATCTACTTGAACAGTGGCTTCGACGGCGGGGAAACGCACTTCTACGATGCCGACCTGCAACTGCGCGCGACGGTGCGTCCGGAGACCGGGATGGCATTGGTATTCCGGCACGCTCAGTTGCACGAAGGCGCACCCGTCATCTCCGGACGGAAGTATGTGCTGAGAACGGATGTCATGTACACATTGGATCTCAGCGGACCGACTATCGACGCTGCAGTCCTCTGACGCCCGCGGATCGCGACGCGGGCGCGACAAACTTCAGAAGTCAGGTGTCTCAGGCAGTCTTTCGCTCGTCGATCGCCGCGCGCGCGTGAATCTGACGGACGTTCTCCACGATGCGCTGGGCCACGTCCCGCTCGGCCTGCAAAGCCCTCATCGTGCCGCGCGCTTCCTGCAGCAGATACTCGAGGCGCGCGAGTTCGGCGAACACGTGGTCGACCATGGCTTTCTGTTCGCTGACGCTGTCGAGCGTGATCTGTACGTCGCCGAGCAGGTGCGTAATCGTGTCGGCTTTGCGCTGGACATCGTCCACGAGCTGACGGCGGCTCTCGATGGCGACAATCTTTTCCTGGGTCCCCGCCAGGCTGTCGCGAAGCCGCTCCAGTTCCCCTGTGGCGCGCGCGATCTCGGCTCGGCGTTCCGAGATGGCTGCCAGGTCGGCCTGGCTCTTCTGACCGAGGGCGTGGACACCTTCGATCCCTCGCCGCACGGCGTCGACCACCTGCTCTCGTTCCGCGATTCCCTGAATCTTGCGTTCCACGTCGTCTGACTGCCGGCGCAGCTGGTCCATCCGTCCCTCGACCTGTGCCAGCGTATGTTCGGCCTCTTCGAGCTGAGTCCTCCGTTCGTCGATCTTTTTCCACAACGTGTCGAGTCGCCTGAACTGGTCGTCGGCGGCCTCGATCTGTGCGAAGGTGTCACGCTGCTGCTTCTGGATCTGCGTGAGCTCGCCGACCAGCTGCCCCCTGAGCGTGCCAGCCCGCTCAAGGTCCGCCTGGATCGTGGTCACTGTCTCGAGGCGCTGAGCCGCCTCCAGTGACTGCGTGCGAGACCGTTCCGCCAGCTCCGTCAGTCTGCCGTCCTGTGCGGCGAGCGCATCCTCATCCCGTTGGAGGGCCTGCAGCGCCGCGCGGGCTCGATCGAGATCATCCTGGAGCGCCGACAATCGATCGATCGTCGGGGTCAGCTCGGCCTGCGCAGCGTTGACGGCCGCCAACTTGTGCTGCGCGTCGGTCATCTGGGCGGAGAGACCATCGCACTGTACGTTGAGACTCTCCAGCTCCGCCCGGCGCGCAAGCTGATCGCTCAACCGGCGGTCGACATCGGCGCTCAACTCGTTGAGCGCGTTCAGCCGCCCCTCGAGATCTTCGACGATCTGCGTTCGTGGCTCGAGTGCGACAAGCCTCCCGGCGAGATCGTCGACGGCATCGCCGATGCTCTTCGCATTCCCCGCACTGGCCTCGGCCTGAGCGATCTGAGCCGTCAATCCATCGATTTTCGCTTCGATCTGAGACGCCTGGCTCATGAAGGTTCCAGCCTTATCGAGGAACATCTCGACCTCGCCCTTATCGGCGCGAAGCTTGCCGAGCAGCGTCGCGGTCTGCTCGTACGTGTCATGAACCGCTTGAATCTGTGTTTTGAGGCTATCGAGGTCTTTCCGTTGCTCGGCCAAGCCCTCGAACTGCCATTGCGTGCGCTTGGCCATTGCTTCCAGGCCGTCCAGCCGCTCCCCGAGCGTCTCGAGCGAGGCCTGCTTTCGCTGCAGCGATTCGGCCGACCCCGTCAACTCGCCGACAGCGGCTCCAAGTCCCTGGACTTGTTCGCCGAGCTGTGCGAGCTCCTGTTCACGGGCCAACACGGTCTCAACACGGGATTCGGCTGCCGCGATGCCGGTCTGCGCGACACGGAGCCGTTCATGGATCGTCTCGAGTTCCTGTTTGTTGACCGCGAGCTGGTCGAGGTGCCGCTGGACGGTGTCGATCAGGCTCTGGGCGTCACGCTCCTGTCGCGTCGTCTCCTGGCGCAAGGCCTCGCGAGCGCGAGTGGCCTCCTCGAGGCGCGTGCTGGTCTCGGTGTGCATGCGTTCGAGCGTGCCGAGCGTCTCCTCGACGCTCGCAGCTCGCTTGCTCCCCTCGTCCAGCTTTTTGATTTGGACCTCCATGTCCCAGACCATTTCATGCACCCGGCGGGATTCGACCAGCGCGTGCTCGACGACCGACTGCTGGCTCTCCAGCGCCTTGACCTTGGCCGCCACATGCTCGGCCAGCGCGTTCAGCGTGCGCAGCTGCGCGTCAGTATCCTTGCCCAGCGTGCTCATCTGGGAGAGAGGTTCGAGCTTGCGCTGGAGGTCAGCAACGATCTCGGTCGCTTTCGTCGCATGACCGCGCGCCTTGAGTGCCGCCTCACGTCCTGTCTCGGCATCCTGTGCAAGCCCTGCGATCCCCGTGCGGAGCCCGTCGATGTCGTTCTTGAGCGCCGACTGTTGGTCAAGGAGCGGTTGGAGCTCCTTCCGAAGCCGAGGGAGCCGTTCTTCGAGCTGCCTCAGGGCCACGCTCTCCTGCTTCAACCCGTCGAGCTGCGCGGCCGTGCTCCGGCCCAACGAGACCAGTTGCTCGATCGCCGACTTGTGCTCTTCGACCTGTGTCTCACGCGCAAGTGCCTGGTGAAACCGCGTTTCTGCCGTCTGCGCCATGCCCTCGAGGGCGAGGATGCGGGCTTCGGCGGCCTTCGTCTGCCGTTGGATGTTCTCGAGGTCCTCCACGCGCGCCACCAGGCTCTCGATCTGCTGCCCGATGCCGGTGGCCCGGCGTTCGGTTTCCTCGAGCGACGCATTGACCTGGGGAAGCTGTGCGAGGTGAGCCTGCGCTGAGGCGACCAGTGCTTCGAGCGCTTGCCGCTCGTCTCGAGCGCGCTCGATCTGCGCGTTCAGATCTCCCGCAATTGCAGACTGCTGCTCGTCGCTCGCGTTCATCAGCTTTCTGAACAGGGCCATGGGGGCTTCACCTCAGTCGGATTCGGAATCGAGACGCCGTCGTGCGGCTGCACGACGACGTCGTCTGGATTTGGGTCAGAGATCAGTTCAGGATTGTGCGAGCGACCACGCAAGGTGCAAGGGACATTCCTGCGACCGCACTGGGCTTACACGCCCAGGGACGAGGTCTTTCCATCGGGTCACATGCAAAGTTGAATCACAAATAACACTGCTGTCAGCGCCCGGCGCTTGATGAAGCCCTTCATCGTGGCAGCGGATCGAGTCAATGGGGCGAGCCCCCGTATCGGTGCGAGGGCTCGCTGGTGAGGCTGAAGCGCGCGCGGACGTGCGCCGCGCAACGCGGCGTGCGCTTCGTCTATACGGCTGCCAGTGACGCGGCAACCTGTTGAAGCAACGCAATCAGTGTCGTGACGTCCGCTCCAGAAGATCCGGCGGTTTGCAACGAAAAGACGGCCGTGTTCACCTTGGCCAGCGCAGCGCGCGCCGTCGGCGGGTCGAGCTTGCCATCAGCGCCACTCTGGCTCACGTCGGCAAGAGCCCCTTCGAGCGCTCGCCGCGCCGCCTCGAGAATCCTGCGGACCGCAGGATCCGACGTGTTGGCGATCAGTTGCTTGATCTGCGCGATGATCCGATCGAGTGCCTGCTTCACCGTCAAGATCGGGACCTGTGCCTGCTCGGTGTCCGCATCCTTATCCTTGTCGGTGACCACGAGGCCGAGACCGTAGGTACCCGCGTTCGCGTACCGATGCGACTGCCGCAACTGACCGACCACACCTCCAAATGCGTCGCTGAATGCTTCGAAGCCGTTGCTCAAATCGGTCGTCCCGTCACCCCACTGAATTTTGGCCGTCTGAGTGTCGCGCTTGCCAGGATCGGTGAATGACGCACGTACTGTTACCGGCAATCGTTGCAGGAAGAACGGGACATCGACTCCGAGTTGCTGGTTCAGGCTGTTGAAGATGCCCCACGGACTGATCGTGGGGGCGACATTCGTCACTTTGAGCGCGAACGTCGTGTAACCAGTACTGTCATCAAGCGGCTGAACGGCCTTGATTGGGATTTGATACACACTGGGACCGTCCAACTCGCTGCCTTTGAACTCCACGATCAGTCCTGTCTTTGCATACTGGCCACTCCGATCGAGATCCCAGAAGATGTCGGGGCGGTAGCTGTAGTAGTCGCAATCGTCGTTGGTACCGGTCTTCAAGAACTGCAGTGAGCTGACCACGCCACCCATGTTTGACAACGGGAGAACGTCGGGTTTGACGTCGCCCAGGTCCCTATCACCGCTCGACTCTCCGATGCCAACGAGTGTCTTGGTGTGGCCACCGGGAAATGAACCGTCGCCGAACGTATCGCCGTTGGCGCGAACGCTGCACCGCGGCGGCGCGAACCAGCGCCACGAGTCCGCCTCATCGTTGAACCCAAGGTGCAGGTCGAGTGGCGACCCTTCGAAGTTTCGTAAATCGTGGAAATCGTCTTTGCTCCAGTCGAGAAAATCGACAACGAGCGAGCGGCCGCCGAATACTGTCTCGTCGTACAGCTCGATCCACGCCTTCGTCACCGGCGTTTGCCCCTGCCCGCCCAGGAAGGTCTCGCTTCCCTCTGGAATGGAGTAAGGCCCGAGGAACCTCGCACCCGGCAAGAACGTCGGGCTGCCAGCCCGCGCCATATCCCTATGCCGCCACTCGCCCATTTTCACTGTCGCGCCTGGCCCGGAGTTCTGGTGTTCGCTTGCGTAGAAAAGTAACTCCAGCCCTGGACTGATATAGAAGGTCGATGCCGCGGCGAAGTTGGCGACGGATTCCCCAGGCACAGCCGAACTGGGGCCCACCGATCGCAAGCCTGGCTCGAGAGTCGGTTTGGAATCTTTGTTTTGGTGGTTCACATACTTCAGCCGAATGTCACAGCCCGGCGACTGGCAGCCGACGAAATCAATACGATAGAGATCCAGGATGTCGTCGCCAATTCTGATGGGCTCGACGATATCGATGCCACCACGCGCACCCGCGAAATAGAGTGTCCCGTTGATGTTGCCCTGGCGCAGGAACTGGAACATCTGGTGTTCCCTCCCTTTCGCGGTAGGCCAGGACTGACCGAGGTAGGCCTTGTCAGTCGCATCGTTGGAGTCCCACGTGTCCCACGGCACAAAGTCCAGGCCCGGTTTGGTGAGGTCCGTGCACCCTCCTGCACAACCCGCAGTCGGTAGCGACTCGAAGAAATAGATCTTCTCGTTGAAGACGTCGCCGGCCTTGGCACCCGTGATCGCCAGGAGATACCGGCCGTTCGCCTGCGGCGCGATTGCGACGATTCCGCCGTTGATGGCGGGATCGAGCGGCCGGAAGCTGTTCAGCAGCTGCGGATTTTCAGGGTCTTCGGCGTTGATGAACAGGACCTGCATCTTCTGAGTCTCGTCACCGAGCGGCGTATCGACGCCAAGGACGAGAATCTCACCCACGGTCTGCATGCTTTCGGGATGCCCGTAGTGCGGCCATCCGCCGGTCCCGTTGAAGTCGATATGTTTGATGCCAACATCGAGAAGGCAATTAGGGTAATCGTCAACACACTCGGGGTCCGAAGGCGTATCACTGAAATCGCGGCCCTTGAGCAGGCGGTTGCTTCGCAGGCGCTCGCCGTGCTTCTCGCGTGAGCCCATGCGCACGACGACGAGGTTGCCTGGTTCATGGGGTCCGCTACACACAACCGGTATTCCCGCATTGAGACCACTCCGGCTGAAGAAGAAATACGGCGTTCCATCGGCAGCATCGACACGGGCGATGCCTTCGTAGTGCCTGCACAGCGACGGGTCCGGCATCGTCTCGTCCTGTTGGTACTTGCCAATGTCCCATCCCATTGGATCTGGCCTGACGCTCAACGCATTGAACTGGCCGACGACGTCGGGCAGGAAGCGGACGTCGGTGCGCGGTTGTGCAGCGGAGTCCGCCGCGCTGGCCACGATCGCAACTGCGATCCAACACACGTGTGCCAGGTACGTGATGAGTGTTCTGCGTTTCATGACGAATCCTTTCTTTGATCTTTTGAGAGCACGACACCTGGTGAAGGTCTGCACGATGCAGGTCTTCGAGCCGCCGTGACGCGGCTCAATGTGTCTTCACTGACTAGATCGAGAACGAACGCGGAAACCTGACACGCGATGGAAAAGTTATCGAAGGCTGGGGAGGAGGGGGCGATGCGGTGGCAGTCAACTCCCAACTTCCAATTCCCAACTTCCAAGACATCCAGGCTGTTTTGGGAGTTGGGAGTTGGGGATTGGACGTTGACGAAACGGCGCCGATTCTGCAGCGCCGCGCGATTATCGGTAGAAGTAATAGTCGGCTTCGTAGTCGACCATCTTCCTGGTGTTCACCGTCTGCGGTGTGCATCCCGATGCGGGCGGTTTCCCGCCGACAGTGTTGACTCGCTGAATGTACCTCGTCCCCACCAGCTTGTCGCCATTGCCCGGCCCCACTTGGTCTCCGGTCACTTCGAGCAGCAGCCACTCGATAGCATCAGGTGCGACATACGCCGGGTCCGACGAACCTCGGAACTTGGTGGCCCAGACCGCGCTCGTGTCGCGCGAGTGCTGCCACGTAGCGTGGAAGGCATTGGCCCGCTCGGGATTCTTGCTCTGAAAGTGCGTGAGGACCTGCCCGCCATCGTCAGCGTACGCGGTCGCCTGCGGCCCGATGAACAGCCAGTCCACACCGGAGGGCGTGTTCGCCGGCGCGCAGATGTAGTTTTGTGTGCCGACGGCGTGCGCGACGAAAAACGGGTCCCATCCCGCCTCCATTTCGAGGCCTGACGGCACCGCTGGCGGAGTGAGTTTGTCGGGGGCCGCCTGCGCGGGAGCGCCGAGTGCGATGCTCATTGCCACGATCAGGGCGTGTGTCTTGGTTGACGTCATGAGTGCTCTCCTGTTCTCTGAAATCGACCTGCCAACAGGAAGATCGAAACCAGAGGCCGGAAAGCGACACGCTCAAACAGGACGCCGAAACCGCGTCAACACCCAACCTCCAACTCCCAACTCCCAAAGCAGCCTGATCCTTGGAAATTGGAAATTGGGAGTTGGGGGTTGACAGGAATCACTCGCTAAGGTCTTTCCAATCGTCGTCTGGAATGCGGTTAAGAGGCGAGCTGCGCGCGATACAGCGCGGCCTGGTCGCGCTTGCCCCAGGCGGCGTAGAGTTCGATCAGGCGGGCGATCGTTTTTGTGATGTCGACTTGCGGTGGCTGAGGGAGCGCTTCGAGATCATGTCGCGCGGCGAGCAACATCTTCTCGGCCTCGCTGTACTGCCGCAGCGCAGTAAGGGAGGAGCCGAGCAAGCTCTCGGTCGCGCCGATGCTCCAGTCGTCCTGCGGGAAGGCGCGTCGACGCCTCGGCACCATCCCGGGCGACAGCGCACGGATACGCAAGCCTTCTCGAAGCAGCGTCTCGGCCTGTTTTGCATCGCCGCGCGCCAGGCGCGCGGAGGCAAGGTTGATTGTGTAAATCGCAAGCAACTGATGATCGCCGCCCATCACAGCACGTGCAATGTCCACGGCCTCGGTCAGGGCCGCGATGGCCTCGTCGGACCGACCCTGCGCGAGCAGCACCCGCGACAAGCCGTTTTGAGTCGCAGCCACGTCCGGGTGCTTGGTGCCGAGCGCCTTCCGATGGATCGTGAGCGCCTCTCGAAACAGCGATTCAGCGGCTGCATTGTCGCCGCGAGCCGCCACGACCAGCGCGAGGTCGTGCATCGTCGTGCCCGTGTTGGGATGATCCTCTCCGCGTATTCTCCGATTCCGCTCGAGAGAATCGCGCAGGAGCGCCTCGGCGCCCGCAAGGTCGCCATTCAGCCGCAACACCGATGCGACACCAGTGAGACTGTTTGCGATCTCCGCGTGTGACTCGCCCAACACCTTCCGCCGAATCGCCAGGGCTTCGCGCAGGAGCGGCTCGGCGCGCTGATTGAATCCCGCGTCCTGATGCAGGCGTCCCAACTCCACGAGAGTCACGGCGACGCTCTCGTGCTCCGTTCCGAGGAGCATCCGCCTCATGCTGAGTGCCTGCTCGAGCGTGCGTTGCGCGGCGACGTAGTCGCCTTTGTCGCTTTGCAGAGCGCCGAGATCGTTGAGCGTCTGCGCGAGACTCTCATGGTCCCGCCCGAACACCTTCTCGCCGCTGACAAGCGCTTGCTGAAGGAACTGCTCCGCCTTGTCGTAGACCCCATACCGGCGATAGAGGCGTCCCATGACCGTGAAGATTTCGGCCTGCGCCTCGGGCTGACTCGCGAGCTCTTTCTCCACTCGCGCCGCGCCAGCATCGAGCAGCCCGCGAATCGTCAGGCCATCTGGCGTCGCTCCGTTCGAAATTGGATCGGCGCCCATCAGCAGCCCGGTCAGTGCCTCGCTCACTTGCGCGGCCTTCTGTGCCTCCCGAGCCGCCCTCACCGCCTCGTTCTGAGCCCGGTCGCGTTCTGCGGCAAGCTGGGTCGTGTGGTACACGCCGAACGCGACGAGCAGCAGGACGACCGAAGCGGTCGCGGCGACGCCACGATTGTGTCGCCTTACGAACCTGGCGACTCGATACCGTACTGTGTCGGGGCGAGCGCTGATCGGTTCGTGGCGCAGAAAGCGGCGGAGATCATCGGCGAGTGCGGTGACCGACGGATACCTCTCTTGCGCGTCCTTCTTCAGCGCCTTGGCGACGATGGTGTCGAGATCTCCCCGAAGCGTCCGCTGCAATCTGTTCGCGGTCGTGCCGCATTGCACGGCATGACGGGTGAGCACGTCGGTCGGGGCGTTCCGGCCGACGACCGCGTCCGACATCCGGCGCGGCTCGACTTCGACGATGGCGCGGATGAGCGTGACCGGTGACTTGACGGCTGCACCGCCGGGATGCTGCCCGGTAAGCAGGATGTACAGCAGCACGCCAAGCGCGTAGACATCAGTCGCCGTCGTGACCTGGCCTTGGGCGAGTTGTTCCGGGGCCGCGAAGTCCGGAGTCAGCACCGGGCCCGCATCTCGTGTCAGCGGACTCACGTCGGCAACCCGTGATCCGCCCCACTGGTCGTCGGGCTCGAGCAGCTTGGCGATGCCGAAATCGAGCAGCTTGACCTGCCCATCGACGCTGACGAGGACGTTGGCAGGCTTGATGTCGCGGTGCACGATCAGGTTCGCGTGCGCGTGCGCCACCGCTTCCAGTACGTCGAGAAAGAGATGGATGCGTGCTTCGATCCCGAGCGTGTGCCCATCGCAGTAGCGGTCGATGCTCTGCCCCTCGATGTACTCGAGGACCAGATGCGGCTGCCCGGTCGCCGATACGCCTGCATCGATGAGGCGAGCGATGTGCGGGTGGGTCAGCTTTGCGAGAAAATTGCCTTCCCGCCGAAACCGCTCTTCGCCCGAACGCCCCACCAATGCGATGTTCAGGAGCTTGACAGCCGCCTTTCCTTCGAAGCGTCCATCGCACCGCTCGGCCAGCCATACACTGCCCATCCCGCCCTGGCCAATGGGAGAGACCAGCCGGTAGGCCCCCAGGATCTGCCCTTCGAGTGACGGCGTCTCGGCTGGACGCTCGACCAGCGGAACTGCGAGCTCGAGAAAACCGGATTCCTGCACGTCTTCGTGCTCGGCGAGGAGGTTCTCCAGGTCATCGCCGAGGGCCGCGTCGCGTGCGCGGATCGACGCCAGCCACATGGCTCGGCGGTCGTCCGGGATTTCGAGGGCTTCGTCGAGATACGGACTGAGGGCGCGCCAGCGATCAGGACTCAGTGGCGGCACGGGGCCTCATCGGAATGGGGCGCGCGCTGGAGATCGCATGGTGCAAGTAGAGGCGGCCCTTCTCCCAGCTGCGCTGAATGGTGCGCTCCGACACACCCCGCATGGCTGCGATCTCGGCGAACGAGAACCCGCAAAAGAACTTCAATTCGATGATCTCTGCGAGCTCCGGTTCGACGTCCGCAAGCTCGTCAAGGACGTCATTGATCTTCAGCAGTGTGCGGGGATCGGGCACGCCATCGGCATGATTGGTTCCGAGCGAGGTCAAGTGGAACAGCCCGCCGCGCTTCTGCGATCGGTTTCGCCGGATATCGTCGATGATCAACCCGCGCATTACGCGGGCAGCGTACGCCATGAACCTGGCGCGGTCGACGAACACGGCGCCATCGCTGCCCGAAATCTTCAGGTAAGCCTCATGTAAGAGCGTCGTGACGCCGAGCCCGCCGCCACGCTGCCGGCGATTCAGCTCACGTCGTGCGAGCCGATGAAGTTCCGCGTACAAGACGTCGAACAACCCGTCGGCTGGAATCCGTTCATCGACCATAAAGGGGCGTGTCGAGAGCGTTGCACTCATGGCGTCTCCACCTGTGACTATCGTGCCGACGGACCGATTGGCTTGCTGTCGGCGTCCCCGGAATCGTCCCTCTAGTCATCAGATCGGAAACGGACAAAAGAATACGACACCCGTAGCCCCCGTGTCGTCTTTCTCCGACGAATCTCGATTACCACCATGACTCGACTTTTTAAGGAGAAAAACGATGAAACCGGGCATGGCCCTTTCCGTACTCGCAGCTGTCCTCATCCTGACAGGCGCTCCCCGCGGCGCTGCCGCTCAGGGCACCAAGCAGACAGTCCGGTTCGTTCCGGACGTTCTCGGGCAGTTCAGCGCATTGACCCAGCGGGCCGACGCCATGGGATTCGAGCTCTACGGACCGGATCCCTCGCAGTGCGACCACATGCAAGCCATCGTCAGGGTAGATGCGGCCGACGGCACACCCTATTTCCTGGTCAGCCGCAGCACGCAGGACGAGGGGACGAACCCGCTCTGCGAAGGCGGCAGCACACATTCGAATATTTACGTCGTCAAAATGGGCTCGCGCGACAAGACCGGCGAGCGCCTGCGCAGCAATCGGCTCATGCGGGGCGTAGAGACGACCTACACGCCGCCGGATCCCGCAGACAAGGTGGTGGACACAATCCTCCTCGATGGATCCACCCAGTGGCCGCATTACGACCACCCCGGTGCGATGCAGCTTGTCGGCAACGTCGTTGCTATCGCCCTCGAGGCCGGACAGTCGGGACAGTCGCCAACGAGGATTCTGTTCTTCGACGTGAGCGATCCGGAACACCCGCACATGCTGGAGAAGAGCTTCGATCCGCAGTTAGAGAAGGCCGGCGTCGTCGGCATCACGCCGTGTGCCACGGACCGCGATGGGCTGTCCTGCGCGACGGGACATTTCCTGATGCTCGTGAGCTGGGGCGACAACGACGAAATCCGGTTCTTCGAATCCAACGTCAGCGATCTCGCCAGTCCCGACCTGGAGTGGGCAGAGCTGTACACGTGGCACAAGAACGAGCTCGTGGGCGGCACCTGGCCAGCCAAGCACCAGACCTTGCACTTCATTCGCGAAGGCAATGCCGGCGGTCGCTTGTTTCTCGCGGGCGCACGGCCGGTTGGCACGATCGAGGGACTCTGGGGCGACGATTACATCGATCTCTACGAGGTTGGCTTCGACGGCAACCGCGTCGTGCTCACCCATCGATCGACTCGCCACATGATCTCCCATCCAGGCGGCGAAGGACTCTACAGCGATGGCGACGTCCTCTGGGGCGACCGGTTGGCCAGCTTCGCCGCTGCATCCGGCTTTCACGTCACGCCCACCGGGGAGCTGCTCTTCTACGCGACCGAGCACGACAACGACGGTCCGCAGGGCACCAACGGTCGTGGCAGCGTCAAGATGGGAGAGTGGCGGAACATCGACATGTTTCGCCACGATAGTCCAGCGTACGCGCCGACCATCACGGCACCAGCGTCCCTCGATATTGACGAAGGCAGCACCGCGACGGTGACCGCCACTGTCGGTGGGCCCATCGCCAGGCCGTGGATTGAGCTATTCGAGTCCACTGGCTCTCAGGGTCGTTACGTCGTCATCGATCAACTCGACCACTCCAAAGACAACTTCGACGATTTCCGGCAGCTCGATCGAGCGGTCTTCTTGGACCTTCTCAATCGATTCAACAATCGCGCGGCATCGTGGCGCTGGTTTGCACCCGTCAGTTGTACGATCCGCGCGAACGACGAGCCGTTCAGCGACGCAGATTTCCCGGGAACACGAACCCGCACACTATCAGGCACCGGCGACGTGACGGTCGCGGACGACCTGCACGATGTCCTCAACAATACCGGCACGGCGGACATGTTCCGCGCCGTGTCGTCGGCTCAATTCACATCGTGTGCGAGTTACTACTCACCGAACATCACGCCGCGATGGGACGTGAACTTCGACGGGACGACGGAAACGGTGTCGAACACCGTCACCATATCGGCCACGGAGAACGGCCCGAAGTCGCTCACACTCAAGGTCGAGGCGCAGCATCCTGTCGATGGTCGCGTCGCAACGAAGATCATTCCGATCACCATCCACAACGCGAATCCGGTCATCACAAATTGGGTACTGTCGCTTGGACCCGGGCGCCGTCTCGGCACGGACGTGCCGTTTGCGATCGCGCGTCGGCCAGTGATTCTGTCCGCGATCTTCACCGATGCCGGTCGTCTCGATCATCAATCGGCCTCGATCGACTGGGGCGATGGATCTGTGACGCTGTCGCAGTCATTCGACGCCTTTACGGATGCTTTTAATGGTGTGGAGGGTCGAGTGGAAGCGCAACACATCTACGAGGCTGCTGGCGTCTACACGGTCCGTCTAGCTGTCGTCGATGATGATGGCGGTGTTGGACAGGTGACGACGACCGTCACCGTCGTGAAGCCACCGCAATCGTAATTGCGTCTCCTTGCCGCGGTCCGCGTCCTTTGTCCTGCTGTGTTGGGGACCAATGATGCGGACCGCGAATCGCCGGGCTCCTTCAGCGCAGCCGCGCTTATTCTGCGAAGCGGAGAAACTGCTGGCGCTCATCCAGTCGCTGGTCAGCGAGTGACTCGCGGCTCACGGGCGGAACTCCTCGGGATGATTCCGCAGATAGCTGAGCAGCCGGTGTCGTTTCTGCGCTCCGCGCGTCCCTGCGCGATCGTCGGACATGTCATGAGCCGTCTCTGACGCATCCGTCGGTAACAGATTGCCCACTTTTTCGAAAATCGCCGCCCAGCTCTTTTTGACTGCCGACAACGATATGCCGAAGTGGTCCGCGATCTCTGAGTCCGTCTTGAGTTGAACGGCATACGCCAAGAGCCGGCGTTGTGAGGGCGTGAAGCCGAATAGCGGCGGCTGATAATGAAACAGCAGCGACAGGAGGCTGCTCTCTGCTTCGAGCGCCTCCTCACGTGTGATTCCAAATAACATCCGTCGTGGCTGCGGCTCGGGTTTTTCCCGGTACCACTCGTCGTACGCGCTGCGCACGCGAAACCCGCCGTTCAACGCCCACTGCGTGTCGCGTTCAGCAGGCGCCTCGCCGATCAGCTCGGACAGATTGTAGCCACTGAAGTCTTCAAGAAAAGTTGTCATCAAGCAGCGGCGAATCTCCTTCTGCGACCATTCGGGCTCTCCTTCGAGCCAGTTGTGCAAGATCACGGCGAGAGTAAGCCCTTCGGACCCGCCATTGACGATTTGACGAGCTGTCATAACGACGCCTGACGGATGGAAGGCCGAGCGAAGTACGCGTTCATTGAATCCCGGTGCGGGATGCTCCCGTTCGCTGCGAGCGAAGCGGCGCTCGACAAATGCTGCACCGCCAACGCCAATCACGCGGGCGGCTCGTCCAGGGACGATCTGGTCGACGAGAGTGCCGATCATCGAACCTGCGGCGAGCAGCGTCCGGCATGCCTCGACGGCGTCAAACGTCTGCATCTCGCACTGGTAGATCTCCCGTCGAATCAGATCGGCGACCTCGTCGACGTTGAACGCTGTGAGCGGTCGCGCCTTCGTGGAAGCGTAAGTGGGTGGCCCCATGACTATTTCAATCTGCGAGCCAACCTCACAGCGCTGACCTTTTAGATCATTGTCCCCATACCTCGCGGCTTCTATAGTCCCCCGTCATTGCGGCCGGGTGACGGAGGAGTTAACCATGCAGAAAGAAGCGCGACAGGTTCCGCGGATCAGTTGGTTGCTTGCGGCGTGCATTCTCGGGAGCGTCTCGCCGACTGAAGCCGCGTTGCCGCCAGGCAACACCATTCAACAGTGGAACAAGATCGCGGAAGACACCGTTCTCGCCGGCGGCGCGATCCAGAACGAAGCGCTGCTCTATATGTCCTACGAATCGGCGGCCGTCTACGATGCGATCGTTGCGATCGTCGGAGGCTTTCGGCCGTACGCCGCAGACATCCCTGCCGCTCCAGGAGCCTCAGTCCAGGCAGCCGTCATCGAAGCTGCTCATCAGGTCCTTCAGCACTATTTCCCTGGGCAGGCAGCAACCTTGAACGCGTACCGCACTGATGCGCTTGCCATGGTAAGCGACGGCTCTGTGGCTGATGGCGTCGAGGTCGGGGCTGCGGCCGCGCAAGCGGTGATCGCCCTTCGCAACGGCGACGGACGATTGCCAATTGGCACGACGGCGACGATCGACGATCCGTTATGTGCCCCTGGTGGCTATCGCCAGACACCGGGCGGCAACTGGGCGCTGGGACCGCAGACGCCTTGGCTAGGAGAGGTGACCCCGCTTTTGCTCGCGAAAGCAGGTCAATTCCATGCGCCGCAGCCGCCGCCGCTGAGCAGCAGACGATGGGCCGAGCAATTCGAGGAAATCCGACGTGTTGGCGGCACTGCCAGCGAGGCGCAAGGGAATCGCACTGCCGAGCAGAGCGCAGTCGCCCGATTCTGGGGGTCCAACGTTCTCCGTCAATACAATCTGCTCGGACGCGACCTCGTCACTCAGCGTGCATTGACGCTCCTCGATTCGGCACGCCTTCTCGCGATGATCAATATGGTCGCCGCCGACGCACAGATCAACGTGTTCCACGCCAAGTACGAAACGCTGTTCTGGCGCCCGGTCACTGCCATCGACCCGACGTCCGTGGTGAATGACTGGTGCGACGCGGTTCCAGGGTATGACGACAACAATGATGCGACGTTCGAGGAACTCGGCTGGCGACCGCTGCTCGCCACGCCCAATCAGCCCGAGTATCCCGGCGCGCATGGCTCGATCACTTCAGCGATCGCCGAGGTCCTGTCAGAATTCTTCGGTACCGACGCGATTGGGGTGACCATCCACGGATCAGCGGATGGCACGGCCGGCAACCTGTCTATCACACGCTATTACGCCACGGCCGCAGATCTGCGCGAAGAAATCGTCAATGCCCGCCTCTGGGCTGGACTTCACTATCGCGGTTCAACCGAAGCGGCTGTCGCGCTCGGTGCCAAGGTTGCGCATTATGCGCTCCATCACGGGTTCAAGCCGGCCAACTGACGGCGAGGCTCGCTGAAGGCGAGACAGCAACAAACATTCGTCGCAGCGGAATCATCTGAAGCAGTGCGCGGGAGGAGATCACATGACATCACTTCGGTTGGCTGTCTTCGCGCTCGTGGTCGGCGTGGCCACAACGGCGTCCGCTCAGATACTCGATATCGAAATCAACAATGGTGTGTTCTATGTGTACGACACTACCGATCTGTCTACATTTGCAACCTCGCCCGCTGTTGTTCCACCCTGGTCGGGCGGACCGAGCCCCCGGAATTTCTTCAGCGGAGTGTTCATCGCCGATATCGTTTCCGTGAACGGTCAGCCGGCGCGCGGCGTCATGGTCCGCCGGGGAACGAGAGTCGGCTTGACAACGAATCAAGTGCCGGGTCAGGCGATTGCCGACACCATTCGTGGTTTCATCGATGACGGCGTGTGGGAGATTCAGACCGCCGATGGAACCGCAGTCGGAACGTTTACGACGCATGGCTTCATTGGTGGCCCCGCACCTCCAGGTGCGCCAGCCGCAGCCGCAGGCACCAACCTCGCGGTCACGGGGGGAACCGGAGCGTTCTTTGGGGTGGGAGGCCAACTGACGGCAGCTCCTGTAACTGGCAGTCCGGGAACACGCGTGCAGGCCTCGGTGAGAGAAGATCCGGCCAACCGTCGCATCAACGGTGGGAACAGGTCCCGGTTTCTCGTGCAGTTGCTTCCGGCGTTTCGACCGGAAATCGTTGTTGCACCCGGCGGCCGGGCCGTCTTTCACGCTGCCGATGGCCGCCCAGTGACTACGGGACATCCGGCGACCGTAGGTGAAGCGCTCACGCTGTATGCACGCAGTCTGGGTCCACAGTTGCCCTCAGCGGCCGGCGCAGGTAGTCAGATTGCCACCGGTGCTGTGCAAGTGGTGATCGACGGACTCGCGGCCGACGTCATCTCCGCCGCCGCCGACCCACAAAGACCGGACGTGTATCGGATTGACTTTGTCGTCCCCGATGGCGTGCTGTCCCCGATCTCCACACTCTCGGTCAGCTCCGCGTGGGTCAGTTCCACACCGGTGCAGTTCCCGACACGGTGAACGCGACACGATGTGGAACCTTGCGGTTTTTGCAGTTTCTCGAGAGCGACTGGCTGCTTTTCGTAGATATCTCGTATACGCGGTCTTATCCCATCAGTGGAAACGCCTGCGGCTGCCATGAGCCGTTCAATGGCATCAATAGTCGGGCGCGAAGGTTGAGGCCGTCCCGCCCCGGGCCACGAGCGCGCGAACGACCTGAAGGCTCGTCAAGCATCCCGATCCGATCGGTGGCGGATCGCCGGTGTCACTGTGCGTTGCGCTATCCGTCCATCGGCCGAGTGGATCTCGACGCGTCGTCAAGCGCTGTGCGTTCCACACTGACGCGTCGACCGCATTTGCAGGAGAAGTGCCTACCTCCGCCGCCAAGACGAGCAGACACGAGACTCACCGGATATCGATGCGAGCGCCCCTGAACGTGTGAACGTTGGTGGTCGGGTCGAACTCTTCGATGTAATGAAAAAAGAACGGACGACCGCTTCCGAGGATCGTTCCGTTCGCATCCAGCTCCTCGTGCCCCTTGTTATTCAGCTGCGCCTCCGCCCCACGCGCCTGATTCGAATTGTGAATCACCTGGTGGAAGTCGTCGGCGACTCCCATAAGCAGCGAAGGCAGTGTCTGAAGTTCGCCGATCGTCAGTACGCCATCACTAGCTGCAGCGGTGAGCTCCTCCGCATTGACGAAATAGATTGGAACAGCCCCGAGCCCCGAAAAGCGGATCTGAAACGGGAAAGGGTCTGTGGTCGGATCGTGCCACCACCGCTTGCCTTCGATCGTCAGTGTGCAGCCGAAAGCGGTCGGCGGATTGAACTGAACCAGCAGATTGAAATTGCCCGGAATGCAGAAGGGCTCCCTGTAGAAGGCGATTGCCACGGTTTCGCCGTCGGTGGGCATAAAGGTCGCGGCGAAGTTGGCATAGAACGGAGGACCCTGCACGCCTGGTGAAGGAAACGTCTGGATGACCGGTTGGCCCTGCGCGCTGACGATGACATGGGCGGTGCTCCATGCCATGGTAATCACGCCGATCGCGACGAACAGCCGAGGTGCGGTGACACGAAATCGGGTCTTCATGGAACCTCCTGGTGCTTTCCCAGACGCCGAGCCTAGGAATCCGTCGCACGGCGTGCAAGCGCCAAGGAGTGCCGCCGGGGTAATGGCACACTTTGTCTCACCCAATTGGAGTGTCGAAACTGGTTGGCGCGGCGGCGTTAGAATGCGCAATCGAATGCGCTGAGTCCCATGCAGGCAGCATCTTCGTCCCACATTCAGGAAGACGGTCCCTCGGCGACTGGCGACCGGCTGGACTCGTGGAAAGACATTGCGACGTACCTGAAGCGTAGCGTTCGAACCGTCCACCGCTGGGAAAAGGACGAAGGGCTTCCGGTTCACCGCCACCAACATCGAATGCTCGGGTCGGTGTTTGCGTACAAGAGCGAGCTCGATGCGTGGTTCAACGCGCGCAGTCGGCAACCGGAGTCGGGCGACGAGACTGCTCGACCAGTCTCGAGTGTGCGGCGAAGCCGGGCGATCGCGCTGATCGGAATCGCTGCGATCCTCTGCATCGCGGGGGGTGTCTACATCCTGACCCGGGAAACCGAACCAGCCGCTCCCATCGCGAATCTGCAATTGATCTCGACATTCCCCGGAACGCATCGATCGCCCAGCTTCTCAACAGACGGCCGAATGGTTGCGTTTGTCAGCGACGCCGGCGGCACACCGCAGGTGTGGGTGAAGAATCTCGCCGGCGGCGATCCGATCCAGGTCACATTTGGCGAGATGCCGGCACTGCGCCCGCGGTGGTCGCCACAGAGCGACCGCATCGTGTATTCGATTCGGGGCGGTGGCATCTGGTCGGTGGCGCCGCTGGGCGGTGAACCTCGCCGAATCGTGGAGGACGGCTGGAACGGCGAGTTGTCCCCGGATGGCCGGCACCTCGTGTTTGAACGCAGGCGAGAGATCCTGGTGAGCAGAGCCGACGGAAGCGACGTTGTCGCGCTCTCGTGGCTTCCCATGCCGTCCATGCCCCACATGGGTGACGCGTGGCCGACCTTTTCACCCGACGGGAGGTGGATCGCGGTGTTCCTGGGTGAGGAGGGGCGCTACGGCGATTACTGGGTGATCCCGTTGGAAGGCGGCGAGGCGCGTCGGCTCACGACGGACTTCGAAGAAGGCGGCGCACCGGCGTGGACTCCGGACGGGAAGTGGCTCGTGTTCCCCTCCGCACGAAGGGGCAGCATGAATCTGTGGCGGGTCTCGACGTCGGGTGGCCCTCCCACTCCTGTCACGACTGGTCCTGGTGACGATCTCGACCCGGTGGTTTCGCCGGATGGTCGTACGCTGCTCTTCGCCAATGTGAAACGCACCTGGGCGCTGGTCGCTCACGACCTGACGAGCGGCACGCGCAGAACGCTGATCGAGAAGCGGACGCCTCTCGTGTTCCCGGTGTACTCACCAGATGGTCGCCGGATCGCGTTTGCAGGCAGAAACGCGCAAGGCGACACGCATCTGTTCGTGATAGACGCCGACGGATCGAATTTCACGTCCGTGACGAATGGGGCGGGCGAACTCAACATCAGGCCAGAGTGGAGCCACGATGGCACGACGCTCTATTTTTACCAGGTGCGTCCCAGGCCAACGTTCCGCAGCATCTCTGTGGCGGGTGGTCCGTCGCGAGAGATTGCCCCGTGGTCGTACAGAAGCCAATATGGCGCCGCCGTGGATCCTGACGGGCGCGTGGCGGTCTATGCGGCGGTTGACCGGGGATTGTTACAGCAATCGCGGCTGCGCGAGCTCGACACCGGTCGGGAGACCACGCTTCCCTTCGCGATGTACGAGCATTCTTTCTCGCGCGACGGTCGATGGATCGCCGGCGAATCTCGAGACGGTGAAGTCATGCTGTGTGGTGTATCCAGCCGCAGTTGCGAGCCGCTCACACCGAAGCATCGCTTTGGTCTCATATCGCTCGCCTGGTCTGCGGACGGTGCGCGCCTGTTCTATGTGCGACACACGAGCGCCGGCACTTTCGGGGATGTGATGTCAGTTGGCGTTCACGGAGGCGAGGTAGAGACGCACGGAAGGATTGGGCCCTTTCAGCATCAGATTCAGGTGACCATGGGCATGTCGCCGCGCGAGGAGATTGTCTTCGCGCCTTTCAACGAGGGCCGACAGGAGTTGTGGATGGCGAAGCTGCGCTGACGACCCCACTGGAACTCACGGTTTTTGCGGCTTCTCAGGAGCGACTGGCTGCTTTTCGTAGATATCTCGTATACGCGGCCTTATCCCCTCCGTGGAAACGCCTGCAGCAGCCATGAGGCGTTCCAGGGCATCGATCGTCGGGCGGGACGGTTGCGGCCGTCCTGCTTTGTAGCCCTCGGCGATAAACAGTGGCGTCCTTCCCTCTTTGTCGGGCTGTTTCCAGATGTCGACGTCGGCACCGCGGTCCGCCAGCAACTGCACAATAGCCGGAAAGTTGCCGTACGCCGCGCCGTGCATCGCGGTGTCGCCCTTGTTGTCCACGGCGTTGATGTCCGCGCCAAGGTCGAGCAGCATCTTCGTGGCTTCCAGCGCTTCGTCCTCGGTGCCGGCCTCTTCCAGCGGGTCCGACGTGCCGAAGCCCGCTGCGGCCATGAGCGGCGTGCTCTTGTCAGCATTCGGCAGGAACGGGTCCGCGCCCGCCTTCAGGAGCTCGCGCATCAAGGGGACGTCCGCCCGGTCGGCAGCCATCAGAAAAGGCGTCGCGCCCTCCGTACCGAGCAGCGTTGCCGACGCCGGCGGGCGAGGAACGCCCTTGCCCAGACGCGCATTCACGTTGGCGCCCCGGGCCACGAGCGCGTGAATGAATTGAAGGCTCGTCAGCGATCCTGATCCGATCGGTGCCGGATCGCCAACGTCACTGGCATCCGGCTTCCGCACCCAGCTGATCGCGTGCAGCGGAGTGAATCCTGACCGTTGATCGTTGGGATCGGCGCCAGCCTCGACCAATGCCATCGCCAAGTCGAAGTGGCCGTTCTCCACCGCCAGCATCAATGGACTGGTACCCTTCCTGATTGGTTTGTAATTCGTGCCGAGTGGCGACGCAGGTCGATCCGCCTTGGGCTGTAACGTCTCATTGACGTTCACGCCTGCCTCGAGGAGCACACGCACCACATCGATGTGCCCTTCGCGCACCGCGAAGAACAGCGGTGTGAATCCGGATGGAAGCGTGGCGTTGATCGTGGAGCCTGCTTCGATGAGGGCTCGCACAACCGTCGCGTGGCCCTCGGCGGCGGCCCACATGAGGGCGGTCTGGTCGCGCCGCTCCTGCGCGTTGGGATTGGCGCCACGGGCGAGCAACGCCTTGACGGCTTCGAGACTGCCGACGCGTGCCGCCGTCATGAGAACGGTCTCTCCACCGGGTAGCGAGGCATTCGCATTCGCGCCGGCGTCGAGCAGCAACCTGACCAGGGCGGCGTTGCCATTCGTGCAGGCTGTAGAGAGCGGAGGCACTCCGTATCGATTCGTGGCGTTTACGTTGGCGCGCGATCGCACCAGCTGTCCCGCCATCTCCGCGTCGTCGTTGTTGACGGCCCAGTGCAGCGCCGTCATGCCATCGGCCTGCGCAGCATTGACGTCGGCGCCTTTGGCAAGAAGCTCGCGAACGAGCCCGCTGTTGCGGTGCTCGGCCGCGTCGGCCAGCGGCGCTTTGTCCGCAGCGTGGGCTGTGCCGGCCACGGCGAACATCAACAGAGAGAGTCGAGCGATTCGTCCGTAATCCATGCGGCGTCTCCCGCAGTTGCTGCAGAGTCCTGGCCGCCTGAAGGCGGCTCCTACGTACGTCTGGATCGAAACGTGATCGACTACAGGGACACCGGATCGAAGAGGTCGTCGATCTTGCCTTTACTGTCTCCGAATGAATCGAGATGAACCCCCGCCTGGTCGAGCAACGTGAGATGGAGATTGGCCAGCGGCGTGCCCTCTTTGTACTGGATGTGCCGCCCACCCCTCATGCCGCACGCGGCGCCACCTGCGACGAGAATGGGAAGGTTCTCGTGGTCGTGCAGACTCGAGTTGCCCATCCCGCTTCCGTACAAATAGACAGTGTTGTCGAGCAACGATCCGTCGCCGTCCGGTGTGGACTTCAGTTTCTCGAGGAACTCCGCGAACAGCAGCACGTGGAACGTATTGATCTTCGCAATCTTCGCGAGCTTCTCGGGATTGTTGCCGTGATGACTTGTGGGATGGTGCGGGTCGGGGACGCCGATTTCCGGATACGTGCGGTTACTCAGTTCGCGCGCGAGCTGGAAGGTCACAACCCGCGTGATGTCCGCCTGAAACGCCAGGACCTGCAGGTCGAACATCAGCTTCGCGTGGTCGGCAAACGCGGCCGGCACACCCACCGGCCGATCGAGATCCGGCGCAGGATTCTTCGCCGCTCCCGCTTCGGCGCGCTGGATCTGGCGCTCGACCTCGCGAACGCTGTCGAGGTACTGATCGAGACGAACGCTGTCGGTCACCCCGACCTTCCGTTTGAGCCGCGCGATGTCGTCGCTGAACGAATCGAGCAGGCTGTTTCGATCGCGCAGTGCTGCGCGACGGCCCTCGGCGCTTTCGCCTTCGCCGAAGAGGCGCTCGAACACGATGCGCGGATGCGCCTCGGACGGAAGCGGCGTCGTTGGCGAAGACCAGGAGAGACAATTCTGATACACGCACGCGTAGCCGTTGTTGCACACGCCGGCGAGCGGGTTCAAATCCATCGACAGCTCGAGCGACGCCAACTGCCTGTCGCGGCCCATTTGCTTCGCCGCAACCTGGTCGACGGTGGTGCCGAGATGGTAGTCCGAGCTCTCCGTGTGTTTGGCGAAAGCGGCGCTCAGGAATCCGGCGTTCGATGTGTCGTGCGTGCCCGGGTAGGATTGTTCCAGCCGAAGGTTGGTGAAGACCGTCAGCTGTTCCCTGACCGGTTCCAGCGGGGCAAGGATGGGCGACAACTCGTTGAGCGTGCTCCCATCACTCACTGGCGTCCACCGGGCGCGGTCACATCCCATCGGGATGAACACGAATCCAAGCCGTGACACCGGCTTGGCCGCCGTTTTTGCCAAGGCTGTTGCCGCGGGGATCATCGCGTCGAGCAGAGGCAGCGCCAGCGTGGCCTGCATGCCCTTCAAGAAGGTGCGCCGGGGGAGCGCTTTCTTCGTAATGATCATGACGATCTCCTCATCTGAAACGGCGCACTGTTCACGATTCCCAGAATGAGCGACGAGAAGCGGTAGCCAGCGGGCTGGGCCTCGCGCAGAATCTTCCGCACCGCCGGCGCATCGTAATACTCGACGCCACGGCCAAGCGCGAACGTCAAAAGCTTCTCTGTCAGCGTTGTGGCGAAGAGGTCCGGACGCTGGAGCAAAGCATCTTCGAGGCCGGACACGCCCTTGATATCGCCTGTGCCCGGCAGCGTGCCGGACACGTCAATCGGCCCGCTGTCTCCTTCGTTGTCGCGCCAACGACCGACCGCATCGAAATTCTCCAGCGCGAATCCCACGGGATCGATCGTCCGATGGCAGCTCGCGCACACGGGACTGGCGCGATGCGCGGCCATTCTCTCCCGTACGGGAAGATTGGCGGGCACGTTACCGTCGAGCGCCGGCACATTCGGAAGCGGGGGCGGCGGCGGCGCACCGACGATGTTGCTCAAGACCCAGACGCCACGAATGACAGGCGACGTCCGCGTCGCATAAGACGTGACGGCCAGGACACTGCCCTGCCGCAGCAATCCACCGCGCCTGCTGTCAGGTCCGAGCTCGACGCGACGGAAGCGGCTGCCGTAGACGTTGGGGATCCCGTAATGCTTCGCCAGGCGCTCGTTGAGAAACGTATAGTCCGCCCTCAGCAGGTCGAGCACACTTCGATCTTCGCGCACGACGCTGTCGACGAAGAGCTCGGTCTCCGTGCGAAACGCCTGACGGAGGTTGTCGTCGAAGTCAGGATACAAGCGCACGTTCGGGTCGACCGATGTCACGTTGCGCAGCCGGAGCCACTGGCCGGCGAAGTTGCTGGCGAGATTGTACGAGCGAGGATCGGCGAGCATTCTGCGGACATGCCGCTCGAGCACCTCTGGCCGGCGGAGCTCTCCGCGAATGGCCGCATCGAGCAGCGCGTCATCGGGCACGCTGCTCCAGAGAAAGAACGACAGGCGAGATGCGAGCTCGAGATCGCTGATGCGATACGCGGCACCCGCGGGCGTCTTGGCAGGATCCGCCTCGACGCGGAAAAGGAACTCAGGATTGACGAGCACCGCCGTCAAGGCCTTCCCTATTCCCGCCTCGAAGTCGCGCTCTGACTTCCCCTCACGGTAGAACGCCATGGGGCGTTCCAGATCGGCTTCGGCAATCGGGCGACGGTACGCGCGCCGTATCAATGTAGATAGGATCCGGCGCGCGCACGCTGTCTCCTCGGACGTTGACGGGCCTGCCTCGCCGGAGCCTTT
>Ga0075424_100000882_pt1 | contig 24969 bp, 24 predicted proteins | sample SoiMethybrSBSTD3_FD_75301 | JGI IMG/M metagenome (GOLD analysis project Ga0075424, IMG submission 75301) | Bulk soil microbial communities from a Populus tree surrounding site in Tennessee, USA - Soil MetaG P. TD hybrid SBSTD3 | ecosystem: Environmental > Terrestrial > Soil > Tree plantation... | reverse complement strand
GTAGTGCGAGGCGCCCTGGCGCCCGCTCTGCGCCGCCCCTGAGGACAGCGTGATGATCTTCCCGCGCGTGCCGCGGGCGACCATGGAGCGCGCGGCGGCCTGACAGGTGAGGAAGACCCCGCGGACGTTGGTCTCCATGACGCGGTCCCACTCCTCGGTGGTCATCTCGAGCACTGGCGTGTTGGGATAGATGCCGGCGTTGGCCACCGCCACCGTCACGGGGCCGAGAGCCCGCTCGGCGCCCTCGAGGAACTCCGCCGTCGAGCGCGCGTCGCGCACGTCCACCGTGCGCGTGTAGATGCGCGCGGAGTGGCCGATCTTCGTCGCACTGCGCGCCACCGCCGACTCGCGCATGTCGCCGAGGGCGACACGCGCGCCCGCGTCGTGGAAGGCCTTGGCGATCCCGAACCCGATGCCTGCTCCCGCTCCCGTCACCAGCACCACGTCGTTCGTGAAGTCGAGCATGGGGCCGAGTATACCCGGCCTCAGATCGAGGCCTCCGCGATGTTCATCACGTTGCCGTAGCGGTGCACGACGCGCGCCACGGTCTGCTCGCGCAGATACCAGCGAAGCTCGAGACGGCCCACGGAAAGGGCGGGTGCGTCGAGGATGGTCACCGCCGCCTCGTGGGCAGCGGTGCGCGTCTCGAGCGAGATGGGCTCGACCGCGCGCAGCCGCTCCACCTTCGGGGTGGCGCGGAGACGGTCGATCAACGCACGCTCGTTTTCGACGGCGACGGCGAGGCCAGGCTGATCGGCGAGTGACGGCCATGCGTCCCCCCGCGCCAGGCTCAGCGTGACGGGCACGTGGCACATGCGGGCGGCGAGCACGACCTGACCCAGGGCGAGCCGACCCGCCGGCGTCGCGCTCTCGGCACGGACGAGCACGTCGCGACACGGCCGGTAGCGGAAGACGTTCCGTTCGCCGAGGATCCCCATGGGATCGTGCTCGCGACTGAAGTGGATGCGCCAGGCGCGCAGGTAGCTGGCGGCGCTCGCGCGGAGAGCTTTTGCATCCGCGCCGTCGACACGCTCCAGGCAGCGCTCGAGGAGCTCCGCGACGTCCGCCGGCAGGTCTTCGGGCTGCCCCTCGAGATGATCCGATGACCGCCAGTGCGCGAGCTGAAGCACGTAGTTGGGGCCGCCCACCTTGGCGCCGGGACCGACGGACGAGGCCTTCCAGCCGCCGAAGGGATGGCGTCCCACGAGGGCGCCGGTGACGTGGCGGTTGACGTAGAGGCTCCCCGCCTCGATGCCGTCGATCCAGCGCGCGATCTCGCGATCGTCGAGACTCTCGAGACCGCTGGTGAGCCCGAAAGGCGTCCCGTTAGCGATCTCAATCGCCTCGTCGAGGCTCTCCGCGCGCATCAGCCCCAGCACGGGGCCGAAGCACTCCGTCACGTGGAAGAAGGAGCCGCGGCGGACGCCCAGCTTGATGCCGGGCGACCACAGCGGCGGATCGGCGGTGAGGCAGCGCGGCTCGAGCAACCATGCCTCGCCGTCATCGAGGGCGGTGAGGGCCCGCGCGAGGGCGGGACCGGGCGGCTGCGTCAGCGGGGTGAGGCGGCTCGACGTCTCCCACGCGCTCCCCACCTCGAGGCTCGCCGCCGCGTCGCGGAGCTGGCGACGAAAGACAGGGTCGTCGTAGACCTCGGCCTCGCAGATGGCGAGGCTCGCCGCCGAGCACTTCTGGCCGTTGTGGCCGAAGGCAGAGCGGACGAGATCGCGGATGGCCTGATCGCGATCGGCCAGCGCCGTCATGATGACCGCGTTCTTGCCGCTCGTCTCCGCGAAGAGACGCAGCTCCGGGCGCCAGGAGAGGAAGCGGCGCGCCGTCTCCGCGGAACCGGTGAGGATCACCGCGTCCACGCGAGGATCGGTGACGAGGCTCCGCCCCACGTCGTCGTCGGGGCACGGCACGAACTGGAGCGCGTCGAGCGGCACGCCGCCGTCCCACAGCGCCTGGACGAGCTGCCAGCCCACCAGCACCGCCTCGGGCGCCGGCTTGAGGAGCACCGCGTTGCCCGCGGTGAGCGCGGCGAGGACGCCGCCGGCGGGAATGGAGAGCGGGAAGTTCCACGGGGGCGCGATCACCACCACCCCCAGCGGATCCATCTCCGCTCCCTCGAGGTCGCCGAGGGTCTCCCGGAGCGCGCGAGGGTAGTAGCGGGCGAAATCGATGGCCTCGGACACCTCGGGATCCGCCTCCGGCACCGTCTTGGCGCCGTCGACGATCATGGCGCCGATGAGATCTCCGCGCCGCGTGGCGAGCACGCGCGCGGCCTCCTCGAGGATGGCCCCGCGCGCCGCGAGCGGGCGGGCTGCCCACGAGGGCTGGGCGGCACGGGCCGCGTCGAGCGCGCGGCTCACCTGCGCCCGATCGGCGAGGGCGTGGCGATAGGCGATCCGCTCGGCTCGCGAGCGGTCGCGCACCTCGACGTGGTGGGCGCCCGCGACCCGGGCGCCCGCGATCTGGAGCGGCACGGCCTCGGCCGGCCGGTCGCGCCAGCGGGCGACCACGGCGTCGATCCACGCTCGATTGGCGGCGACGGACCAGTCCGTGTCGGGCTCGTTCGCGAAGGCGCCGGCCTTGGCGCTCTCCGCCGGGGCGAGCGCTTCCCCGGCGCGATCCTGTCGCTGGCGGGGAGCGTCGGAGAGACCATCGATGCGCGCGAAGGCGGAGAGGAAGCGGTCGCACTCCCGGTGCCACTCCGCCGAGCCCTCCTCGAGGCCGAAGACGTGGCGGAGAAAGTTGTCCTCCGCGGTGTTCTCGTCGAGGCGGCGCACGAGATAGGCGATGGCGCTGTGGAAGTCCTCCGCGCGCACCACGGGGGCGTAGAGGAGGAGCCCGCCCGCCCGCGCCTGCACCGCGCGCGCCTGGTGATTGGCCATCCCTTCCAGCATCTCGAACTCGACGAAGGGCTCGACGCCTTCGTCCGCTCGCAGGAGGAGGCCGTTGGCCACGTCGAAGAGGTTGTGGGTGGCGATGCCCAGGTGCACCGCCCGGGCGTGCTCGATCCGGCAGCCGTAGCCGACCATGCGCTTGAAGTTCGCGTCCACCTCCGCCTTGGTGACATAGGGCGCCTGCGGCCAGCCGTGCCCCGCGGCCTCGATCCGCTCCATGGCGAGATTGGCGCCCTTGACGATGCGCAACTTGATGGGCGCTCCCCCGCGCCCGCATCGCGCCATCGCCCACTCCGTGAGCGCGCGCTGCACGCGGTACGACTCGGGCAGGTAGGCCTGGAGGACCACGCCGGCGGACAGGGCGAGGAACTCCGGCTCGTCGAGCACCTCGCGGAAGGCCGCCACCGTCAGATCGAGGTCGCGGTGCTCCTCCATGTCGAGATTGATGAACTTGGGGGCGCCTCGACCGTCGGGACGTCGATAGTGGTGGCGCAGCGCGTGCCGATACAGCACACGCAGCCGATCCTTGACGCGCGCCACGGTGTGACGGAAAGCCACGAGGTCGATCTGGCTGAAGATGGACGAGACCTTGACGGAGATGTACTCCACGTCGTCGCGGGCGAGGAGAGCGAGATACGCCTCGAGCCGCCGCGCCGCCTCGCCCTCGCCCAGGATCGCCTCGCCGAGCAGGTTGAGATTGAGCCGCACGCCGGAGCCGCGGCGCTCGGCGAGATAGCGCTGGAGCTCGGCCTCCTCGCCAGGGAGGATGAGCGACTCCGTCTCGTGGCGGAGCCGCGCCACGATGGGAGGGACGACCACGCTCGGCAGGTAGTGGCCCATCACCCCGCCCAGGAGCAGGGCCACGCGCTCCCACCACTGCATGAACTGGGGCGTGCCGTAACGCTCCAGGAGATAGGCGAGCTGGTCGGCGATGCGCGGAGGCCGGCGACTGCGGAAGGCCTGGTCGATCAGCGCGATGGTCAGCTCCTTGCCGCGCGGATCCTCCATCATGCGGGCCAGGCGGCGCGCCTGCGCCTTCTCGTCCGTGGTCTCCTGGGCCCGCGCCTCCCGCAGCAGTGCGCCCGCCAGCTCCACGGCTCGGCTCGCGCGCTCATCCCGGGTAGCCATGGCCGGCCTCATTGTACGTGCCGCCACGACCCTTCCCATTTCCGGCAGGGGCTGACGCTCTTGGGAAGCCTCCTCGAGAGACCTGCCCCCCAACCCCCTGATTTCCCTGCCCCGGATACTGGCTCAGGGCTTGCTCATTCCTCGTCTGGCGCCACGGCGCCCATTGGATCGAATTACGAGGACGAGTATGCGCTTAGCCTCGAAGATCTTCGCCGCCACCACGCTGGTCATCCTCGCCCTGGTGGGCGTAGCGGCGTGGAGCCTGCAGGCCGTCGATCACCTCGTGCGCGCCCACCGCGACATCACGGGCCGCTCGCTTCCCGCGCTCCAACTCGAGGTCGCTCTCCAGGAAGTGGTGCCGCGGCTCTTGCGTCTGGAGGCGCGCTACCTCGTGCTGCGTGACCGCGCCTATGGCGATCTCCTCAAGGAGCGCACCTCGCGCGCCGCCATCGATCTCGCCCGCCTCGAGAGCCTGCTCGACTCGAACGCGGAGCGGGCGAGCTACCGGGAGGCGGTCGCCGCCCTCGCCACCTACCAGGAGCTCGTGGATCGCGAGCGCGCGCTCGTGAGCAAGCGCAACGCCGCGCTGGCCATGAAGATTTCCGAGGGGCCGGCACGCGAGGCCATCGACAGGTTCGACCAGGCCCTGGGCAAGCTCACGGGGACGACCTCGGCCGAGGTGGAACGCCAGCAGCTCGCCGTGCGCGAGCTGGAGACCCGCACCTGGACCACCGTGCTCGTGGCGCTGGGCGGCAGCCTCCTCGCCGCCATCTGCGCCTCGGGCTTCGTGGCCTTCCGGCTGACCCGATCCATACGCCAGCTCTCCGCGGCCACCGACCGCATCGCCGACGGCAGCTTCCGTGAGCCCTTGAGCGTGCGCGCGGACGACGAGATCGGCGACCTCACGCGGGCGTTCAATCGCATGGCCGAGGAGCTCCGGCAGGTCGAGGAGCACAAGCAGCAGTTCTTCTCCCAGATCTCGCACGAGCTGCGCAATCCCCTCACGGCCATCCGCGCCTCCGCCCAGCTCCTCCTGCGCCGGCCGAAGGACTCGCTCGACGCCAAGGGACGACACTGGGTCGAGTCGATCGACGACAGCGTGGATCGTCTCCTCGGCCTCGTCACGCGCATCCTCGACCTGAACCGGCTGCGCGCGGGCGTGTTCCCCCTCGAGTGCCGGCCCGTGGAGCTCGACAAGATCGTGGCCAGCGCGCTCGACGTGCTCGGGGCCCAGGCGGAGCAGCAGGACCTCCGCCTCGAATCGGAGGCCAGGGGGCAGGAGTTCACCCTCTCCGCCGACGAGGACGCGGTGACCCAGATCGTGCTGAACCTCGTCGGCAACGCCATCAAGTTCACCCCGGCCGGCGGCACGGTGCGGGTCGAGATGACGGACGTCGGCGCGCATCTCGAGCTGGCCGTGCGCGACGACGGTCCCGGCATTCCCGCCGAGGACGCCGCCCGCATCTTCGAGCCGTACCAGCAGGCGCATCGCGGGCGCAAGGGGTCGGGGCTCGGCCTCGCCATCGTCAAGGAACTGGTCTCGGCCCACGGCGGCACCGTCGCCGTGGACAGCGAAGAAGGAAAAGGCACATGCCTCACCGTCCGGCTTCCCAAGATCGCCTCGCTCTCCTGAGAGGGCTTGCCGTTGCGCTCGCGCTGGGCGTGCTGAGCGCCGGCTGCGCGATGACCACAGAGTGGTTCGCCGCCACGCCCGAGACGAGCCGCCCCGAGCCGCCGTCGGAGCCCTCCATCGTAGCCGAGGCGGATGACCTGCTCCGGCGCGGCCAGCCGCAGGTCGCTCGCGATCTCTACGTCCTCGTGTCCGCCGAGCCCGAGCGTGACGCCGTGCATGCCCGTGCCCTCTTCAATCTCGCCAAGCTCTACACGGACCCCACCACCGGATTCCGCGACTATCGCCTCGCCCAACTCGCCTTCGAGCGGTTGCTCAAGGAGTATCCGTCGGGGGACTGGGACATGGATGCCCGCGCGTGGTGCGCGGCCCTCACCGCCCTCGCTGCTCGCGAGGTCGAGCTGGAGGCCCGAGACGGCGAGCTCCACATGCGGGAAGCGGAAGTGGCACGCCTCAAGGGGGAAGCGGCGCGGCTCGGCACTGATCTCCAGCGCTTGAAGAAGATCGACCTGAACCTCGAGCGCCGCCGCTAGCCGGGGCTGTTCACGAACTTCTGAGCGCGAGACGGGGCGGGACCTGTCGTCGGGGGGAGGATGGGTGCGCTCAGGCTGCGTCACCCGCTCGCCTGATTCGCCGCCCTCCGGGCGGCGCGCAGGACGAGGGGGTCCCACTCCGCCTGAGCGCACCCCTCCCCCCGCCGCCACCCACCCCGGTCGCACGTGCGGCACTCGTGAATGATCCAGGCTAGGCGGGCTCGGCTTCAGATGCCCAGGTAGGCCTTTCGCACGAGCTCGCTGGCCAGGAGCTCGGCGCTGCCGCCCTCGAGCACCACGCGCCCGGTCTGGAGCACGTAGCCACGCGTGGCCAGCTCCAGGGCGGCCGGCACGTTCTGCTCTACGAGGAACATGGTCAGCCCCTCCGCGGCGTGCAGCCGCCCCAGCGATTCCATCACGGAGTCCACGAGGCGCGGCATGATACCGAGGCTGGGCTCGTCCAGCATGAGGAAGCGCGGGCGCGACATGAGGGCGCGAGCGATGGCGAGCATCTGCCCTTCGCCTCCGCTCAGAGTGCCCGCGCGCTGCTTCACCCGCTCGCGCAGGACGGGGAAGAGCCCGTAGATCCGCTCGAGCATGTCGCGCCGGTGCGGGACTTGCGTGTTGGTGAAGGTGCCGAGCTGGAGATTCTCCGCCACGGTGAGGCGGCTGAAGAGCCGCCGCCCCTCGGGCACGAGGGCGAGACCGAGCTTCACGCGGTCCGGGGGATCGAGGCTCCCGAGCGGCCGGCCGTCGAAGCGAATCTCCCCCGCCCGCGGCTCGACGAGCCCGGCGATGGCCTTGAGGAGGGTGGTCTTGCCCGCGCCGTTCGCTCCCACGAGGGCCACGATCTCTCCCGGCCGCACCTCGAGCGAGGCGCCCTGGAGGGCGAGGACGCCCGCGCCGTAGGCGACCTCGAGCCCGCGCACCTCGAGGAGCGGTGCGGCGCCGGCGGCTCCCGGCCGATCAGGCGCGGCCACGGCGGCGCTCTCCCAGGTAGGCGGTGATGACCTGCTCGTTGCGCGCGATCTCCTCGGGCGGGCCGTCGGCGATCTTCTGCCCGTACTCCAGCACCACCACGCGCCGCGAGAGCGGCATCACCACCTCCATCACGTGCTCCACCACGCAGATGGTCACGCCCAGCTCGGCGTGGATGCGCCGCACGAGGGTGACCGCGTCTGCCGTCTCCGCGGGCGTGAGGCCCGACATCGCCTCGTCCAGGAGGAGCAGGCGCGGCTCGGTGGCGAGGGCGCGCGCGATCTCCAGGCGTTTCTTGTCGGCGAGGGTGAGGGTGGCGGCGGGCAGCTCCGCGCGCGCGGCGAGCCCGGTGAACTCCAGGAGCCGCCCCGCGCGGGCGCGGGCTTCGCGCACGCGATTGGTGCGCTTGAGCGCACCGGAGATGACGTTCTCCATCACCGTCATGCGCCCGAAGGTGCGCACGAGCTGCCAGGTGCGCGCCACCCCGTGCCCGCAGATCCGCTCCGGACGCGCCTGGGTGATGTCCTCGCCGGCGAGGCGGATGCGGCCTTCCTCCGGATGCATGAAACCGGTGATGCAGTTGAAGAGCGTGGTCTTGCCCGCACCGTTGGGCCCGATGAGGCCGACGATGTCTCCCTCGTCGATGACGAACGACACGTCCTTGTTGGCCACCAGTCCGCCGAATCGCTTGGTCACGGAGGCGAGCTCGAGGAGCGGCGGCATGGTCAGGCCGCCCGGCCCAGCCAGCGGCGCCACGGCAGGGAGAGGAGACCGGTGGGGCGGAGGGCGGCGATCAGGATGATGATGATGCCGTAGACGATGAGATCGATGCCGCGCCCGGCCAGCGGCCCCGTGCCGAGCGTGGTGCTCATGAGCTGGGAGATGGGGATGAGGATCATGGCGCCCAGCACGGGGCCCCACAGCCGTCCGATGCCTCCCACCACCGTGGCCATCATGGGCAGCGTGCTCCAGTTCAGATCGAGCGCCTGCTCGGGAAAGACGGCGAGGGCCCAGAAGCCGTAGAGGACGCCGCCCACCGCATACACCCCGGCGGTGATGCTGCGGGCGATCACCTTGTAGAGACGGCTGTTGATGCCGATGCCTTCGGCTCCTTCCTGGTCGTCGCGGATGGCGCGGAAGTAGAAGCCGAGCTTGGAGCGCTCCACGAGGTGCGCGGCCACCAGCACGAGGACGAAGAGGCCGAGGGCGACGTAGTAGTAGCCGAGCGCCTTGGTCCGCCCCGCGAACTGCAGCTCGGCGAGCGAGCGCAGCGGTCCATTTCCCGCCTGCACGGGAATGAAGAGGCCGCGGCTGCCGTTGATCAGCTCCCAGGTGGCGCCGATGGGCTGGGCGATCATCCAGATGGCCACTGTGGAGATGGCGAAGTAGTGACCGCGCAGCCGCGTGAGGGGATAGGTGACGAGGGCGCAGAGCAGCATGGCGCCCAGCACGCCGGCGAGCATGCCGAGCCAGGGGTTGAGCCCCAGGTGGATGAGAAGGAGCGCGGCCACGTAGGCCCCCACGGCGAAGAAGACCTGGGGCCCGAAGTCGAACTGTCCCGCCCAGCCCCCGATGACGTTCCAGCCGATGCCGAGCATGGCGTTGAGCAGGACGAGGAAGCCCACCGTCTGGAAATATGTGTAGCCCGAGACCTGGAGAGGGATGGGGTACACGAGGGCCAGGAGTAGGAGCGCGCCCAGGGCGAGCCGCGGTCCGAGACGGCGGCTAGAACCGTCCAAAGAGTCCCTGGGGTCGGAACAGCCCGATGAGGATGTAGGACGCGAAGACGAAGGCGTCCTTGAAGGCGGGAGGTAGGTACACCGTGGTCACGCTCTGGACCACGCCCACCACGAGGGCGGCGAGGAGGGTCCCGAGGATGGAGCCGAAGCCGCCGAGGGCGACGATGGCGTAGGCGAGCACGGTGAACGGGAAGCCCACCTGCGGATAGATCGCGAAGAAGTTGGCGAGGATGCAGCCCGCCACGGCGACGAGCGCCGCCCCCAGCCCCCACGCCACCGCGAACATCTTCTGCGGCCGGATGCCCACGAGCATGGCCGCCTCGCGGTCCTCGGCCGTCGCCTGGAGCGCGAGACCGAACTCCGTGCGGTCGATCAGCAAGTACAGGGCGAGGAACAGCACGAGGGCGAGGAGGGCGCCGATCAAGAGCGGGATGCCCAGGTTGATCCCGAGGATCTGGAGCCTGGCCCCGCTCAGCCGCGTCAGGAGGGTGTTGGTCAAGTACTGGTAGTCGCTGGTGAAGGCCGCCACCGCGGAGTTCTGGAGCAGGAAGAGCAGCCCCACGGTGGCGAAGATCTGCGTGAAGGGATCGCCGCGCTGCACCCGGCGCATGAGCAGCCGATAGACGAGCACGCCCAGCCCGTACATGACGAGGCCGACGGGCAGGATGGACACGAGGGGATCGAGGCCGAAGGCCACGGAAAGCCCCCACGCCCCGAACATGCCGAGCATGAGGAACTCCCCGTGGGCGAAGTTGATCATCTCCATCAGGCCCCAGATGATGGTGAGCCCCACCGCCACGAGGGCGTAGAGGAACCCCATCAGGAGCCCGTTGGCGATGGCCTGGAGAAGGAGCGTCACGCCTGCGGCGATCAGCTCGCGGGCTTGGGTTTGCTGTCCCGCTCCTGCCAGCTCGGCATCGGGTAGATGATCTTGAAGTTCGCGCGCTTCGCGAGGTCCCACGGCCAGATGGTGTGCTTCTCGCCGTCCCACCCGATCTGGGTCACCACGCCCGTGGCCAGCTCGTTCTGGTGGTTCTTGTCGAACTTGACCCCCTTGTAGTCGATGATGAGCTGGGCGGGCGTCATGTTCGTCTCGTCGGCGGCCTTGGCGAACGCCGCCGGCTCCACGGACTTGGCGCGATTGATGGTGTCGGCCATCCACAGGAGCCCGGTGATCTCACGCATGGCGAGCTCGCCCATGTTCTGGCCCCGGCTGTACTTCTTGTAGATGTCGTTCACCTTCTTCCAGCTCGGCCGGTCCTGCACGAGGTCGATGGCCGTCGGATCGCGGCCCAGGAACCCTACCCCTCCGTTGGTCTTCTTCTGCGCCTCGAGCCAGGTCTGGTCGGAGTAGGCGCCGTTGCTGGTGGCGAGGACCTTGGGCATCCAGCCCGCGCGCTTGGCGTCGCCCTGGAACACCGCGGTCTCCGGCGGGTACTGCACGAGGAAGAGCACGTCGGGATTGGCCGCCTGCAGGCGCTGCACCTCCGAGGCGAGGGTGGTCGCGCCCGTCTTGGTCGTGAGGTCGAGGACGACCTGGAAACCCGCGGCCGGGGCGAGCTCGCCGGCGATCTTCCGGTTGTCCTGGCAGAAGAGGTTGTCACACGTCAGGAGAGCGATGGTCTTCAGATCGGTCGGCCCGCCATGCTCGCGCCATTCGCGGAAGAAGGAGAAGACGCTCGCCACCATGGTCTTGTCGTTGGGACCCGTACGCCAGAACCACTTGAAGCCCTTCTCGGTGAGGGTGGGCGAGGCGCAGGGATGGCAGGCCATGGGAATGCCGTAGCCTTCCACCACGGGCTGGATGATCGAGGTGGTGCCGCTCGTGCCTTCCCCGTTGATGAAGTGGACCTTGTTCACCGTGATGAGCTGCTCGACCAGGGTGCGGGCGAGATCGCCGCGGCTCTGATCGTCGCGCACCACGAGGGTCATCTTGGCGCCGCCGAGACCGGGGAAGCCCTTGCCGGGGCCGAGAGGCACCGCGAGATCGGGATAGTCGTTGTTGACGATGTCCTCGACCGTCTGTCCGGCCCACAGGTATTGCTGGCCGAGGCTCGCGAAGTTGCCGGTCAGGGGAAGGAGCTCGCCGATGAGCACCTCCTGGACATTGGCGGCCGGCGCGGGCTGGTAGAGGGCGATGGCGAGCAGAGGCAGGGCCGCCACCACGACGAGGGTGATGAGCAGACGGCGCATAGGTTCCTCCATGGGCTCGATGAGCGCCCCATCCTAGCCCACGAGGGCGCCGTCTTCAATGATGCGGTCAGCGGCGAAGCCGCGTGAGGGCGCGGCCCTTGTGCAGGGCCACGTGGTCGGTCTTGTCGCTCCGGATGGCGTACTGGGGCTCGTCCGGGCTCGCATGGTGGAGATAGCCCTTGTAGCGCACGTTGCGCGTGTGAACCTTGATGATCCGCCCCTTCACGCGGCCGGCCTCGGAGTTCCAGCTGACGTGATCACCCACCTTGAAGCGCGTCGCCATGACTCCTCCTGCCGGCTCACCCGGCCGCTTCCAGGCGCCGGAGAAAGACCGCGATCTCCTTGCCGGTCTGGAGATCGCCCGTCTCCCTGGCCACGTCGACTCCTCGCCGGTACGCGGCGATGGCCTCTTCGCGGCGGCCGGCCCGCTCGAGGGCGCGGCCGAGCCCGCGATGCGCCGCCGAGTAGTCGGGCTTGAGTCGGATCGTCTCCCGGTACTCGGCGGCGGCCTCCTCCGCCTGCCCCGCGTCGAGATAGGCGCCGGCCAGGCCGAAGCGCACCACGGGATCGTCCGGCATCAGCTCCGCTACTTCTCTGAATTCCGCGATCCGATCGGATTCCGTCATGGCCGCCGCCTCCTCTTGCATCGTATACCCGCACGGACGCCGTGGCGGAGGAGGGCGATCCGCGCTAGTCTTGCCGAACCCTCGAGCCACAGGAGCCTCCTCATGAAATTCGGTCTCTACAGCTCCATCGCCAATCCGCCCCGCGGCGAGCACCTCGAGCGCGCCATCGACGAGGTGATCGCCGAGGCGCGCCTGGCCGAAGCCTCCGGCTTCGATTCCTGCTTCTTCGGCGAGCATCACCAGGACAAGGACGGCTTCCTCCCCTCGCCGCTCATCGTGGCCACCGCGGTGGCCGCGCACACCCACCGCCTCAAGGTGGGGACGTCGGTCATCCTGCTCCCCCTGCACCATCCCGTGCGCGTGGCGGAGGACGTGATCACCCTCGACCTGGTCTCCAAGGGCCGCATCATCCTCGGCGTGGGCATCGGCTATCAGCCCGCGGACTTCCGCGCCTTCAACGTGCCCATGGAGCACCGCGTGTCGCTCTTCGAGGAGAGCGTGGAGATCCTGCGCAAGTGCTGGACGGGCGAAAGCTTCTCCCATCACGGCAAGCACTACACGCTCGAGGACGTGCAGATCCGTCCGCGTCCCTTCCAGCAGCCGTCCCCCCCGCTGTGGATCGGGGCCAGCGTGCCAGCGGCGGTGCGGCGTGCGGGCGCCCTCGCCGACGCCTTCGTGGCCACGCCGAGCACGAGCCTCCCGGCCGTGATGCGCCAGGTCGATGCGTACCGCGAAGCGGCGCGGCAGGCAGGACGGACGCCGCGGGTCGTGCTCATGCGGGACGCCTGGGTCGCCCCCACGCGCGCGGAGGCGGAGGCGGTGTACGGGCCCGAGGTGATGACGGCGTACCAGTACTACTGGCAGAACCGCCTGGCGGAGTTCCGCAGCATTCCCGCGGACACCGAGTTCACCCTCGCCAATCTCGCCCCCGACCGGCTCATCGTGGGCGATCCCGAGCTGTGCGTGCGCGAGTTCAACCGCTGGAAGGACGCCACGGGCGCCGACTACTTCCTGCTCCGGCTCCGGCACGCGCACTCCGGCGGCCCGCCCCACGCGAAGATCATGGACACCATCAAGCTCTTCGGCGACCACGTGCTGCCTCACTGCACCTAGCCTGGATATTCACAAACACGCGGAGCGCGAGAGGGGTCGGGGCCTGTCGTCGTGGGCGGGGAGCGCTCCAGCTGCGTCACCCACTCGCCTGAATCGCAGCCCGGCGGGCTGCGCACAGGCTTCGGGGGTCCCACTCCGCCGGAGCGCTCCCCGCCCCCGACGCCACCCGCCCCGATCGCACGTGCGGGCACTCGTGAATGATTCAGGCTAGCGTTCAGGCGAAGACGCGGCGCGGGGCCTCGTCGGAGCTGCTCACGACCAGGGCGTGATCTCGAGCATCGATACCGCGGGCAGGGGGAGACGCAGGTGCAGCTCCAGCGCGCCGCCCTCGAGCGGCTCCTCCCGATCGGGCTCGAGCAGCTCCAGCCCCTGCCGATCCTTGATCGCGCGGAGCTGAAGCTCCGTGGGATCCTGGGGCGAGCCTTGCCAGATCCACGCGGTGTGACTGTTGCTGTGCAGCCCGTCGATGCGCCAGTGACGGACGCGGACGCGCGGGCTCTCGAAGGGCAGGTGCTCCACCCGCACCGTCACCTCCGTGATCGGCTCCTCGGCCATGTACTGGTCGTCGGCATGCCGCCAGACGAGCACGCAGAGCCGCTCGGCGCCGTCGAGAGTGGCGAGGGCGTCGATCTCCTCGGGCATGCCCTCCTCGCCCTCTTCGAGATGGCCGAGGGGCCAGGCATGACTCGAGGCGGCCGTCACCCGCGTCGTCCCCAGGCGGGCGAGCATGCGATAGGCGTTGAGCACGGGCTTCTCCACGCCCTGAGCGGTGAAGAGGCTCCGCGTCCCCTCGAAGAAGCGCTCGCCTTCGAAGTAGAAGCTCCAGGTGGTCGCCTGGTCGACGTGGGCGCCGCTCGTCGCGCTCAGGTCGAGGAGCTTCTTCATGAGCTTGCACTGGAAGACAGGGAAGTAGGCGGTGTTGCGATAGGCGAAGTTGGCGTTGTCGTAGAAGCCCCAGTGCGCGGGCACGGAGGCGTCGCACTCGTCCACGACGCAGGGCAGGTCGCGGAAGCGGGGATGCGCGGCCACCGTCCGCAGCGCCGCCCGCACCTCCCGGAGCATCTTGAGGCTCGAGGGCGACTGCCGCTCGGGAGCGGGGCCGCCGAGCGGGCCATAGACGCGCCACGGACTGAAGCGGGCGCCCTTGCTGTGAAACGAGACGAAGTCGAGCGGAGCTCCCGCGGTCGCACAGTGAGTGAGGAAGCCGCGGAGGAAGTCGTTGCCCCGGCGGCCAGGGCCGAGGTCGCCGGTGGTGGCGGGACCACCCACCGCGGCGTCGGGACAGGCGGCCTTCACCGCGGCGGCTGTCACGTCGTACAGCGCGTAGAACTGCTCCGGCGTGCCGCGCCAGTAGATGATGTCGGGCTCGTTCCAGAGCTCCCAGAGCCAGCCGCGCACGTGGGAGGCGCCGTAGCGCGTCACGCAATGCTCCACGAGGGCGCGCACGAGGCCTGCCCACTTCGCGTAGTCCTTGGGCGGGAAGGACCAGAGACCCGCCTCGTAGGGGCTCCACTGCGTGGGGCTCGGCTCGAAGCGAAAGCGCGCCTCCGCGTCGTCGGGCACCAGCGCGCGCGGCGTGAAGGCGAGCTCGACGAGGGGGCGGAGCCCCGCGCCCACCACGGCGTCGTACACCTGGTCCACGATGGCGAAGTCGTAGTACGGCGTGCCGGCGGCGTCCTCGTGATAGACGTTACCGGCGCCGGTGTGGGGCAGAGACCAGCCGATGCCGCTGTTGAACACGTAGTGGGAGCGGACGTAGTACGGCTGCTCCACGAAGCTCCCGATCACCTTGAGGGCGCGGGCGCCCGCCGGGGTGTATGTCCAGTTGATCTCGTCGTAGCCGAAGCTCGTCCAGATCCGGCGGAGCGGGCCCTGCGGGACGTCGCAGTCCACGCGCACGCTCGCCTCCGTGATGGGCACGCTCACCGTGTCATCTCTCCTTGCTCGCGGTCGATCCCTTGTGCTCAGGAAGCCCGGAGGCGTATAAAGACCGCCTGGCACGACGACAGCCGCGGTGGAGTCCGCGGGTCCCCGATCGTGCCCCAAGCCACGGCGGGCGTCAATTGCGCGGCGAGCGAAGCACGAGCGAGGAGCGAGAGTCATGACGGAGGCGGAGGCGCTCCGCGTCCTTCGGAGCGATGACGTGGCGGCGGCCGCGCGTGCCGCCGATGCCCTCTGGCGGATGTGGCATCGCTCCGGCGACGAGCGGCTCGACGGCATGCTCCGCGAGGGGATCGAGGCGATGGAGCATCAGGATCTGCAAGCGGCGGACGCCGCCTTCACCCGGCTCATCGAGGCGGCCCCCGCCTTCGCGGAAGGATGGAACAAGCGGGCGACCGTCCGGTACATGGCTGAGAACTACACCGCCTCGATCGCGGACTGCCGCGAGACCCTCGCCCGCAATCCGCATCACTTCGGCGCCCTGTCCGGCCAGGGGCTCTGCCATCTCATGCTGGGTCAGTTCGACGAGGCGGCCCAGCTCTTCCGGCGCACCCTCGCCGTGCATCCACATCTGGGGAGCGCGCGGAACAACCTGCGCACCGCGCTGAGCGAGGTCGTGAAGCGGAACTGAGCGCCGGGGCTACGGCCGCCGGCGGGGGCGGGGCGGGCGGCCCTCTTCGAGCGTCGAGACGGGAGCCTCGAGGCCGAGCACCCTGCCTTCGAGTCCCCTGATGCGTCCGCCGTGCTCGGTGAGCTTCCCCTCCACCTGCTCGTTCGACATGGCCATGAGCTCGGCGAGGCTTCGGATATCGCTCCGCAGCATCTCGGCGACGACATCAAAATGACGGCGCGTCTCCGCCGCAGAGGTATCCACGTAGGCCCGGGTCTCCGCCGCAGACGCGACCACGTAGGCGCGCGTCTCCGCCGCGGAGGTATCCACGTACGCGCGGGTCTCGGCGGCGGAGGCCGCCACGGAGGCCTCGACGTAGGCGCGCGTCTCCGCATCGCCGGGGCGGATCTCAGCGCGCAGGTCCGTGGCCAACTCGCCGAGCGCGGCCCGGAACCCGGCCTCGAAGGACCTGAGCTCCGTTCTCAGATCGCCGGCGAGCCGCTCGAACGCTTCGCGCAGCTCAGAATCCATGGCGGGAGTCTCGCCGGCCGACCGGCGCCGCGTCAATGTCCATGGCTAGAGACACGTCAGAAGCGCGTCTTCACGGTGCCGCGGTAGAGAATCTTCGCCTGGCGGTCGCTGATCTCGGCGTGCAGGGCGAGCATGGCGGGATCCAGATCGGCGTCGGGACGCGGCTCCAGCTCGAAGTGACCGAAGGCATCGCGGCCTCGCACCAGGGTGGCACTGTCGCGCGGCCCGCCCGTCTGCCTGATCCGCGTGGGAATGTAGCGGATGGCGAAGCCGACACGGCGGTCGTCCGATGGATTCGCGCCCGAGCCGTGCACCATGAGGACGTGGTGCAGCGACATCTCCCCCGGCCGGAGCACGATGTCCACCGCCCGCGCCTCGTCGACCTCCACGGAGATCTCCTGGCCTCGCGAGAGGAGATTGTCGGGGTGGAACGTGTCGACGTGGGGCACCTGGGTGCGATGGCTACCCGGTATCACCCGCATGTTGCCGTTGGCCGGCGTGCTGTCGGTGAAGGCGACCCACGCGGTGAGCACGTCGGGCTCGGAGAGGCCCCAGTACGTGGCGTCCTGGTGCCAGGAGACGAAGCCCGGACTCCGCGCCTCCTTGGTGAAGAACGAGGTGTTCCAGCACAGGAGATCGGGCCCCAGCACGTCCTCCACCGCGTCCAGGATGGCGGGATGGCGGACGAGATCGGCGAGCCAGGTGAAGAGGAGGTGGGGCTTGATCCGATAGACGCCGCGCAAGGGCCCGCCGAGGTCCCGCTCGGCACGCTCCAGCCGTTCGCGATACTGCCGCGCCTCGTCTGTGGAGAGGACGGGCACGGGAAAGACATAGCCGTCGCGCGCGTACTGGGCGATGGTGGCCGCGGACAGGCGCTTGGCCACGTGCCTAGGCGCCCTCCACCATGATCAAGTTCGCCTTCGAGGCCTTGAGGCGGATGGCCTTGGGCTCCCGATACTCTTCGGACTCGTACCAGCGCTGGGCCTGCTCGAAGCTGGGAAACTCGAGCAGGACCAGCCGCGTCGGCTGCCAGCTGCCCTCGAGCTGCTCGAACGCCCCGCCACGCACGAGGAACTTGCCTCCGTACTTGGCGATGGTGGCGGGCACGCGCTTCCGGTACTCCTCGTAGAGGGCGGCGTCGGTGATTTCGATGTCGACGATCACATAGGCGGCCATGGCGTCCTCCTGGCGGGCTAGGCGAGCTTGGGCATCACGTGGTCGACGAACTGCCGCATGGTGCGCTCGACCTCGGCCCGCGGCAGCATCGATCCCTGATCGAACCAGCAGATGATCTGGGAGAGCCCGAACTCGTCGCGCGCCGCCTGCAGCTTGTCGATCACCTCCGCCGCGTCGCCGAACACGGCCTGGTCGCGGCAGAACTTCTCGAAGGGCAGATTGGCCACGTTCTCCTCGATGCTGCGCAGGCGCGGCAGGTGGTCTCGATAGGATTCGGGCAGCTGCGAGAAGATGGTCTGGAGATTCTTGTAGTACTTGTGCACGCCCCCGCGCATGGCCTGGCGCGCCGCCTCCCCCGTCGGCCCCACGTGCACGGGCAGCATGAGGGCCATCTGATCGTCCTGCCAGGGATGGCCGGCCGCGGCAAGCCGCTGGCGATAGAGCGCCATGAACTCACGGAGCTGGGGCAAGGGCGTGGTGGTGGTGCCCGAGTAGATGGGCAGGCCGCTCTCCGCGATGTGGGCGAAGCTCTCCGCGCTGTGCACGGCCACGCGCAGAGGTGGATGCGGCCGCTGCACGGGCCGGGGCACCACGGTGAGCTCCTCGATGTCGTAGAAGCGGCCGTGATAGCTGAAGCGGTCGCGCGTCCACGCGAGGCGCATGATCTCGAGCGCTTCGTCGAAGCGCGCGCGGTTCTCCGCCACGGGAATGCGGAAGCCATGGAACTGCGACGGGATGGACCCGCGCCCCACCCCGAACTCGAGGCGCCCCCCGGAGAGGAGATCCGCGGTGGCCGCTTCTTCCGCGCAGCTCAAGGGATGGTGCAGAGGCAGGAGGGTGACTGCGGTCCCGATGCGGATGCGCTTCGTGCGCTGCGCGATGACGGGCACGGCCATGAGGGGATTGGCGAGCAGGGAGAAGGCGCCGCCGAAATGCAGCTCGGCAAGCCACGCGACGTCGAAACCCAGGGAGTCGGCGAGGGCGATGACGTCGAGCATCTCCGCGTAGCGCTCGGCGTGCGTCTGCCCCGGTGCTTCCGGCGCCTGGAAGAAGAGGCCGAATCGCATGGGCCGACAGCATACAACATCGAGTCCGGGTCCGGTCGTCAGAGGCCGAGCAGCGTTTCCAGGTTGCGCCAGAGGATCCGCTCCTTCTCCTGCGCGCTGAGGCTCTGGAGCCCCTGCACCCACGTGACGGGCGAAGGATGCCAGGGCACGAAGGGCCAGTCGCTGCCCAGCACCACGCGGTCGGCGCCCACCTCGTCAAGGAGGAAGCGGAGCGCCTTCTCGCTCCCCACCACGGAGTCGTAGTAGAGACGGCGCTGATAGGCGCTGGGCGGCTGCGGGATGCGGCGCTCCTCGGGTCGCCCCTGCCAGCCGCGATCGAGGCGGCCCATGGCGAAGCAGGCGGGGCCGCCACCGTGGGCGATGCATGCGCGGAGATTCGGGCAGGCCTCGAGCACCCCGCCCGCGATCAAGATGGCCACCACGATGGCGTCGTCGAGGATGACCCCGAGGCTGTTGAAAAGCCCGTCGCGCGGCGTGCGCTGCCTGAGGAAGTTGTGCTGGGGCTGCGGGTGGAAGAAGAGGACGGCGCCCATGGCCTCCGCGGCCTTGAAAAAAGGCAGGAACTTCGGCTCGTCCCACTGGGCGGCGTTGACCTCGGTGTCGAGCTCCGCGCCCTTGAGGCCGAGCCCGGTCACCGCACGCTCCAGCTCCGCGATGGCCGCCGTCACGTCCTGCATGGGCAGGGTGGCGAGCCCCGCGAAGCGCTGCGGCCACCGGCGGACGATGCCCGCGATCTCGTCGTTGACCTCGCGCGCGAGCGCTCGCCCCTCCTCGCCCGGCAGGTGATAGCCGAAGAAGGGGGTGTGGATGGAGAGAACCTGCATGTCCACGCCCTGCGCGTCCATGTCCTGGAGACGCTCCTCGGGCGTGAAGCGTACCTTGGGCGAGGTGAAGCCGATGCGCCGACCGCCGCCGACGAACAGACCCGGTCCGTCGCCGGGTTCGTGCCGATAACCATGCCAGTCCGTGCCGGCCGCGACCGCGCGCCAGGCGGTGGCGGGCACGAGGTGGGCGTGGATGTCGATGCTCCGCATGAAAGCCTCCTCAGAAGGTGGTGCAAGCCCAGACAGCATACAGCGGATCGCCGCCGTCGCTCGGGGAGCGGTCCTCCGCCGTCACCGCGGTGAAGCCGCTCGCCGCCCCGAAGTACGCGCGGACCAGCTCCACGTGATCCTCATCGGAGCCGCTCAGCCAGACCGCGACGGCCTTGGTCGGGAAGCAGCGGTTGGAGAACGACAGCACGAAGGGCGCGCCGGGCCGCAGCACGCGGCGGACCTCCCGGAACACGGGCACGGGCTGGACCATGTACTGGATGGACACCGCGCAGGCCGCGCCGTCGAAGGACTGCGACGCGAAAGGCAGGCGAGGATCACGGTTCAGATCGTGGACGACGAAGCGGTTGAGCTGCGGGTTGTCCGCCATCTCCTCCGCGTTCATGCCGAGCCCCACCACCTCGCCGAACGGCACGCCGTCGGGGAGATGGCTCCGCCAGCTGCTCATCACGTCGAGGATGCGCCCGTCCCGCGGCAGCACCTCCGCGTAGAGACGCCCGAGGGCGGCGATGGCGCCGTCGTCGATGTGCACCACCTTCCGGGGAAAGCTGTAGAACTGCTCGTCCGGCGACTCGTCGTGCCGCGCGAAGGCGGCGGGCGGGAGCACGGTCAGCGCCGCGCGAGGTGCCGGAGACACTCGAGGAGCTTCACGAGGCCCCACGTGTCCTGACGGCAATAGTCGAGGAGATCGCGGCGGAGCTGGGCCCGGGCCGCCGCGTCGAGCTCGGTCTCCGGGAAGAGCAGCCGCTCGAGCTCCAGACTGGCGGTGGCGCCGTCGGCGATGGCGAGCGCGTCGTAGCGCAGGTCCGGCACCATGGCGGGAAGCACGCTCTTGAGGCCGAAGCTGCCGCCGAAGTCCGGGTGGTACACGTGGTTGCGCACGACGGGGAGGAGGTCGACCACGCGCTCGGCCAGCTCGCGGAGGCGATCGGCGTGCACGGGAAGCGCGTCGGCCATGCGTTCGATGCAGCCTCGCTCGAAGGTCGCGTTGTAGGTGGCGATGGTCCGCGCCTTCTCGCAGGCTTCGAGGAGCCGCGCGGCCAACGCCAGGCGAGGGTCCGCCGGCCCCTCCGCGAGACACTCGTGGTGACGGACGCCGCCGTCGGCGTCCTGGACGTGACAGCTGAACTGCACGGGCACGGCGTCGTAGGGGTGGCAGCCGTTCCAGACGGGAATCGGCAGGGCGAGCGTCTCGAAGTCGAGAAAGGCCACGGGCGGCTCGAAGGCCTCAAGGGCAACGTCCAGGCCCCCCTCCACGACCATGCGGCCGGATTGCACGGCGCGCCGCTGGCGATCCTGGATGGCCTTGAGCGGCACATCGTCGGTGAGATCGTGAATCGTCGCGTACCCTTGCTCCTCGAGCAGGAGCGCGCGCCGCCCCGCCGAGTAGAGCGTGCTCACGTGGTGGAGCGGCCGCGCGGGCCAGCAGCGGCCCATGAAGGGGCACTCGTACGGCGCGTGGCAGTGCTCGCCGATGGCCACGTCGGGCAGGGGCCCCGCCAGCATCGCACGCTGCTCGTCGACGGCGCGCGGCATCGCCTCCCGCGCGGGCCGCGCGGCCTCCGTCACCTCGCGGCGCACGAAGAGATCGCCCAGGTCGGGATGGGCGCAGGCGCGATTGAGGTGCATGATCTCGAGCCGCGCGACGTCGAGTCCAGCGCGGCCGAGAACGTGCGCCTGCAGGGCGACATCGGGCAGATGCTGCTCCTTGACCCGCGTGGTGCTCTTCACCTCCACGATGCCGAGCCCGGCCGACGTACGCTCCAGGATGTCCACCGACACGAACACGGAGTCGGCGCGAAAAGCCGCCTCGTAGATGACCCGCGCGCCGCGAGCCATCGCCTCCTGGGTAGCGGCGAGGCGCTCCGCGTAGGCCCGATACGGCAGATCGATGAGGACCCCGCCGGGAACGTAGGCGCGCGCCGCCGCGCCCACCCGCGCGCCATCGTCCAAGAGCGCCTGGGTGAAGTCGTCGGGCTCGAGCTCTGGCGCATAGGGCTCGTGCACCGTCCACCACAACCGCTTGTGGCACTGCAGGCCCGCCATCACACGAGACTTGGAGAGACCGATAGATCCGGACGGCATGGCGCGAGCATAGGCCAGCCCCCGGCATGCCGCAATGCGGCTCAGGGACAAAAGGGCCCGCAGAAAAAATGGCTGGGAATCGCGCTCACCGCCCTACCCTTTTTTTGTATGACCACGCGCGGGCTGGCCCCCTCCGTCGTCGCCCTCGCCGTCACGCTCAGCGTCGCCTCACCTGCCCAAGCCGCCTCGCCCACGGAGACGCTGCAGGGATTCTTCGGACGCGCCAACGCGATCCTCGCCACCGTGGATCCGATGCGGAGCCTGGACGAGCCTCGGCGGGCCATCCGCGAGGTCGTGGACCAGGTCTTCGACTATGAGGAAGCGGCCGAGCTCGTCCTGGGACCGGTGTGGCAGACGCGCACACTCGATCAGCGCACGGAGTTCGTGCGGCTCTTCGCCGATTTCCTCGAGCGCGGCTTCGTGGCCCTGATCGGCTCCAAGGCCAGCGTGTCGAGCGGCGTGACCGTGCAGTACGTGAGCGAGTCCATCGAGGGCGACTCCGCCATCGTCTCCACCACCGTGCGGACGCGGAGCGGCGGGGAGATGCCGGTGGACTACTCGATGGTTCAGGGCCAGGGGCGCTGGCTGGTCCGCGACGTCATCATCGAGGGCGTGAGCCTCATCGCCAACTATCGCGCGCAGTTCGCCCGAGTGATCCGCGCGTCGTCCTACGCGGGGCTCATCGCGAGGATGCGGGGCGACTCGGACGAAGCCCCGCGCGAGCGGCGCTGGGTGGTCACCGTCGAGACCACGCCGGTCGCGCCCGTGCCCGTGGTGCCGCATCTTCTCGCGTCGGCGCCCGTCGCACCGGCTCCCGTGGCCGTCGCCACGCCTCCGGTGGCGCCCGCTTCGACGCCGGTCCCCACGCCGGCGTCCCCGGCCTCTCCGCTGAAGGGCGCCGCCGTCCCGGTCGAAGAGCCGCCCGTGGCGATCGCACCGGTGCCCCCGCCTGCTCCCGCCCGGAGCGAGCCGCCCGCTCGCGCGAGCGTGCTCGCCATGACGTCGTACTGGGTGCAGGTCGGCGCGTTCAAGACCGCGGATGCCGCCGCCCGGGTGGCGGCCGAGCTCCGTCGCGCCGGGCTCACCGCGTGGAACGCCGCCCTGACCACGCTGCCCGGCCACTCCACGCCCGCCCTGGTGCGGGTGCGGGTGGGCCCGTTCACGAGCCGTGCGGATGCTCAGGCCAAGCTCCACGAGCTGGTGACGCGCGGCTACACGCCCTTCATCGCCACCGACGTCCAGAACTGATCGCCCGATGCGCGTGGTGAGAGTCGATCATGTCCAGCTCGCCATGCCCGCCGGGCGCGAGGAGGACGCGCGGCGATTCTACAGCGGTCTCCTCGGGCTCCCCGAGACGGTGAAGCCGCCCGAGCTCGCCAAGCGGGGCGGCGCCTGGTTCGAGAGTGGGTCGGTCAAGATCCACCTGGGCGTGGACGCCGACTTCCGGCCCGCCCGAAAGGCGCACCCCGGTCTCCTGATCGAGGGCCTGAGCGAGCTCGTGCGCCGCCTGCGCGAGGCGGGCTACGTGGTATCGGACGACGAGCCCCTCCCTGGCTACTACCGCGTGTACGTGCACGATCCTTTCGGCAATCGTCTGGAGCTCCTCGAGCCCGCACCCTAGTCCGGTCCGCTGCCCACATTGCGGGCCGTCGGCCCGCGTGGTCTAATCGCGGCGTCCCTATCACCCACCACGGAGGCCAGCGATGACACAGCGAATCCTGCTCGCCCTCTTCATCGTCGCAGCGTTCCTCGCCTCGCCGCTCGTCACGCACGCCCAGATGCCGGGAGGCGTCCAGGTGCCGCAGGCACCGCAGGTGCCGAGCACGGGCTCGTTGCCCACCGGCGCGCTCTCCAAGGATTCCCTGCTGCAGCAGGCCAAGGGCATGGTCTCCGATCTCACCTCGATGAAGAGCAGTGGCAAGCTCGACGCCGCGCAGACGAAGCAGGTCGACACCATGCTACCCAAGGCCCAGTCGGTGACCGGCGAGCTCGAGAAGCCCTCCGTGCCGCCCAACAAGCTCACTCAGCTCGCGAGCCAGCTCAGCGATCTCCAGAAGCAGCTGACCGCCCTGAAGGGCATGATCAAGTAGCAGTGATGCCAAGGCAGTGATGAGCGACCGCGAGCTCGCGCACGCGTGGCCGGACGCCGGCCTGACCCGCGTGCCGTTCTGGGTCTACCAGGACGAGGCCAACTACCGCAGCGAGCTCCGCCGCATCTTCGAGGGGCCGACGTGGAGCTTCGTCTGCCTGGAGGCCGATCTCCCGCAGCCCGGTGACTTCCGCACCACCTTCGTCGGCGAGATGCCGGTGATCGTGGTGCGCGCGGCCGACGGCGGCATCCGCGCCTTCGAGAATCGCTGCGCCCATCGAGGCGCCCTCATCTCGCTCGACGACGGAGGCACGGCCAGGCACTTCCAGTGCGTGTACCACGCGTGGACGTACGATCTCGAGGGCAACCTCACCGGCATCGCCTTCGAGAAGGGCTCGAACGGACGAGGCGGCATGCCGTCCTCGTTCTCCAAGGCCGCCCACGGCCCGCGCAAGCTCCGGACGACCACGCTCCACGGCCTGGTCTTCGCGAGCCTCTGTGCGGAGACGCCGGCCATCGAGGAGTATCTGGGCTCGGCGATCCTCGGACGCATCGCGCGCGTGCTGGGCAAGCCCATCCGCGTGCTCGGGCGCTTCGTGCAGATCCTGCCGAACAACTGGAAGCTCTACGTGGAGAACGTGAAGGACACGTATCACGCGAGCCTGCTCCACGCTTTCTTCGGCACCTTCCGGATCACGCGGCTGACCCAGGGCGGCGGCGTCCTGGTCAGCCCCGACGGCGCGCATCATACGAGCTACACCATCGACCGCGCCGACGACCGCACGAGCACCGCCTACCGCGAGCAGGGCATCCGCTCGGAGCGCGTGGGCTATCGCCTGGCCGATCCGCGCCTGCTGGAAAGCGTGGACGAGTTCGGCGACGGCATCCAGCTCCAGATCCTCACCGTGTTCCCCGGCTTCGTGCTCCAGCAGATCCAGAACTGTCTCGCCGTGCGCCAGGTGCTGCCCAAGGGCCCGGAGAGCATGGAGCTCCACTGGACGTACTTCGGGTTCGCCGACGACGCGCCGGAGATGCGCACGCGACGGCTCCGCCAGCTCAACCTCGTGGGGCCCGCGGGCTACGTCTCCATGGAGGACGGCTGCGTGGGTGGCTTCGTGCGGCGGGGTGCGGCGGCGGCAAGCGACGAGGTGTCGGTGGTCAACATGGGCGGCGACGGCACGGAGTCGGCGGAGACGCGGGCCACCGAAGCCTCCGTGCGTGGCTTCTGGAAGGCCTATCGCCGCTACATGGATCAGTGAGGTGACGGCCGATCCATCGGCCCGCCTCACCCGGCTCAACGCCGAGTACGCCCGCGCCCTCGACGACGACCGCCTCGAGGACTGGCCCGCGTTCTTCACCGATCCCTGCCTCTACTCGATCACCTCCGCCGACAACCATCGCCAGGGTCTGCCCGCGGGCCTCATGTACGCCGACTCCCGGGGCATGCTGCAGGACCGTGTCGCCGCCCTCCGCGAGGCCAACATCTACGAGCGCCAGAGCTACCGCCACCTCGTCGGCCTCCCTGCCATCCTGGGCGACAAGGACGGCGCCCTCCTCGCAGAGACGCCCTTCCTC
>Ga0075424_100000881_pt1 | contig 24978 bp, 18 predicted proteins | sample SoiMethybrSBSTD3_FD_75301 | JGI IMG/M metagenome (GOLD analysis project Ga0075424, IMG submission 75301) | Bulk soil microbial communities from a Populus tree surrounding site in Tennessee, USA - Soil MetaG P. TD hybrid SBSTD3 | ecosystem: Environmental > Terrestrial > Soil > Tree plantation... | reverse complement strand
GTGCGCACGAACGGCTCGGTGAGATACACCGGATCGGTGACGATCGTCATCACCGTCAGGAAATCACCGTTGCGGATCCAGTGCTCAGTAAGCGTTGCCTTGTCGCTGCGCGGCAGACCGTTGCGGCGCACGTAGCCTTCCTTCAAATGCGAGACCGTCACGGTGAGCATGTCGCCGTCCCACTTCGCGGTCGAGAACCCGCCCCAGGTGTGCAGCGCGTCTGGAGGTGGATGCGGACGGCCATCGAGATAGATGGCGCGATCGACCGATCGCAGCCACTCGGCGTGAAACGCGGTGATCTCGCGTGTGACCGGATCGACTTCCTTCGAGATGCGCAGGTTCGACGGTCCGCGCCAGATGTAGTCGGCCGAGTGCGGACGGCACTGCCACTCGGGCAGCGTTTGGATGGAGGCGTCCCACGTTTCAGCGCGCATGCGCGCGGCGTCGTTCACCGGAATGCCGAGGAAGTCGCCGAGCTCGGGACCGGGCACGCGCTCGGGCTGATCCTCCCAGAAGCGCGGCGCCCACTCGCCGGAGAAATCGATCTGCGCTGAAGCGGGAGCCGCAATCAAGAGCCCGAAGAGCATCATGACGAGGGAACGCGGATTCATAGGACGATCTGCTCCCGCCACAACCCGAGGGCCTGCTGCGCGGGCCGATCGGAAATGCTGAACAACACCGCCTCGCTTTTGGCGTCGTGGGCAATTGGCGCCCATGACGGCGCCACGAAGATATCTCGCGGTCCCCACACGTACGAGGTGCCCCCGATCTGCGTACGTCCCTGTCCTTCGACGACGGCGAAGATGGTGGCGTCGGTCTGCCGATGGCTCTTGCCGCGAAAGCCTGCCGGCAGCAACTGCATGAACGCGCCGATCGTCGGCATCGGAAAGCCGCCCGATGCCGGATTGACGAACCGCATCTTGATGCCGTGGCACTCATGCGCGGGGCCGTTGCGTCGCAGCTGCTCGAGCGCTTCGCGGCTGCGCGAGTACGGATAGTTGAAGATCGGCGACGACGTCGACGCGGGCGTGTAGTCCACCGGCAGCATGTTCGTGCCGTAGCGCGCGAGCGAATCGCCGTTGGGGATCGTGTTCGGCTGAACGTCGCCGGGATAGTGCTCGGCAAAACTTGCGTCGAAGAGATTCACGATCGGAATGTCGAGGCCATCGAGCCAGACCGTCGGCGTGTCGCCAGGATTGCCGTGATCGTGATACGTCCACGACGGCGTGAGGATGAAATCGCCGGGATGCATTGCCGTGCGCTCGCCGTTCACGGCAGTGTAGGCACCCGCGCCCTCGATGACGAAGCGAATCGCGGAGGTCGCGTGACGATGGCATCGCGCGATCTCGCCAGGCATGATCAGCTGCAATCCGATATAGAGACTGCCCGTGACCTTCGACTGGCCGCGCAGGCCAGGGTTCTCGAGAATGAGCACGCGGCGCTCGGCTTCCTCTTCGGTGAGCAGCGTCCCGGCCTCCATCAACAGCGGACGCAGCTCGTCATAGTGCCAGAGCACTGACTGCGCCGGCGGCCGCGGCTCAGGGGGAATGATTGCGGCCAGCACTTCCCACAGCGGCGCGGCATGCAGCTTGTCGATGCGCGCGTAAAACTCGCGTCGCTCGGGCGTCGATTCGGGTTTGGTGTAGAACGCCGTGCTCGTCGCGCCGTCCATTCGCTGACTCCTGAGGAAACGGGGGCGACGTCCCCCTCGCGTCCCCGTTTCCACTACGTTCGCGCCTGCGCCGTCATCGCCGCCGCCGCGACTGAATCGGCCGCGCGCGTCACCACTTCCATCGATCCGATCTGTTCGATCGTGGCTGTAATGCGATCGCCGGCTTCGATCGGGCTCACGCCTTCAGGTGTGCCCGTGAAGATCAGGTCGCCTGGATGCAGGGTGTAGATGGACGAGGCCAGCGCGATCAACTCGGCCACACTCAGAATCATGTGCCGCGTGTTCGACTGCTGACGCACCGTGCCGTTGACCGCGAGCTGGAGATCGAGCGCCCCGGGTTGTGGAATCTCGTCGGCCGTCACCAGCCACGGACCGAGCACGCTGTAAGTGTCGGCCGACTTGCGGAAGCTGCGATCCTCGGATCCTCTGATCGAGATGTCGAGGCCGATCGCGTAGCCGGCCACACAGGCCATCGCGTCCTCGCTCGACACACGGTCCGCCGTTCGGCCGATCACGATCACCAGTTCGACCTCGTGATCGGTTCGGCGATCCGGTTTCCTGATCACGACGCCGTCGCCCGGACCGACCAGTGAGCTGGTGGCCTTCAGGAACAGACCCGCTTTGTGAATGGTCAGCGTGTTGCCGGGATTGCTCGCGCTCAGCTGATCGTCGGTGCGCACCTCGTGGAGATGCTTCTCGTAGTTCACCGGCGCGGCGATGATCTTGCCTGGATTCGCCACCGGGCTGATCAGCCGCACCCGATCGAGCGGCTGCGCCATCGCACCGGGTGCAATCGAGCGGACGCGCGACACCACCGCCTCGAGGTTGGCGATGAAGACGTCGTGGGTCGGCAGCGGATAGCGATGGGACGGCAGCACGTCGAGAGCCGCGGTCACATCTTTCACCGTGGCACCTTCGACCAAGCCAAGACGGCCCTTGTTAAACCGGCAGAAGCGCATGCATCACCTTAACGAGTAGGCCGGTCCACTCACGCACGGAGTCGGATTCCATCCGTTGGTGTCGGTCTGTTTCCTGAATTGGACGGTCCGCACGTACGGCGCGTTCAAATACTGCGCGTCTTCCAGGATGTTGGTGACGAGCAGATACGTCTTGCCGTCGGGCTCGGTGAACGTCGTGAACCATTCGCTCAGCGTCGCGTTCGCGCCGTAGGGCACGCCGTTGCGCCGATAGTAGCCGGGCCGCATGCGCGTCGTCACGGCTCGCATCGACGATCCGGGACGCGTGGTCGTTGCGCCGGGAGCTGCGCCACCGCCGCGTCGACCCCGTCCGCCCGCGCCGGGCAGGTCCCACACGGCGGCGGAATAGCCTTGCCACGTGGGCTCACCTGCCGGCGGCGGCGAAGCGCCGAAGTTGAAGAGACGCGTCTGCTGACCGGTGTCGGTCTCAACCTTCAAGGCGTTGTCGTTCTCCCACGAGATGCGCAGCCGTCCCGGCATGTGCATGATGCCGCCGGCGCCGTACGCACGGCACGCCTCACCGCTGGCGTCGTCTTTCGCCGGATCCCACTGCTCCGCCGCCCGTCGTCCTGCGTCGTTCACCGGCAGATACAGGACGTCGCCTTTCGGCGGGACCATCATGCGCCAGCGCCAATCGTCGGTGACGAGTGACACCCATTGACCGGTGAGATCGAGCGGTGCCGACTCGCGCGCGGATGCCGCGCCGCCGCCCCCCTGTCCTCGACCACGCTGCGCGAACACCGGCGCAATCGAGAGTCCCGCGATGACGACACCGATCGCGAGGCGTGGCAACTGTCCTCTAAAAACGACCTCCGACCCCATTACGGTTTTCGTGCGGGACGCTTCGCGGGCGCCGCGGCCGCGGGCTTGCCGCCTCCGAGCGTTTTGTAGACCGCCTCGATGAATTGGCGCGTCGTCCACGGACCGGACGTCGATCCGTACTCGGTGTCGTAATCGCCGGTCGGGTTCGCCGCGACCACCTGCTCGAGCGTCATGTTCTTCTTCACCATCGCATCGACGCGGTCGCGAATGATGGTCAGCATGTCGCGGTAGTACGCCACGTCCGCCGAATCCACCATGCGGCCGTGCCCCGGCACCATCAGCGTGCCGCCCTCGAGACGGAACTCGGTCTGCGAGAGATCGATCACGCGGTTGAGCGCATCGACGATGCCGTTGATGGAGCCGCCTTTGGCCACATCGATCACCGGATACGCACCGCTCGACATGATGTCGCCGAGCGCGATCACGTCGGTGCCACGGAAGTAGACGATCGAGTCGCCGTCGGTGTGGGCGTTCGGCATGTGCAGCAGCCGCACGCCTTCGCCATTGAAGTAGTGACTGAGCTTGTATGCCTCCTCGAAATACGTGTCGGTAGGCAGCGCGTCGGATGGGAGCGCGTTCTGCCCTTCACCGCTGCTCGCGGCTAGACGTGTGAGCACGTTCTCGTGGGCGAGGATGGCTGCGCCCTCTGCAGAATCGCGAATGTCGCCGGCGACATTACCGCCGGTGAACGTGCGGCCGGCGTTGCGCAGCTTCTCGTTGCCACCGATGTGATCGGCGTCGACCGTCGTGTTCATGACGTAGCGAATCGGCTTCGGCGGAGCGGTGATGTGCCGATCGGCCACCGAGGATCGCGTTTCTGCGCCCCAGCCGAGCGGCTTCGGCTCGTTGCGCATCGTCCACTCGCGCGACAGCTGCTGCACCGCCGCGAGGATCTTGTCGCCCATGCCGGCCTTGCCCGCATCGACGAGCATCACGCCGTCGGCCCCTACTGAAACAACGATGTTGCTGCCGGCACCGAACAGCGCGTAGAGGTTGCCGCGAACCGGAAGAATCTCGATTTCACCCGGCGGCAGCGCTTGAATCATCGGCGCGCGGGTGAACGTCGTCGGCGCAACGGTGCGCTGCTGTGCGTGTAGCGAGATCGCGCCAGCGATGCACGCGGCGAGTGCGCCAATCGTGCTGGCAATGCGAGCCCTCCGCGTCATTGCGACCTCCGAGCCGGCGCCGCCGCAGGGGGTGGCGCGGGTGGAGACTCGGGACCAAAGCCGCCGACCGACTTCGGAATCTTCGATCGGATCTCCGGATAGGTATTCCCCGCTCCGGCCATGATCACGTCGAGCGGAACCTGATACCGCCGTGCGAACCAGCCCACGTCCTGATTCGTGCCCGGCAGGTAATGCGGCACGACACCATGAGGCCGATCGACTTCGGTGACCACGGTGCACGGATACGGCGGGAGCTGCTGATTCAACGCCAGCTGGTATTCGGTGCTGCGCACCAGCGGCTCGGTGAGATACACCGGGTCGTAGGCGATGACGAGAAAGGTGAGGTAGTTGCCGCGCCGGATCAAGTACTGCGTCACTTCGATCTCGTCGCTGTGAAAGACGCCGTTGCGTCGCTGGTATTCCTCTTTGAGGTGCGTGACGCGAATGCGCAGCGTGTCGCCGATCCACTCGCCGGTCGAGAAGCCAGCCCAGGTGTGCAGCGCGTTTTGTGACGGATGCGGACGGCCGTCCATGTAGACCGGCCGATCGACCGATCGCAGCCACTCCATGTGCCATGCCGTCGTTTCACGCGAGACGGGATCCGCTTCCTTCCAGATCTTGAGCTGCGACGGCCCGCGCGAGATGTAGGCGCTGCCGTGTGGACGGCACTGCCACTCGGGCAGCGTGTAGATCGAGGCGTCCCACGCCGAGGAGCGGAGCCGCGATGCATCGTTCATCGGAATGCCGACCCAGTCGCCGAGCTCGGGGTTGCCGGTGTTATCCTCGCCGCGCACGGGCGCCCATTCGCCCGACAGATCGATCTGGGCCGAGGCAGGCACGCCGACGAGCAGCGCGATCACGAGCAGGCACCCTGTGCTGGCGAATTGGACTGTATGGCGCATGTTCCTCTCACCCAGGAACGTGTCGGCGGAAACTCTCTGAATTCGCGGCTTTTAGGCCGGCACGCGAGTATACTTCGCGGGTTTTGATTCGCAAAGTCTGATATGGCTGAAGCAAAGAAGATCAACATCGCCGAGCTGCTCGATGCGAGCCGCATCGGTCCACTGCACATCCAGGTGTTCACGCTCTGCATGATCTGCCTGGTCATGGACGGCTTCGATGTGCAGGCGATGGGCTACACCGCGCCCGCCGTCCTCCGAGAATGGAAAGTGGCCGCCGGCGCGCAGATGGGCCAGGTGTTTGCCGCGGCCAACGTCGGCGTGCTCATCGGATCGCTCACCTTCAGCATGGTGGCCGACAAGATCGGCCGCCGCCCCGTCCTCATTGGCGCGACGATCTTCTTCTCGGTCATGACGATCGCCACCGGCTACTTCGCCACCAACATGCGGGAGCTGTTGATCCTCCGCGCCATTTCCGGTCTCGGCCTCGGTTGCATCATTCCCAATGCGACGGCGCTGATCGGTGAATTCAGCCCGAAGCGCAGCCGCGTCGCTCTGGTGATGGGCATCACCGTCGGCTTCACCGCCGGCGCGGCGATCGGCGGCTTCGTCGCCGCGTGGATGATCCCGGCATTCGGCTGGCGATCGGTCTTCTACTTCGGCGGCGCTATTCCACTCGTCGGTGCGATCGCGATGATCTGGGGACTGCCGGAATCGCTCCAGTTCCTCGCCGTGCGCCGTCGGGGGCGCGATCAGCTCGCGCGTTGGTTGAAGAAGCTCGACCCGACGATTCGGATCGATCACGCGACGGAGTATGTGACCAACGAAGTCAGTCACGGCGGCATCCCGATCGTGCATCTGTTTCACGACGGCCGGGCGATGGCGACGCTGCTGCTGTGGGTCGTGAACTTCATGAACCTGCTGAATCTCTACTCGCTGTCCAACTGGCTGCCCACCGTGGTGACCGGCATGGGCTACGACCAGCGCACCGCGGTGCTCGTCGGCGCGATTCTGCAGACCGGCGGCACGATCGGCACGTACGGTTTGGCGTGGCTGATCTCGCGTAAGGGGTTCGTGCCGATGCTGACGGCGACGTTCGCGATGGCGACGATCAGCATCGCGCTCATCGGGCAGCCCGGGATCACACTCGCGGTGCTCACGTTCATCGTGTTTGTTGCTGGCTGGTGCGTGATCGGCGGGCAGCCGGGCATCAACACGCTGGCGGCCACGTACTACCCGACCTATCTGCGATCGACCGGCGTCGGTGCCGGTCTCGGTGTCGGACGCCTCGGCGCGATCATCGGCCCGTACATCGGCGGCACGCTGATCGGATGGCAATGGGGTCCGCAGCAGTTGTTCTGGGCGGCCGCCATCCCGGCGGCGATCTCCACGCTCGCGATGGCGACGCTGGCGCTCACGATGAAACAGGAATCAGGACGCAGGAAGCAGGATGCAGCCCTGGGCCAGGCCTGAGGCCTGAGCCCCTGAAGCCTTCAGCCTAGCCCAGGCCTGATTCCTGATTCCCGATTCCTGATTCCTAGAACTGGTACTTGATCCCCAGCTGCATCACGCGCGGAGCGCCCGCGTTCGTGATCTGGCCGAACGTCGCCGTATTGTTCAACCCCGTCGCCGGCTGCCCCCACTGGAACCAGTTGAACGCGTTGAACGCATCGACGCGCACTTCAATATTCTGCGTATCGGTGATTCGTACCACTCGCGTCAATGACAGATCGAGATTGCGCTGCCGCATGCCGCGGATGCCGTTGCGCGGCTGCGAGGTGGCGAGCGTTCCGGTGGCGGGCTGCTGGAACGCCAGCGGATTGAGGAAGCGCATGGCGCCGTTGTTCTGCAGGTTGAACGACATATCCCCGTACGGATCGTCGAGTATCTGGTTCGCCCGCTGCGTGCCTGCCTGGCCATTGAACGCGATGTCACTTCCTGTCGACACCGTGAGCCATGGACCCGTCGTCCACCGGTAGCCGCCCACGAGCCGCCAATCCGAGAACGCCGCGCGCATCGCTCCGCTGTTGAGGCGTGGCGATTGGATGCTCCCGGTTACCGAGAAGTTGTGCAGACGATCCGCCGAGCAGTTGCCATCGTCGTAGCCTGGATCCTCCGGCTTGTTGTAGCCGACCGACACGTTCGTGGTGCCGGCGCCGTTGCCGTCGGGCGATCCGGAGCAATGCGACAACGTGTAGTTCGCGTTGATCGTGCTCAGCCGCATATTGCCGCGCACTGACAGCAGCATGCCGTTGTAGTGCTGTTTGCCGTCGCTCACGTACTGATCCAGCTGCGCGTAATACTTGCCGTTGTTCGGATCGAGCACCACGAGCGGCCGGCGATTGTTGGTATTGGCGACACTGGGCGCGGCGCCGGTGCCTGGCACCGGGATGAAGAGCGAGTTGTTGAGCGGTGTCGATTCCCAAATGTTGTAGGTACGGCTGCCGATGTAACCGCCCGATGCAAACCATCGCGCGCTGACCTGCCGCTCTACGGTCAGGTTGTACGAGTGAACATTCGTGGCAACGAGGTCGTTGGTCAGCGAGAGGAACGGACCGTTGAGCGAGAACGGCGCGTTCTGGTCGAACGTCACCGGGAAGATGTTGGTCTGCCCGCCGGGGCTGCCGAGGAACGGGTTGTCGAGTCCACCCGGAGGATTGTTGAGCCGCACTTCCGATCCCCACGGCGGCGCGACCGACGTGTTCAAGTGGAACTGCGCGTTCACGAAGTCGTACGACTTGCCGTACGCCGTGCGGACCGATGTCTTGCCGTCGCCAAATGGATCCCAGGCCAAACCGACGCGCGGACCAAAGTTGTTCCAGTCGGTCAACATGCCAGCCTGTGACGGGAAGCCGGGATCACCCGGGAAATACAGCCCCGCGGGGCCATTCGGGAACACCGTGCTCTTCGTACCGGCGCGGAAGCGGTCCATGCTGAACTGATACACCGCCCCGTTCACGAGCTGCTGCGGGAAGAACGGTTCCCAGCGCAAGCCGTAGTTCAACGTCAGCCGCGGCCCGAGTCGCCACGTATCCATGCCGTAGAAGCCGAGGCTCTTCGCTTCCATGTCGAGGGTGTTCGGAGCCGCCTGCACGAGACCGTTCGTTCCAAGGCGCCCCAACAGGAAATCCGCGAGGCCCAGGCCGGTGATCGTGCCGTCGATTGAAAACTGACCGGGCGAACGTACATTGGCGAGCGACAGCGATTTCCAACTCGAGTAGGTGCCGCCAAATGCGAACTGGTGTCCGCCACGCACAAGTGTGAGGTCATCGCTGACCTGCCACGACGGCGTCGTAAACGTCGATTCGCTTTCGGTGCCGCCACCGAGCTGGAAGCCTCCCGTCACGGTCAGCAGCATGTAATGCGGCCTGTAGCTGTAGATGTTGACCCCCACCTCGGGCGCGGAAAAGAAGTCGGTGCTCGTGCGGTGGATGTCGGTGCGGTTGTACGCGAAGCGCACCTGGTTCAACGTCGTATTGCTGATGACGTAGTTCTCACCGAAGGTCGCGGTTTGCGCCAGGTTGTCCCGTCCGCCGATGCGTGTCACGAGAATGTTCTTCTCTGCGGCGTCGAGACTGAACGGCGGCGGCGTGAACTGCGACGTGCCGATGTAGCGACCAAACACCGCGTGCTTTTGGTTCAACGAGTAGTCGACCTTAGCGACGTACTGCCATTCATCGGTCTTGGCGGGGACGCCGTATTGCACGAGGCCGCACGGATCCGTGGTGGTCGGCAGTCTCGACGTGATCGCCAGCGCCGCTTTACTGAACTGCGCCGGATCCACTCTGTTGCCGACGAACGGCGAACCGAGGTTGCGCTGCACGCCCGCATTGCACGCCGGCGACGCGAACGCGGTGAAATCGCCCGACAGCATCGCGGCGGTCGGCACGAAGGCACGATTGTCAGTGGGATTCACCGTCGCATTCGTCCCTTGATACCCGCTAAAGAAGAACAAACGGTTCGGAAGAACGGGGCCACCGACTGTGACGCCATACTGGTTCCGCTTCAGTCCGTCGTCCTTCCGGATGTCGGTGCCCGGTTTCTTGAGCGAGAACGGGTCTATGGCATTCAGGCTGTGATGACGGAAGAATTCGAACACATCGCCGCGGAAGGAGTTGGTGCCCGACTTGGTGACGGCGTTGACGGCTCCGCCCGAATGCATCCCGTTCTGCGCCGTCATGGCGCTCGTCTCGGCGCGGAATTCCTGCAGCGCGTCAGGAAACGGCAGCGGCAGATTCAGGTTGTCGTAGGGATTGTTGTGCGTGGCACCGTCGAGCATCCAGCCGACGCCGAAGGTGAGACCGCCGGCCAGCGAGTACGCCAGCCCGCCGTTGCTGCCGCCCATGCTGCGGCTGGTGGCGTTGAGCCCTGGCTGCGGCACCGCCGCTGGAAGCAACGCGAGAAGATCGGCCGGGTTCCGCCCGTTCAGCGGCAATTCGACGATGCGCTTGTTGTCCATGACCTGGCTGACACCAAGCGCGCGCGTCTCGACCGTCTGCGTCGTGGCCGTCACCGTGATGGCTTCCGTGACGGTGCCCAGCTCCAGCGTCACCGGAACGTTCGGGTGATCGTTGACCTGCAGCACGATGCCGGTCTGGATCGAGGTCTTGAATCCTTGCAGCGCAACTTCGAGGCGATACGGACCGATCGGAACCGCCGGGAACGAGAACGCGCCCTCGGCATCGGCAACCGCTTCACGCTTGAATCCGGTGGCGGTTTGTGTGGCAGTTACATTGGCGCCCGGAAGGACGGCGCCGCTGGTGTCTTTCACCGTGCCCGTGATTTCGGCCGTCGCCTGCGCCATCGACGCAGTCGCGGTTACGAGCACGATGATCAGTCCGTAGAACAACGCACGGCATGCACGCATCACCCCGACCCTCCTTCCGCCCATACACACCCGCGCGGAGTCGCCGGAGTATACTCCCCGCACAACGCTTCTTCAACAGACTGACATCTCACATCCGCGTCGGATCTCGATGAAATACGCCATGTTTTCTCCAGCTGCCGGCGGGGCGCCGCGCCTCGGCCTCGTTGCAGGTCCCCGCGTCGTCGACGTGCCCGCTCTGATGCGCGGCGTCTGGAACGACGCGCCGACGAGCGTCCTTGCGCTCATTCAGACAGGGCGTGAAGCATTGAAGCAGCGCATGAGCGCCGCAGCGGTATCGATCGATCAGATCGACGAGCAGCACAGCCACGGGGCGGATTCGGTCCGCTGGTATGCGCCGATTCCTCGGCCGCCGAAGAACGTGTTCTGCCTCGGCCAGAACTACGCTGCCCATGCGAAGGAGAGCGCGCAGGCCCGCGGACGCGAGATGAAGATCCCGACCGTGCCGGTGATCTTCACGAAAGCGCCGACGACGATCAGCGGGCCGTACGACGACGTGCAGGTCGATCGCGGCGCCACGCAGCAGGTGGATTGGGAAGTCGAGCTCGGTGTGGTGATCGGCACGGGCGGTCGCAACATCGCGAGGGCCGACGCGCTGCGGCACGTCTTCGGCTACACCGTGATCAACGATCTGAGCGCGCGCGATGTGCAGCAGCAGCACATGCAGTGGTTCAAGGGCAAGAGCCTCGACGGCTTCTGCCCCATGGGGCCGGTCATTGTCACAGCCGACGAGTTCGGCGATCCGCAGAACAAGCGGCTGCAGCTGCGCGTCAACGGCACGACCAAGCAGGATGGCCACACGTCGAACATGATTTTCCCGGTGGACGTGATCATCGAGTGGCTGTCGAAGGGATTGACGCTCGAGCCGGGCGACATGATCGCAACGGGAACACCTGAGGGCGTCGGCATGGGCAGGACGCCTCAAGAGTTCCTGAACGATGGCGACATGATCGAAACCGAAATTGAAGGAATCGGAATACTTCGAAACAAGATAGTCGATGGACGATAAGCTCGCGATAAGAGAAGTCATCGAGAACTGGGCGCTGTGGCGCGACGCCGGCGACTGGGATCGCTTCGCTACGGTTTGGCATGACGACGGCTGGATGACGGCGACGTGGTTTCAAGGTCCAGCGACGAAGTTCATCGAAGTCAGCCGCGCCGGGTTCGAGAAAGGTGTGAGCATCCTCCACTTTCTCGGCGGCTTCACGTGTGACATCGCCGGCACGCGGGCGATCGCGCAGACCAAGATGACGATCAACCAGCGCGCGCCCGTCGATGGACTGGACGTGGACGTGGTGTGCACCGGTCGCTTCTACGACTTCCTCGAAAAGAGACCGACCCGCCCCGAGCGACCGACGGGAGTCGAAGGGTGGGGGATCGTGCGCCGCCAACCGATCTACGAGAGAGATCGGATGGATCCAGTCGAGCCGTCGCGGCGCCTGATGCTCGATGTCACGTTGCTGAACCGGTTCCCGGAAGGCTATCGGCACCTCGCCTATCTCCAGTCGAGGAACGGCTTCACGATCAAGGATGGCCTGCCCGGCTTGCGCGGCGAAGCCGTGGAACGGTTGTACGCCGAAGGTCGAGCGTGGCTCGCCGGCTCGCAGCAGCCAGGAAAGCCTCTGTAATACGCTAAACCGATGGACACTCGGACGCTCGGTCCCTTCACGGTTTCCACCATCGGTCTCGGCTGCATGTGCCTGTCGCATGCCTACGGCACGCCGCCCGATGCCGACACCGCCGCGCGCGTTCTGCATCGCGCGCTCGACCTTGGCTACACGCATCTCGATTCCGCGGCGCTCTACGGCTTCGGCGCCAACGAGACGCTGATCGGCAACGCCATCAAAGGCCGTCGTCAGGAATACGTGCTCGCCTCGAAGGGCGGCATGTTCCGCAACGCGCACGGACAGCGCGAGATCGACGGCCGTCCGGAGATGATCCGGAAGAACTGCGAAGAGAGCCTGCAGCGGCTGCAGACCGACGTGATCGATCTCTATTACCTGCACCGATGGGACAAGCGGCGCCCGATCGAAGAAAGCGTCGGCGCGGTGGCCGATCTGGTGAAGGAAGGCAAGGTCAAGGCGATCGGCCTGAGCGAAGTGTCGGCGGCGACGATCCGCAAAGCGCACAAGGTGCATCCGCTGGCGGCGGTGCAAACCGAGTACTCGCTGTGGACGCGCAACGCGGAAGTGGCGGTGCTCGACACGTGCCGCGAGCTCGGAATCGCCTTCGTCGCGTTCAGCCCACTCGCACGCGGGTTCCTCACCGGCGAGCTGCGTGATGCGTCTGCGCTGCCGCCGAAGGACATCCGTCTGGGAATGCCGCGCTTTCAGGCCGATCACTTCCCCGCCAATCTCAAACTGCTCGACGGCGTGGCCCCGCTCGCGCGCGAACAGGGCTGCACGATGGGCCAGCTCGCGCTCGCGTGGGTGCTCGCACAGGGCTCGCACATCATTCCGATCCCGGGAACCACGAGCGTCGCGCATCTCGAAGAGAACGTCGGCGCCACGCGCATCACGCTGTCGCGTGACATGCAGGATCGGCTCAACGCACTAATCAACCCACGAACGGTGTCAGGTGCGCGCTACGCGCCGGCTGTGCAGGCGGAAATCGACACCGAAGAATTGAGCGTGCCGACGGTATGACCTTTACTGTTACGCCCGGCTGGTTGACGTATCACCCCGATCCGACCGAGCCATCGTTCAAGGTCCCGGCGGGCGCCGTCGACGCACATTGCCACGTCTTCGGGCCTGGCGATGTGTTTCCCTATGCGCCCGAGCGGAAGTACACACCGGTCGACGCCTCGAAGGCACAGCTCTTCGCCCTCCGCGATTTCCTCGGCTTCGACAAGAACGTCATCGTCCAAGCGACGTGTCATGGCACCGACAATCGCGCGCTCGTCGACGCCCTGCGCGCGTCGAACGGTCGCGCCCGCGGCGTGGCCACCGTCGATCGCCGCGTCACCGACGCCGAGCTGCGCGAGATGCACGACGCTGGCGTACGGGGCACGCGCTTCAACTTCGTGAAGAGGCTCGTCGACTTCACGCCGCGCGATGTGCTCTCCGAGATCGCCCACCGCATCGCACCGCTCGGCTGGCACGTCGTCATCTACTTCGAAGCGGTCGATCTGCCCGAGCTGTGGGATTTCTTTACGTCGCTGCCGACCACGGTGGTCGTCGATCACATGGGGCGACCCGATGTGACCAAGCCGGTCGATGGTCCCGAGTTCGAGCTGTTCGTGAGGATGATGCGCGAGCACGAGAACATCTGGTCGAAGGTGAGCTGCCCGGAGCGTCTCAGCGTATCCGGACCGCCCGCATTGAACGGCGAGCAGCACGCATATCGCGACGTCGTCCCGTTTGCGAAGAGACTGGTCGACACATTTCCCGATCGCGTGCTGTGGGGCACCGACTGGCCACATCCGAATCTCAAGAACCACATGCCAGACGACGGTCTGCTGGTCGACTACATCCCGCAGATCGCACCCACGGGCGAGCTGCAGCAAAAGTTGCTCGTCGACAACCCGATCCGTCTTTATTGGAAATAGTGGGGTACATTGGAAGGTTATGAAGATCTGTCTCGCAGGTACCGGCGCGATGGGCGAGATTCACGTCAAGGCGCTCGCGAAGATTCCGGATATGGAGGTCGTGTCGATCGCGGCGCGGACCGAGCAGAGCGCGAAAGACTTCGCCTCGAAGTGGAATATTCCGTTCGGCTCGAGCGATCTGCGCGCGTGCATCGACCGTCCCGGCGTCGACGCGGTGATTCTGACGACGCCGTCGGACCAGCACTGTGAGCAGACGGTCCTCGCCCTCTCCATGGGCAAGCACGTTCAGGTGGAGATCCCGATGGCGCTGAACCTGGCCGACTCCCAGCGCATGCTCGATGCGTCGAGAAAGGCCGGAAAAGTGTGCATGATCACGCACACGCGCCGCTTCTCGAGCCCGCATCGCGAGATTCGCCGACGCATCATGGAGGGCTCGTTCCACCTGCATCACATGGTGGTCGAGACCTATTTCTTTCGGCGCACCAACCTGAACATGCACGGTCAGCCCCGATCGTGGGTCGACAACCTGCTTTGGCATCACGGTTGCCACTCGGTCGACCTGGCGCACTGGATCATGGACGACCCCAACTGGCAGGCATGGGGACAGACGGGGCCGGATCACGCCGAGCTCAAGATTCCGATGGACCTCTCCGTGGCCATGAAATCGAAGAAGGGACCGCTCTTCACCATGGCGATGTCGTTCAACAACAAGGGGCCGTTCGGCGGGTTCTACCGGTATATCGGCGAAGAGGACACCTACAAGGTCTATCGCGATTCGATGACCGACAGCGAGGGCAAGGAAGTGCAGCTCGACGGGGTGGCTGCCTTCGACCGCCAGGACGTCGAGTTCGTGAGTGCGATCCGCGAGGGCCGCGAGCCGGAATCGAGCGCCACCAGCTGCGTGAAAACGATGGCGCTGCTGGATAAGATCGACAGGGCGATGAATACGTAGGGCCCTGTCGAAGGCAAAGGTCAAAGGGCAAAGGTCAAAGGTCAGGAGTTGGAGATGGGTGAGATTGTTGCCGCCGTCGGGACGTGCCATACGCCGTACATGTTCACGCGGCCGCCGGACGAGGATCCGAATCAGCTCGAGCAGGCCGGGCGGGCGATGAACGAGCTCGGCAAGGTGCTCGACGAAACCAAGCCGGACGCGATCCTGTTCTTCGGCGCGGATCATGTCGAGACATTCTCGGTCAGCTGCGTGCCGTCGTTCGCCATCGTCGCCGGCGATCGCGCCATGGCGAGATTCGCGGGACGCGAGCACAATCTGCCGATCCATCGCGAGCTGGCCGAGGACATCCTCAATAAGCTCGTCGTCGAGCATCACTTCGACATGGCCTACTCGGAGGATGCCGAGCTCGGTCACGCGTTCTCGATTCCGTTCGAGTACGTGATCGGCAAGCGCAACATTCCCGTGGTGCCGTTCTTCACCAACGTCTACGTGCCGCCGCTGCCCACGCCGCGGCGCTGCGAGGCGCTCGGCAGGGCGATCGCCTCGATCGTCAAGGGGCGCAAGGAACGAGTCGCGATTATCGCCAGCGGCGGCATGTCGCACTTCCCTGGCACCACCAAGTACCTCAACCCCGAATTCGACTTCGATCGCTGGCTGGTGTCGCAGTTCGAGGCGGGCAATGGCAACGCGCTGCTGAATATGACCGGCACACAGCTCGACGAGGTCGGCAACACGGAGATGTTGAGCTGGGCGGTGATGTTCGGCGCGATCGGGTCGTCCATCGAGGGCGAGCTGATCGACTACATCCCGACATGGCACCACGGACTTGGCCTGATGCGCTTCCTCCCACAGCGCGCGCGCACGAACGCGCCAACAAAGGTCGCGGAGCAGTACGGCGGCTTCAAGTTCGTCAACCAGGGCTACATGTTCTACAAGCATCCGCCCTCAGAGGCGTACGGCTTGAACAAGCTGCTGTTCGAATCGCGGCACAGCCAGGATCTGCGCAACCGCATCATCAACGACTTCGAGAAGGTGTGCGATGAGTACGATCTGCACGGCAAGCAGCGCGAGGCGGCCAAGTCGATGATCAACGTCGGCAACGGCGGCAAGGTCAGCGATCACGTCGGCCCGCTCGCCGAGGCCGGCTGCCATCCGCTTCAGGCGCTGATGGCGCTGCACGTGATCTTCTCGACCAGCCACGCCCGCGGCCAGCAGGCTATGGCAGGACAGAAACACTGATCGAAACGTCGATCACGCCGGGCCTATAAGCCAGGCCCGGCCTACACTGTCGCTTAGCGCGTTCGGACGGTGTAGGCCGGGCCTGGTTTGTAGGCCCGGCGTGGTAGACGATCGAACGGTCATGGATCGCACCGTCAACAGCCTCGGCGCAACCATCAGCTACTCCGTTGATGGCTCTTCCGACGCTCACGTCATCCTCTTCATCAACTCAATCGGCACCACGCGCGAGCTGTGGTCGCGGCAGGCGGCCGCGCTGGCCGACCGCTATCGCGTGATCACCTACGACGCCCGCGGCCACGGCCGATCGTCGGTGCCCGACGGCGAGTACACAATCGCGCAGCTGGGCGGCGACGCGCTCGCCATTCTCGATGCCGAGCATGCCGATGCCGCGCACGTGTGCGGGATCTCGCTGGGTGGGATCACGGCGCTGTGGCTCGGCGTACACGCGCCCGACCGCGTGCGCACCTTAACCGCGGCCAACACCGCGGCGCGCATCGCCTCGATACCGTTCTGGACCGAGCGAATCGCGTTCGTGAAAGAAAAAGGGATGGCGGCGCTCGCAGACGTCACGATGCTGCGCTGGTTCACCGACGCGTTTCGCGCCCGCGAGCCGCAGACCGTGGAGCAGTTCCGATCGATGCTGGCGTCGTGTGTGCCGACGGGCTATCTGGGATGCTGCGCGGCACTGCGCGATGAAGATCTGCGCCAGGCGATTGCGGCGATTCGGTGTCCGGTGCTCACCGTCGGCGGCCGCTTCGATGCGGCGACGCCGCCTGAAGGCGTGCAGTTCATTCACGAGCAGGTTGCGGGATCGAAGCTGGTGCTGCTCGACACCGCTCACTTGAGCAATGTCGAGCAGTCGGAAGCGTTCAACGAGGCATTCCTGACCTTCGTAGGGGCGAGTCTTTAGACTCGCCCGCGATCGCCTCGCACACTTCTTGAAGGGGGCAGACTATGCGCTCACATCTTGGTCGTATGATTCTGCTGACCGTCGTCCTCGGCTCAATGTCGGTCTCAGTGAGCCAGTCACAAGAGCCCCTGCGATCATCCGGTGGTCCGCTGTCAGCTGACCCTCGCTTCTTTGCGCCGTTCTCCGCAAAGGCGATCACCAGCGTCGTGCAAACCACGTTGGGACGTCCGATGAACCGCACCTCTGTGGCAGCGTTCTACCGCGACTCGTTTGGTCGAGTGCGAGTGGAGTACAAACCGCTCGTGGAGACCGGCTCTGAGCGCCGCACACCAGCCCTCGTGATGCCAAACCCCTATGCCCGAACCGACCGCGTGTTCCTCGTCGACGACAGCGCCAAGCAGGTGGAATTGGCCAACGCCGGTCTTCTCGGGAACCAGTTCAACGCGACGACGGGATTTTCGATTCCCACAGCGTTGAGGCGATTCACCCTCTTCCCGACGATCGAATTCCGATCGAAGGGCGGTGGACTGTACGAGGATCTGGGCAGCCGCGTCATCGGAGGGGTACAAGCGAACGGGACCCGATTCACTACTTCACTGTGGCCTGCTGCCGTCGACGAGCGCTGGGAATCTCTCGAACTGGGGGTCGTCCTGTACGCGCGCAGCGTCGACAAAGAACGCGGTTTCGAAGTTGAGTACACGCTCACGGACATTCAAACGACCGAGCCGCCGCAAGAGTTGTTCGTGTTGCCTGCGGGATATCAGTACAGCTCGCATCTGCTCTGGTCGTTCGAATCACCCGAAGCCGAGCTGAGACGGCTTGAGAAATAGCCGCTCAAGACAGCCCGTCGGCCCCTTCAGCCGCCTGACCATCGAGTTCCCAACGCCCAACTCCCAATTGCGGTTTTCTTGGGAGTTGGGAATTGGTAGTTGGGAGTTGACGCAGTTATTCCCCCGTGACCGTGATGTTGATGGTCTCGCACAGACCAGTGATGGTGGTGTGCTTGTCATCACCGGCTTGGACGACCAGCGTGTGCGGCCCTGGCGGCAGCATCATCTCAATCGTGTTGTTGCCCATGCCGAAGTGAATCCACGGATCCGCTTTCGGGATCACTGTTCCCACCGCCAGACACTTGGTGTCGGTGCCGAGATGATAGTGGCCGGTGTTGGCGCGGACTTCCTTCACCTCACCCTGCGGCACCGCGGCGATGGTGAACTGATCGCTCGCGAACACCACCTTCACCGGACTCTTGACCATGGCGCCATTGGCCGGCTCGGCGAAGTAGACGCGCGGCGCACCGCTCGTCGCGGCGGGCGCTGCAGGAGCGGGAGCGGCAGCCGGCGCGGGCGCCGACTCCGCGGGCTTCGACTCGGGGGAGCTCGAGCTGCAGGCGGCTGCTGAGGCCACGACTGCGGTGACGATGATGGCACCAACGAAACGAAGAGACATCACGACTCCTTTCGACACAACCAGCGAATTATAGGTGCGGTCGGAGGAATCAGGAATCAGGAATCGGGAATCAGGCGTGGGCCAGCTCAGATTCGGAATCAGGATTCAGCCCTTGCCCAGGCCTGAATCCTGATTCCTGAGTCCTGATTCCTAGAAGGATACAGACATCGAGAACCGCATGAACCGCGGATTCACGAGCCCTGTGATGTCTCCCCAGGTGTTCGTCTCGACCTGCGGTGTCGCCGGATCGTCGTTCACCCACTGCCCGGTGGCCGGGACGTAGAACGCGGTGTAGGTTTGGTTGTAGGCCGTCGCCGCGTCGCTGTTGAGCACGTTGTAGACGTCGACGCCGAAGTTCACCCGCTTCCCAGCGAACCGGATGTTCTTCCGCAACGTGATGTCCCAGTTATTGGTTCGCTCGCCATAGAGGTCGCCGAAGTCGAGAAGATTGACGGTCTGTGTCTGCGTCGCGACCACACCATTGAACTGCGAGCCCGTGCGGCTGGCGCTCGCTGGCTCCCACACCGCCGCCGTAAACGGCACGTTCAGGTTGGCCGCCAGCGCAGCGCCGGGCCGCGACTGGAAGGTTACGCCGAGCAGGACGTCCACCCACGGCACGGTGTAGCTGCCGCTGGCGCGCGCGTTCAACTGGTACGGGTTGTAGATCTTGCAACCGCCGCCATAAAGGTTCCCCTCACGTCCCTTGACGTTTGGGGTGTCGCCATCCACGCCGCAGGTGTTGCGAAGCGACCGCCCTGTGCTCGTGCCGCCCGAGATGCGCAAGCCGCCCTTCCCGCGATACACGAAGTTGGTGTCGACGCCGCCCCACGAGTAGTCGAGCGCATTCTGAATGGTCGTCACGTTGCCCGCACCCGGAAGCGCGCCCGGCAGTTTCTGGTTCGCCAGGCCCTTGATCACATATCCGCCGCCGTTCGGGAGTCGTGAATCGGTGGGAACCTTCACGCTGTAAAAGTCGTGGTTCACGCCCACGAAGTGCATCATGTTGTCGATGCACGCGTCATAGTCGGCGGCAAGGTAGTAGTCGCACCCGAGGCCTACCGTATCGCTGTCGGTCAGGTTGCGGTACTTCCTGTAGTTGTACGTCACTTCGCCCGAGAGCCGCGGCAGGATCTCGTGCTGGACGCCAAGACCGAACTGCCATTCACTGCGACGTACGCCCCACCCGGACAGCAGGCTCTGTCCCGACGCGTCGCAGTAGTCCCTGTGCAACTGCGAGGAGTTCTCCGTACGGCCACAGAAGGAGTTCGCGGTGAAGAGCTGGGCCGCAGTCGGCGGACGTCCAAACGTCGCGAACGTCGTCGTGGGCTGGCCGTTCGGCTGGAGCAGCGTACCGCAGACATCGCCAGTCGGCCCCGTGTGCGGCGCTGGATTGAGGAAATCGCATTCCACGATGCGATTGCCGTTGACGTCGTCCCACGCCCGGGTGAGCTGGTTGGTCGATCGGCGCGCCGAGTTGTTGTCGGTGTACAGCCCGCCAAAGCCCGCAGCCTGCAGGTACTTTCCCTGGTTGTATTTGATGGAGGTCTTGCCGTTGCCGAACAGATCCCACGCAACAGCCCAGCGCGGCGTGATGTCGTTGTATTTCACGCCGTCGGCCGGAGCCGAGCACCAGGAGTTCTTGCCGTCAGCCTGAACGGGTACGAACCGGTCGGGCCCGATGCACGTTTCGCCGTACCGGCTCTGCGCGTGATCGTAGCGGAGGGCTCCGCTCATCGTGAATCGTCTCAACGTCCACTGGTCCTGAACGTAGAGCGCATTGAACCAGACGCGCTCATCGGCCGTGCCGAGGCCGGTGTTCATGTCGAACCCGATCGGGCGCGGACGCCGCAGCTGGTTGGTCGGGTCCGTGGCTCCCCACTGCAGCGTCATGTTGCCGCACGGATAGGGGTTGGCGGGCGTCGCCACGGTGGTGAGACATGACGCGTCCGGCGTTCCGTAGTGGTAAGAGAGCCGCATGTCGTTGACGACGTTGGTCGTCTTCTCGCCGAAGTACGCCCCCTCGTAGCCGATCTTGGCGTTGTGCGCTCCGGTGACGTATGAAGCGGTAGCTCGGCTCCTGTAAGTGCCGTCGTCGAGCTTCTGGATGCCGCTGGCGTTGTTGAACCCCTCATTGATCGAGCCGGAGATCATCGTGTTGAAGATGCTGCAGTTGCCCGCAGCCCCTCCGGGGTTGGCAGTGACGTTGTCGGTAATGGTTGTGTTCACCTTCGTGGCGGTCGAGTCCAGGCCCGTTGTCGAACCTGCTTCGCAGATGCGCGGAAGCTCGGAGCGGTTCGTGTACTCACGGTGGCGAGTCGAGTCCTGCACCGTGTTCACGGCAGTGATGCCAGCCTCGAACAGGATTCTGTTCGTGAACGGGTTCGTCCATGAGAGCGAACGCAGACGGTTCGGCCGATTCTGCAGCGAGAAGTAGCTCTCGGGAGAATCGACGATGTTGATCATGCCCTTGCAGGGGTTCGTGCACGCGTCCTGCTCGTCCCAGGACCCGTTGAATTTGTTTTTCTGAGTGGCCTGCAGCGTGAGCCGCACGGCGAGGTTCTTCTGCTCGCTGGTATATGTGAGCCAATAGTCCTTGCTGCCATCGCCGCGCAGCGGCTGATAGTTGTACGCGAACTTCCCCTCGTTGAGATTCGCGAAGCCGCCTACCGTGCCGCCGTTGGGATACTTCTCGTCGCCCCTCTTGCGCCCTTGCACGTAGAACCAGAGTCGATTCCGCTTGACGGGGCCGCCGAACCCGCCATTCACGTCGTAGTCCTTGACGACGTCCTGTGTGGCCGGAGTGCTTGATAAACGTGTGCCACGGTTGCGGTCGAAGAAGCTGTCGTCGAGGTAGCTCGTGAAGTATGACCCGGCGAAGCGGTTGCCGCCGGTGCGCGGCACGATCGTGATGGCCGCGCCGCCGGTCTCCGACTCGCCCAGGGCTCCCGAGAGCGTGAAGGACAGTTCCTGGACGTTGGCCGTGTCGAAAGAGATGCCGTTGGTTGCGCCGGTGTTGAGGTTGATGCCCTGCGGCGCAGCGCCACGGTTGATGGTCATGCCGTCCACGACGATGCGGCCCTGATTCTGCCCGTCGGTGTCGAGCCCGGAGGTGTGCGAGTTGAAGGCAGGGGCAATCCCGTTGCAGAACGCCCCCACGCCGCCAATGCAGCTCCCCTGGTTTGTCGTCACGGAAGGCACGAGGTTCAGCAGGCCGCCCAGATCGCGTTCGGTTGGGAGGTCGGCGATCTCGTCGCCCTTAAAGACGTACTGCACGCGTGCGTTCTGCACGTCTACCGCTGGCGACTCTGCGACGACGCTCACGGTTTCGGTGACGTTGCCCACTGCCAGTTGCACATTGACGGGCGCTGTGAAGTCGGAGGTCAGCTGAATGTTCTCGCGTTCAACCGCGCTGAAACCTTGCAGGGTGAAGGTGATCTTGTAGGTGCCGACCGGCAGAACGGTGATCTGATAGCGGCCGTTGTCGTCGGTGACCGTGGATCGGACTTTCTCAATCAGTGCCGGACTGGTAACTTGCACAGTGACACCCGGCATGACGCCGCCGGATGTGTCGCGGACAACCCCCGCGATAGCGCCGACCTGGGCGTGCGCAACACCAGGCAGGAACAAGGCCACGGCAAAGAGCAGCAGCAGTGGTCTCAACGATCGACACATCATGAACCCTCCAACTCGGTACCAGGGAACGGACATCCCCCGCGCTGTATACAGGACGTGCTGCTTGTACGACCGACCCAGCTCTGGTGTCAAGAGGATTGCGAAAAAATTCGGCAAAAGTTAGCGGCCTGGCCGACGCCGGAAATCCTCCAGCCGGAGTCGCTCATAAGTCTCGCGTGCCAAGGCACTTTCGCGTGTGCGTCCGAGCCGGGCGAGCACGTCTGCCAGCCGCCCATGCACTTCGGCGACGCCATTCAGTTCCGCCGCCTTCACGAAATCTCGAAGGCTCTCTTCGAGTGCGCCGGCCTTGACCAGCGCCTCCGCCAGATCGAGATGGTTCTGCGCCACGTCGGGCTCGAGCGCGATCACTTTCTTCCAGGTCTCGGCAGACTGGCGGTGTTGGCCCTGAGCGGACTGACGTACCGCCGCGCCCTTGAGGGCGGCGATGTCCATCTCGTGCCGATCCCGTGCGATGGCCTCTGCCCGCAATCTCTCGAATTCCGTCAATTGTCGCTGTGCATCTGCCCGTTTCCCGGCGCGTGTCAACGCCTGCGCGAGCGCGTAGCGCGCCTCCCTCAGATTGGGGCCGAGGGCCACTGCCCGCTCGAGCGCCTCAACTGCGTCGAGATCGCGGTGTGCGGCCATGTGACTGTGCCCGAGTGCCATGAGCGTGAGCGCATCGTCCGGATCGAGCCACGTGGCGATCGCCAGTTCCGCGAATGCCTCGTCCTCACGGCCCTGCTTTGTATACAGACCCGCGAGGTCCCGATGGGCCTCGGCGTCGTTGAGATTCACCCGCACTCTCAGGTCGGCGGCGGCGGCGGTACGCGCGACGTCCTGCTGCAGCGTCGCCAAAGCGGCCACCGACTGATGCACCAGCGCCCGACCGGAGACCGCAGCCCGGCGCTGCACGTCGCTGTATTGCTCCAGTGCCTCTGCGTTCCGATCGAGCCTCACGAGCAGGCGTGCATATCTCCACCGCAGCCCGGCCGAGCCCGGTATGGCCGCTATCGCTGCCTCGAGTGTGCGGGCGGCGTCGCTGATCGATCCTGCGTCCGCACGGGCACGGGCAAGCGCCATCCACGACCGCTCGTCATCCGGGCGGATCTTCAGGGCGGCCTCGAGATGGGCAACGCTCTTCGCCGTATCGCCCGCAAGCGCCGCCGCAGTGCCGAGGATACGCTGCGCTTCAGAGGAGCGTGGCGACGCGCGAACGACCACGTCGAGCGCTGCCAAGGCGGTTGAAAGACGGCCGCCTCGCAGCGCTGCGGCCGCTTGGCGCCCACCCTCGGTCCCCGACCACTGGTCGACGATCAGCGGATCGCTCGCCATCGCCGTCCGCACCCGCGCAACGAACTCGTCGAACTGACCCCGGATCGCCAACGAGAACGCATCGGCGTAGCGCGCCAGCGGAAATGACGGATCACCGTTGGCGTTGTCGGCCAGTTCGGCTGGATGGAAAAACGGAGAACGTGGCCTGGGCCGGACGCCGCGGACTGCATCCTGGACGAGATGGAGCAGCGTGTCACGAACGCGGCTGCGATCGGCCTCGTCCATCGACGAGCGTGCAATCGCCAAGTACGCCGCCACCGGATTGTCGGGGTCGAGCGCCCACGCTTCGCGGAAGGCCGTGCCTGCATCGCTACTACCCGAGGCGTCGAGCGCGAACGCGCGCAGAAGCGACAGCGATGCGCGCTGGGCAGAGAGCTGGAGTGCCGCTTCAAACTCGGCGCGCGCATCGTCGAATCGGCGTCGCTCCAGATATAGAGAGCCCAACGCCTCGTGCGCGGCTGCCGCCTCCTGCGAACTCCCGGCGATCTGAGGGCGACGTCTCGCCTCGGCGTCACGAATCGATCGATCCCATTCCGTAACCGCCTGCGACAGGTCGTCGAGGTGACGGACAACCTCCGCTCCTTCGTCGCCATACGTGCCCTCGAGGGCGACGTTCAGGCTCGCGAGCGCGCGAAATACCCGCTCGCTCTGCGCCGCCGCAACGCCTGCACGTCCGAGCGATGCGATCGTCAGACCGATGGTCAGCCAACACCGCGGCCCGTTACCGAGCGAACGGCACACGCCGGATCTCCCCTTCACCCTCTCGAACGGTGATGACGTGATTGGCTGGAAGGTTCTCGAGGACATCGACTCGGCCGCTGGGCCATGCGATCTCGAGACGGTCGGCCTTCGTGGCCGCTCCGAGGCCAAAGTGCACGCGTAAATCATGTTGGCCGAGATAGCTCGACCCACTAGTGACCTGATCGACCAACGTGCGCGATCCCACGCTCAGTCGTAACCGCGCACCGATGCCGTCGCGGTTGCTGGCCCTGAGCGAAGTCGAAGGGTCCTTGCTACCGATGGTTCGCACCATAAGAGCGTTGTTGCGGTTTCCTCCCTCATTCAGCAACAACCGGACGGCACCGCCGTTGTTCGTGATCAGGAGATCGATGTCGCCATCGTTGTCGATATCGCCTTTGGCGAGCGTGCGGCTCACCGATTCGGTGTCGAACCCGGGCCCCGCCTGTTTGACGCGCTGAAAACGATTGCCAACGTTGCGCAGGAGGAGGCTTGGCTGCGCGTGCTTCGCGCCTTTCCGAAACAGCGCGATGTTGTCCACGACATTTCCGTTGACGATGACAAGATCGTTGTGGGCGTCGTTATCGAAGTCGAGGAACGCGACGCCGAATCCCACGTACGGCAGCGTCAATGGCCCGAGCCCGCTTTCGAGCGTCGCATCGGTGAAGACGCCGCCTCCGAGGCTGCGAAACAGGCTGTGCATCTCGAACTCGTGGTT
>Ga0075424_100000880_pt1 | contig 24983 bp, 43 predicted proteins | sample SoiMethybrSBSTD3_FD_75301 | JGI IMG/M metagenome (GOLD analysis project Ga0075424, IMG submission 75301) | Bulk soil microbial communities from a Populus tree surrounding site in Tennessee, USA - Soil MetaG P. TD hybrid SBSTD3 | ecosystem: Environmental > Terrestrial > Soil > Tree plantation... | reverse complement strand
CGGAACCACCATCACGAAGCCGCGGGCATCGCGGTCGGCGTCAGTAAACTGTAGCGATGCCATTACGCCACCTCCCGTTCTGTCCAGCGCCACTGGCCGCGAATGTTCCCCTTCGTTATGACGCCGTCTTCCTCCCATTCCGCGAGTACGTCGCGCGCGGTGCGCTCCTCGACGCCAAGATGCGTGGCGAGTTTGCGCGCCGTTACGAATGGCTGCAACGCTTCAAATGCCGACTCGTACTCTTCCGCGTAGCGCGGCGCCCCGCGGCGCCCCGCGGCGGGGCGCCGCGGGGCGGAACGGGGAATTAACGCTTCTGGCGCTTGATTCTCGTCCACCACCTCACCCCGCAGGACAGGTGTACCGTTCACGAGTGCCGCGCGGATCTCTCCATAGCGCTGCGTAACGAGCGGATCGTTATAACTCGGCAGCGCATGCTCGAGTCGCGCATCCTCGTCGAGCGTGTCGGCGATGTCGAGCATCAATGCTCGCTCGGCCTCATGGAGCCCGATCAACATGCCGGCGACATATTCCCGCTGTTCGGCGGTCGCGCTGTCCAGGCCGGCCTTGAGGATATTCAGCGCACGGCGATAGCTGGCCTTCGCGAGCGCGATGTCTTGCTTGTGCGTCATCTTGAGGCGTTCGACCTGGTGCGACTGCTGGACTTCCGTCAACCAAATGATCGGCGTGCCGTAGTTGCTGGACCAGGCCGGCACGACGACGAAAAAGATTGTGGTCATGGCAGTGAGCGCGTAGACCAACATCTCATCAGCGGTGATCGGCCCAGTCGCGGGGTCGATGACACCGACTCGGCCACGCCACCAATTGACGAGGATGTAGAGCGTGAAGCCGACCAGAAGGAGGCAGGACCCACCCAGGAGCCAGAAGCCCCAAGCCGAGCGGCGGACCTCCTGAAGATACTGTGCCGCGGCGGTGTGGGGGAAAATCGCCGCACACAGTGCCGGCATGACCACAGCGCAGCAGAGCGCCAGGATGAGGGCGAAGGCGGCGAGGAAGCCGCCCGTAACGAGGGATTCGAGTGTTGCGGTGTTCTGTGGGCTCGTGAAGCTGGGCTTAACGAAGCCCCAGAGCACCCATGCCCAAAAGCAGAACGCAGCGGCGAGCCCGAGATCGCCCGCGAACTGGACCAGGCCGCCCGAGCGGTTCGCGTGGCGGGCCTGGCGATAGGTGGCCTCTAGCGCATCCAAGATAGCACCTCCGTTCGAGTTGTCGAGCAGCGGTGCTTTTGCTATGCTTGCACCGCCGCCATTGCTTCTACCAATGGTGGCCACCGGCCAGGCGGAGCAGCACCGCGCTGGCCGGACCTGTCGAAACGCTGAACGACGAATCTTTTAACCTTCGTCGTTCGTCCTTCCGCCTTCTCCCTTCAATTTCTCCCGATAGGCACGGAACTCCTGGAGCAGCGCCGCCCGCTGCGGCAGACTGAGTTCCGAGACACCCTCCAGCCAGGACATCACGAACCCGTCCGACTCAGCCTCCCCTGCCGCTCCCAGCAACTGCAACCCGATCTCCCGCGCCTTGCCGACCGGAAGCTGGACGACCGGATTCGAGACGGCGAGCGAGACGAATGGCTGCCCGGTGTTGAGGCCGAGCCCGCTGGCGACCTCGATCTCGTCGTAGGACGGCGCGGCGAACGTAATTTCGAGAGCCTTCTGCGCGCGCCTGACGGCCTCGTGATGCGACCGACTCTGCGTGATGGCTTCGAGCTGCGCGCGGTAGTGCGTAGCCGCGCTGATGGGGTCGGTGTTCATACGATGCTCCTGTTCATCAGGTACCACCGCGAGAAACGCGGCGCGCGGAAGTGCCGCGAGCGCCGCGCAATGGAGCGATGCCGCGCCGAGTCCAACTCAGCCTCGACGAGGCGCACCGAACTCTGCCCGGCTGGTCGCCTGAGCCTGCGCCAGTAGACGAGTTTCCAGATATCCCGGTCCGGCGGCGGATAGGGATCGTAGTCGTAGCTGTAATACTCGCGGAGCCAGTGAACGAGCGGCCAACAGGCGGTCACGGCGCGGCGGTTCTGCCCGATGCGGCCAGCGAAACGCTGGCGGTCGTAGCCCCAGTGGATGGTACAGCGCCCTATGGTCGTGTAGCCGCCGATCGGGCTCGTGTGGTGGCGCTTGAGCGGCCTCATGACTTTTTCTCCTCCACCGTAATCTCTAGCACGCGCAGCAGTTCGGCTACGCCCCGATGGTAGCCTCCCCATATCTCGTCTGAGATGTGAGAGCCCCTGCGCTCGCTCTCAACGTCCCCTTGCGGCGTGCTGTCGAGCAGCGCCCATGCCGCGCGTTCGATGGCCTCCAGCGCCTTACGGTGGCTCTCGGCGAGCGTGAGCAGGCCGAGCAGGCGCAAGTAGTCGTCGTAGGTGATTGTTTTCAAGTTGACTCCTTCCTATAAGCGGCAGAGCGGTAGAACGGTAAAGCGTTGCTTTATCGCTTTAGCGTTTTAGCGTTTTTCCTGCTCCTTCCTCTCCACCAACAGCAGCGCATCGGCGTAGCCGCCCTGCCAGCGCGGATCGGCGGCGACGGAGAGCGCGATGCGCCGGCGCTCGACCTCCATCTGCTGTTCATAGTAGCGCTGCGTGTCCTGAACGCTCTCGTTTAGGAAGTCACTCCACTTCTGGAAGAGCGCGAATCCTTGTTCGTGCCGCTTCGCGCGCTGCATCTCCAGATAGGCATCCATATCGACCGCCAGTCGCAGCAGGCCGCGCGCGATCTCCTCGCCGCCTTGGATTGCGCGCGCCGCATCGGCCATCCTCGCCAGGCGTGTGTTGAAGTCAGCGCTCATGTTGCTCCTTCCTGATAGCCCCGATCGCCTCCCTGAGCCGCGAGAGCGTTGCCTCGTCGCAACTGATCTGCGCGCGCGCGATCTGTGAGACGCGCACCTCCGAGAGGCCAGAGCGCTGTGCGACGCGGCGCTGGGTGGTGCCAAGCGACTCCCGCTCTGCTCTCAGCCAGCGCGCGATCCCTGCTCTCCTCCGATCGGGCGGCGTGGGGAAGTAGGCCAGTTCGGCGCCGCGCTCAAGCAGCTCCTGGCAGCGCTCGACATTGATGCGCGGCGCGCCAGTGATGAGGCCGTACTGGCAGGCCGCGCTGATCAGCAGACAGAAATCGGCGGCATCCACGGCTGATTGCCACTCGTCAGGCGTCTCGGGGTCCTCAGCCATCCGTCGCTCCTCTCGTCGCCTCGTCGTAGTCCGCGAGCAGCCGCGAATCGTCGTCCTTCCAGCCGCCGACGATCGCCACGCGACGGATGGCTGTAATAAACGCCCTGGCCGCCGCCAGCTCGGCCAGCAGCCCCGGTCCCGGACCGGGGTCGTCGGCGAGCGCGGCCTTGAGTCTGAGATAGTCCTGGTGGAGCGGCTGGCCGCCGAGCTTCCACAGCGCCAATTCATCATCACAGCGCAGCAGCGTCAGATCGCTCAGGAGATCGGTTGCGGCGCCCCGCAATGCCGCCTCAGCCGTCTCAGCCCGCCCCTCGACCTCCCTGAGCAGGCCGCGCAGCTCCCGATGCAGCGCGTCGATGCCATTCGCGCTGACGGACCAGCGGGCAAGAATGGACGCGAGGGTATCGGGTTTCGGGGGCCGGGTTTCGGGGGCCGGAGTCTCAGCCCCTGACACCTGATCCCCGATACCTGATACCTGTTCGTCGTTGCTCATCAAGATTCCTCCCCTAACTCACGTTGCGCCCCGAGCAGCCGCTCCTGGTCCACATCCGGGAGGCTAGAGGCTAGAGACTGGGGACTGGTAGGATCGGGGCATTCCGAACCAGCCTCTAGCCTCAAGTCTCTAGCCTCCCGATTCAGCCGCCCCAGGTGCGTGTCAAGGCGGGCGTCTAGCCGCGCGGCGTCGCCGGCCTTCCAGTGGTGTTTCTTAGCCTTCATCTCCATAGCCGTATTCGCTCTCCTCAACCGGAGCCTCGGACAGCGTATCTTCAAGGTGCTCTGGCGCCGTGCGCTGTGGTGCTGGTAGTTCCCATCGGCTGATTGGCGCAACCGTGTTTAGGCTGGCTGCTCGCCGCGCCGTTTCTTCAGTCGTCGGTGTGATTGCGTACACGGCCTGCGGGCTGTAGTATTGCGTGTTGCTCTCGCCTCGCGCGTCCAGCACATCGATGCGCACGAACGCCGCGCCCGCAAGTGTCGCCTCCGAAAGATAGCCGATCAGCCGGCGGTGTCCCATGAGTTCCAGAATCACGTACCCCTCGTACTCGGCCATTGTTTTTGCTCCTTGTTTATTTGTTTTGCGTTTTAGCGCTTTACCGCTTCGGAGACAAGCGCCCTTCTCGCCGCCCCGATCCGCTGGCTCAGCGCCTCATAGCGCGCGTCGTCAAGCTCGGCGGCAAGCAGGGTCAGCTCGCGCTCAGCGGCGGCGAGTTCAACGAGCGCCTGGTCGGTCGCCTGATCGCGCGCCTCAGCATAGTCGAGCGCGGCTACGTAGTCGGCCTGGCTGACGAGCGCATGCGCGTCGTAGCGCGCCAGCTTCTGTCTCGCGTCCGCCACAAACGAGCGCGGCAGGGCCGGATGGCGCGGATCGTCGATACGCTGCGCTGCCACGTTTTCGCGGTGGCAGTCCGGGCAAATCCATGTTTTCACGCCGCCGACGTTCTCATAGCCGACGGCTTCGTGTGCTCCACACTGCTCGCACATGCGGATGTCGGGCGCCGGAGTCGATGGCTTCTGAGTCACCGTCTCGAGCTGCGCCAACAACTCGTCGATCGTCAGCCCAGCCGAACTCTGCGCCAGCCGCGCCGCCAGCGCGAGATCGGCGGCACTAAGCAGGAGCCGCCGATCGCTCCCGTCCTGCTGAACGACCCATTTGCCGCCAGCGATTTGCTCATGGGCCGAGAAGCCGCGCAGTCGGAGGCGCGCCGCGGCAGCCTCTGGGGAGAGCGGATCGGGCGCAGAGAGCGGCGGCAACAGCGCAGCTAGGTCATGCTCGCCGTCTCCCTGTGCTCTCTCTGCCGCGATCCGCTGCCCGTCGTACCTCAGCCAGTCGAGCGTCCAGGCCCACGGAAGCGCATCGAGCTGCGCGGCGTCTTCCTCTGGCCAGCGGAGTCGTACGCGGTCGCCATCAGGCTCAACGAGCATGCCCAGCGCGTGGGCCTCACGTTCGACAGCCACGCGTAGCTCTGGTGTAGCGGGCTCGACAGTTGGAGCGGGCGGCTCTTTCGGATCGGGTTGGTGGGGATTGGTGCGCTGGCCGACGACGACGGGATCGGCGGATACGTTGAACGAGGCGCCTGACTCGATCGCCTCGATCGTCCGCTCGATGAGCACAAGCTCCGTTGTCGATAGGTGGAGAATGCCATCAGGACGGATGAGCTTGTAGTAGAGCCCGAAGCGGCGTAGCTCCCAGCCAAGCGCAGCAGCATGGCGACGGAGATCGTTGAAGGCAGTGGAGTCGTCGTTCTGTAGCCGCTCCCTGACAGCCTGCTGGACATGCGACGGCTCAGGCCGCCCAATCTTCGCCGTATCGATCGCCCGGCCATCGGCGCCGCGGCGGACATCCGACTGTTCTGGCCGGTGCTGGCTGATAATTTGCTGTGCCACTTGGTGCGTGATGACCTCGCCAGCTTCTGCGCGCTCTAGCGCCTCGCTACGGGCCTCATCCGGTGCGGAAGGGGCGGCCAGCACCGCCAGTGCCGTCCGTGCGAAACGGTCCTCAAATTCCGAAAATTTCGGATTTTGCTCCGCCATGCGTGCGACGTTCATCAGGTTGCCTGCGGTATCCTGGCTCCAACCGAACTCAGCTACGAGCCACATCCCCCATGCACCGTGAGGAAGGCGCTCCTTGATCTCGATCAGGCGCTGCCCAATCTCGATCGTGTTGCGCCGGATCGCCTCAGCGCGCTCGCGGATCTCGCCAGTCTTCTGCTGCACGACGATCCGCGTTTCCGTGTCCAGGTCGTCGTAAGCGAATACGACAGCTACGGCGTCCATATGACCACCTCTATTCCTAATTCCCGCGCCACATCAACCGGAGCCCACCGCTCAACAGCTTGTGCCACGATAATGGCGCGTGCGGACGGATTGATAGCTTGACGATAGAGCAGCACCTGTCCTACCGCCTCAAACAGCTTCGCTCGCGACAGGTAGTATTCGACCTCGATCACAGAATCGTCGGTCACAATGTCAGCCACCCCGGCACGGCAGCGCACTTGCCGCCGAACTCGGTGGCCTTGCGCTTGCAGATACTTCATGAATCGGAGTTCAAGCGCCATCTCGTCGTGACGATCCTCTTGTGGTTGCATGAAGTGATCAGCGATCTTTTTGCGTGATACCAGCGTACGATCGGGCGGATAGATGGTATGAAAGACCCACCCTAGCTCCTTATCATACTCAATGACTGGGATATAGCCCTGATCAAGGCATTCCCGCCGAATCCAGTCTTTGCTCTCAGACGAGTGCCCAAGATAGGTACAGTCCTGAAACAAGCTCATCGCCTTCATACGTTCCTCCGAAAAACTAAGGCGTCCTCTTCCTCAACCACCAACTCGCCCCGCTCCTTCCGCCGCCGCTGCCAGAGGCTGAGCGGATAGACGCGCCGCTGGTGCCTGGCGATCAGCGTGAAGCCCAGCGCTTCGCAGCGCTGCGCCGTCTCGTCGGCGACACGGATGCGCACACCGTCGCGGATGTGGTCCATCATGCGACTCCATATAACTCGGCGACCAGACGCCGATCGACTTCGCGCTTGAGGGCTTCTCGAATATCCGCCATATCTTCTTCGGTCAGCACACGCCCCTCCTGCGCTGCCTGTCGCTTCGCAGCACGAATCCCGTTGTATAAGACAGACCGAATACGGTTATCGAGCCGCCTGCAGGTGACACAGCGGCGCCGTCCGCCGTCGTGATACTCAGTGTTCGCGTCATCGTAGGGATGCCCGCGCGGGCAGTGAGTCACTTGAGCGTTGAGTGTCCCGACACATGCGCTTCGCTCGTTGTTCACACGCTGTGTGACGGCTTCCAGATGCCAGGGGTTGACGCACCGCGGATACTTGCATACACAATGATCCAGGTGCAGTCCTGCGGGTATCTCCCCTCGCCACCAGGTATATGCGACCCGCGGCGCGATTCTGACCTTCCCTTGCCAAGAAAACTGCCCATAACCAGCTCGTGAGAGCGCCCCGATCCACACCCAGCAGCCCGTTTCAAGGTCGATCTGTACCTTTTTCTCGAAACGCTGGCGATCGCGCGGGGTGACATCAGCATTGACGATAGAAGGGAACATACTCACCTCTCGAAGATCAGCGCGTATTCCTCTTCAACAACTAACTCGCCGCGTTCTTTGCGGCGGCGCTGCCAAAGAGACAAAGGATAAACACGACGCGCATGCCGATCACGAAATCGGAAACCAAGGCGAGCACAAAGCTGCTCAGTCTCCTCAACCACGGGCACGATCTGCCCCTTGCGTACATGGTTTTTCAGGACCAGGATCATCAGCCCGCCTGGCCTCGTCGCGGCATGGGCCTGCACGTACACCTTCTCCATCTCGCGCCAGTAGGCGGTGCCGCGCAGGTGGCCGAGCTGGGCGGGGTGGGAGCCGTAGGCAAAGGCGAACAGCCCCGCCGCGCCTGGCTCTGTTTCTCCTGCGCGGGCAAGCTGCTCCCAGCGCTTGCTGTAGTGCGTCTTCTCGCGCCCCAGCCTGAGTAGCCGGTTCGTGAGCGTTTGGTGCGTGCGCGACAGCCGTCGCTGGGCGTCGCACCCGTACGGCGGGCTGAACAGCAGGTGATCCGCCACCCACCCCCACCGCTCCCGCGCATCGGCCTGCCCGATATCGATCGCCGCGGCGAACAGGCCAGCGCGATCGAGCACCCGTGCAGCGTGTCGGTGGCAGAGCGCGAGATAGCGCGGCTCGATCTCGCGCAAAATGACGTTGCGCTGCTGCGCCGCGGCGATCAGCAGTGAACCCGAGCCGGCCATCGGATCACCGACTGTCTCTCCTGGCGCCGTGTATGCGTCCAGCAGCCACTGCAAATAGCCGAGATGAAGCTTGGCCATGTGGCCGTAGGACTCGCGGCCGAACCAGGCGAAACGTAGCGCGCGGTCGGAGCCAAAGTCGAGGAGTTCAGGCGTCTCAATCATGCCTCTTGCTCCATTCCTTCGAGTCGGGACAATCCGCGAAATGCGCCAGAGCGTAGCGCTGTGCGCCGCGCCAGATGATGGTCGCGAGTGAGAGCGGGATCGCGTGATCGCTCCTTGTCCGGGCCCAGATGATGCTCATACCGCAGCTCCGGCACTGCTCGACGCGCGCGTGCTCGGGGACGAGGTACTCGCCGCGACGGGGCGGCGGGTCTTCCAGGAAGGTGGTTTGGGCGGGGAGGTCGTCGCTCATAGATAAGGCTCCTTTGGGTGTCAGGTATCAGTCGCGGGTATCAGGTTTCAGGGATCAGGTATCGGGGGAAGAGGGCATCAGGGACGAGACTTCGGTCCCCGAAACCCGACACCCGGCCCCTGATACCCAGGGAGACACCCGGCACCCGATACCTGTTACGCCACCAGCGGCTGCCAAGGCACCGACTGGCGCACCCACCACGCGACGGCCCGCTGCCGTTGCTGCCTGACCTGCTTCCGGACCTCAGCACTACTTGAAAGCGACTGCGCGGGCCTACAGCGTGCGTAGAGCTCGTCCAGCAGCGCGCGGTACTCGGCGTCCACCGATCGGCGCTCCTCGACCCGCGAGAGGGCGTTGATGATCGTCGTGTGGTCCCGATGGCCGAGCAGGCGGCCAATCTCGACCAGGCCGAGTGAGGGAAAGCACTGCCTGAGCAGCCAGGCCGCGGCGGCACGGGCCTCGAACACGAAGCGCCGCCGGCTTGAGCCGGTGATCGCCGCTGTCTCCACGTCGAAGACATCGGCGACGAGGGTGAGGATGTCGTTGATTTTGTGCATTGTGTTGCCTTCCTTCTGGTATAATCGTTCCATCGGGCGCCTCGTGTTGCCGGCGCCCCGGCCTGGCCGATTGCAGCGGCTGGGCCGTTTTTATGCCGTCCGCTCGTTGCCGAGCCGCCGGTAGCTGCTGATTGGCAGCCAGATTTTGACTGCCGCGCCGGCGATGCGATCCGCGATGCGCTCGGCCCTGAGATCCCCTATCCCTGCCAGGTCGTCAGGCGCCACGTTCGCCGTGATGACCGTCGGTCGCCCCAGGCGCTCGTTGACAAGGCGCTCCAGCCTCCCGAAGCGCCAGTCAGATGCGGCCTCAGCCAGGTGTGCTGGCGCCAACTCGTCGAGCACAAGCAACTCGCAGGCGATGAGATCGGCGAGCAGCGTGTCAGACGAGCCGTCGCGCAGCGCCGCCGTGAGATTGTCGAGCAGCTTCCCTACCGGGAGAAAGTGCGCGCTCCGACCCGCGGCCACGGCGGCATTGGCGATTGCCGCCGCTAAATGTGACTTGCCGCCGCCGTACGCCCCGTGGAGGTACAGCCAGCCGCGTGGCTCGGCAGCATAAGCTTGGGCACGGCGGTGCGCGTCGGCGAGAAAGCGCTGCTGGGCGACGACGCTGATTGTTCTCTTGTCCCAAACGATCGGCGAGAACGGGCGGTCGAGCCGGAACGAGTCGAAGGTCCGATCGGCCAACGCCCCCAGCTCATCGCCCAGCCGCCGCATGTGATCTGCGCGCTGGCGCGCGGTCGCTGCGCAGCCGCAGGGGATAAGCGAGGCATGTCCCCCGGTCCCCATCGTCGGACCAGGCGAAAGCCAGCCCGTGCCGCCGCATTCACATGTCATCAACGGACTCGGCTTCGGCAAGGAGTCGATCGCGCCAGCCGGGATCGTGGAGGTCCGAGCCGCCAGTCGGACCGTGCTTCCCGCCAGATGGGACGATATGAGCAGGTCGCTGGGCACGATGCGGCGCAGGTTCGGATTGAACGGGTCGTCGGTGTCGCTCATAGGGATGGCCTTTCTCAGGTGGTGCCAGGCGGAGACGGGCTACAAAGCGACCGATCGTTTTATCGCGGTCCTGTCCGGCCTCGTCTCCATCTGTGAGCATGTTGTCGAGCGATTGCAGGATCGTGGGTGGGTCGTACGCCCGATCGATGATCTCGTGAATGGTCGTCGGGTTGAGTCCTCTCTCGGCGAGGTCGTTCGCAAAAGCGAGTGGCGCCCCAACACCAACACCAACACATGACGGATCATGATCATGACGGTTGGCGTTTTCGCCCTGGGCCGTTTCTTCGCGTTCTGACGCGGTATTCGGCCCCTCGCTTGGCTCTGAAAAGATCACTGATCTTTGTGCATAAAGATCAGTGTTATATAGATCAGTGATCCCTGATTCAGTGATCCCGGGATCACTGATCCCTGATTCGGGGTTTCGCCGATTCATCCCATCGGAACGGGATGGTTTTTTAGAAACCCCGTACTCTGGTACGGGGTTTAGCCGACTCGCCCGATCGAGCGCCTTACTGAGCGCCTTTGCGCCAGCCGCGTCTAGGCCGCTCCCTATGCCGTAGATGGTCGATCGCCCGCGTCCGCCACCGACGATCCGCAGCAACTCGCCGGAGTCGAGCAGCTTACGGATAAGCAGCAGCGTGTAGCGCTCGCTCTCGTTGATTTTCTGTGAGAGCTTCGCCATGCCCGGCCAGCATACGCCGTCGTCGTTGGCGAAGTCGGCCAGCGCGACGAGGAGCAATCGCGCGGCGCCGCGCTGCTCGGAGTGATCGAGCACGCGAGTGATGACCTTGATACTCATAGTAACTTCCTTAGAAGCGGACAGGGCCGCACGTGTGCTATACTAGAATCACAACAGCCGCCCCGGTCTCGGGACCGGGGGCGACTGTGGAAGCGACGAGGCGCGGGGTATGCGGCCAGCGGCCCCCGCGCCTCTCTTGTTGTCTTGGAGGCGTCTCTAGAGCGGTAAAACGGTAGAGCGGTAAATCGAAGGCCGTACCACATTGGCAGACGACCGTTTTACCGCTTTAGCGCTTTGCCGTTTTACCGCTCCTCAGCCTGCTGCCGGACCTGGAGATACTGCCTGGCGATCTGCACCACGCCGCCGACGTTTGGCGCATTCGACGCACGGCGCTGGAATGCCTTGGCAGCATCGGCAGCACCAAGCAGTTCCAGCGTCCGGGCGACGTGCGCGATCGCCTGCTCCCGATTGTTGGTTGTCATGGATGTTTCCTTGTTGTGGTTGAATGATTTGTGTAGTTAAACGAGCGTTTGAGCGGTAAATCGCTCATAAGCGCTAAAACGGTAAAACGCAAAGCGATAAAACGATCAGCGATCAGCAATCGGCGCAGTGCAGCATCCCGAACGCTCTACCGCTCTAGCGTTTTACCGTTTTACCGCTTAGAAAGCAGCCGCGCTAACGCCTTGCCGCAGGCCCACGCGCCACCGCCCGGCACGGAGGATGGGTCGATCAGTGCGGCGCCGGCGCTATACGACCACAGCAGCCATGCCAGGCCGCGCACGTAGGCCACCGGCCAGAGGTAGAGGTAGACACCGCGCGCCTCAAACTGCGCGGCAAGGCGGACTGCTGCACGCTCGGCGACAAGCTCAGAGACGAGCCGGGCGGCCTTGTCGCGCGGCAGCCAGACGCGCCAGACCTGCGCACCAGGCCACGGCGGCGTAGATCCGCCATCAATGAGCCAGGCGTCGAGCGCGCCGATGGTCCAGCGCTCTCGCGCGAGTTGAGCGCTCATCAGGAGGGGTGATGTTGACATGATCGTGATTGTCCTTTACTATGTCGTGTGGTTGCTGCTCGTGACTATCAGGAGCCGGCGCGCAGGTGAGTGGACCTTCCTGCATGTCGGCTTCGCTATTTTCGATGGGTATCGGGTGTCGGGTTCCGGGTATCAGGGGCCGGAGTCTCCTCCCCAGCACCTGATACCTGAGACCCGACACCCTCCTTGGGCCAATGCCACTGGCCGTACTGCTCCCCATAGGCGATCCACTGCGTCAAGCTAATGCCGTCCAAATTCAGCTTCACGCGCGGCATCCCATTGACTTCCGGCTCCCCGACCTCCTCAACTTCCGCCCGTAGCGCGATCGGGCGCTTGCCGGTCGAGCCGTCGTCAACGACGTAGGTGATCTCGTCGCCGCACCTCGGAATCTGTAGTTCCATAGCGTTCCTGTGATGAACGGCGCGGGGCGGCGTCTACAACCACCGCCCCGTTCCGCACAGTTTCGGCTTTCCCAAAGAGAGACCCACTTTGTTCGCTAGGCACCTCCTTTCTTGCCTGTGATGTGCAGAGTCTGCGCGCCAATGCGGAAAGAGCTACACGCACGCTGAATGATGGTCACACGTGCCGCGCGGCGCGCATGCCTGGCCTTCTGAGCGATAAAACGGTAGAGCGATAAAGCGATTTTGCGTTTTACCGTTTTATCGCTTTATCGCTCAGAAGGCCAGGCATCCGAGTCGCGTGAATCGTTAAAACGTCGTATACTAGACGCATCCCGCAGCAAATGAAAACATCCGCACCAGGAGCGTGTAAAAAGAGATCGGCGGCTGGACCGTTTGGTTGGCATGGACCTTTCTGTAGAAGGAGGACTCTATGCTTCCTCGCGCCGCATCCGTGTGCCGCTCCATGCCTGCCCATCGTCCGCTCGCCCCGCCACCGCGTCCTGTCGTGAGCTTGCTCGATGTCGTCGACGCGTTCCTTGTTGATCAGCACATCGCCGGCCGGCGGCCGCTGACAATCAAGCGCCACCGCCAGGAATTGCATCGCTTCGGCCGCCACCTCGAGCTCGATCAGCTGGACTGGTGCACCATCACCACGGTGCAGCTCCGTGCGTATCTGCGCACGAAGGCGCACCTCTCGGCCTCATCGCGCGCCAATCTGGCGTCGACTCTGCGTGTCTTCTACCGCTGGGCGGTCGAGCAGGAGCTGCTAGAGAGCTCGCCGGCAGCATCCCTGCCCTCGCCAAAGCGCGACAAGCCCGTCCCGCGTGCGCTCAGCCGGGAGCAGGTGCGACGGCTCGTGGCCTGGCTGTCTCGGCAGCAGCGGCCGGCCAGTCGGCGTGACGAGGCGCTGATACTGACGGCCTTGTATGCTGGCCTTCGGCGTGTCGAACTAGCCCGACTCCGCTGGTCCGACGTCGACCTGGAAAGCGGCACGATCGTGGTGCGGCTCTCCAAGGGCGGAAGGGGCCGCGTCGTGGTCGTCCATTGTGCGCTCAAAGGAGCGCTCGCAGCCTGGCGGAGCGTACAAGGCCCTGTGGGCGACGGCCCGGTGTTCGATTGGAAGGGGATGTCGATCAGCCCCGATCGCGTGGGGAAGATCGTGCGCCGAACGTCGGCGCGGTGCGGCATTGCCTTTTCAGCGCACTGCCTACGCCATACGTTCGCCACGTACGGCTATCGGCAGAGCCGGGACATCAACAGCGTCTCAAAGGCGCTCGGGCACATGGAACTCAAGCAAACGCTGATCTACGTGCAGGCCGATCCTGAGGACTCACGCGTGGCAATCGAGAGCCTGCCGGGTCTCCACGACTGGTAGACCCGGCAGGCTCTCGCTCATGCGCGCGCGACGATCGGGCTACCGATCCTTGCGGCTGACGAGCGTGCTGCGCTTATCCTGGCTTCCACGCCCGGTTTCCCGCAGCCCACCGGGAGGACACCCTACGCTCGCTTCGCGCCGCCGCGCGGTCTATTGGGTATTGGCGGCCCCGGCCGGAGTCGAACCGGCCTGCTGCCCTGGGGCCGTATTGGGCCGGATGGGTTCAAATCCCTCCGCCCCGACCAACTCCTTATCAAAGAGCTGAACCTTGGGGCACAACAAAGATCAATTTCTGCTCGATCTCGTCACCGTAGTCGAGGCTGGCGGCGTGTCGCCGCGCGTTACACTGCTTATCGGCGGCGCGGCCTACACTGGCCACCTGATCAGCCGGCAGGACTACTACACAGCGATGCGGAAGCGGATCGGCGTGTTGCCCGACGATTCCAAGGCGACTCTGGATGGGATTCTGACTCGCATGGAAGCAGCGAAGCCCGATCCGGACGAAGCGGATGAATTGGATACGTCGCCCGGCCTGCTGTACCTCGCTGGCGTCAAGAGTCCAGAAGGGCGGCATACCGTGTACTGGCGCGTGAAGATCGAGTCAGTGGAGGCCTTCACCTTCCCAGATGTGCCGATGCCGAACGAGTAGACCCGAATCATGAGACGATTCGCGATTGATCTGCCCAGAAGCGCCGCACACGATTACGCTCGGTGTCGAGCCCGTGGAGGTGCCAGTCCTGGACGAGGCGCGCGGCCAACTCGTCACTCAAGCCCTGCTTGATCAGCGCCTGGTAGTAGATGCCGGCCAGGCGGGCCACTTGGTAGAGCCGGTCGATCTGGTCCTGGGGGAGTGAGTGATCGCGGTCGTCCATCAGGGAGGCTCCTTTCAAGCACGAAAAACTATGGATAGATCGTCAACGTCTCGATCGCCGTGATGTCCACCATGAAATCGCAGGGGTTCCCTGAGCCGTGGTGCAGCAGGCGATACGAGCGCACCGGTTCCTCGGGCCGCTTGCGGAGTGCCGATCGCCAGTCGCCCATCAATTTCTCCAGGGTGGCGGGGTCGGCATCCACGTGGTGCATGATGCCGCTCCTGAGTCCGATGGTGACAAAGCGCGTTTCGGTCGTCAAGGGAGGCTCCTTTCTTGTAAAGCGCTAAAACGGTAAAACGGTAAAGCGATAGAGCGGCCGAACTGTTTTAGCGCTTTAGCGCTTTACCGCTCAGATAGACCCCGTTCCAAAAGGGGATTGTACCACCACATTTCACTACCACCCTGAAGGAGGGGGTCAATCATGGCAGCACTACGTTTTACGCTGGCCGTCATTGTCGCCGCGCTGATCGTCACCGGGTGCGGCGGGCCATCGGAGGCCGATGTTCGGGCGACGGTTCAGGCTGAAGCGCAAGCGACCGCCCAGGCCAGTACCCAGGCCGGCGCAACCCAGGAGGCTGAATCGGCGTGCGGCAAAGCGAAGCTGAATGCCTATGCCGATGCGCTAGCGGAGAAAATGCAAGCGTTCGATCAGCAGCGCCAACTTGTGAGTACCACCCCGCGCGCGTCGATCGGCACGCCACTCCAGCGGCTGCTGGACATCCAGAGCGAGACGCGCAAGATCGAGGTACCAAAGTGTCTTGAGGAGTACCAGGCGCGTGTGCTCGCCACAATGATGGCCTATCAGCAGGCCTACCAGAATTTCGCCGCGCAAGGCGACGATCTGACGACACAGGCCTGGCTGCTGGTCGCCGACCAAGAATGGGCGAGCATTCGGAAAGCGTCCAACGACGTACGCGCGGGCAAGGTGCCACCGACAGAGACGCCACGGCCGCCGACGCCGACGAAGTAAAGCGACGAGGCGTCTCCTGAGCGATCGAGCGTAGAGCGTAGAACGGACCTGGTGGACGGTGGTCGGGATTCGAACCCGCGCTTTCCGACCCGAATCGAACGGGCCAGGCGTCCCTGGCAGCCCCAGCTCCACCGCCCGGAGGTAGTGTAGCACATTGATGACCGAATCACCGTTCTATCCGGCTATCGTGTTCGTTCGGTCATGCCGGGCAACGATCGATGCGTTCTACATGGCGATCCGGGCGATCGGGCAGGTCTACGAGCCAGAAGTCCAGTTACGTCATGAACGTACGCTCTGCGCGCAGGGTGTTGTTGCGCTTTGGAGCGAGATCGAGGCCCTGATCTATGACACACTAGTGATCTGGCTTCAGTATACGCCAGATGCCTGGCTGTCAAAGGACCTTGAAGGTGTCACCTTGTCGGTCGCAGAGTTTATGGTCATGACCCCCGAGGAGCGCTGCCGGTCGGCCATTCGTCAACTCGACGAGCGGAGCCGAGATCGCCGCAAAGACCGCAATAAACAGCGCCCCGGCATTGGTCGGTTTGAGCTTCTGCTTGGAGCCTTCGGTTTGGGCGGCAAAGTCGATCCCGGTGTCCGCAAGACGCTGTTTGAGCTATGGAAGGTCCGAAACGCGCTGGTCCACCATCGTGGTACTGCTGATGCCGAGCTTGTCGGCGTCGCGCCAGAGTTCGGCGCGGGGATCGTGCTCGACTACATACATTTCGATCGCTACGTGATGGCAACCATGCAGTACGGGAAGTGTGTTGCCGATCGTATCACGAAGAAGCTGGGCTTACCGCCCTTGGACGATCTGGCGGGCGAGTCACCGCCGGCACCATAGGCGCGGCCCCGCCTCGAAAGCGACGAGGCCGCGCTGATCAGTGATATTCTCTGCCAGGTGACATTGGCCGCCTGGCCTACGCCGCATGGCAGAGGACATGCGTACAGGGACAGGCGCAGCGTGGCGCCTCTTAACCCTGGTATCATTCAGTTGTTCAGGTGCTGAATCGTCTATCGTTGTGGGACTAGCCCACGAAAGGGTATTGCAACACAGCGAGAGCGAGGAGGCACTGGGCATAGTGGAGCGCTGCGCGGCCTGGAGACTAAGCAGCGCGCCACAATACCGACGCCCGGCTTAGGGAGTGGGCTCAAACGCAAACTCTAAGCCGGGCGTCGGTATGTCATCTGGATTGTACCCCGTTCCTTCTCCGTCCGCTACCCCCCGATTCGCCTCTTTCAGAAACGCATCCAGTGCCGAGCGACGAATGCGCCGCCCGCGCTGGATGCCGATCTGGACGTACGGTAATCGCCCCGCACGCATCAGGTCATACACGGCCTTGCGTGAGACTCGTAGCATGCGGGCCACCTCCTCGACGGTATACAACTCGTCATCCTGCATGAGACTCCTCCTCGCTAGTGACCCCTCTATACTACACTAGGTTACATACGATGTCAAGATAGATCATGAGTGCCGTAGATTACAAATTTGTAATTGACACGGTATGTAACCTGGGTGTATAATAAGCTCAGTTAGGAACGCATTGTAACACAGGAGCCCACCGCCATGACCCGCCACGACGCCCAGGCCCTCGTCGCTCACTCCCTGAATACCGCCGAAGCCGAGCAGCGCATCGCCGCCGCCGACTACGCCTTCCTGGACACCTTCCTCGCGCTCGACGCCGAAGCCCGCGCGGCGCGGTGGCGGCAGCTCGACAGTGGTGCGAAGTTCCGCCTCGTCGCGCGGATGCTCACAAGGCGGCTGGGCGACTGGACGGACGAGGAGGTCGCGCGGTGGACGGCGCACTACGATACGAAGTGGGGGAGCGAGCCCATGCCGCGCGAAGCAGCCGTCAGTGCCGCGCTGGAGCGGCTGGCCGAGGAGAACGCGCAGCACGCCCGAGCGAGCCGCCAGGCCAGCGAGACGGACGACGCTCGTTTCTTCCAGCGTGGCTGCACCGCCTTCACGAACGCGCTCCTGGAATGGAGGAAGGGCGTTCGGCCCGAGCGGCTATCCTCGGGCGCCTATCTACTGCCGAGCCGCCGGGCTGGTGAGCCGCCGCACATCGTACGGATGGACGGCGACTGGATTTGTAGCTGCCGTGCTCAGGCGCAGATGCATTGGCCGATCGCGATGGTCATCGGCATGGAGATCGCAGACGATGACCTCGAACGGTTCGACGAGGCGGTAGAGATGGAGGGGGCCGAAGTCGACCCCGAGCCGACCTTCGTCGTCACCACGATCGAGCTACGCACGTTCGGCGAACGCATCGCGCGGGCGCGGCGGGCGCTGGAGGCGGCCTGATGCGCCCCCTCATCACTCTCAGCAGCATCGGCTGGGCGTATTTGCTCCACATGAGCCGCCCGCTCGGCAATCTGGACTGCGCGCACGGGCAAGCGCAGCACTATTGCGGATGGGCCGACGACCCGATCGGCGACGGGGCCGGCCTGGAACAGCGCATCGCCGAGCATCTCGCCGGCCGCGGCGCCTGCATCACACGAGCGGCCATCGCCAAAGGGATCGAGATCACGCTCGTCGCTGCCTGGCGGGCGCCGCTGGCCTTTGAAAAGACGCTGAAGCGCCGCAAGTACGGCCCGCGCATTTGCCCGATCTGCTGCAAGCGACAGGGGAGAAAACCTAAGGGCGTGCGCGTGCCGGCCTTGGCCGAGCAGCTCGCCCTTCCGCTGGATTGCGATGACGACTTCCCCGCGTGCCCCACGCTCCCGATGGACGGCTTCGAGATCGGTGTCATGCGCGGCTGGCGGGCGGCGCGGGCTCTCGCGGTCGGCGGCGCGGGCGAGGACTGGGATGAGGGACTGCTCTGAATGATGAACAAGGAGACTACCTGATGGATGACACGGCCCCTATCTATGTCTACACCCGCGCGCAGGCGATCGCCGACGGCGTGCTAATCGACGCCTCTGAGACGGCACACGAAGCTGGCTTCGCGATCCCGGTGGCGCTCACCAAGGCGCTTTGGGACGATATCGAGGCGATCCCCGAGCGCTATCAGGGCATTCAGGACGTAGCGGGCCGCCTCTGGGACGTGCTTTGGATGGGCTACCTGGCGGCACGCACCCACCCGACGACCACCGACCCGCTCTGCTACCAGGTCATCATGCGCGTGGAAGGCTCGCGCAAATCGTGCTACTCCATCAAGATGGTCATCGGCCCCGGCGACGGGGGTGAGCCGGTGCTTACGCTGATGAAGCCGGAGGAAGACTAGAACACAGCGCGGCCCCGATCGCGCGTGTCACAGAGAGCGATCGGGGCCGCTATCACACCAACGTCGAACCCACAGAGAGGATACCACAACGATGAGCACACCGCAACCACCACGCTGCGCGCGTTGCAAGAGCACGGCGCCCGTAGACGGCAGCCTCTACTGCCAGGTCTGCCGCGTGCTCGAACGGATCACGGCTCAGGCGTTGACCGTTCGCCTGAATGAGGCGATCGCCGCGCTCAAGCGCGAACAGGACAAGGTGACAAGGTGACAAGGTGACAAGTAGTAAGTAAAGTGAGGTAATGATGAGTCAGGCACGCAAAACCTTCCCTGATGGCACCGAACTGATGATTAGTCGCGTCACACACGGCCTACACATCGACCTGTTCGTCCCGGAGTCACGGCGCGAGCGGCAAGTCTTCGACGGTGCCTTTGTCTCCGACACGGATCTGCCTGCGCTGCTGCTCGCGCTCATCGCCGCCACGCGCGCCCTTGTGACGGCTGACAACTGCGGGTATCTCCGCAATACGATGCGCTACGAAGGCTATTTTGACGCCGCCCGAGCAGCGCTCCTGGCTGTCACCGGCGAGGATCTGACGCCGGGCGAGCGACTGCACGATGCGCGCTCGGTCTACGACGAGCTGCTGGAGGCATGTGAGGCGCTGTTACCCTACGCGCAACGCTTCAGTCTAGGTGACTGGCTCCCGTCACAGGAACGAGCTATCAATGAGGCCCGCGCGGTGATCGAGCGGGCGCAGGCGGCAAGAGAACAGGAGATCTAATAATCACCCTCGCCGGCGACGCCAGCGGGCTCTCAGGAGGAGCTATGAAGCAACGAAGTATCATGACACTACTCGCGCTCGCCGCGGCCTGCCTGGCCGTCCTGGCGTGGCGAGAGCACACGAATCGGCGGCGGGCAGAGCAGGCGCTTGTGCTGTTCGCTCGTGTGATGTGGCCGCCCTACGCGAAAGGCCACGCGGACGGGCTGACCGACGGCTACGCACGCGGGCGGCGCGATCTGCGATCCGCGATGGAGCGGGCGCGGCTGCACGGCATCGGCGAAACGCTGGCGGATATGGAGGAGGCGCGGTGGGAGGTGCTGAATTGAAGATGTACAAAGTGCTGACGCTGACTCAGCCCTGGGCGACTCTGGTCGCGATCGGCGCAAAAAAGTGTGAAACGCGCTCGTGGTCTACATCCTACCGGGGCGATCTGCTCATCCATGCCGCCAAGGGCCTGGGGCCAGTCGGCGGCAAGCGCGGCCTACGCGCGTTGTGCGGCACGCGGCCATTCTTCGAGGCGCTGATGCCGATTGTGCCGGGATACGATCATTACTGCGACGCCGACGCGATCGTGGAGGTGCTGCTCGGGACGCTCGGGCATATCATCGCGGCATGCGCCCTTATTGGTTGCGAGGGGACCGATCCGGCCGCCTGGCCCGACTCGGGTCGCTTCCTCTACGGCAATCGGGCCAACCCTGACTATCAGTTCATCCTCGACTGGCCTATTCCTGAGCCCGAACGGTCATTCGGGGATTACTCGGCCGATCGCTACATGTTCCTGCTGGCCAACGCCCGCGCTCTCCCCGAGCCGATCCCAGCCCGCGGCGCGCTGGGCACCTGGGAATGGACGCCGCCAGACGGCGTAGTCATTGAGACGACCTATAACCTATAACCAAGGACGAAAGCGAGGAGCATCATGCCAACACAACGACCCCCACAGAAACCCATCCCCTACAAGCCCCGCGTCGGCTTGGAGCGCCCTATCCGGGCGGAAGACGCGCCCGCCGATAGCGACCCGCTCGGGCTCGACAATCAGCCGGCCCGCCCGCGCCACGCGATGGAGGAGGTCGATGTACCCGATCCGCCAGCAGGTGCCGGGTCCCAGGTATCAGGTGTCAGGAGCGAGACTCCGGCCCCCGGCCCCCGGCCCCCGGCCCCCGATACCCAGGAAGATGTCGCCTTTACACGCGGCCCCGCTCGCCGCCCAGCCCCCACCGATCCGCTGCTGCAATGGGCGACGGGGCTGCCGACGACGCGCAAAGCGATCTATGCCGGCTGGCTTATCCAGTCGTACCAATCCGAGGCGCTTGACGAGGCGCTGCTCGCAGCCGGATTTGACTGTGTGAGCATTCGTCACGGCGCTGGCAACGTCGTCGAACACTGGGCGCTGCCGAGCGCTAGCCTCTTTGTCATCTGCGAGGGCGTGCAGTCGATTGGTGAGATGAAGCAGACGGCCGAGCGCTATGGCATCGCGTTCGGGTGGCGGGGGGCCGGGGGTCAGGGATCGGGGGTCGGGAGCCGGCCCCAGAGCGTGCTGCGCTGCCGGGTGCTCATCCGCGAGCTGCTACAGGCCGGCTACACTGAGCCGCTGCTGCTCAGTCTAAAATCAACGTTGACGGGTGACTTCCTCGCCGCGCTGATGCGCCAGTACGACGTGCTGGACGCCCTTGCGAACTTCCGTGCTGAGGCCAAGAAGCCGCCGATGCCGCTGCCGTTCTACGCATGCTCCATCCCGCTCGGGCCGGGCGAGGCGGTCGCGCGAGGCAGCGTGCAGACCAAGGAGATCACGCCGATGGCCGCTCTGGTCCCCACGCCCATCACGCGCGAATATGTTTTGGCGCACTGGATTAAGAGGGAGTGGGTGCCGATTATCGAGGGGCTGCTCGATCAGACCGTCGCCTGGTCGACCACGACCTCGCAGCTCATCGCGGCGGGGGAGGCGAACGGCTCCCCGGAAGGGACAGACCTGCTGTAAGGGGTCTGCGGCGCGCCCCACGGGCCGCTATGGCCCGTGGGGCGACGGAGTCGATAGATGGGAGGGCTCGCATGGTCATCGGTTTCGATTTAGACGGAACTCTTTTACATAGCTTTAGCTCCGACCCGCTCCCCGGCGTCCGCGAGCGCCTTGCTGCGCTGCCAGCAGGGACTCGCACCTTCGTGGCCACAAACCAGGCCGGCCCGGTCTTCCGCCTGGTCACCGGGGACGCGAAGTATCCGACGGTGGCGCAGCTCGCCGAGCAGATCGCGGCGGGGTTTCGCGCGCTCGACTGGCACCCCGATCTGCTGCTGATCTGTGTGCATCCCGGAAAGGACGGCGACGACTGGCCGCGCGCGGCGGAAGACGTGTCCATTGATCTGCGAGATGCGCTCGTAAGGGCTAATATTGGACCGTGCTACTGGGCGATTTACAGCCAGCCGCGCTATCGGAAGCCGGCTACGGGGATGCTGGATGATGCACTGGTATTCTTCGGCGTGCGTGAGTCCGAGCTCGCCTACGTCGGCGATATGGCCTCCGACGAGCAGGCCGCGCGCGCTGCGGGAGCGCGGTATTGTGATGCGGCACGGTGGCGGGCGGGGGAGTTTTAAACTATTTTCAAAATGGGTATTGACAATCGTGGGAATGGGTGTATAATCAAAATGTAGATTGATAATAGATACGGCGAGGACGACTATGAACGAGCAGATAACGATCGAGGTCATCGGGGACCGGTTGCGGTTTCCGGGCGGTGAAATCGTCCGCTGCTGGGAGGATCGGAGCAGATGGATACTGTCGGAGGTCGCTTCCCACGTCGTCAAAGCAGCGGCGGACGAGGACACAGCCGCGTACGAGGCGCACTACGCGGCCTACACCGAGGACCAGGAGCCGCCCTCGCCGCCAGAGCCGCGCTACCTATGGTTGGTCGATGGGGAGCAGGCGATCGTGGGCGAGCTGGTCGACCGGGGTGAGTGCTACGGGATATTCATCGCTGAGGAGGGCGAGATCGTCGGCAACATGACGATGACGCCGATCTCGGTCATTATGCGGCTGATGGAGGGGAAATGATGGCGACGCGACACGATGCACTTTTCAGCAATGGCCTCAAGAATGACTTTAAGGAGATCGAGATAGGCGGCCAGGCCGTTCTGCTCTGCCAAACAGAGGACGGCGGCTGGCTCGTCCTCTCGCGGCTGGGGCCAGGACAAATCTGCCTCTCGGATGAGCAGCGGACGCGCGAGGATGCCATCGCGGATGCGACAGTGTATCTGGAGAATCACTAATGCCCGGCACGAAAACATCGGGGAATCGTACCAACCGCCGCGGCCGGAAACTCGTGCGCCACCTGCACATCTCCCCCGCCGCTGCGCAGTCGCTCCGCCTCCTGACGCTGAACGCACGGGGCGTGCGGAACAGCGAGACTATCACAGAGGCGCAGATCGTCGAGGAGTTGATTGGGGCGGCCTGGCGGAAGCTGGACGAGCAGTATCAGGCCGATGCCGACGAGACATATGAAGGCGGCGTGCTATGAGTAGCGGCGACGACGAGCCCTGGCTTGCCACGCCGCCGCCACACCGCGAGTCTACAGAGGCGGAGTTGCGCTACGAGCGCGCGCAACGGCTCTCGCAGTTCAAGCAGGACGTAGAGCGTGGCATCAGCGTGATGATGTCTGAGGAAAGATTAGCCTACCGCCGGGCCTGCCTCGATCGCTGGCAGGACTATCTCGACGGCTGGACGCCCGGGGCGCCCAGGGCTGGCGGACGACCGAAACGGAGGAATCCATGAGCAACGCAACCCTGACCAGGATTGGAATTGTCAACGCCCATGGCACAGACGGCTATAGTCTCGTGTACGAGTATTCGGATGGCTCGCAGTCGAGCCCGCAGGGATGGTATGGCGACAAGGACACGGCACGCGCGGCGGCGCTCCCTCCCGGTGGAGAGGACAGTGAGTACGCGCATCTCTATGTCCAGGCTCCTGTGGAGGACTGGACGGACGAGGACGAGGATGAGTGACGACCCCCTCCGCCGCGCCCTCCACGAGCTGCTCGGGCCGCGCCCCAGCGCCGCCAAACGCCGCCGCCTCGCCGAACAGCTCAGAGCGCTCGCCGACGAGCAGGAGCGGCTAGCCGGAGCGGAAGCGCGGCAGCAGACGAAGCCGCCGGCGCTGCGGGTATCGGGTATCAGGTCTCAGGTGTCAGGGGAGGAAACTCCGGCCCCCGGCACCCGATACCCGGCACCCGATACCCGGAAGGGTGGGCGTCCGTCGTCGATGTGGGTCAAGATCGAGCGCCGCACACGGCGGATAGGCGAGGCGGACGAGCTACGTGTCAAGCTCAGCCGCAAGCTCTACTATGAGGCTGGGAGGCCCGAGCGGCTCGACGTGCAGCGCATCGGCGGCGAGCTGCTGCTCATTCCATCTCGCGGCGACGCTGGCTACGCGGTCGTCGCCAATCAGGGTGGCGTCTGGATCAATGCCAGCGGGGCGCGGGACATCATTGCGGAGAGCGACGGGCGATATGCGGCGGCGGTGCAGGCCGGGCGGATCGTGGTCGGAGAGCGCCTCTAGAGCGGTAAAGCGGTAAAGCGATCCTGTATCGTTTTATCGCTGTATCGTTTTATCGTTTTACCGCTCCGCAGTCCTACCCACAACAGGACCCCACGCCCCCTTCCGCCGAGCTGCAGCGCGTGCTATGATGGGATACCACTGTCATGATCCGATTATCTTAAATAATCGGATCATCGCCTCCCCTTCTTCCGGAAGGAACTCCTATGGGGACCCGCGATCTCATCCTCGTCGAGCGCCCCGCTCAGATGACTCTGCAGCTTCCCCTTGCCGTGGCAGCCCAGGCCGCCGACGCCGCGGCTGCGCGCACCACGTTCGAGCGCTACCGTGTACGCCTGGCCGACGAGACCAGGCGGCGACAGGACGCCGATCTGGCTTGCTTTGCGTCCTACCTGGCCGATATTGGCGTGTCGGCCACCGATGGTAACATATATGTTACCGACCCTGTCGCCTGGCAGGGCATCACCTGGGGCATCGTCGCTGCCTTCGTCGAGTGGCAGCTCGGGCAGGGGTACGCGGTGGGCAGTATCAATGTTCGCCTTTCGACGGTCAAGACCTACGCGAGGCTGGCCGCGAAAGCCGGCGCCCTGGACGGCGAGACGTACGCGCTGATCAAGACGGTCGCGGGTTTTCGACACGCCGAAGGCCGACGCGTGGATGCCAAACGCGCGCAGACACGGAGAGGCGCGAAGAAAGCAGAGGCTGTCCACATCGGCCTCGACCAGGCCGCGGATCTCAAGGCCCAGCCGAGTGCACGGGATGCGCTGCTGATGTGTCTCCTGCTCGACCACGGGCTGCGTGTCGGCGAGGTGGCCGCGCTCGTACCCGGTGACTTCGATCTCACTCGCGGCACGCTCACGTTTTACCGTGAGAAAGTGGACAAGACGCAGACGCACCGCCTGACGGCGGACACGCTGCGCGCGGCGCGGGCGTTCTTTGGGAGTGCGTCACTAGGTGGTCACATCTTCGGAGTCGACCGCACGATTCGCAGTCGCGTGAAGCAGCTCGGGGAGGCGGTGGGGATCGTGGGGCTCTCTCCGCACGACTGCCGGCATTGGTGGGCAACAGCGGCTATGGCGGCCGGCACGGACATCAAGAGCCTCCAGGACGCCGGCGGCTGGTCATCGCCGGCGATGCCGCTCAGATACGCGGA
>Ga0075424_100000878_pt1 | contig 24987 bp, 22 predicted proteins | sample SoiMethybrSBSTD3_FD_75301 | JGI IMG/M metagenome (GOLD analysis project Ga0075424, IMG submission 75301) | Bulk soil microbial communities from a Populus tree surrounding site in Tennessee, USA - Soil MetaG P. TD hybrid SBSTD3 | ecosystem: Environmental > Terrestrial > Soil > Tree plantation... | reverse complement strand
CCTGCCGTCCCGCCAATCCCAGAGATCGCAGTTCCCACAAGCGCTGCCAACCAGAACCCCAGCACACGGCGCAGGTTGTCCAAGGCGAAGCCCGGACCGAAGTAGCGCTCAATGAGCCAGGCAATAATGATCGCTTCCCCAGCATTGCACACGGCGAAGACGATTGAACTTGCGAGGTTCCGGTCGCCAAACATATTGGCCAAAGCGGTTGCGACCATCACGCTCGCGGCCACTGGCAACCGGGCACTCTGCCCAAGTGCAATCAGCACTCCGGACGAAATGCCTGCTGCGGGCCAGAACACGGCCACCCCATCCGGTTCGGTGAGCAAAATGAGACTTAGTCGCGCGGCAAGGAAGTAGGCGGCGCCGGTGAACAATGCGATGGCGACCACGCTGCTCCGTCGCGACGTTTGTCGTGAGAAGAGCGATAGGTAGGATATTTTTTTGCTGAATGCCTGAGTTGCTTTCAAATATCCCCCGCAACCTGGCTTGGGAGGTTCAGACTTTGGCTAGCCAAGCCCTCGTTTGCGATCAGGTGTAGTCTGTAAAAGACGTCGCGGTTAACCCTGAGGCGACTGTCGGGCAAGTCCGGCAGACCATCGTGACAATCCGCGACTGCAGGTCCCTAGCGCGGTGGAAGTGTCGTGCCGATTTCACGGGCGCACTTGGCTATCGATGTCTATCGATACCTAGCGTGGTGGCACACACCGGCTCGCCGCAGATTGTCAGCGGTTGGGCTGCGTTGACACCCTCATGTGGCGATGCGCTCGGCACATGCGTCCGTCAGACCGACACCAAAGGCGCATTACATATGTCCGATGGCTTGTTGGCTGAAGCCAGCCTTTGTCGGTGACGGAAATGCCTGTTTCAAGAGCGGGATCAATAACCAACAGCCCGCGGTAAACAGCGCCCCCATGGCAACCAATAGTTGAAATGCCAATTCTGTCCCCCACCACTGCGCCATTGCGTCGTAAGTCGATCCGCCAAAACCTTGCGACAGCGCAGCACTCAGATTCGACAGCGACATTAGCAGGGCAAATGTCGTACCTGCCGTTTCCGGCCGGCAGACTCGCGCGGCCAGATCGAGTTGGATGAGCGATCCGACCGCATAGACTACGCCCACCACGAGACTTATGACTATGCTGCTCGCAGGGTCGCGGTACGCCCAATAGGCAATCGTGGCCAAAATGCCAGTGATAATCGAGCCGTGGATTAGGAGGCCAAGTGGGATTGAGCGACAAACGATGCCGTAGAGAACGCTGCCCGCCAGCAGGCCGGCAGCGTGCCACGAAGTCAACGTGCCGACGAACTGCTCGCTGAAATGAAGTGCCCCGATGGAGTAATAGTAAAGGACCGCAGAGGAAAATGGGTTGAAGTTCCATAGAAACAGGAAGGCACCTATAGCCACCACTCCGGGCTGCCGCAACATCTGCCGCATGCCGGCCATTGCGCTCGCAGGAACCGCGTTACTTTTTGTCGATGGCAGCTCCCCCCCACACTCCTTCACGGACTTCGAGGGCTCGCCCACTAATGTCCAAACGGCCACTAGGCTCACACCGCAGCAAAGCGCGGCAATGAGGAAACCGGCCTGCTGCATGCCCCGCTGGCTGAGGGCACCCCCGACAACTCCGGTCACGATCATAGCCGCGTACATACAGGACCATTGAACCGATTGGAGTCGCCCGGTCATGCCGTGCTGTTGACCAGTGTTGACCATCATTGCGTCGATTACGACATCAGAGAAAGCGATCGCAACCGCTGATGGCAGCAGCAGAATCAATAGGACGACAGCTCTCTCCGAAGTTAGCGGCAGAAAATACACCGCCATCATGCTGATAGATGCAATGGCAGTGTTGAGCAGCAAATAGCCGCGCCGCTGCGACCCGGCAAACGGAACGAAGTCCGTCAACAATCCGTACAGCGGCTTGATGGTCCAAGCGAGGGACAGGATGGCGATGAACCATGCCGTCGCTGCTGCGGTATAGTTCCAGTTCCTTAGCAGCGATTTGATGGGCTGGGACAAGAGTCCGTCGGTCGGCTCAACAATTCCTTGGACAAAATATAGCAAACCGAATAGCGCCCCTAGCCCGATCAACGGCCTGCGATCTGCGCTGCCGGGGACGCTAGCGGTGGACGCAGTATTTGAAATGGAACGCACCGGTGTGTCGGAGTTGTCGGCCAAGAGAACGATCCCCACGCAGCCCATCGCTAGGGCTAGTCACGATTTGGGTGCCAATCGCAGCCCTTTGATGGCAGGGCCATGCCCTGCAGGGGTTGTCAAGCTCCAGCGCAACCCTTTTATCACGAACAACACACTTCTGATCCTAGATCTACCCGACACACGACCGCAACCCCGAGCAGCAGCGCTCGGAGGACCAACGCAACTGGAGCATCATATTCATCGCGCCTGCGTTGACCAGGCTTGTGAGGTGCAGCGCGTCACCCTGCTGCGATCCAATCCTCTCGTGCGAGTGAGCACCACCGACAAGCCCGCAAGAGGCCGGCTCTGCGTCCTCTGCAACACCCAATCGGGGCCGAAGTCTGGCTTATGCCGCGGCGGCATTCGTTCAGTAAACCCGATCGCCCATATCTGGCTGGCTTTTTCGGCGGCCGACGATGGGGCACGCTCCACCTACCTTGCAACCCCGCCGGGTGCACCCGCATGCGGGTCCAGCGCCCGGCATCGCGGATGTCTCACATGCCTCTTGGATTGTGTTCTTGGGCCATCAACGCATTGGTAGGTGCTTAGGCCCTACCGGGGCGGGGCCCAAGTATTCCGTTTGGCGCGCGGCTATCCGCCTCACCCCTGGAACTGCTCAATAGCGCCATCGGTCCTGCGGAACCCAGAGAAATTTGGCGTCGAAGGCGCTCGCGGGAGGCGCGACGAGGCCAAGCACGGATAGGGCAGTCAAGGCGGATACGATGGTCTTCATGACACTCTCCTGATTTTGGTCCGAACCCGGAATGCGGGACCTCGTGTCATGCAAGACTCACAGAAGTCGGCCTCCAATCCCTTTCCGGCTGCTCTTCGGGGTCTGCGATCATCAAAAGAAAGTCAGAGAATAGAACGGCTAGCCAGCGTCTTACGATTGACGCAGTCGTATCTCGACGCGGTCTTCAATTTCGCATCCTGGCGCAGCGCAACACACCGACGAGCGGTTCAAGCGTTGGCCGTCCCCATCCGACACGTGGCGCAAATACCTTCAATTGCCGCCGTTGCATTCGATGTCAGTTGCGCCAGCCCCCTAAGAACGAGTGCCTCGGGGGCATTCGCACTATTCCCCGGATGCGCGGCCGAGATCGAAGCTCACGCCCTTGTGAATGGATATCACCGCGTGCTACTCGCCCATGAAACTGGTGGCGGCCGCCGCCGAGATCAACGCCTGAGTATCGCAGAGGAAAGCACAATCGGATTGGGCATCCCGAGGCCAAAAAGTGACACTGAATTTCGCCCGACATCGATGTCGCAGCCGATCCGCCCATTCCGAAACGCAGGTGATGGGAGCCACTTTGACCACCATCTTGCCAGAGCGTGGTTGCATCAACACACGTCACGAGCCCGTGACATTCCGAAATATTCTGCGGCCGCAATGACTCGAATGGCGTAAGGCTGATACGAAATGGGCCCTCAACATGGTGAGACCTTTCATGAGAACCATCGCTTCGACGGTCGTTGCCCCTGGCTCTTCACGGCCATTCCCGCTCCGGTTGACACCGCTACTGGCGGCGGTCACGAAGCTGCGCAGGGCTCACCTGTCTCCATGGGCTCGTCGTTTGCCGCGCTGCGCACGCTCCGGTTTTACGCGGGTGAGACAACCGACGTTAGAATCTCATGCAACCCCTACCCGACAACAGAGTATTTCTTTGAAAGTGATTCTCCCCACTGTTCTCGGTTTGGTATTCCTCGCTGGTGTGGCACCAGCTTCCGCTCAGAGCGCTCAAGCCACGAACACCACTGCGGACATGGAGGCCCTCGCCCGGGCGCTGCGAGCGGGTGGACATGTAATTGTTGTGCGCCATGGTGGCACCTTCAGCAACCAAGCCGATACTGATCCGTTCAACCTTGCCAATGTAGACAAGCAGCGCAATCTGAACGACAAGGGCAAGGAGCTTGCAAAGGCCTTTGGTGTCGCGCTTCGCGCCGCGGGCGTGCCAATTGGCACGGTCTATACCAGTCAGTTCAATCGGGCCTACGAAACGGCCGTCTTGGCCGGCCTTAAGAACATCGTGACGACGGTCGATTTGTCCGAGGGAGGCCTCGTGGTAACACCCGATGAGAACAATCGACGCGCGCAGGCTCTGCGACAGATGCTGGCCACGGTGCCCAACAAGGGTGAGAACAACATTCTGATAACCCACAAACCCAACATCATCGATGCTCTCGGCAAGGATTGGTTCGACGTCAGGGAAGGTGAAGCATCGATTTTCAAGCCCGAAGGCAACAAATACCGCTTAATCGCACGCATGCAAATGGAGGACTGGCCAAAGCTTGCCTCGTTAAGCAAATAGCGCGCACTCCACGCTGAGGCGTGTGCAGTGCGCCCTCGCCGGGTCGGGACAAACCTGTAACAATGAGTTCGCGAAGTGTTGGACATCCCCTACGTCAGGCCTTGAGCGCGGTTCTCGCGTACTCGTGAACAGCAATGAGGTGCGAGTCGCTGTTTGACCCCGCATCACGAATCTCGATTTGATCGGACGTCATTGACGCAGCCATGGGCACAATGCCGGACCGGGGTGACATTCGTCTCGGCGTCACCTCATCACAAAGGCGTCAATCCCTCGCCACGACGCTTTGCAGGATTTGCTCCATTGCACCTGGCGAAATGCCGAGGTCGGCAAAGCCTGGAACATCGGTCGATGCCACGGTATCAATTGCCATCAGCTCGACCTGGTTGCGTGTGATCGGCGCGCCTGGCAGCAGCTCCGCAACCCAAGCCAGGACATGCCAGGCAGCGAAGGGCACCGGCACTAGCACACGATTCACATTCGCTGCGCGGGCGATCGTCCTGAGCAGCTCTTCGTAAGCGTACACCCGCGGTCCGCCGCATTCGACCGTGATAGCTTGTCTACCCGTCCTTTGCGTCAGCCTGGCAACCGCTTCCCCGACATCCTCCACGTTGGCGGGTTGCAACTGCGTCTCGCCATGACCAAACATCGGATAGACGGGAAGCCGCCGCAGTAGCTGGACCAACGTGTTGAGAAACGCATCATCGGGCCCGAACATCACTGCAGGTCTGAGGATCGCCGCGCCCGGGCAGGCCTGGCGGACTGCCTGCTCACCCTGCCCACGCGCGCGGATGTAGGGTGAGGGCGACGCTGCATCGGCTCCAATCCCTGAGATCTGAATGAGCCGCTCTACCCCGGCTTTTCTCGCTTGCTCGGCTACCCGCTCCGCCGCTGCGACGTGTAGGGCTTGGAAGGTATCTGTTCCACGCTCAACGTAAAGGCTGACTGCGTTCACGACGCCAAATGCGCCCGCAACGGCGGTCTCGACCGATCGGCGCTCACGAATATCCGCGCCAATATGCTTGACCCGCGGATCGTCGTTCCTCGAGGAACTCGGATGTCTCGAAGCAACGCGAACCGAATAGCCCTTATCTCGCAGATGACGGACGACCCGGCGTCCTAGAAAGCCAGTGCCGCCAAACACGGTTACAACATGGCCCATGGCACACCCATCATTCCGGTGCTGCTCGTTGGAACATCCCTCTAGTAAACCTCACACGCGGACCGGCGGCCGACACCATGCACCACCCCGCAACCAGACACCCCAAACCTGCAGGCCAACATCCCTCACCATGGCCGCCGGGGGGCAGTATCGATGCTGGAAAGCACTCCGATCGTTAATGAGTAGCGCGATGCAGGCAACCTCGGCCCATCAGCGGCGAGCGCTCGTCGGGCGGCGATAGCGTTAACGCACACCATAATCAATATCAGGACGCCCCAGTGTCCTCCATCGCCCGCGCTGGGTGCCCGACTGGCCTGCGGTCTTGGCTTCCAGGCCGCCCCAAGAATTCCAGCACGCCGTCGTTGAGAGGGGTGAAGCGCAAAGACACGATGTCGCGCAGGTAGTTTTGATATATGCGCCAGGGTTTGCGCGACCCCTGTCGGGGCAACTTGTCCATTGCCCGCTGAAAATAGCCCGAGGTGAAGTCGACCGGCGGCAGGCGCTCCACTGTTGGATCGGTGATGCGCGGAGTGCACATATCGTAGCCGTGCTTCTCCATGTAGTTGAGCAGGCGGCAAACGTAGTCACAGATGAGGTCAGCCTTGAGCGTCCATGAAGCGTTGGTGTAGCCAAATACCGATGCGAGATTCGGGATATCGCTGTAGAGCGCTCCCTTGTAGCTCATCGTCGTCGCGGGGTCTGCTGGACGACCATCGACTTCGATCTCGGCGCCCCCCAGGACTTGCATGTTAAGCCCAGTAGCCGTGACGATGAGATCGGCCTCGAGCTCGCGACCGGAGCGCAACAGGAGACCACGCTCCGTGAAAGACTCAATGTCGTCCGTCACGATGCTTATGCGATGTTTTCGGATTGCGTCGAAGAAATCGCCGTTGGGCGCTAGACAAAGCCGCTGGTCCCAGGGATTGTATCGCGGATTGAAGTGCGTGGTGGTGTCAAACGCAGGGCCTAGCTCTGCGCGCACACCATCGAGGATCATCTTCTTGGCGCGTTCCGGGTTGCGCTTGCAGACGCGATAGAAGTACGCACCAGCCAGGACATTCTTCCACCGAGTGATATCACAGGCGAGCTTGGCCGGCAGCCAGCGTCTCAAAGCATTGGCGATCCTATCCTCGTCCGGCCACGCCACGATGTAGCTCGGCGAACGCTGCAGCATCGTGACATGGGACGCCTTTTCGGCAAGCGCCGGAGCGAGCGTCACAGCGGTGGCACCGCTGCCTACTACGACCACCCGCCTGTTGGCATACTCGATGTCTGTGGTCCAGTCCTGCGGATGAACGAGCCTGCCCTTGAAGCGAGCCATACCGGCAAACGACGGCTTGTAGCCCTCGGCATAGTTGTAATAGCCGCTGCACGCGAGGATAAAATCACAGGTGAGGTTCGCTGGTTGTCGGGTTACTCCACCTTCGACCTCGACCGTCCAGCGCCTTGCGGTTGAGGACCATGATGCGCGGGTCACTCGATGGTTGAAGCGGACCTTACGGTCGATACCATGCTCGCGTGCGGTCTCCACGATGTATTCGAGTATGGATCCGCCATCAGCAATGGACTTGGCGCCGATCCACGGCTGAAACGAGTAGCCCAAGGTGAACATGTCGGAATCGGAACGCACGCCCGGATAACAGAACAAGTCCCACGTTCCACCGATGCGATCGCGAGCTTCTAGGATGGCAAGGGTCTTTAGGGGACACTTCTTCTGCATGTGACATGCAGCGCCAATGCCTGACAGACCCGCGCCGATTATTAAGACGTCCAAATGTTCGCTCGATATCACAACGTCTCTCCAAGGGAAGTGGCGCTGAGCACCTGCGTGCGCATGAATTGCCCTCAGCGCCGGCTCCCGCGCCGCGGCGTACTCATGCACCCCAAACGACAGCCCAACCAGCTCTGGGTGAGGGGCGGAAGTTGCCTTTCTCGGCAGCTCGGCTTCAGGCCAACTTCAACCGTCCGTCATTTATCCAGCGAGCGGGCCGGCACTGCCACGTGTTTGCAGTTTCACCCACACCGGGCGCAGGCTAGCTCGAGGACTTTCGCTCCCGCTCGACGACCGCATCAACAAGACCTTGCCGCCAATCCGCGCCGGGCAGCTTGGCGGCAGCGGCCTCGATTTCGGCCCGAGTCTGGCTGTAAAAGTCGATCCCTTCGATAAGAGTGTCCAGATGCATGGAGGTCAGCCTGAGCCGCTCTGCCAGTATCGAGGCAATAGATCGATAGAGCCGCCCGGCAAAGGCCGGATCCTTTTTTATCAAGCCATTAACTGTAGTTTCGTCGATGACCCTTAACTGCGTCCGTGCATCGGCAATGACCCTCGCGCTGGTCGGCTCGCCATCAACGAACGACATCTCCCCGAAAAATTCGCCGGCTTCCAGGACGGCCAACGGCACGGTCTGATCTCCCTCCCGCCGCTCAACCCGAACCGCTCCCTCCTGAATAAGGAAGATGGCCTTCAGCTGGACGTTCTGATCAAGCACCAGCTGGCCGCGCTCAACCGTCTTGGTCGGCGCGGCAGCAAGCAGGGCGCTTTCCTCGGCGGAATCAAGAAACGGAAGGAACCGCGTAGTTTGTGTTGCGGCCACCATTATCAGCTCCATAGGTCGCGGCTAGCTTGATGTCTGCACGATTTGACCACGTCCCCTTCGGTAAGGCAACATTAGAGCTTGGTGCTGGTCATGCCGCGATCACGCTTGAGGGCACCGCATCCAAGCTCGGCGAGCACGCGAGGCGTTGCAGCCGATCGAAGGACAGGGGAGAGACGGATGGCCATCCACAGTGCCGACCCTCGTGTGGTTTGCGCTGTGCCAACCGGAACAGTGCCACGTTTCCGACAGCGGGTATATCCGCATTGCCATCAAGTCCCAGGGCGCCGAAATGAGGGTATGAGATGACCGACCAAGTTGCGCAGTCACACGCGGGCCCCTGGCCTCAGGCTTCGGACAAGGGTCCGGGAGGCGTGAAGGGAGCTGCCCGCTCTCTTGCCAGAGCACTTGGCACGATCCGCCCAGCAGAGCAGCAGGTGACCTTTAAGCCAGCCGTTCCGTTCGGCGAGCTGCACATCTTCCAGACGATGAACAAACATCGCAGCGTCGCGAGCATGTTCGGCCTCAAGAACCCCTTCTATCGGGCGCATGACGGTCGGCTAGGGGCTACTGCCAAACATGAAGGCCGAGTGCTCACGAATTTCGCCTCCTACGACTATCTTGGGCTCAACCAGGAGCCGGCTGTCGCAGAAGCGGCCAAGGCCGCCATCGACGAGGCTGGAACGTCGGTCTCGGCAAGCCGGTTGGTCGCCGGTGAGCGGATGATGCACCGCGAGCTGGAGAGAGAATTGGCTAACTTCTACGGTGCGGATGCCTGCCTAGCCTTCGTGAGCGGTCATGCCACCAACATTTCGACCATCGGTATGCTGATGTCACCTGAGGACCTGATTGTGCAGGATGAGCTGATGCACAACAGCGCCATCGTAGGGGCCAAGCTTTCGCGCGCCACCAGCATCAATTTCCGCCACAATGACCTCGACGATCTCGAAAAGGTGTTGCGCGAGAACCGGGCAAACCACAAGAACGCGCTGATCGTCGCCGAAGGGCTCTACTCGATGGACGGCGACTTCCCAGATTTGCCGCGCCTTGTCGAGATCAAGAAGCACTATGGCGCCTGGCTCATGATCGACGAGGCCCATTCGCTCGGTGTCATGGGCAAGACCGGCCGCGGCTCATTTGAACATTTTGGCATCGATCCGCGCGGCGTCGATATTTGGATGGGCACGCTGAGCAAGACCCTTGGCAGTTGCGGCGGCTACATCTGCGGAACTCATGATCTGATCGAGATCCTCAAATACCAAGCTCCCGGCTTCGTGTACTCGGTGGGACTGTCGCCGCCGGCGACCGCGGCGGCCCTGGCTGCGCTTAGGATCCTAAGATCCGACCCGGAAAGGGTGGCCAAACTGCAGGCCAACGGCCGCTTCTTCGTGGAAGAAGCGAAGAAGGCTGGCCTCGACACAATGACGAGTGCCGGTTTTTCGGTAGTGCCGATCATGATCGGCGATCCTGTCCGCGCCGTGCGACTTACAGATAGGCTGCTGGATCGCGGCATCAATGCGCTCCCCATCATTCATCCAGCCGTCCCCATGAAGGCGGCGCGCATCCGTTTCTTCATTACCTCGCGGCACACTCAGGACCAAATTCGAGACACGATAAAAATTGTCACCGAGGAGATGGCTAACGTCGCCAGACGCCAGTCGTTGATGGAGAGAGCGACACTTGCCGTGGTTGCGCGCTAAATGCGAGTGCAACTTTCGTGAGCGCAGCCTCACGCGACCATGGCGACGACCGCACTGGTCTGCGTAGAACCATGGGATCAGCGAGCCGTGACCCAGATCGAAGGGACTTGGCTACAGCGGGACAAGATCAAGATCCTCCTTTTGGAGGGCATTTCTGATACCGCGATCGCCGCGCTAGACGGATCGGGCTATCGCAATGTCCAGCGCCTGCCGAAGGCGCTTGATGCCGCGAGCCTTCAGAACGCCCTCGACGGCGTGCATCTGCTGGGAATCCGCTCACGCACACAGCTAACCGAGGAGATCATTGCTGGAGCCGACAGCCTGATGGCCATTGGATGCTTCTCAGTGGGTACCAACCAGGTCGATCTCACCGCGGCGCAGCGCAAGGGTATCCCCGTCTTCAATGCGCCCTTCTCCAACACACGGAGCGTCGCGGAGTTGACTATTGCCGAAATCGTCATGCTGCTGCGGGGTGTGTTCCCTAAGTCGGTATCCGCGCATCAGGGCGGTTGGGATAAGTCGGCCGTCGGATGCTACGAGGTGCGCGGAAAGACGCTCGGCATCATTGGCTATGGGAATATCGGTAGCCAGCTCGCCGTGCTCGCGGAGGCCATGGGAATGCGCGTTCTCTACTGGGATCGCGCCGACAAACTGAGGCACGGCAATACCGAGACCGCAGTCTCGCTCGATGATCTCCTCGCTCGGAGTGACGTCGTCAGCATGCACGTCCCGGAGACGGCTGATACCCAGAACATGATCGGGGAGCGCCAAATTCGACTGATGAAACGTGGTGCATGTTTCATCAACAATTCGCGCGGCACCGTCGTAGATCTCAATGCGCTTGCGAATGCGTTACGGGACAAGCATATCGCGGGTGCCGCCGTGGACGTGTTCCCAGTTGAGCCATCCTCGAATACGGACAAATTCGTCAGTCCCTTGCAAGGCTTGGGCAATGTGATCTTGACACCGCATGTCGGTGGGTCGACCGAGGAAGCACAAGAGCGCATCGGAACTGAGGTTGCCCGCAAATTCGTCGATTTCACGGACAATGGCTCTACCACCGGTGCCGTGAATTTCCCGCAAGTGCTCTTGCCGCCCAGATCTTCGGGCATCCGCTTTCTCCAAGTGCACGGCAACATGCCCGGGGGGCTCGGCCGCCTCAACGAGACGTTCGCCCAACGCAAGGTCAACATCGCGGCCCAATACTGCCAAACGGAAGGAGAAATCGGCTATGTCGTGCTAGACGTTGAAGGAACGTTACAAGATGCGCCGGACCTCCTGGCCGACATTCAGGCCATCCCCGGCACAATCTGTGCGCGGCTTTGCCTCAGCCGCAGCACACATCGCAATTTTCTCATCAGCACACGTGCCTCTCAAATTTGGCTTCGCCCTCAACCGAGAATGCCGCAAGGAGCAAGCTTGCGCGGCACGGTCGGCGCTAAGAGTAAGTCCGCTCGTGCTCTTGAGGTCGCACTCGAATGCTCACCGACCAGGCGGACTAAGACGTCGCCCAGTGCGGCCACCACCTCAAGTCGAAAGCCTGCGTAGCCACACCCGTGATGTCCAAGACCGATGCGAGCCCCAGGCCCACGCTCATAGCGGCGGTCGGACGCATCCCGGTCCTGTGGAAGACCTCGAGCCGGAACGCTCAGAGCTCTCGCTTGACCATATTGCCCCCAAAAAGATGCGCCAACGCGTCCGCCGATGTGGAACCACCCCGTGCTTGGGCCGAGTGTTTCCAAGGTAACTAACAAGGCAGATCTTGGATGGTAACCATCGCTTCCGAACATGTGGCGGAGGTGCGCCTTGGATCCTCGCCTGGCTCTGCCCGTCAATGCGCTACTGGACGGCAACTATAGAATTGAGCGAGTAGTCGGCGCGGGCGGGTTCGCCGTGACCTACGAGGCCGAGGACCTCCTTCTTCGTAAGAAGGTTGCCGTAAAGGAGTACTACCCGATCGACTACGGATACCGCGATGCCGCGATGCGCATCCTCCCGAAGTCGAAAGTTCACACGACCACGTTCGAACGGGGCCGCTCGAATTTCCTTGAGGAGGCGCGCACGCTCGCTCGCCTCGAGCACCCGAGCATCGTGCGCGTATTGCGCGTATTCGAAGCGAACTCGACCGCCTACATGGTGATGCACTTTGAGGACGGGCATAGCTTCGACGCGTGGCTTACAAGCATTCACCGAGCTCCAACGCAACAAGAGCTGGATGCAATTATTGCGCCGCTGCTCGATGCGCTTGATCTCATTCATTCGGCGGGCATCCTGCATCGTGACATCGCCCCCGACAACATCATCATTCGCGCCGACGGCTCGCCCGTGCTCCTCGATTTTGGCGCGGCCCGTAGGTCCGATGCCGCAGCGGGACGGGGCCTCACCGACGTCGTCAAGGCAGGCTATTCGCCGCCAGAGCAGTATACGTCCAATTGCCGCTTGCAGGGCCCATGGTCCGATTTTTACGCACTGGGAGGGACATTCTACCGCGCCGTCACGGGGCGAGCCCCCGAGGAAGCCATGTTGCGCCTGGACAACGATTGCATGATAGCGGCGGCAAAGGCGGCCAATGGCAAGTACAGAACAGGATTCCTCGGAGCCATCGACGCGTGCCTCGAAGTGAGGCATTCGGACCGACCCCAGTCTGCAAAGATGCTCCGATCGTTACTATTTGGCCGGAGACTTTGGCCGACGGCCGTAAGTCTGCGAACGCTCGTATACTTCGTAAACTCGGCGGCGCGGCATTGGATAGCGAGTGCCGCCACAGCCATGGTACTGCTCAGCAGCTATGGCGGTGTTGAATTCATGCGCCCACGGACGAACGATAGGCAGGCGATTGCGATGATGACCGGCAAGCCACTTAAGACAGCTTCGGGTGTGTCTCGGACACAAGAGGAGGGCTGGCGCCAGCAGGGGTTGTCGGCCAAGGAGAAGCAAGCGTCGGAAGACCGAGCACGCCGGGAGACGGTAGCTAGACCGGTGGTCGATGCCGGCGCCCTCAAAATTGAGTCGGATAGCGCAGCGAGAAATGCAAACCAATTTGATGGCGACTGGGAAGTCACCGGACAGGGCGGTGATGGCTGCAGGTTCAAGAATTGGAAGTACCGCATCTCCATTCAGAACGATCGCATTTTGGTTCCTCAACTGCCTCCGGGAAAGGTCAATCCGGCCGGCGGTTTCACGTACAGATACGTTGCCGTCGGATGGCGCAACACACTTCCTGGCACGTTTGCTGGGATACTAAGGGGTGGTGAGGGCAGCGGAAGCTACAATTATTCCAATTTCTGCCGCGGCACCATGATACTGAAGCGGGTGTGACGGGTTTCAGCCGGATCCGTTCCACCGGGAACAGGTCGACATAGCTAATTCCGCTATGGTCAGGCAGCGGACCAACTGTAACCCCGTGCTTTTCGTCGATTTGGGCGCTGCTACCCATGACCGTGCTCGTCATCTACTCCTGCGCCATTGCCATCAGCTTAATGATGCTTGGGAGAAGGTACCCCGGGCACCGTGCCTGGTCATACGTGGACGCAATCTACTATCCGCTTGGAATTGCGGGTGTATGCTTCCTATTTCTGTCCAACCTCGAAACAAAAGAGAACGCCGCCCGCCAGCTCGATGCCACCTTTGATGTCATCAGCAAGGAGATGGAGTTGGCAGCCGATGTCTCAAAGGCTTACCTGGAGTTATCCAGGTTTGTCGAGAGACCCCGGGAACTCCAGGTTGCCTGTGAGCAAGAGGCCAGGGCGACTGAGTTGCCCGCAACTCCCTGCGTGCCGAACGGGACGGGCATCAGGGCATTCGTTGCGTCAGTGTCTCACGTCAAGGACAACCGACCGGACGCGGACTACGCACCGGCGTGCAACGGGTTCACGAACCACCGAAAGCACTTGGCCGGGAGGCAGTCTTTGAAACTTCTATTCGGGGAACTGACGGAAGCGGAACACCGTCGGGCGACGGATCTCATCGAGGCCATTGGAGGCGCCTGTATCAGATATCTGGAGGGCCTGGCAAGGCCGAGAGAGGAACGCATCGCCGAGGCTGTGCTGATCGAGCAGCGGCAACAACCCGCGGCATGGCATCGAAACAGCTTATTTGGGACCCTGCTCCTCTATGGCAAGGAGTGGCTGTGGCCGTTTGTGCTGGTGTTTGCGCTCGCTCTAAAGGTTGGCAAATCCTCGGCGAGCTTGAAGCATGCTTGTGAGACGTGATGTTGTTCTGGGCTCCTTCTGGCAGGGCGTTGATGGTGACTGACGAGCAGCGGGCTTGTACCCATTACGAAGGGTTGGTGAGGCATCTGCACCCTGCCGGCCCGCGAAACCTTGTGCGTGCTCCGGACCCACTACCGGCCACCCAAAGGCACCCTTCTCGACAGGTTCTTGTCCTTGCATCATCATGCCTCAGAACCGGCGTGAGGTGCCGGTTCATAGAGATGGGAAGTTGGCTGCACGGACTTGGCCTCGAGCAATGCGAGGGGGCATTCCGGAACGACGAGATCGACCACGCGTCCTGCTCACCCCGAGTGTCGCGGACTTGGAGAAACATTGGTGAGCCTATGTCGTGCGAATTTGGAGGACCATGAGCCATGTTATCATCCAATGCGAGCAATCGAGGCATGGCGGCAACCGCGCCGATGGGCCGCAAGCTCGCCTACCGGAACTTGTTTCATGACCGACTGAGCCTGCTGGTCACGCTGGTCGGAATCGTCTTTTCCGTGGTTCTGATCGCCGTGCAGTGCAGCATCTATCTCGGTTCGGAATTCCGCATCGTCGCCGTCCTGGATCATATCGAGGCCGATCTGTGGGTGGTACCGGTCGGTACGAAGAGCTTCGATCTTCCAACACTTCTGCTGCCTGGCCGTGAGAAGTATGCTGCTCTATCGACGCCTGGCGTCCAAAGTGCAGAGGATATCATAGTCAGTTTCGTCAACTGGAAGAGGCAGAGCCAGGGCACGGACAAGACAGGCTGCGCTAATCCGGATGGGAGCTGCGGCTCGACCTCGGTGCTGGTGGTTGGGTCGGACAGCTCAGCCAATAAATCCCTACCGTGGGATCTGGTCCAAGGCGGCATTGCAGATCTTTCTGCGCCAAACGCAGTAGCCGTCGACTCCACCTACTTCGACGAGCTTGCGGTTCAGGGGATCGGCGACCGCGCGGAGATCAATGATACCCAGGTGGTAGTCAAGGCCGTTACGCGCGGCATACGCTCGTTCACGACGCTACCCTATATTTTCACAACACTTCCTCTGGCGCGGAGTTTGGTCTTTGCTGGACCCGACCAGGCGAGTTATACGCTAGTACGGGTCGCACCAGGCAGCGATGTGGAGCAGGTGCGTAAATCGCTGCAAGCACGGCTGCCGGATGCACAAGTGCTTAGCCACCAAGCGCTTCGTAAACGTAGCCTCGATTATTGGTTGTTTGAAACCGGCGCCGGATCAGGTCTCATAGCCGGAGCGGTGCTGGGTATCGTCGTCGGAGTGGTAGTTGTATCTCAGACGCTTTATGCCAGCACGAAGGAGCATCTTAACGAATTCGCCACATTGCGCGCGCTTGGAGCATCAGCCGGCTTCATTCGCAAAGTGATCCTATGGCAAGCAGTGATGAGCGCGATCATGGGCTACGCACTGGGAATGGTGGTGAGCGTGATCGTGATCTATTTCCTTCGCGACAGCCTACCCATCGTTATGACGTTCAATCTCGTGTGGAGCCTGTTAGTGCTGACAATTGGAATGTGCGTCGTTGCAGCGGTCAGCGCCATATTCAAGGTAGTGCGGATCGATCCTGCTGTGGTTTTCAGCCGATAGGCAATTTCGTGCCGACGACCGTCCTGCGGTGATCTGCGGGAGTTCGCCTCGAGTCCCGCTCCCCTTGAGCGCATTTTCGCCACGGGGCACCCGAGACAAGGTGCTGGGCGGGAGCACCGTCGCTGAACCGCGCTCGCAGCAGCAGTGGGCGGGCGACCACGGAGAAGGCCTCGAATGCTTATCGAGACTTGCCATTGGCCTCAATCGTCGCAACCACCGAACCCAACAGTCGACAGATAGCGCTCGAGGGCCGGCCCCGCATCGCAGGAGGCAATGGCGCCAATGTAGCCATCCGGCCGGATTAACACCCAAGTGCCGGGTTCAAGACCATAGCCGGTCCGAATATGTCCACCGTCGTCGACGATATCTCCGCGCAAGCCGACCGTGTGGATGTGCAGACCTGTGCGCGGCCGTACTGCCGTTGCGCGATCAACCTCATAGCCCAGCAAAGTCCAATGTGGCCCCTGAAAGAGCTTGAACAGACGGGTAGGCAGTCCCGCCGCACCCCGAATTGGGGCATCCGGAGCGCGATGGCCAGCTCGCAACCCCGAGGTTCGGAGCGGTCTTTCAAAGGACAGCGCCGATTGCAAGTAGCCGAGGTCCAACTGCTGAGTTTCGCGACCGCGGCGCATGCCGCCCGCGGTCTTCAACTCGTCAAGAAGTTTCGTCGATAAACCCAGCATCGCAGCCGCAATCGGGCGGCGTTCTTCTTCGTAACTCGCGAGCAGTTCTTCCGGGGCGCCGTCAAGGACCGCAGCGAGCTTCCAGCCGAGATTGTAGGAATCCTGGACGCTGGTATTGAGCCCCTGCCCACCGGTCGGCGGATGGATGTGAGCAGCATCGCCTGCCAGAAACACACGCCCTACCCGAAACCGATCCGCCAGACGTGCATGCATATTGTAGGCCGATGCCCAGGATACGGCGAGGATCTGGATGTCGTTTCGGCCGGTGCGTCGCGTGACCATTGCGGCCAACCCCTCCGTCGACAGATCGAAGTCGCCGTCCAAGGGAATGACGGCCTGCAGTTGGAAGAGATCGGTCCCCCTGAGCGGACACAAAGAAATCTGAAGGGGGGTACCGTCGTTGAACCGGTGCCAAGCATCCCTGCTGAGTCCTTCCACCACAACGTCGGCGACTACTGCTCGAATGCCCAGACTTTTGCCGGGGAAGCCAGTGTCGATTGCACGGCGGATCACACTTCCGCCCCCGTCTGCGCCGACGAGATAGCGGGTCCGGAGCGACATGACACCCTCTGGGCCGCGGACACGCGCGGTAACACCTTCGGGGTCTTGCATGAATCCTTCGAGTTCGACCGCATATTCCGGGCGCTGCCCAAGTTCTGCCAAACGCTCGCGCATCGCGGCCTCAGTCAGGAACTGTGGTACCATGATTGCTATTGCATAAGGCTCAGCCGGTGTCGGATCGCGTTGCTCCATGATCAGCGACTCTTGATAGCTTCCGTCGTCACGATACGTGCGCTGAGGAGGATACGGTCCTCCGGAAGCAACGACGCGGTCCACAATAGCCAAGTCTTCGAAAACCTCCTGACTGCGCGGCTGGATTGCCTTTCCGCGCGCGCCCTGGAAGGGTCCGTTGATCTTATCGATCAAGCGGAATCCGACGCCGCGACGGGCGAGATCGATGGCCAATGTAAGGCCGGCAGCGCCCGCGCCGCAGATCAGGACATCCGTCGAATAGGTTTCGTACATTGCCGACTCCATACCAGCTCAGCTAAATGCACGCCCATCGCTTGGCTACAATTTCCACGCCGCTCACCCAATCGGCTGCTAGCCTTCCCTACCACATGCATCGAAAGCGATGAAGCTGCCTGTCTACCGCTTGATGAACAGACGCTAAGGCCAACACGGACAGCAGTGTGCGTGTGGATGCCGGCATTTCTAAAGCCCGACTTGCGTAGTGGACCCAAACGGGATTACCCCGAAAAGCCGGTGCCCGATGCGAATGGGTCGGTTAGGCGACGCTGACGGACGCCGACCTCACATAGTAAAGCCGACCTAAGACTTTGATTTGTTCGCCTCACAGCCGGGGTGAACGACATGACGCGGTCGCCACGCAAGTCGGGCCCCGTCCCACCGTGCGATGCCGAACCCTCTATCGAATTGACCAGCGGACACGCGGCAAGCGGTAACGCACGCGTTGCAGGGCTGGAGAGACGAGATCGACGACTTCCTTTGTGGTGACAATGGCGCTGGCATGGCTCGTGAGCGAACAGCAAGTCGAGTACGAAATGACCTAATCGTAATGACAATGTGGTCTAAAGGTCCCGCTCGATCGCGAGGCCTGCGGGAGGACCCCGCAGGCCTTGCCATAGATTTCGTCTGCGAATTTGGTGTTACAGAGGCGAGCTCTGCCCAACGTCGCGGCCGCCGATGTTCGGATTGTAGCCATTGGCTGCGCTGGCAGGACCAGCAGCAACACCTGCCAGAACCGACAGGGCGACGACAGCTGAAAGGATGGTCTTCATGATCGATCTCCTCGACTTTATATCCGCTGATCTAGCGCGTTTACCGCTCCGCAACGGCATATGGCGCATTCTGCGCTGTTGAAAAGCTGCTCTCACGCACCCGTTACGAATAGTGAAAGTAACGCTCGGGGACGTGATCTTCGGAGCGCGACAAGTCGCAAAAGACAAGTCAGAAAGAATGTGATGAGGCTGAACCTCAAAAGGTCCTGGCCGACTGCACCTCCTAGACACAGTGGTCGCGCAAGGTCAGCCAATCGCGGAACCCACCGAGATCAGGGGCATCCGAACTCTAACATCGCTGCACCCCATCCACAGCATCGTTCACGCCCTTCGAACTGCCGCGAGCGGAACCAGTGCTAGACTACGGCACAGCGGTTGCAAAGCGAGGCCTCCATCATGCTTTCTCAAGTCAACAGCTCCGTAATCCGCGTCACATTCAAGGGTAGCGCCGGAACTGAGCTCGCCGCACGTCTCGACCTTCCCGCCGGCCCGGTGCGAGGTTTCGCCTTGTTTGCACACTGCTTCACCTGCACCAAGGACATTTTGGCAGCTAAACGCATTGCCTCAGGTCTCGCAGCTGCCGGGGTTGGCGTACTGCGCTTCGATTTTACCGGGCTCGGATCGTCCGAAGGAGAGTTCGCCAACACCAACTTCTCATCCAACGTCGAGGATCTGGTGCACGCAGCCGCCTACCTCCGTGCCAACTTCGTCGCCCCGCATCTTCTTATAGGCCACTCCTTGGGTGGCACCGCCGTGCTTGCTGCAGCGACAGAGATCCCAGAAGCGAAGGCCGTTGTCACGATCGGCGCACCAGCCGACGTCGCCCACGTGCTCAGCCAGTTCGGCAGCTCGCTGGATGAGATTCGCCAGAGAGGGCAGGCCCGCGTCACTCTGGCCGGCCGCCAGTTCACCATTGGGCTCACCTTCATCGAGGACGCGGAGGAACAACGTCTGACAGGTCGGATTGCTACTCTCGGAAAGGCCTTGCTAGTCATGCACGCGCCGCTCGACGCGGTGGTTGGCATCGATAACGCGTCAAAGATTTTCTTAGCCGCGAAACATCCCAAGAGTTTCGTCTCACTCGACGATGCCGATCATCTGCTGTCGGACGCGAGCATCGCGGCGTACGCAGCGCGCGTCATCGTCGCTTGGGCATCGAAATACCTTCCTGCGGATCCACCCGATGCAAAAATCGAGGAGGGAGTGCTCATCCGCGAAACAATGCAGGGCAAGTATCAGAACATTGCCGTGGCGGGCCGTCATCGCCTCATCGCCGATGAACCGGTCTCTGTGGGCGGCCTCGATTCCGGGCCCAATCCCTATGACTACCTGTCAATTGCGCTCGGCGCTTGCACGGCAATGACTCTTCGGGTCTATACAGAGCACAAGAAGATCGACCTCGGCCGCATTTCCGTCGCGGTAAAGCATGGCAAAGTAGCAGCTCAACACTGTATGGACTGTGGTGAAGCGGCTGAGGGCCGTGAGGGGAAAATCGATCGTTTTGAACGAGTGATTTCAATCGAAGGCAAGGTCGATCCGGGTTTGGAGGAGAAACTCGCGGAGATCGCGGACAAATGCCCGGTGCATAGGACACTGGAGGCAACCTCCGCGATTATCACCAAAGTCCAGTTACAACCCACTGCCGGTTGATGCGGGAAGTATTGCCTTTAAGATGACGCTTAGGTCGACCCGCCAACGGATAGCGACGGTTAATTGGTCAGGGGCAAGACGCAGATGCACACCTCGCGTTGGGTTCTGCGGCTTGCGCGCTGCGCGTGTCGCGACCAGCAAGGAGGCCATCGGCTAACCGCCTCTGGAGCAGAACCCCTATGAGCACAGGCGTAAGTTCGCGGCACCGCAGAATGCTGCGTCCTCTTTCCTCGTCTAGGCATTTGGCGCTGGCTTGAAGCGATCGCCCCGGTAAAAACCAGTAGGCCCGCCATTGATAAGCCACTACCTGCCGTGGTAGACGGGCGTTCGACCCTCCGCTTCCGACCGCCGTCCTTCCTTGAAATCTTCGGTGGCATAGAGGGCGCGGTACTGGGCGTCCAAGTTGGCAAAGGCTTCAGCTTGTGAGGAGTTAAGTGCCAAATGTGCTGAAGCCAGCGTGGCCCTGATGCCCAGCGGTCCGCATGCCGCAATCCGTTGCGCAATCTCAATGCCGGCCTGCAATGCTTCGGCAGGTGTGAGGGCCACCTTTTGCACGATCCCCATGCGCAATGCCTCCTCGGCGCCCCAATGGTCGCCGGTGAGCATGTAGCGCATGGCGTTGGCCCAGCCGGCCTCACGCACGAACCGCACAGTCGCCCCGCCGCCTGGGAAGCGGCCGTGGGTGTTCTCGTCCTGGCCGAAACGGGTGTTAGCGGCCGCGATCCGGATATCCGCGACCAAATGGAGCTCATGCCCCATATTCCAGGTATCACCGTGGACCACCACCACCAGTGGCTTTGACAGCCCTGCCCCTCTGGTAGCCAGTGGGTCGATCGCCTCGGGCTCGCTCATCAACGAGCGACCCGATGCAGCCAGCGCCTGATAAGCATCCACATCGATGCCTCTCGAGAAGCTGTCGCCATGTCCCCACAGAACGGCGGCACGCAACGTCGGATCGCGATCGTAGCGATAAAAGGCTTTGCCGAGCCCGCTGTAAGTTTCCGGATCCACGCGGTTGTGAACCTCGGGCCGATTAATGCCGATCAAGACAATCTGCTCCCGGCGTTCGACGGTGACCTTGGTTGGGGGAGTTCGCGGTGCGTCCGCCATTCTCAACTCCTCGGTTTCGGCTCCCGCAGGTGGGTTCCTATCGTCGCCAATGACCGTGCGGATCAGACCTGCAGACGAAACGGCGAGAGCCAGAGCTGGCGTAGCCTTGAGCAATGTGCGGCGCCGCACGATCCGACGCGTGAATGCCAAACCTATCTTCATGCCGCTCGCATCGATGAATAGGAGACGGGATTGCTCAAAGGGCCTCGAGCGCCAGAGCGATGCCCTGCCCACCACCGATACATAGTGTGACCACGCCCCGACGCACGCCATCCCGGTGCATAGCGTGGAGAAGACGGGTGGTCAGCACGGCACCAGTGGCACCGATTGGATGGCCATGCGCGATGGCCCCGCCCTCGACATTGATAACATCCTCAGGCAGGCCAAGCGCCTGAGCGATGGCAAGAGGTACGGCTGCGAACGCCTCGTTGATTTCGAAACGCTCTACATCGCCGATCCTCCAACCGGCACGAGCAAGAGCAATCTTGATCGCGGGAACAGGACCGAGGCCGAACATACCCGGCTCAACCGCGGCAATGCCATAGGCGATGAGCCGCGCCATAGGGACGACGGACTTGGTGTCCGCAAAGGCACGATCAGCGACGATCATGGCTGCGGCGCCACTGTTCAGCCCTGGTGCGTTACCGGCGGTGATGGTTCCGCCTTCACGGAAGGCAGGACGCAATTTTGCAAGGACCTCAAGCGTCGTATCGGGTCTCGGTGCCTCATCGGTGACGAACGACTCGACGCCTTTCTTGCCGCGTACCTCGACCGCGACAATCTCATTAACGAATTTTCCCGCCTTCTGCGCCCTACTGAAGCGCTGCTGCGAGCGTTCGGCAAAACGGTCCTGAGCGTCACGTGTCAGCTGCGCCTGCGTGACAAGGTCTTCCGTGTGCCAGCCCGAGTGCTTGCCCGAAAACGCGTCGTCAAGGCCGTCCCGAAGCATGCTGTCATGTATCTCGGCCGGCCCCATGCGATATCCCCATCGACCACCCTCCATCAGGTAGGGAGCTCGATCCATATTCTCCATGCCGCCGGCGATCGCCGATTCAATTTCTCCGGTCGCGATCTGCTGCGCGGCCGTAATGATAGCTTGCGCACCCGAACCGCACACGCGATTGACCGTCAGGGCAGGTATTGATACTGGCAAGCCGCCATGAATTGCGGCTTGCCGGGCGGGATTCATCTTGTTCCCGGCCTGGATGACGTTACCCATGACGACACCGCCGACCTGGGCAGCATCAAGCTTGGTGCGTTTGAGCGTCTCGCGCACCACCGTTGCACCGAGATCGCTGGCCGAAATGGACTTGAGCGCACCGTTGAAAGCTCCTATTGCCGTGCGCACCGGTTGGCAAAGTACGATTTCGCGTGAACTCATGAGCTTCTCCTCGTGCTCGTGGGATGCCAAAGATTAGCCTCACGTTCGTCGCTCGAGCAGCAAGGCAAGGCGCGAACCAACTCGCGGTGGCGATCTCGCACCACGCTGATCGAGCTTGGGGGGAAAGCAGACGCGAGAACACCAGCCGCTCCCCTTTCATAAGCAATGAGCCAGGGTCCAACGACCGCCAGCCGCCGCCATTCCACGCATCTGAGCACTAACTCCTGTCGGATCGCAGCTGACATTTGGCATAGAGGCGCTGAAAATCGGGCTCGGGTTTGTTACATAGGCGCATATACACGCTTCTTCAAGCCAGTGATTGATGGCCCCGCCAAACAACGTGCCAAAGACGCAACTTGCGACCTGCAATTGCTTGGCCCTGCGCCAAGCCGCGCGCCACGTCACGCAGTTCTATGAGCAGGTTCTGGCACCTTCCGGATTGCAATGACACAATTCTCGGTTTGGCCAAGCTCCATTACCTAGGGCCGATGACCATCAACAATCTTGCCAAGGACCTGGTTATGGACCGCACTACCCTTGGGCGAAACATTCTCCCCCTGCAACGCGATGGCTTGATCGCCGCCGTGCAGGGCATGCAGATCGCAGAAGTAAAGAGCTTCCCGTGACGAGAACGGGGGAAGCGCGGCTGCGCAGCGCGACCAAACTGTGGGCCATGGCACAAAGGCGTTTCGAGGCCGTCTTCGGCGCTCCACGGGCCTCGGCGCTGCGCGTGGCGCTGCGTGAAGTTTCTGTCAAGGAGTTCCTGGTCTGACCCTGGCCAAAGCCAGCCCGACCGGCAACAGCCCCGGACCTGAACGCCGGTCGCCTCCTGGCTGGCATTACGGCCCCATGCGGACTGGCCTCGTCACCTTGACTGACGGCCATCGGAAGAGGATTTGGCGATAGAACCGAAGCAAATAGCAGCAGACAGCAGGAGGCTCATTATGCCGGCTCACGCCAGTCCGAAGCAGATTAATCATTCACACTTCACGGGCCCAATTGCGGTCACATGGCTGTCCGCCACGAAGGCCACATTGACTACCTGCATGACGGGCATTTGCATCATGTGCATGACGATCCTTGGCGGGCTATGATGACGAGCGACCGACGGCTCGTGGCGTCTTCTTCTTTCTCCACGGCGCATGGCGCTGCCAATCTCCGGCCATGATGCAGCCGATTGGCTCAATTGTATCAACGATCTCGGCCAGGCCGAACTCGGTGATCTGGGAGCGCACGGTCGCGGCGTTCTTATAGGCGCCCGGCAGTTCCGAAACGTCCGGAATACCGCAGAAGAAACGCGCATCGATGCCGACCGTCTGCTCGGCAACGAGCTCTTCTTCAGTCTTGCCGGCGGTCTGACGCATATATGCGGTGCGGCTGAAGTTTCGGCCGGCGCCGTGCGGGGCAAAGCCCAGACCGTTGTCCGCATTGAGCCCGCGCGTAATCAGGACCGGCTCGGCCATGTTGAGCGGGATCAGCGTGAGGCCGCTGCTGTCGGGCGCGAAATCTGCCCAGGCCGGCGTGGCGCCCTTGGCATGGTAGAAGAGTCCGTCGCCCTTGCGGAAGACGAAATTGTGCTCGTTCCAGAAGCGGTCCTTGACCTTGGCGCCGAGGTGGCCGGCCACCGCGTCATGGATGGCGAAGTGGCTCTTCTTGGTCCAGCTGCGGATCAGCTGCAACGCGTCCCAGTAGGAGCGCCCCTCGTCGGTGTCGAACGGGATCCAGGCGTTGTGCGACGGCGTCTCGGGCGACAGGCGGCGGCGGTAGCTTTCCGCCATGTCCATTCCGGCTTTGTAGAGCAGCGCACCCGGCCGGCGCGAGCCGTGGTGCGTGACGAGCGCAATAAGTCTCGTCGAGGCGACGCGCCCGACGTAGAAGAAATGGTTGCCGTCGCCCTGCGTGCCAAAGTGCTTCTTGGCGGCGTCGATGGTCATCGCCAGGAACTTGTTGCCGGCGAATTCGGCCATCAGGGAGTCGGGTGCACGCATGTCACGACTGTAGGGCCGCCCGCCACCGCCGAAGTGGCTAAGCTTCATGCCAGCGTCCAGCACCGCGACAGGGTCGACGTCGCCCAGCACCGACAGCGCCATCGAGCAACAGATGTCGGCCGAGTGCATGCCGGGATGGATGGCGTCCCTGGCCGCGACCACGCCACCGACAGGGATGGTCCCAGGCGCGGCGCCGGACGGGCACGCATCCGGCATGACGGAGCCGGCAACGAGGGTGGGCACGCGCATCAGCTCGCGCATGTGGCGCTCGACCGAAGCCACGTTCTCAGCCTCGGCTGCATCTTCTGCCCGGATGTTGAGTCGGTAGGCGAGCGCGCCCTGCGCGCGTGGCACCCCAATCGGCGGGGGCGCCAGGCGATCGACGATGGTGCGGATAGCCTGCTTGTCGGCGCCAGCGAGCCGCGCCTGCTCGGCCGCGGCGATGGCCGCGGCGAACCACGGGCCGGGCTTGTAGCCCCATGCGATCAGTGTCTTGCCAGTGATCATGGCGTCAGTTCCTTGGCGAAAGATATGGTGGGTCCCCGAGGAATTGGACCTCTCGACGCCCGTGGCTCTGTTTCACGGTCCACCGGGTTACAGCCGGCTGA
>Ga0075424_100000877_pt1 | contig 24998 bp, 22 predicted proteins | sample SoiMethybrSBSTD3_FD_75301 | JGI IMG/M metagenome (GOLD analysis project Ga0075424, IMG submission 75301) | Bulk soil microbial communities from a Populus tree surrounding site in Tennessee, USA - Soil MetaG P. TD hybrid SBSTD3 | ecosystem: Environmental > Terrestrial > Soil > Tree plantation... | reverse complement strand
CGCCTCGGGATGACAGGCGTTAGGCCAAGCGATTAAGCGACTGCGGAGGACGTTCTCGGTCGACAAAGACGCTCGCCGCGCGCCTCGGCGAGGAGCGTGGCGATGTCGTCGCCGTGCGAGCGGTCGTGCTCGGCCATCATCCGCGGGAGGTCTTCGAGAGTGACACGGCCCACGCCCTCGAGCGCTCCAGCCCGCTTCCACTCCGAGGAGCCCAGTCGGCGCAGGACTTCGATGTTCTGCGTGCGGGCGCGGGCGAAGGCCGCGAGGCCCTTCGAGAGGTCCTTCTCGTTGTAGGACCGCTCGCGAGCGATGCGGTCCCCGTCGAAGTTCAGAAGCGCCGGAGTGTCCTCCGCGAGGATGCGCCGGATGCGCAGGCCGTAGCCCTCGCGCTCGAGGTCCGCGAGGTGCCAGACGTTCTCGACGAGCGAAAACCCGCCGCCCGAGGGCCGGCACCGGTGCTGGGCGGGCGGCAGCGTGGCGGCCGCGCGGGCCAGCAGCGCGGGTGTGGACTCGAGGGTGAGTAGAAGTGTCTCGAAATCCCGGCGGTTCATGATCGTTCCTCGTACCCCAATACGCCATTGGAAGGAAAAAGGTTTCGCGTTCCGTGCCATAAACTTTGCCCCATGGGAATCCAGGGAATTCGACAGTTCTTCCTGTCGCGGCTGTCGACCCCGGAGCCGGTCCACAAGCCCGACGCCGTGGCGATCGCGGCCTGCGCGCTCCTGCTCGAGATGGCACACGCCGACGAGGTCCTCGACGAGAACGAGCGCGTGCGCATCTTGCGCGCGGTCCGCGAGGACCTCGGAGTTCCCGCGGCCGACGTGGACGAAGTCGTGCGCCTGGCCGAGGAAGAGAGGCGCGAGAGCGTCGACCTCTATCAGTTCACGAAGCTCGTCGCCGAGAAGTTCTCGCGCGAGCAGCGCCTCCGGCTGATCGAAGTCATCTGGGGAATCGTGTACGCCGACGGCAAGCTGACCGCGGTCGAGAATCAGCTCGCGCGGCGCATCGCCGAGCTCCTCGGATTCCAGCATCCCGAGGTGCAGGCCGTGCGGGAGAAAGTCGCGAAAGAGCGCTGACCGTTTACAGGCCTCGGTCGGGGCAATCACCCCAGGGTCGGCGACGGTCTATTTGAGCCACGCCGGGAGCTTGCGCTTCTCCTCCGGAATGCGTTCGAGCGTCTCGGGCCGCTCGGCCAGCAGGTAGGCGGCCACTGCCGTCGCGGCCGTCGAGCGGTCGAGGATCTTCGGATCGATCCGGTCGAACGTGTCGTTGGCGGTGTGGTGGTAGTCGAAATATTCCGTGGCGTCCTGCAGCAGTCCCAGATTCGGGATTCCCGACGGGAGCAGATACGCGAGGTCCGCGCCGCCGAGGTCTCCGACGAGCAGGCGATCCGCGGCGATCGGGGCCAGCACTGCGGCAATCGTTTTCAGCGGCGCTTCGGCGCCCGTGCCGGCGTTCCACGACAACCCGAGCGGCGGCCCCTGTCCCAGATCCACTTCGAGCGCGGCGACGTGGCGGGGCAGCTCCGCGGCATGGTCGTCGGCATACGCCTTTCCGCCCTTCAGGCCGTGTTCCTCGTTGGCGAACAAGACGACGCGCACGGTGCGGCGCGGTCGCGGCGAGAGGGCCGCGATCTGCCGCGCGGCCTCGATCACGATGCCGCATCCGGCGGCGTCGTCGAGCGCACCGGTGCCGAGGTCCCACGAGTCCAGGTGCGCTCCCAGCAGGACGACTTCATCCGGCTTCTCGCGGCCGGGAACCTCGCCGACGATGTTGGCCGACTCGGCGTCGGGCAGCGTCCGGCAGCCCAGTGTGACGCGCACGCGGACCGGGCCTCCGCGCGCGACGAGCCGCCGGAGCAGGCCGGCGTCGTCCCACGACAGGGCCGCGGCCGGAATCTTCGGGACGCCTTCCTCGTAGGTCATCCCGCCCGTGTGCGGGATGCGGCCCGGGTCGGTTCCGATGGAGCGGATGAGGAGACCGATCGCTCCGACTTTCGCGGCGGCCGACGCGCCGCTGTTGCGCACGTGGCCGGCGTCCCCGTATCCGGACCCGTCGGACGTGCGGGCGGTCGGCCGGTCGATGAAGACGATCTTGCCCCGGGCGCCGTCGCCGATGGCGGCCAGCTCGGCCAGCGAGGCGACGCGCACGATTTCTCCCTCGAGACCTCCCTCCGGAGTGGCGACGCTGCCTCCGAGCGCCGTCAGGACGAGCTTCTGGGGCGCCGGAGAGAGGACTTCGCCGGTCTCGACACCGCGCTGCCACACGGGCACCATCACCTTCTCGGCGCGGACTGAGGCGAAGCCCTGGCCCTTCAGGATCGAGAGGGCCACGGCGACGCCGGCCCGATCCCCGGCCGTTCCCGGCAGACGCGAACCCGCGAGGTCCGTGATCTGGGAGACCCACTCCGCCGCACGGGAGCCCGCGAGGATGCGGTCGCGCAGCGCCGCCGCCGTTTTTTCGGGTCCGGCCGGAGCGGCGAGACCTGCGGACGTGAGCGTGCCGAGAGCGACGAAAGCGAAGCGCGCCAGTGTCTTCAAGATGCGGCCTCCGCGGCGCGGGATGCTATCAGGGCCGCCTCGGGCGCTCCTGAATTAGAATTCCGACCCTCTATGGCGACGCGCACTCCCGAAGCCGACGTGTCCGAGGAGCTGGCCTCCGAGTTCGGTGCCAACGCGAGCTATGTCGCGGATCTGCTCAGCCGGTTCCGCGCCAACCCGGCTTCCGTCGACGACGAGTGGCGGCAGTATTTCCAGGAGCGCTTCGGCGAGCCGGAGTCGCGGGCCGAGGCCCGTCCGGCTCCAGCGCCGCCGGTCGAGTCGCCGGCGCCGGCTCCCTCGCGAGCCGCCGCGGCCGAGCCCGCCGCCCGGGGGCCCGCGCTCGAAGGAGAGCGCGTTCCCATCCGCGGCGCGGCCGCGCGCATCGCCGAGAACATGGAGGCGAGCCTCACGGTTCCGACGGCGACCACGCAGCGGCAGATCGCCATCAAACTGCTCGACGAGAACCGCCGCCTGATCAACGAAACACGGACGGCCGCCGGCCAGTCGAAGGTGTCGTTCACGCACCTGACGTCCTGGGCCGTGATCCAGGCCCTCGAGGACGTGCCCGCGTTGAACGACGCTTTCGACGAAGCCGACGGACAGCCCGTGCGCGTCCGGCGCGAAGAGATCCGGTTCGGCATCGCCGTGGACGTGCCCAAGCCCGACGGCTCCCGCACGCTCCTCGTGCCCAACGTCAAGGGCGCCGAGAAGATGCGGTTTGGGGAATTTCTGGCGGCCTCCGACGACGTGGTCTCGCGCGCCCGCGCCGGAAAGCTCAAGGTCACCGACTTCGAGGGCACGACGATCTCGCTGACGAATCCCGGCACGCTCGGCACGACGGCGTCGGTCCCGCGGCTGATGCCGGGACAGGGCGCCATCATCGCCACCGGCGCCATCGAGTATCCGGCGGAGTTCCGGGCGATGGCTCCGGCGACGCTCTCGCGTCTGGCGATCTCGAAAGTCTGCGTCTTCACCTCGACGTACGACCACCGGATCATCCAGGGCGCGGAGTCGGGAGCCTTCCTCGCGAAGGTCGAAGAGCTCCTGCTGGGACAGCATGGCTTCTACGAATCGATCTTCCTCGACCTCGGCATCCCGTACCGCCCCTACAAGTGGGAGGCGGACAAGAGCGTGTCGGCCGACCTCCACGGCGAGGACATCGGCAAGCAGGCCCGCGTGATCGAGCTGACCAACGCGTACCGGGTCCGCGGGCATCTCATCGCGGACATCGATCCGCTGCGCACGCGCGCGATCGTCCACCACCCGGAGCTCGACATCGAGACGTACGGGCTGACGATCTGGGACCTGGACCGGGAGTTCTGGACGGGGGGCCTGAAGGGCGGCGACCGGATGCCGCTGCGCGACATCATCGCCGTGATGCGCCGCGTCTACTGCGGCAAGGTCGGCATCGAATACCGCCACATCTCGAGTCCCGACGAGAAGAACTGGATCCGCGAGCGCGTGGCGGCCGCGGCCTCGGCGCCGCCGCTTCCGCCGGAGCTGCGCAAGAAGATCCTGGCCAAGCTCATCGCCGCCGAGGAGTTCGAGCGCTTCCTGGGGACGAAGTTCCTGGGGCAGCGCCGTTATTCGGTCGAAGGCTGCGACACGGTCATTCCGCTGCTCGACCGGCTGGTCGAGGGGGCGGCGGCCCGCGCGATCGAGGAGATCGTGATCGGCATGTCGCACCGCGGCCGGCTCAACATCCTGGCGAACGTCGTCGGCAACGCGGCCGAGCGCATCTTCTCGGGCTTCGAGGGCGTCGTCCATCCGGACTTCCCGGCCGACGAAGGCGACGTGAAGTATCACCAGGGCGCCCGCACGGTCCGGCGCACCGAGTCGGGGCGCGAGGTCGCGCTGCAAGTCGAATCCAATCCCTCGCACCTGGAGGCCGTGGATCCGGTCGTCGAGGGCGTGGTCCGCGCCAAGCAGGTGCGCTCTTCGGGGCGCGGGTCCGCCGGCTGGGCGCGGGCGCTTCCGGTCCTCCTCCACGGCGACGCCGCGTTTGCGGGCCAGGGAATGGTGGCCGAGGTGCTCAACCTCTCTCAGCTTCCCGGCTACCGGACGGGAGGCACGATCCACGTCGTCGTCAACAACCAGATCGGCTTCACGACCCCGCCGTCGAAGGGACGTTCCTCCGTCTACTCGACCGACGTGGCGAAGATCATCCAGGTCCCGATCTTTCACGTCAACGGCGACGAGCCCGACATGGCGTACCGGGTCCTGGAGATCGCCCTCGACTACCGCCAACAGTTCCACAAGGACGTCGTCATCGACCTGATCGGTTACCGCCGCCACGGCCACAACGAGGGCGACGAGCCGACGTACACGCAGCCGGTCATGTACCGGGCGATCGAAGCGCATCCCGGTGTGCGCACGCTCTACGCGCGGCAGCTCATCAAGGACGGCGTCGTCACCGAGGCCGAGGTCAAGGAGATGGAGACGCGCCAGCTCGCCGAGTACGAGCAGGCGCTCTCCGCGGCCAAGGAAGCCGCGCGCCGCTCGCGCCCCGAGCCGCCCGCTCCGCCGGCCGAGGGCGCACAGGTGGTGGAGATCGATACCGGCGTTCCTCGCGAGGCGCTCGCCGCGATCGGCCGCGTGCTGACCACTGTGCCGCCCGGCTTCCACCTCAATCCGAAGATGGTCCAGCAGCTCGCGCGCCGCGCCAAGATGACCGAGGGCGCGCTGCCGATGGACTGGGGAACCGCAGAAGCGCTGGCGTTCGGTTCGCTCCTGACCGAAGGCACGCCGATCCGCATCTCGGGCCAGGACTCCAGCCGCGGCACCTTCTCCCAGCGTCACTCCGTGTTCCACGACACCTCGACCGGGGAGACCTGGACGCCGCTCTCGACACTGTCGCCGAAGCAGGCCTTCTTCGAAGCCGTGGACAGTCCGCTGTCGGAGTTCGCCGTGCTGGGGTTCGACTACGGCTACAGCGTCGAATGGGTCGAGGCGCTCGTCCTGTGGGAGGCGCAGTTCGGCGACTTCGCCAACGGCGCGCAGGTCATCGTGGACCAGTTCATCGCCTCGGCCGAGGACAAGTGGCGCCAGCGCTCGCGCCTCGGGATGCTCCTTCCGCACGGCTCGGAGGGGCAGGGACCCGAGCACTCGAGCGCGCGCATCGAGCGGTATCTCCAGCTCTGCGCCGACGGGAACATTCAGGCGGTCAACGCCACGACGCCGGCGCAGTACTTCCACCTGCTGCGGCGCCAGATGCGCCAGCCGCAGGCCAAGCCTCTGATCCTCTTCACGCCCAAGAGCCTGCTCCGACTGCCGGCCGCCGCTTCGCCGATCGAGGCCCTGACGCAGGGCGGCTTCCGCGTGGTGCTCGACGATCCCGAGGCCGCCGACCGCGGGCTGGTCGAGCGCATTCTCTTCTGCAGCGGCAAGGTCTACTACGACCTGCGTGCCGAGCGGGAGAAGCGAGGCGACTTCAAGACGGCGATCGTGCGCCTCGAGCAGCTGTATCCGTTCCCCGGGCAGATCCTGCGCGCGGTTCTGAGCGCGTATTCCAACGCGGACCGCCTCGTCTGGGTCCAGGAGGAGCCCCGGAACATGGGCGCCTGGAGCTTCGTCGCGGAACGCGAGTCGGAGTTCCTGCCATCCGGAGTTTCGCTCCGCTACGTCGGCCGCACCGCCTCGCCGTCGCCGGCCACCGGCAACGCCGGCGTCCACAAGCGGGAGACCGAGAGGTTCGTCGCGGAGGCGTTTTCCGCCTAGGTCACTTCCAGCTCGCCACCGTCTCCTTCGCGAAGTCCGAGAACCTCCGCGGCTCGTGGCCGAGAATCGTTCGGGTCTCCTGGAGCTGGGCCGGTGAGGCCTTGAGTCCCTTCTTCTGGAACGCGTCGTACATGAGGGCGTAGTCGTAGACCGCCCACGCGGGCATGTAGGCGCGGGAGGCTTTGGCCCAGGCCACCAGGTCGTTGCCGCCGTAGGCGACCTTGCGGCCCAGCGCCTCCGAGAAGGCGCGCGCGCAGTCGTCGCCCGTGAGGGCGTCGGGTCCGGCGAGCACGTAGGTCTTGCCGACGTGGCCGGGCTCCGTCAACGCGCGCACGCAGGCCTCGGCGACGTCGCGCGTGTCCACCCGCGAGATGCCGACGTCGCCAATCGGCTGCGGATAGACGCCGTACTGGAGGAGCGCGTCCTTCCACCAGTAGTCGTTCTGGTAGAAGTTGTTGGGCCTCACGATCGTCCAGGGCACACCGCTCTGCTTGAGAGCCGCCTCGATAGCGATCTTCGAGGCGAAGTGCGGCGCTTCCGGACACTTCTCGACGTCGTGAACGGACATGTGGACGACGCGTTTGGCTCCCGTGCGCCGCGCCTCGTTGACCGCGCCGAGACCCTCCATCATGTCGGTGGGCCCGTTGGCCGTCAGGAGGAAGAGATGGTCGTAGTCCTTGAAGATCCCGTCGTAGTGGTCGGGATTCGAGAGGTCGCCCACCACTGCCTTGACACCCTTCGGCAGCGCCTTCGCCTTGCCGGCGTCTCGCGTCAGGACGGAGACGTCCTCGCCCTTCTTCAGGAGCCCCGCGACGACGAGGCTTCCGATGGTCCCGGTTCCGCCCATGACGAGATGTCGCATCTTTCGAACTCCTCCGCAGTGAATTTCGACTCGGCCGCTGCCACCCTCACTTCGTGACGAGGATCGTGGCCGGCCGCAAGGATCCCATGGTCATGAGAGCAAGCAACAGGGCCTCGAAGGGGGGGCCTGTATTCTCCACCTTTCGGCAGCCGTTGGCGGCGAAGCCGGCGGCGTACTCCCGGCCGTTGCGGATGTCGTCGATCACCGCCCGGCCTCCCGGTTTCAGGACGCGTGAGATCTCGCGGACCGCTTTCGCCCGGTCTTCCCGGACATAGAGGTTGTGGATCGCAGCGCAGGACACCACGACGTCGAAGGTCCCGTCCGGAAAGGGGAGCGACCGCATGTCGGCGGTCTTCACCGCGACGCGCTCGGCCACGCCTTCGCGGCGCGCGTTCTCCAGCGCTGCATCGGGCGTGTTTCCCGAGAGATCCTCGGCCTGCCAGATATCCACTCCCGTCGCGGTGCCGTTCGTCAGGCGCTTCGCCGCGCCGACGAGCATCAGGCCGCGGCCGCAACCGACGTCGAGCACGTGTTCGTTCCCCTTCCAGGCAATCCGGTCCAGGAGCTTCTCGCGCTCTTGGATCTTCCCAACCTTGCTCGTCCAGATCATCCAGAGCGCCATGCCGAGGCACGCCGCGCCGCCGAAGAGTCCCATCGGCGCGAGCGGAAACCGCACGATCACGCCGCCGACGGTGAAGGTGACGACCGCCTTCCAAAGCCCGAGCGCCTTGCTCGCGAAGAGGAGCAGACCCGCGGCTCCGGCGATCAGCAGGTTGCGCACGACTCCCGGAGCGTCCAGACCGTAGTCGGGAGCCTCCCCGGTCATCGATCCTTCTTCGGTTTCAGCGCGTCAAAGAACGCCTTGAGCTTCTCGCGCGGCACCTTGCGTAACTCCGAGAATTCGCCCGCTCCCGCGAGCCACTCGCCGCCGTCCATCGTGACGCAGTCCCCGGTCTGATAGGGACACAGGTCCGACAGCAGGAAGATCGCGAGGTTGGCGATCTCCTCGGGCGCGCCGAAGCGGCCGGCGGGAATGCGTGAAAGCGATGCCTTCTCGGCTTCGGGCGTCGGAATCAACCTCGAGAAGGCGCCCTCCGTCGGGATAGGGCCCGGAGCGATGGCGTTCAAGCGGATTCCGGCGGATCCCCACTCGACCGCGAGCGACCGGGTCATCGCGAGGACTCCCGCCTTGGCGCAGACCGACGGAAGCGCGTACGCCGAGCCGGTCCAGGCGTACGTTGTCGCGATCGAGACGACGGCGCCGGGAGCGCGCCGCGCCAGCAGGTGCCGTCCGAAGGCCAGCGTGCAGTTGACGGTTCCGTAGAGGACGGTGCGCACGACCGCGTCGAAGCCGTTGGGAGTCAGCTCCTCGGAGAAGGCGAGGAAGTTCCCGGCGGCGTTGTTGACGAGGCCGTCGACGTGCCCGAAACGCTCCGCGGCGCGCGCGACGAGGGCCGCGGCGGCGTCGGTGTCGCGGATGTCCGCAGCGAACGTCTCGACGGCGCCGTCCTCGCGCGCCGCGCTCGCGATCGCCGCGGCCGCCTCCTCGAGGCGCTCGCGCCGCCGGCCGGCGATCGTGACCCGCGCGCCGTGGCCCGCGAAGGCCTTCGCCATCGCGAGGCCCAGGCCCGAGCCGCCTCCGGTCACGATGATCGAGCGGCCGGCGAGGATCGCCGGGGAGTAGAGGGATGTCATGCCCCCTCATCCCGGCCCTCTCCCCCAGTGCGGGGGAGAGGGAGCTCTTGCTGAGCCTCGCCTCCACAGATTCCCCTCTCCCCCCGGCGGGGGGAGAGGGTGAGGGAGAGGGGGGCTTCGTTCACTTCAGATACTTGTCGAACCAGGCGACGGTGCGTTCGACGATGTCGCGCTGGTGCTCGGGCTTCAGGATCGCATGGCCCTCGTCCGTGTATATGACGAGCTGTGTCGGCACGCCCAGCGTCTTCAACGCATGCCAGAACTCGTAGCCCTGGGGCGTTGGGACTTCCGAGTCCCGCTCGCCGTGCAGGACGAGCGTTGGCGTCTTGACGTTCTTGATGAACTCCATCGGCGAGGACTTCGCGTAGACCTTCGGGTCCTCGTAGACCGACGCGCCGAAGAACGGCAGCATCCAGGTGTCGATCTTGTTCTGGCCGTAGTAGCTCTGCCAGCTCGCGATGCCGGCGCCCGCGACGGCCGCGGCGAACCGGTTGGTCTGCGTGACGGCCCACATCGCCATGTACCCGCCGTAGCTCCAACCCGTCATGCCGAGGCGCTTCGGGTCCACGGGCGCCGACTTCAGGACCGCGTCCACGCCGGCGAGGATGTCGGCGAGATCGCCGCCGCCGAAGTCCTTGACGTTGCCCTGCACGAAGGCCTCGCCGAATCCGAAGCTTCCTCGCGGATTGGGGAGGAAAACGAAGTATCCCTGCGAGGGCAGCACTGCGGTCCAACGCGTCGGCCAGTCCGCGTCCGCCGCGCCGGATGGACCGCCGTGCGCGACGACGACCATCGGATAGCGCTTCTTTGCGTCGAATCCCAGAGGCGCGAGCAGCCAGCCCTGCACGCGGTTTCCGGCGCTCTCCCAGTGGAGCGAGGTTGCCTCTCCCCAGAAGGGCTTCGCACCCGCGTTGATCGAGGTTCGCGGCTTCCATGCGCCGATGGGCCCGGCGCGCACTTCGGGAGGCTGGCGGAACGAGCTGAAGGCTCCGACCGACGCGGTCCCCGAGCGCGCGATCGCGAACTCGCGGATCGACTCGGGCCCGCTCCACAACGTCGAGAGCCGCGTGCTCTTCGGATCGAGCGAGAGGATCGCGAAGCCGCCGTCCTGGTGCGCTGCAATCACGATGTCTCCGGAGGCCCGCCAGTCCAGCGTCCTCGCGGACGCGCGCATGCCCGGCGTCAGGTTGCGCGGAGCGCCTCCCGACACCGGGACCTCCCAGACGTCGCCGCCGTTGGAGCCTTCGTCGGACATGATCCCGTGAATGACGCAGACCGATTTGCCGTCCGGCGAAAACCGCGGCACGGCGAGCTGCAGGGGAGGCTTCCAGATCGAGCGCGCCCCGCCCGTAGCGCGGTCCACGACGTAGAGCTCGGCCAGCCAGTAATTGTTGGTGCCCGAGCCCTTCGCGGCCTCGGCCACGAATGACTTCCCGTCGGGAGACCAGTCGTAGTCGTACACGTAGAGGTCCGCCGGGGAAGAGAGGGCCACGCGTCCGGACGCGACGTCGGCGACGGCGATCCGCTGCTCCTCGATCTTCTCCTCGACGAGTCCGGCGTCGCGCGCGTGCGCCACGAGCGCTCCGGTCTCCTGTGTCGAGCCCTCGACGAAGAGAAAGGAGATGGACTTGCCGTCCGGCGACCAGCGCGGGTCGTCGAGCTGACCCTTCACGCTCGTCAGTCGCCGCGGCGCGCCGCCCGTGGCCGGCGCGAGCCACACCTGGCTCTGGCCGGGTGAGCCGGCGTCGGAGAGAAACGCGATCGAGCGGCCGTCGGGCGAGAAAACCGGAAACTTCTCTCTGGCCGGCTTTCGATCGGCGGATGCTGTGATCGCCGTCGGCGTGCCGCCGGAGATCGGCGCGACGGAAATCCTGCCCAGTCGGTCTCGTCCCTCGGCGTCGCGGACTTTCTGGGACCAGGCGACGCGCGTGCCGTCCGCCGAGATGCCCACGTTGTGGAAGGTGCGGACGCCCTCGAGCCAGTCGAAGACCTGCGCGACGGTCGGAGGCGAGCTCGCGTTGGGAACCGCGAGCAGAGTCGCGAGCAGCAATCCGGCGGTCGGCATCGCGCTTCCTCCCAGTCGAAAATCGAAGCGAAATCCGAATCAGCGACGCGAAACTACGTCAAATCCACCCAGATGCTCTTGACCTGCGTGTACTCCTCGAGCGCGTAACGGCCTCGCTCACGGCCGAACCCCGACTCCTTGTAACCCCCGAAGGGAAGGCCGGGGTCGTACAGGTTGTACGCATTGATCCAGACCGTGCCGGCCTTCAACGCCTTCGCGACGCGCAGCGCCTTCTTGATGTCGCGCGACCAGACGGCGGCCGCGAGGCCGTAGATCGTGGAATTGCCGACGGAGACCGCTTCGCCTTCGTCCTTGAAGGAGAGCGTCGCGAGGACGGGCCCGAAGATCTCCTCGCGCGCGATCGTCATCTGCGGCGTCACGGCGTCGAAGACGGTGGCCTCGAAGAAGGCTCCCTTGCCGTTGACCGAAGCGCGGTTTCCGCCGGCCACGAGCTTCGCGCCCTCGGCCCTGCCGCTCTCGACGTAGCGGGCGACGTTGTCGCGCTGCTTCTCCGAGACGAGCGAGCCCAGCCGCGTCTTGGGATCGAGCGGGTCGCCGGGCGCCATCTTCCGGGCGCGCTCGACGACCTTCTCCATCAGGGCGTCGTGGACGGATTCCTCGACGAGCAGCCGCGAGCCCGCCGAGCAGAGCTCGCCCTTGCCGTAGAAAATGGCGTTGATCGCGCCCTTGGCGGCGGCGTCGAGATCGGCGTCGGCGAACACGACGTTGGGAGACTTGCCGCCGAGCTCCATCGAGACGCGTTTGACCGTTCCGGCGGCGGCCCGCAGGATCGCCTTGCCCGTCTCGGTCTCGCCGGTGAAGGAGATCTTGTCGATGCCGGGGTGCTGCGCCATCGCCGCGCCGACCTGCGCCCCGGGACCCGGTACGACGTTGAAGGCGCCCGGAGGAAGGCCCGCCTCCGCGAGGAGCTCGGCGAAGAGCAGGGCCGTCAGAGGCGTCGCGGACGCGGGCTTGAGGACGACGGCGTTGCCGAGCGCGAGCGCGGGCGCGATCTTCCACATGGCCTGGAGCAGCGGGAAGTTCCAGGGCGTGATCGCGCCGACCACGCCCACGGGCTCGCGCAGCGTCATCAGGAAGGCGTCCGGACGGCCGGGGAACGTGTCGCCGTAGAGCTTGTCGGCGTACTCGCCGAAGTAGGAGAGGCATTCGGCCGCCGCGGGCATGTCGATCTTGGCGGCCTCGAAGATGGGCTTGCCGTTGTCGAGCGTCTCGAGCTTGCCGAATTCCTCGGCGCGCGAGAGGAGAAGATCCGCCGCGCGCGTCAGGACCTTGCCGCGCTGGCGCGGCTTCATCGAGGCCCAAGGCCCCGACTCGAACGCCTTGCGCGCCGCGGCGACCGCGCCGTCGAGGTCTACGGTTCCGGCTTCGGCGACCTCGGCGATCGCCTCGCCGGTCGCAGGGTTGACGGTCGCGAACCGTTTGCCGCTGGCGGCGGGAACGAAGGCGCCGCCGATGAAGAGGTCGGTCTTCAGGCGCTCACTTCCCCTTGAACTTGGGCACGCGCTTCTCCTGGTTGGCGGCGATGCCCTCCTTGGCGTCGTCGCTCTGGAAGAGAAGCTGCTGGAGCTCCCGCTCGACCGCCAGGGCCGACTCGAGGGGCAGGTCCCAGCCGCTCTGGACCGAACGCTTGATGCGGCCCACGGCCTTCGACGCCTTGTGCGGCGGAACGAACTGGCGCGCATAGTCCATCACCTGCTCCCACCATTCCTCGGGTGTGGCGTCGATGACCTGGTTGACCAGGCCCATCTCGAGGGCCTCCTCGAAGGAGAACGTGTTGCCCGTGACCATCAGCTCGATGGCCTTGGACTTGCCGATCATCTTGCCGAGGCGCGTCGTTCCGCCGGTTCCGGGGAGCACTCCCAGCGTGACCTCGGGCAGGCCGATCTTGCCGGCGTCCTTGCGGGCGATACGCAGGTCCGCGGCCATCGCGATCTCGAGCCCGCCGCCCACGGTGTGGCCGTTTAAGGCCGCGATGACGAGCTTGGGCGTGTGCTCCAGGCGCAGGAGCGTCTCGTTGGCGTGGAGGCAGAAGAAGTACTTGAAGCCGGGCGTCACGGCGTTGAGCATCCCGATGTTGGCGCCGGCCGAGAAGAAGCGGTCGCCCTTGCCCCGCAGGACGATGACGTGGACGTCGTCGTCGAAACGGGCCTTCAGGACCGCGTCGTCGAGCTGGCGCATGAGGGCGTACGTGTAGGTGTTGGCCGGCGGATCGTCCATCTCGATGACGGCGATCCCGTCCGCGGCGCGGTAGTTGATGACGGGATGGTCGAGCTCCGGGCTCGTCCAGTCGCGGGTCTTGGCAGGTGTGCTCACGGGTCCTCCCTGGTCGCTTTTTCGAGCCGAGAATCCTATCAGAGCCCCAGCAAGTGCTTGGCGATCGTGAAATAGATGATCAGGCCCGTGGCGTCGACGAGTGTCGCGATCAGAGGCGCGGACATCACGGTCGGGTCGATCCGGAACATCGTGGCCAGCATCGGGATCGACGCGCCGACGGTGTTGGCCCACGTGCAGATGACGAGGATCGAGACACCCACCGTCATGGCCAGCGGAGTCGTCGAGCCCCAGAGCAGGGCGCGCCCGAAACCCACGATTCCGAGCAGGATCCCGAGGACGAGCCCGCTGCCCCCCTCGCGGACGATCACGCGGCCGAAGTCGCGCAGGCGGATCTCGCCGACCGCGAGTCCCCGCACGATCGTCGTCACCGTCTGGGATCCTGAGTTGCCGCCCGTCCCGATCAGCAGCGGAATGAAGAACGAGAGGGCGACCACCTTCGCGAGCTCGCTTTCGTAGTAGCGCAGCACCGTGCCGGTCAGCGTCTCGGTCACGAAGAGGAGCAGGAGCCAGTTGAACCGCGACCGCACGTTGCGCCAGGGCTTGGCCGAGAAATACCCCTGCTCGACGGTCTCTTCCGTGGCCGCGACGCCGCCCAGGTGCAGGACGTCCTCGGTCTGCTCTTCGATGAGGATGTCGATGACGTCGTCCACGGTGATGATCCCGAGGAGCTTGTTGTCCCCGTCGACGACCGGGATCGCGTGCACGTCGTACTTGGAAACCATCCGCGCGACCTCTTCCTGGGTCGCGTCGGTGCGGACGGTCAGCAGGCGCCGCTCCATCATGTCGGCGATCTTGCGGTCCGGCGGTGCGGGGAAGAGGGCCCGCAGCGAGACATAGCCGACGAGGTGCCCGTACTCGTCCACGGCATAGAGGCTCTGGACCGTCTCGACTTCGGGGTCGATCTTCTTCAAGTGGTTCAGCGTCTCCGCCACGGTCCACTCGGGTCGGATCGTCGCGAACTTCTCGGTCATGAGGCGGCCGGCGGTGCGCGGCGGATAGCGCTGGAGCCTCTCGACCTCGGCCGCGTCGCGCGGCGACATCTTCGCGAGGATGGCCTCGCGCTGGCGCTGCGTCAGGTGCTCGAGGAGGAACGTGACATCGTCGGCGGGCAGCCGGTCGAGCTCCGCGCCGAGCTTCGACGGCGACGCGCGGTGGAGGATCAGCCGGAGAGTCTCGCCCTTCAGCTCCGACAGCAGCGCCGAGCCTTGCTCGGTCGGAAGGGCCTCGAATACCGTCAGCCGGTCTTCGCGCGGCAGGTCCTCCATGAGCTCCGCGATGTCGGCCGGGTGCATGTCCGCGAGCACCGAGGGCAACTGCTCGGGGTGTTCCCGGATCAGCTCTTCGATGTCGGGACCGATGACCTTGGCGAGCGACATGGCGGTTTCCGGTTTCTTGTTCGGGCTGTTTCGCGAGTACGAAGTCGGTCGCAAGCCTACTACCGCCGCGTCAAAGCGCGGAGCGGATTCAGTCGCGGCGCTGTACCCCGGTCGGGTCCACCCAATCGCTGGATCCGTCCGGATGGAACTCCTTCTTCCAGATCGGGACCGTCGTCTTGATCCGGTCGATCGCCGCCCGGCAGGCCGCGAAGGCTTCGGAGCGGTGAGGAGAGACGGCCGCGATCGCGACCGACGGCTCGCCCACCGCCAGGCGCCCGACGCGGTGCTGGATCCGGAGCCGGGTCGCCGGGAATTCACGGGCGAGGCCTTCGGCGATCTTCGCCATCTCGGATTCGGCCATCGGTCCGTACGCCTGGTACTCGATCGCCGTCGTCGCTCGGCCCTCGTTTTCGTTCCGCACCACTCCTACGAAGAGGCAGAGCGCGCCGTCGGACGCGCGCGCTTCCGCGAGAAGACCGGCGACGTCGAGCGGCGAGCTCGTCAGGAACGCGCTCATCCCCCCGCCACCGGCGGAAGGAACGCCACCTCGTCGCCGTCGCGCAGCACGGTGTCGCGCGAGGCGTACTCGCGGTTGACGGCGGCGGGAGGCGGGGAAGGGAGGCGCGAAAAGAGGGGCACCTCGCGGGCCAGGGCGGCCCAGAGCTCCGAAACGCGGGACCCGTCGGGCAGCTCTCGGACCTCCTCGTCGCGGCCGGCGGCGTCCCGGAAGGAAGCGAAGTGCATTAAGCGAACCTTCATGTGGGAAGTCTATGAAAAATCGAGCTTTGGAGGTGACCCATTGACGGCTGACTGACCGGTCGGTTAGTCTGATGCGCATGGCAAGAAGCCCGCAACCCGCCGAAACAGAGCGTCGGCTGGCTCTTCTGAAAGCGGCTTTCCGCGAAGTCGCCGAGAAGGGCTTCTCCGAAGTCACCCTAGACGACATCGCCAAGCGCGCGGGAGTGTCGAAGGGCGTGACCCTCTACTACTTCGACTCCAAGGAAGACCTCTTCCGGGAAGTCTTCTCCTGGCTCATCGACTCGATTCACGAACGCATGGCGGAGGCGGTTGCCCGGGAGGAGGATCCCGTCGCTCGGGTCAAAGCCCTCGTGGCGCTGATTTTCCCCTCGCCGTCCAAGAACCGCGCTTTCTTCCGCGCCTTCGTGGATTTCTGCGGGCTGGCCGCGCGTCGGGAAGCGTTCCGTGAAGTCAACGAGCGCTTCTACGCCGGCTGCCGCGAGATCGACGGCGGGATCGCGGAGGAGGGGATGCGCCGCGGGGTGTTCGTGGTGCGCGACCCCCGGGAGGCGGGCTCCACCATGCGCGCCATCTTCGACGGTCTGATGATGCAGTGGCTTTCGGAAAAGGACCCGGAGGCGGCTTTCGCCGCCTACCGGGAGCGTTGCGAGCGGGAGCTCTTGCACTACCTGCTTCCGGCGGGCACAAAAGGGGGAGCGCGATGATCGAGACCACGGCAGAAAAGCGTTGCGACAACGATGCCTGTCCGCGTCCGGCCGAGCCGGGCGAGAAGTTCTGCGAGGAGTGCGCCCTGGAGCTCTCCCTCTACAGGCGAAACGGCGGGCGCGATTCTTCGGAATTCCGGGCCGTCGAGGCGCGGCCGGAGGCCGGACGATAAGATTCGCGTCGGCATGACATCGGCACCCATGCCGGCTCTGTCCGGCACCGTTCGCAAGGTCCTCCTGGCCTCCCCGCGCGGATTCTGCGCCGGGGTGGTCCGGGCCATCGAGATCGTGGACCTCGCCCTGGACGCCTTCGACGGTCCGATTTACGTCCGCCGGGAGATCGTTCACAACAGCCACGTCGTCCGTGATTTCGAGGCACGCGGCGTTCGGTTCGTCCAGGAGCTCGACGAGGTTCCCGACGGAGCCACCGCGGTCTTCTCGGCGCACGGCGTGTCCCCGGCGGTCCGCGCGTCGGCGGTGGCGCGGAAGCTGAAGATCATCGACGCCACCTGCCCCCTCGTGACCAAGGTCCACCTCGAAGCGGTCCGCTTCGCCAAGCTCGGCTACGACATTCTCTTAGTCGGCCACGCCGGCCACGAGGAGGTCGAGGGGACCATGGGAGAGGCGGCCTCGCGGATGCAGCTCGTCTCCACGGTGGCGGACGCCGAGTCCGTGGAGGTCTCCGATCCTCAGCGCGTCGCTTTGATCACGCAGACGACCCTCTCGATGGAGGACACGCGCCCGATCGTCGAGGCGTTGAAACGGCGGTTCCCGGCCATCCACGTGCCGCCCAAGGACGACATCTGCTACGCCACGCAAAACCGGCAGGTCGCGGTGCGGGCTCTGGCCCGCCGCGCGCCCGTGATCCTCGTGGTCGGGTCGCGCAACTCGTCCAACTCCAACCGGCTCGTCGAAGAGGCCACGCTGGCCGGAGCGCGGGCGTATCTCGTGGACGACGTCTCCGAGATCGAGCCGGCCTGGCTCGCAGGCATCGAGACGATCGGCATCACGTCCGGTGCGTCGGCCCCCGAGTTCCTGGTACAGGAAATCTTGCGCCGTCTGGGTGGTCCGGCCGCGCTCGAGATCGAGGAAGTCGTGACGGTCGCCGAGGACGTCCACTTCCCCCTGCCGCCCGAAGTCTCGTCGGTCCGCCCCGCCGAAGGCGCGGCCCTTCCCGTCCGCCGGTGAGCGGCACGTCTTCGAGCGCGCATCGCCTGGCGGGCAAAGCCGCCTTCGTCACCGGCGCCTCTCGCGGAATCGGCGAGGCGATCGGCAAGCGTCTCGCGGCCGAAGGCGCGCGCGTGGTGTTCGTGGCCCGGGATCGGGACGCCTGCGAGAAACACGCCGCGGAGGTTCGCGCGGCGGGGGGCGAGGCCATCGCGCTGACCTGCGACGTGACGGACGCGGGTTCGGTCGAATGGGCGATCGCAGAAGCCGTGGCGCGTTTCGGCGCGATCCACGTCCTGGTCAACAACGCGGGCCTCGGAGGCCCCACGCCGCTCGACGACAAGGACGACTCCCGCTGGGACGCGATCCTCGCGACCAACTTGACGGGGATGTTCCGGGTCACGCGCGAGGCGGCGCCGCGGATCCCCGACGGCGGCCGCGTCGTCAACATGTCCTCGGTGCTCGGGCGCTTCGGTGTGGCGGGCCTTGCGGCCTACTGCGCCACCAAGCACGGCGTCATCGGTTTGACGCGCGCCTGGGCCCTGGAGCTGGCGCCGCGGAAGATCACGGTCAACGCGATCTGTCCCGGCTGGGTGGAGACCGAGATGGCCCGCTCGGGCTGGCGCCGCATTGCGTCCGGGGACGTGGACAAAGGTCGTGACGCGGCGGCGCGCATGGCGCCGCTCGGAGTCGTCCTCGAGCCCGAGGAGATCGCGGGTCTCGTCGCCTACCTCGCCTCCGACGACGCCCGCTCCATCACCGGCCAGGCCATCGTGGCCGACGGCGGCCAGGTGATGCCGTAGGCGCGGCGCCCCCGCCGTTGTAGACTCTGCGGCTCAGACTCTGACGTTAAGGAGCAGACATGACGCGTGAAGAGTTCCTGGCCGCTTTGGACGCCGTGATCGCCGAGAAGCACCTCTTGAAGCATCCGTTCTACCAGCTCTGGTCTCGGGGCGAGCTGAAGCTGGAGACGCTGCGCGAGTACGCGATCTCCTATTACCCCCACGTCGCCGCCTTCCCGACCTACGTGTCGGGCGTGCACGCGGGCTGCGAGGACCCGGCGCTCCGCCAGGAATTGCTCGAGAACCTCATCGAAGAGGAAAGAGGAACCGAGAACCACCCGGCGCTCTGGCGCAAGTTCGCGGCGGCCCTCGGCGCGGCCGCGTCCGACCTGGCCGTCTCTCCGCGCACGCCCGAAGTCGCCGAGACGATCGCCGAATTCCGGCGCGCGACGCGCGAGGGCTCGACGGCCGAAGGCCTGGCGGCCCTCTACGCGTACGAGTCCCAGATCCCGGAGGTCTCCAAGACCAAGCGCGAGGGGCTCTGTGCGTTCTACGGCCTCGAGGAAGGCGACGCGACCCGCTTCTTCTCGGTCCACGAGAAGGCCGACGTGTGGCACCGCGAAGTCGAGCGCGAGGCGCTCGGCCGCGTCGCCGACACTCCGGAGGCCCGCGCGAAAGCACTCGACGCGGCGCGGCGCTGCTGCGACGCGCTCAATCGCGCTCTCGACGGTGTGATGAGGGAGAACGCGCTGACCTGCTGATCCGGGCCGTTTTCTTCGACGCCGGCGCCACGCTCCTTCGGCCCGATCCTCCGGTGGCGGAGGTCTACGCCCGTGTCTTCGCCGAGGAGGGCGCGCCCTTCTCGGCGGAGGCCGTGGCCGGAGCGCTCGAGGCGACCTGGCTCGAGGTGCAGAACGCGAAACCCGGCGACCGCTACGGAGGCGTCTCCGGCGAGCAGGACTTCTGGCGGGCGTTCTTGAACCGCGTGCGCGGCCGGCTCGACGGCGGCACGCTCTCGGCGGGAACGTTCGCGCGCCTGGTCCGGCACTTCCAGCAGCCCGACGCCTGGACCGTCTATCCCGACGTCGTGCCGACTCTCGAGACGCTGGCCGCGCGCGGCCTTCCGCTGGCGGTCGTCTCGAACTGGGATTCGAACCTGCCGCGCGTCCTCGAGATGACGGGACTCCGCCGCTATTTCTGCACCGTGTCGGTCTCGGCGATCGAAGAGATCGGCAAACCCGACGCCGAGATCTTCCGCAGAACGTGCTCGCGCATCCCGATCTCAATCACGGCGGCGGAAGCGCTCCACGTCGGGGACTCGCCGGTCGACGACGTCGACGGCGCGCGCGGCGCCGGCCTCACCGCCGTGCTGCTCGACCGGGATGATCGGCACCCGCACGTCTCCGACCGGATTCGCAGTCTCGCGGAGCTCCCGGCGCGCATCGACGCGGCGAGCCTCGCCGGAACTGCGCCCGGCGCCGCAACCCCCGGTTCCGCCGCCCGTCGCAACTCTTAGGCGCGGCTTTCCGCCGCGACCTGATATTCTCCGCGCCAACTTCACATGACCCAACTGTTTCGGACCAAGTCGATCGATCGGATTCTGGCGGAGCCTGAAGAGCCTGGGCACAAACTCAACCGCGTACTGGGCCCGATCCAGTTGATCGCTCTCGGAATCGGCGCCGTGGTCGGCGCCGGGATCTTCGCCGTCATCGGCTCGGCCGCGGCGGGCGGAGGCCATCACGACGGAGCCGGCCCGGCGCTCGTCGTCTCGATCCTGATCACGGCGATCGGCTGCGGCTTCTGCGCGCTCTGCTACGCCGAGTTCGCGTCGCTGGTTCCGATCGCCGGCAGCGCCTACACCTATTCCTATGCCACGCTGGGCGAGTTCGTGGCGTGGATCATCGGCTGGGACCTCATCATCGAGTACGCCATGGGCAACGTGGCCGTGGCCGTCTCGTGGTCCGGATACTTCGTAGAGCTGCTCAAGGGCCTCGGCATGCACATCCCGGTCTGGATGACGACCGACCTGACCACGGCACTGAAGACGCCCGGCTTCATGGCCGCGGCGCCGCACCTGGGCGGAATCCCGATCGTCTTCAACCTGCCGGCGGCGGCGATCACGGCCCTCGTGACCTGGGTGCTCGTCATCGGCATCAAGGAGTCGGCCCGCTTCAACACGGCGATGGTCGTCCTGAAGCTCTTCATTCTCGTCTTCTTCATCCTGGTCGGCGCGTTCTACGTCAAGCCCGCCAACTGGCATCCCTTCGCGCCCAACGGCTGGGCGGGCATCGGCACGGGCGCGGCTCTGATCTTCTTCGCGTACATCGGCTTCGACGCCGTCTCGACCGCCGCCGAGGAGTGCCGCAACCCCCAGAAGGACATGCCGATCGGCATGATCGGCTCGCTCGCCATCTGCACAGTCCTCTACGTCGCGACGGCGCTGGTGCTGACGGGAATGGTTTCGCTGGACCAGATCCGGGGATCCTCCGAGCCTCTGGCCAAAGCCTTCTCTCTGCTCGGAATGAACTGGGCGGCCGGGATCGTGGCGTTCGGCGCCGTCGTGGCCACGACGGCAGTGCTGCTGGTCTTCCAGTACGGCCAGGCGCGCATTTTCTTCTCGATGGCCCGCGACGGCCTGCTTCCGCCGTCGTTCTTCAAGGTCCATCCACGGTACAAGACGCCGCACGTCACGACGATCTGGATCGGGGTCGTCGTCGGGCTTCTCGCGGCATTCGCGAACCTCGACGTCTTTGTCGAGCTGACGAACATCGGAACGCTCTTCGCGTTCATCCTGGTGTCCATCGGGATCATGGTGCTGCGGAAAACGGATCCCGATCGGCCGCGCGTTTTCCGCACGCCGTTCGTTCCATGGACACCGATCCTCGGCATCCTGATCTGTCTCTACTTGATCGTAGGGTTGCCGTGGGTCCAGTCGACGCCCACGGGTCTGGTCTTCACGCGTTACGGAGGACTGCCGCTCGCGACCTGGTTCCGTTTTGCGATCTGGCTCGTCCTCGGTCTCGTCATCTACTTCTCCTACGGGTTCCGGAAGTCCCGCCTGGCCAATCCTCGCAAGATCGCCTAAATCCCGCGTCGGTTTGCTACACTCCTAAAGTCCCCGCCGGGGCGTCCCGGCGAGGGCGGTTTCGTCATCTTTCATGGAGGTGGGAATGCGAATCCACAAATTGGCTCTGGCGGGTATTCTGGCCTCAAGCGTTTGCGCCGTGGCCTCGGCGGATGCAGCGTCCAAGAAATATGAGTGGTCGCCGGTCAATGGAATCCAGGAGACCGACGTACGCGACGGCGACATCGTCGTCAGCCAGGTGCAGTTCAACCTCGGCAGCACGATGAAGGGCACGCCGATCCGCAAGTCCAGCGCCGACGTCCGCGTACGGATCGACAACAACGGCCAGTCGGATGAGGAAGTCGGAGTCGCCGTCGTCGTCTTCGACGCGGAGGGCAACGTCGTCGCCGCCGGCTCGAACGGGACCAAATGGGGCTACCTGAACAAGGGCGACCGGACCTATTACTCGATCGATTTTCCGTACGTCTACCGGCGTCTCGACAAAGCGGCCTCGTTCATGATCACGATCGAGACCAAGGGCAAGGGCAGCAAGACCTCGAAGACGTACAAGACGACGTACAGCAGCTCCAACTCGGAAGCGAACACGACGACCGACGTGACGACCAAGGTCACGACCGAGACGACGTCGCCGCCTCCTCCGAAGGTCGAAGTCGAGCCGCTGCCGAAGCCGCAGCAATAGGCCGCCTCAGACATTCCCTCTCCCCCGGCGGGGAGAGAGGGCGAGGAAGAGGGGGCGCCTCTGCCGCCCCTACTTCGACTGGAACCCGGGCACGTCCCGCCCGGCGTAGCCGGTCATCTCGACGTACGCGCGGCCGGCGGCCGGGCGGCCGCTCTTCGTGCCCTCGACGCGGCAGGCGCCCTCCCAGTACGTCACGCCCGTCGACTGCGTCGTGGAGAGCTCCTGGTCGGACAGGAGCGGCGTGATCTTGACGTCGAGCCCGATCGAAGCGACCGACAACGACCAGACCGCCGGATAGATCGCCCGCGTGGCGGGGGACCTCCAGCTCACGAGCGGCTCTAAGTGCACGTCGCTCCACGCGATCGGCCGCGGCGGCCCGGACGCGGGAACGAAGGTCCCCCCCGAGAAGGGCGACGCCGTGCCGTTGTTCAGGCGCATCCGGTAGAGCATCAGCTCGGAGCCGTCGTCGAGCTGGATACCGAACCAGTCCCAGCCGACCGCTCCCTCCGGCAGGGCCCCGGGTCCCCATTCGTGGTCGAACCAGGCGGTGCCCGAGAGCGCCTCGGGTCGCTTTCCGCGCGTCAGGTTTCCGGAGACCGTGAGCCGTGGAATCGAGACGTAGTGCGAGTACTCATTTGGCCCGGGCCCCTTGCGCGAGATGCCTTGCTCGCCGTGGAGGACCGGCGGCTTGACGGGAGTCAGCTTCAGGGAGAGCTCGCCGGCCTTCGTTCGGGCCGCGAGTCGAACGGTCCCGTCGGCTTCCTCGCGCGCGGACCAGTCCTCGTTGAAGACGTCGAGCTTGTCTTCGGACGCCCCGGCGATGCCCGGCAGGGCCAGGTGCGCCTTCTCTTCGAAGAGGAACTTGCCCGCGGAAATGTCGGACCAGGCGAAGTGAGCCAGGTGCAGGTCGCGCAGCCGGAAGAACGTCACCTGAAAACCGTAGGCGCGGCCGCCATCACCCGAGAGGTGGCCGGTCCAGTACCACCATTCCAGAGCGTCCGAATGCGCGCCGTGGTCGCGCGGAAACGAGAGCGGCGCCGGTGTGGGTATCGCGAGGGCCGCCGCGAGAACGAGAGCCGGAAGCGTTTTCATTCTTCCGCCAGCGCGGCCGCCGGATCCACGGCCGAGGCGATCCGACCGGGCAGGATTCCCGCGGCGCAGGCGGCGGCGAGGACGAGCCCGGCCGCGCCCGCGAGCGCTGCGGCGGGAACGGCCGGCGCCACCGTCCAGCCGAAGGACTGGGGATTGATGACCTCGAGCAGCAGCCACGCGAAGGCTCCGCCCGCGGCGAGCGCGGCGAGCGCTCCGGTGCCACCCGTCAGGAAAGCCTCGACCAGCGTCGCGCGCCGGATCTGTCCGCCGGAGGCGCCGATCGCCTTCAACAATCCGAACGAACGCCGGCGCTCGACCACCGACGCGAGGAGCGCGTTGGCGATCCCGAGGACCGCGACCGTGATCGCGATCGCCTCGAGCGCCCGCGTGACCGCGAAAGTGCGGTCGAAGATGCGGAGAGCCTCGCGGCGCAGGTCCCGGTTGGTCGAGATCGACATGGCGTAGCGGCCCTGAGCCGCCGCGAGAATCCGACGTCGCAGCTCCGTGGCGTCCACGCCCGGCTTCGCGATGACGGCGAGGCTCGTGACGCGCCGGTCGGGGTAGAGCGCGAGATAGAGGTCGCGGTCCATCACGACGGTGCCGCGGTCGTTGGAGTAGTCGCGGTAGACGCCGGCGACGCTGAAGCGCCGAGGGCCTTGCGGCGTTGGCAGCACGACCGCCGAACCGCGCCGGACCCCGAAGCGGCGGGCGTAGGGCTCCGAGACGAGGACGTCACCGCGCTCCCGGGCGGCGAGCGCGAGAGGCCTCGGATCGGCGCCGTCGAGCATCGGCAGGCCTCCCGCGCGCGCGAGCACGCGGAAATCTCCCGAGGCCAGGGTGTACGGCCGTCCCCGCGCGTCGGTCGCGTCGCGCGCGCGGAACGGATCCACGGCGGCCACGCCTTCGAAGCCCCGGACGAACGCGATCGCGTCCTCGGGGAGATCTCCCACGATGCCGGAGCCCTTGCCGGCGTCGGCCTTGATCCACAGGTCCGAGCGCAGCGTCGATTCCACCCAGACGCGCACGGTCTCGCGGATCGACGCGACCGTCACGATCATCGCCAGCGTCATGCCCAGGGCCATCGCGAGGGCCGCGACCGCGATCCCGTTGCGCGTCAGAGCGCCGCCGAAGAAGCCGGCGCCGAGCTCTCCTTCCACCGGCAGGATCCGGGCGATCAGCCGTCCGAAAACGGCCGCGGCCGTTTTCACGAGCGCGGGGGCCGCGAGCGCGAGCGCGGCGACCACGAGAGCGACCGCGGCAAATCCGAAGAGGGGGAAACCGTCCACCGGGTCGGCGCGCGCCGCGAGCGCGGCCAGGACCAGCGCGACCGCGGCGCCGATCGCCCGCGGCCAGAGGCGCTTGCGCGCCACTCCCTCGATCGAGCCGGGCCGCATCGCCGGAGACGGCGGGACGCGGGTCGCCTGGAGAGCGGGCACGAGCGTGGCCACGAGGGACGCCGCCATTCCGACCGCCGCCGAGAGAACGACGGCATCGGTGTAGCGTGCCCCGCCGATTCGCGCGGTAGGCAGGTAGATCGTCGAGACGGTGCCGCCGACGGCCGACAGCGCGGCGCGCGAGACCCAGAGGCCGAGGACCTCGCCGAGAAGCGTCCCGCACGCGCCGACGACGAGACCCTCGGCGAGGAAAGCGCCGAAGACCGCGGCGCGGGAGGTCCCGAGGGCGCGGAGCGTGGCGATCTCGGGCCGCCGCCGCAGAACCGCGATCGACACGGCGTTGGCGATCAGGAAGAGCCCGGTCAGAAGCGTCAGCGACCCGAGGGCGTTGAGGTTGAACCGGAACGCGCGGACCATCCGGTCGGCCGTCGCCGCCGCGCGCGTGGGAGGCTCGAGGACCAGCCCCTTCGGCAGCCGGCGCGCGATCTCGGCTCCCGCCGCGGTCCGATCGACTCCGGGGTCGAGGACGATGTCCACCCGGTCCACCAGTCCGGGCTTGCCCAGCAGGTCCTGAGCCGTGAAGACGTCGGTCAAGAGGACGTCGCCGCCGGAGGCGCGGGCCACGCCCTCGAGCGCCACGATCCCGGCGACCTCGACGTCCCGAGGCTTTCCGCCGGCGGTCAAGGCAATGTGGCTGCCGACGTCGAGCCCGCGCCGCCGCGCGAA
>Ga0075424_100000876_pt1 | contig 24999 bp, 20 predicted proteins | sample SoiMethybrSBSTD3_FD_75301 | JGI IMG/M metagenome (GOLD analysis project Ga0075424, IMG submission 75301) | Bulk soil microbial communities from a Populus tree surrounding site in Tennessee, USA - Soil MetaG P. TD hybrid SBSTD3 | ecosystem: Environmental > Terrestrial > Soil > Tree plantation... | reverse complement strand
ATTGAAACCTCAGATCGGCTACGTCGCGTCGCGTCCGCCGCGCGAGCGGGCATTCAGAGCGGCGCTCGACGAAGAACTCGATCGGCTGTCGACGTCGTTGGCACTCAACGGTTAGAAACTCGCTCACGTGGGTTCGACAGAAATCATGGGGCTCGCGGGTCCTGTCGCCGGGTCCTTCCCCACGGCCTTGCCGCCAAAAGAAGGATCACGGGAGTCAAATGCATCTGTCACGGAGAAGGCGGCTGCGGCCGCGGGGAGGCCCCTCCCGGCGCCACCCGCTCGTCGTGGCAACTAGCGTCGGAACCCGAGTGAGCTTTGGGTTAACAACGAGTACTTCACTCGCCTACGAGCGTTGCGGTGATCGTTGCTTTTCCAAGCGCTCCCATCGCCTTGTCGTCCTGCGAATGCGCCAGATACGCGAGCCCCAGCGTCAACGCCCATCCTCGCGCGCGCATCCAAGTGTCATCGTCGATTGGGTTGAACGTGTTGCGTGCCGCTTCCCGAAACGCCGGTCGCAGCGCGGGTGGGAGCAGCATCCAGGCCACCGACAGATCAGTGGCGGGATCGCCACTCGTCAGATCGCCAAAATCGACGATCGCCGACAGACGACGGTCGTTCACGACGAGATTGCCCGGATGAAGGTCGCCGTGAATCCAGAGTGGTGGACCCGGCCACGGCGGCGCCGACAAGACGCGATCCCAGAGCGCGACAACAGCATCGCGATCGATGAGGCCGGCCACTCGTTGGAGGCGTTCGCCCATCAACGACGTGCGCGAGTCGAGCGACACGCGCCACGGATTGGCGGGCACACCGACAGGCGCGGGCTGGTGCAGTGATTGAAGGAAGGCGCCCAGATCGGCTGCCGCCCATGCCTGATCGAGCAGCGGCTGCGTCAGCGCGCATTCTCCGGCGAACCAGGGCACCACCGACCATGGCCACGGATATCCGCACCCGGGGACGCCAATGCGCACCGGCGTCGGAATCGGCAACGGCAGCGTCTGCGACAGTATCGGCAACCATCGCTGCTCCTTTTCGACGAGCACGGCCGAGACAGCGCGACGCGGCATGCGAACCACGAGATCCGAGCCGAGCCGAAACAGCGTGTTGTCCCATCCCTCGCCGATCTGATTCAGCGTGTGATCCGCGAGATCGGGATGCTGCTCCCGCAGCAGTTCCCGGACCAATGACGCATCAATGTCAACCTCAGCACGCGGTTTGGGGTTGATGCCCACGGATTTGCATTATCCTCTCGACACCAACGCCGACATCGCAACTCTCGATACATGTCTCAAGATCTAGTCAACGCCCGACTGCTTTCTGCGATTCTGATCGGGATCTCCCTCGCCATCCTGCTGATCGTGATTGTGCCGAGAGAAGACTCGGGCGACGTGCTGATCAAGAGCGGCGAAACCGGCCAATCGGAGCTGTTGCTGCACGTCACCGACCTGACGCTCGATACCTATAAGGATCTGCTGCAGCTGCTCGGCGCCTCGTTCGCCGTCGTCTCGTTTCTCGTTGGATATCAAAGCAGGCATCGGCTCGACCTGCCCCGCGGCGCTTGGATACGGTTCAGCGTGGGAGTGCTCTTGCTCGGGGTGGCTATGCTGCTGACGCTTCTCGGCCGAGAAAAGATTCTGACGATGGTGGCGCGTAACGCCGTCGACTTCGGCGCCACCAGTCTGTTGTATCTGCGGTGGTCGAGCTACACGGCATTCACGGTGGCCGCCGTGCTGATCAGCTCGTTCGCGGTGGCCTCAGCCAATGCCCCGCGTGCCGAGACGTCGTCGCCGTTCGATGAGGAGGAGGAGTGATGTTCCGCAAGATGCTCTTCGTCGCGTCGATTGCATCGATTTTCGCCGCAAGCGCACGCGCACAGAACAAGCCCGAGCCGCTTGAAGTAGTGGTGCTGTCACCACCGGGTCTGCCGATCAAGGAAGCGACGTTCACGGTTGCCGGCGAGCAGCGGCACGTCGCGTTCGACGACAAGGGCCGCGCCACCACGACCTTCTCATCGCATCCACGCGGGACGGTCGTGCCAATCGCGTTCACGATCGAGAAGGCCGAGAACGAGCTGCAAGGCCGATCGTGGAAGACCACGGGAACGTTGAATGGATCTGGGCACCTCGATTATCAGGTTCTCGGCAACGGAAAAGGACAAATCGACCAATGGCCGATCGTCACCTGGTTGAGCTCGGGTGCGCGACTCGATGTGGCGCTGAACGATCGGACGATCGGCAGCACACGGCTGGAAAAGGGGGTCGCCCCAAGCCGCACGCACAAGTCGCTGTGGCGAAGCGGCCCAAAGTCGGTGTGTACGCAAGAATTCACGCTCGAGCCCAACGTGGAACGGACGTTCTCCTGCGATCCGACCACCGGCCGCGTGAGCGAGGTTGACGCGGTCAAACCCCAATAACGTCGTGGAGCAGGATCTGACTCGCTCTATCCGCGATGATGCATCGCGACGAGCGCGTTCCAGAGCGCGTCGCTGCAGAACCAGCAGGCCGCGCCCACGAGCACCACGGCGGCGACAATCGCAACCACTCCCTTACTCATAACTGATCGCCTCCCGAACCGATCGGCGTGATGCGGTGATCGCCGGCACGAGACTGGCAATCGCGGCCAGCGCCATCACGATCGCAAGCCAGCCGAAGACTGCCGCCGGCGACAGCGACACGATCATGCTGCCGCGCATCTTCACCAGCGACATCAGCCCCGTCATCAGCGCCCCGAGCGCCGCGATGATTGGCCATGCGCCTGCCACGCCGAGGATCCACGCGAGCACGACGACAAACACCGCCTCGATGACCACGATGCTGCCAACCATCGCGGGGGTTCCGCCGATCGCGCGCAGCACGCCCAGCTCGCGGCGGCGGTCGAGCACATTGAGGCTCGTTGCGGTCATGAGTCCGAGGCCGCCGACGCCCGCCAGAACGGCCGCCACCACGATCAGGAAGACATAGATCATCAGCATGTGCTGATCGAACGCGTATCGTGCATCGGCGCCGTAGCTGTTCTCGCCGAAGAAGCGATCGAGAGTGGCCATCATCGATGTCCGGAAGCTCAAGGCCGAGATGAAGAACGCGCCGGCGATCGTGAGCGTGACGATCGTGAGTGACGCGCGAGCGCGTCGGCGCGCGCTGTTGCGAACACCCAGCAAGAGGGGCGTGCCAGCACGGCCAATGCCGCACAGCCATCGATCCAACGGCCGCGCCCCGAACGCCGAGAGTTCTATTCCGGCCGCGGCGATCGCCTCGCGCGCGGTCATGCCGGTTCCAACCGCCACTGGATAGGCGGCAGCGGCGATCGGGACGAGGAAGCCGATCACGACGACGAGCAGAAAGACCCAGGCGGGCACGGCCATGCTGACCAGATCGAAGTTGAGCAGCACGCCGAAGTAGCGGCTGAGGGCGTGTCCGCCCAGCAGGCCAATCGGCATCGCGACCGCGATTGCCCCAAGGCCAAACAGCGCCGCCTCGCCGAGATAGATGGCGGCAATCTGACCCCGCGTGCCGCCCACTGCCTTCATCACGCCGATCTGCCGGCGCTCGTGCGTCATCATCGCCGACAGCAGGTTGACGACGATGGCGCCGCTCAACACGAGCGCAAACGCTCCGAAGGCCGCCATCACCAGCAGCAGGAAACCCATGATCACACTGTGCGGGTGCTGCCCCGGCGCCGGAACATCAACGCGCCGCACGACGTGGCCCTGAGCTTCGAGCCACGCTTTGACGTCGGCGGCGGCGCGGCGCACGTGCATCTGGTCGAGGCGGTCGCCGCTGACGAGGATCAGCAGACGATCGAGCGCTGCGGTCTCGCCCATCATCGCGAGCGTCTCCGGTGTCGTGTACGCGTAGACGCTGTTCTCCATGCGCGCCTGAGCCTGGCCGGCGTCGTGCACACCGCCCGCGACTCGCAGCTCATGCTCGCGGCCCTCGATCGCCATCGTCACGACCTGGCCGACCTGGGTCTTTGCCACTTGAAATGCGTCGCGCTCGATCAGCAGCGTGCCTGCTGCAGGTGGCCACTCGCCGCGATCGGACGTCACCGTGCTGATGCGGAGTTGGCGAAAATCGCGAATGATGAACAGGACCAGCCGGCGCCACGATCCGTCAGCCGCACGAATGCGGCCGTTCACGACACGCCGCGCATCGGCATCGTCGACGTCGTCACGCGCGATAACTGCGGCCAGCAGTGAATCGTCGACCGCATCGGTCCGGACAATAGCGGAAGCAGGGTTGGTCTCGAGGTACCCGCGATTGATCTCGCGCTTCAGAATCGCGTAGGTCGCGAGCAGGGCGAAAAAGCCGGACAGCCCGATCGACATGGCCAGCACCACGAGCGTGGCGCGTGTGCGCGCCTGCCACGTATCGCGCGCGACCTTCGACCACCGAGTCGTCACGCGGGCACAACCTCGAGGAACCGGCCGTCCTCGATGGTAAGCGTGCGACTCGCCACTCGCGTGATATCGCGATCATGCGTGGCAATCACCACCGTGGTCCCGTCGGCGGCCAGCACGCGAAAGAGCTCCAGCAGTGCACGCGCGGTTTCGGAATCGAGGTTGCCGGTGGGTTCGTCAGCCGTGACGATCGGCGGATCGTTGGCCAGCGCGCGGGCAATGGCGACTCGCTGCTGTTGGCCGCCCGACAGCGTGGCAGGAAGCTTGTCGGCCTGATCGGACAACCCCACGCGCGCGAGCAATTCCAACGCATGACGACGACGCGATCTCACCGGCCGCGTGCCGAGAAAATCCATCGGCAGCATCACGTTCTCGACGACAGTCAGCGTGGGCAGCAGTTGAAAGAACTGAAACACGATGCCGACCGTGGCTCCGCGCCATTTGGCCAGCGCTGTTTCCGACGACGCGTGCAGAGCCGTTCCGGCGACGATGACGTCGCCGCTCGTCGGTCGATCGATGCCCGAGATCAGATTGAGGAGCGTCGTTTTTCCGCTTCCTGACTTCCCGACGACTGCCACGAGCTCGCCGGCGCGTACGTGGAGGTCGATCTCGCGAACGGCCTGAAAGGAGCCGGCGGGCGTGTCGTAGGACTTGCTGACGCGGCGGAGCTCGATCATCCGCGTGATGGTAGACGACGACGCGTGAACGGATGCTGAACGCGTCGTTCAGGCGCGGTTCACCGGCGCGAAATGGGCCTGGAGTCCGTTCAATCGATCGTCCACAGCGTCAGCGACGACACGTCCTTGATGAAGATGCGCTTGCCCGAGATGAGCGGCTGCGCCCACGTCGCGCTGTCGGCCACGGTGTAGCGCTTCAGCGGTTCGAATTGCGCCCGACCGCTCTTCGCGACGATCAGCTGCGCATCGTCGTTCAAATAAAACAGCAGCTGCCCTGCCTTGACGAGTGCGGTATTCGCGGCTTGCCGCGGCGGGCCCAACCACAACGTCTTGCCAGAGTCGGTGTCGGTGGCGAAGAACTGTCCGCTCGAACGAGTCGATAGGCCGAAGAGCGTGTTTCCGACAACGACAGGTGTGCTGATGTACAACGAGACGTCCTTCGTCTCCCACACCGCAGCTGCGGACCAGGCGCCGTCTCGAAGCGTTGGTCTAATCGCCGTCATGCCTTGACCAACGCTGAACATGATCGTGTCGCCGGCGATGACCGGTGTGGGCCCGCCGCCATTGGCGCCTGACAACGGATACCTCCAGAGCACCTTGCCGTCGGGCAACGACACGCCAAGGACCGCAGACTGCGTCATCGTCACCACCTGTTTCACGCCATTCAACGTGACGATGATCGGCGAGGCGAAGAATCCGCCATCGCCGGCGGTCCACACCACGGCGCCGGTGGACACATTGAATGCGGTGAGCGGTCCGTAGTTGCCCGGATGGACCATCACCAGGTCCCCGTCAGCAACCGGCGACGACGCCGCGCTGAAGTACGGCGGCTCTGCGGGCGCCGCGGTCTGCCACACGCGCTCACCAGTTGTCGCGTCGAACGCGCTGACGATGCCGCTGATGCCGAGCGTGAACAGCTGGCCGCGATGAAGAAGGGGCGTCGCCTTCGGTCCGGCGCCGTGAGCAGCGGCCGGCTGGCTGGGTGTGTACGGCGCGGCGTAGGTGGATCGCCATCGCTCGCGGCCGGTCTCGGCATCGAGCGCGGTGATGCCTTCGTTGCCGTCGCGTCTTGTAAACACGTACACGACGTTGCCACTGAGAATCGGCGTCGCGTAGCCTTCGCCGACCTCAACTTTCCATTTGCGTGTCAGCTGATCTGGCCACGCTCGCGGCTCAGAGAAGGCGCTTGCGGATCCGTCGCGATTCAGACCGCGCCACTGTGGGTAGTCGAGCGGCGAGCTTTGTGCGAGCATTGTCACCGCTGTTGCGACGCTGATCACGCTGCACACCACGAACGCTCGCACACCTGGAGAACACCGACGCCCTGATTGTTATTCCCCGAGACCCCCGTTCCCCCGTGTGATGCTTTGCCCCGTTTCCTCCGACTCCTCCGTTTTAGGGCTCGTCCCTGAGCGCGATCACCGGATCGACTCGCGTCGCACGATACGCGGGCACGAGCGTTGCCGTGACGGCGCACATCGTGAGAATCACTGACACAGACGAGAGCGTCGCCACATCGTGAGGCGAGACGCCAAAGACCAAGGCGGTCATGAGCCGTCCCAACGCGAGCGCGCTGACGAGGCCGAGTGCAACTCCCAGGAGCGCCGGCTTCAAGCCCTCGATCACGACCATGCGGATGACGTCCTGGGTGGGCGCACCAAGGGCTCGCCTGATGCCGATCTCCCGTACGCGTTGACGAACCGTCCATGACAGCACGCTGTAGATCCCGATCGCGGCAAGCAGCAGCGCGAGCCCGGCAAAGGCCGCCAGCAGTTCCATCGCGAACCGCTGTTGTGCCATCGACGCGCCGACCACTTCGTCCAGCGTCCGCACACCGAGGAGCGGCAGGTCGCGATCGATTTCATGGATAGCAGCGCCGACTGACGAGGTGACCGTCTTGGGCGGCACCGAGGTTCGCACAACCAGTGAGATCAATCCGATCTGGCTTTGCGCGAACGGCGTGTACAAGGCGGAGACGGGATCCGCGAAATCGAGCCCTCTGAGCTTCACATCGCTCACCACGCCCACCACTTCACGCACCACACCAGGACGGAACGTCAGGGTGAGACGTTTGCCGACGGGGTTGTCATTCGGCCAGAACTGGCGCGCCATGGCCTCGCTGACCACGACGACCGGTTGACTCGTGGCGGTGTCGGCTTCGGTGAAATCGCGTCCGGCGATCAGACGCATGCCCGCGGTGCGAAGGTATCCAGGCATGACGCGGCGTACGGCGACTTCGGGTTGTTTCGACATCACCTGCGCCGGTCCGCCTTCGATCTCCACCGGCTGTGTCGACCCGCCGGTCATCGGCAACGAATCGATGGCCGACGCGGCTTCCACGCCAGGGAGCGAACGCAGACGCTCGACGACCTGCCTCGAGAACCGCACGCGGTCCTCGGGTTTCGGGTACTTCGGCTGCGGCAGTGCGATGACGGCGGCCAGCACGTTGTGTTGATCGAATCCGGGATCGACCGCACGCAGGCTGCCGACGGTTCGAATCAACAGGCCGGCGCCCGCGAGCAGCACCAGCGCCAGAGCCACTTCCGACACCACGAGCGCGTTGCGCAGACGGCGATCGTGCGCGCCGGTGGCAGTACGGGTGAGTCCCTGATTCAGCGTGCCTTGAATGTTCGGACGCGTGAGCCGCCATGCGGGCGCGAGACCGGCGATCATCCCTGCGACGAGCGAGACGCCCAACGTGAACAGCATCACGCGCGAATCGAGCGTAATCTCGGACGTGCGCGGAATGGTCCCCGTGATGTAGGTCACGATTGTGTTGAGGCTCAGCTGCGCCACGAGCAAGCCGACCGCCCCGCTCATCAGCCCCAGCAGGACGGTCTCGCACAAGATCTGCTGAACGACACGCCGCCGGCTGGCGCCAAGCGCCGCACGAACGGCGATCTCTTTCGACCGTCCCACCGTCTTTGCCAGCAGCAGGTTCGCGAGGTTGGCCGACGCAATCAGCATCACGAATCCGACCGCACCGAGCAGTACGAGCAGCGCGAACCTCGCGTCGCCGACGATCTCGTCGTGCATCGGCAGCACGATCGCACCCCACCCCGTGTTGTCGACGGGATACTGCCGTTCGAGCCGCTTCGAGATCGTGTCCATCTCGGCTTGCGCGCGAGCCACGGTGACGGTGGGCTTGAGCCGTGCCACCACCGCGAAGTCATGAATGCCACGCAGCGCGCGGAGCTCCGGACTCAGGACGAGCGGACTCCACATCTGAACGCGCCCCACGGCCAGGGCATTCGGAACGACGCCGATCACGGTGCGCGGGCGCGCGTTCACGATGATCGATCGTCCGACGATCGCTGGATCGCCGCCGAACCGCGTCCGCCACAACGATTCGCGAATCACGATGTTGTCGTCCGTACCGGACTTGTCATCGCCGCGCTGAAAGAGTCGCCCCGTGAGTGGCGAGATACCGAGGACGGCGAAGTAGTCGGCGGAGACGAGTTCCTGGGGCACGGCTTGCGGCTCCTCGCCGCGGCCGGTGAGCGTGGCGTTTCCGTCGGCGTAGATCGACATGCGCTCGAAGACGCTGTTCTGCGCGTTCCAATCGAGGTAGTTGGCCGGCGAGACGGCGAAGCGCGTCGCGCCGGGAAACTGCGCCGGCGGCGGCACGTGAAAAACCCGAACCAGCCGATCAGCCTGGGGAAACGGCAGCGGCCGCACGACCACAGCATTGACGACGCTGAACATCACGGTGTTGACCGCCACGCCCAGACCGAGGATGACGACGACGAGCAGCGCGAACCCTGGTCCACGGCGGATCATCCGGCTGCCGTAGCGTATGTCCTGAACGAGGCTGGCCAGCCTTGGCGCCAGCGCCCACGTATCGCGCACGTCGTCCTGGATCTTGGCCACACTGCCAAACTGCCGCCGCGCCTGTGCGCGCGCATCTAACGCGCCCGAGGCGCGTGCCTGCTCCTCGCGCATCGAGAGATGAAACGCGACCTCGTCTTGAAGCTCCTGCTCGCGCTTTTGCCTCATGAACAGGGCGCGGACTCGAAGACGGAGACTGCTGAACCACTCGCTCATGGATGCCCTTCAGACGTAGTGTCCGGCTTCAGCCGGACCTCAAGTTGCCTCGAGCACGCGATTGATCGCGACGCTCGTGCGCCGCCACGACTCGCGCGTTTCCTTCAGCCGCTTCCGGCCGCTAGGCGTCAGACGGTAGTACTTGGCGCGGCGGTTGTTCGCCGAGATGTCCCAGTCGGCCACCAGCAGGCCGCGCAGTTCGAGCCTGTGCAGGGCCGGATACAGCGCGCCTTCCTCGACCGACAACGCTTCTGCCGACGCCACGTGAATCCATTCAGCGATCTCGTAGCCGTGCTTTTCGCCGCTGGCCAGCGTCTTCAGGATCAGCAGCTCCAGCGTGCCCTGCAGCAGATCTGCCGGTGTCTCTGCCTCGTTTCCCATAATCACCTTAGGGATCGTCAACATCCCCTAAGACGATTATGGGAGTCAATTCGTTGCCTGACACCAGCGGTTGATATGTCAGCCCGCAAACCCGGTTTCGAAGGCGGATCACTTGCGGCCGACGATGGTTTGAGGCGATCCTTCTCGCGAGGTAACCAGATGAAGGCAGCTCGAATCGTGGCGATCGTGGGCGTGGCGGTCCTGGTCGGTGCCCCCGCGCTGGCGCAGACCGCCGACGAGGTCATCGAAAAACACATCGCGGCGTCGGGTGGGCGCGCCGCCTACGGGAAGATCACCTCGCGGACGGCAGCCGGCACCATCACCGTCACCACCCCGATCGGCGACCTCTCCGGCAACATCGAGGTGTTCTCGAAAAAACCGAACAAGTCGCGCACGCTCATCAAGCTCGATTTGACGGCTGTGGGCGCCGGTCAGATGACGTCCGACCAGCGGTTCGACGGCACGACTGGCTACGTGATGGACACCCTGCAGGGCGACCGCACCATCGAAGGCAGCCAGCTCGACGCGATGAAGAACGGCTCGTTTCCGTCGCCGCTGCTCACGTACAAGGAGATGGGCGCCACGCTGACGATGGACGAGCGCGCCAAGGTCGGCGGCAAGGACGCCTACGTGCTCAAGATGACGCCCAAGGCCGGACCGAGCATCCGTCTGTTCATCGACGCCGACAGTTTCATGCTGGTGAGGACCGCCGTGACGCTGAATGTGCCGCAGCTCGGCGGCGATATCGAGCAGGTGGTCGACTTCTCCGATTTCCGCGACGTGGACGGCATCAAGATCCCGTTCGTAACCAAGTCGACCAACCCGGCGCAGACCGTGACGGCGACGATGATGAGCGTGAAGCACAACACGGACCTCGACGATTCGTCGTTTTCAAAACCCTGAACACTGCCCGCGATTCTGGCTCCCCTTGCGCTTCGACACGAGATCCGCTACTCTCCTGTCGAAGAGCGAGGGGAGCCGCCATGTCCGATGATCGCGTCGATCTGCCGCAAGGAACGCTCGACCTGCTGATTCTCAAAACCGTGGCGCTCGGGCCCCAGCACGGGTGGGCGATCTCCGAGCGGCTGCATCAGATCTCCAGCGCCACGCTGCACATCCGCCAGGGCTCCCTCTACCCGGCCCTGCATCGGCTCGAGCGGCGCGGCTGGATCAAGGCGCGCTGGGGCGCCTCCGACAACAATCGCCGCGCCAAGTATTACGAACTCACGCGCCGCGGCCGCGAGCAGCTCGATGAGGAGATCTCAGCCTGGCGCAAGCTGAGCGCCGTCGTCGCGCAAGTCCTCGAGAGCCGTACGTAGAGGCCGCCTTCAGGCGGCCTATGAGTAGCCGATGATGATCGACCTCTTTCACCGTCTTCGCTCCCTCTTCAGACGCGCCCGCGTCGAGCACGAGCTCGACGAAGAGATGCGCTTCCATCTCGAGCAGCAGATCACGTCGTACATCCGACAAGGGCTGACACGAGACGAGGCCGTGCGCCGCGCGAGAATCGAGTTCGGCGGGCTCGACCAGATCCGCGAGGAGCATCGAGACGTGCGGGGTGTGGCGCTCGTTGAGGATCTGGCGCGCGACCTGCGATACGGCGTGCGACAGCTGCGGCGTTCGCCCGCCTTTGCCGCGGCAGCGCTGCTCTGCCTGGCGCTGGGCATCGGCGCGACGACCGCCGTCTACAGCCTCGTCGACGCAATCCTGCTGCGGCCACTTCCTTTCACGAACGCCGACCGTCTCGTCCGATTGATCGAACGCGTGCCATCGCCGTTCCCGGGTCAGCCCTTGTGGGTACAGGGCCTCACGTATCGAGAGTTCCTTGATTGGCGCACGCAGACGAAGACGTTCGCTGCAATGGCCGCCGTCGGCGGCGGTGGGCAACGGCTCGTGCGCACGACAGACGGATCCGCCGGTCTGTGGGGGGCGGGGGCATCGCCGAATCTGTTCTCGATGCTGGGCGTCCGCCCGGTGCTCGGTCGCACGCTCGTCGCCAGCGACGAGGCCCAGACCGATGTCGTGGTGCTCAGTTACAACACCTGGCGCCGGCACTTCAACAGCGATCCAGCGATCGTCGGCCGGCGCCTCGAATTCCGCGCCGGCGCGCTGTTGCCGCCATCGATGCGTGTGATGACTGTCGTCGGCGTGCTGCCGGCAGACTTCGACGTGCTCGGCATGCCCTCTGATTACTGGATCCCGATCCCACCGCCGAGCGGCGGGCGTCCCGGCTTACGCGTCACGCCGATCGCCCTGCTCGCGCCTGGCGTGTCCCTCAACGCGGCAATCGATGAAGCCAATGCAATTGGGACCGGCATGCGCGACCCGTGGCCGGCCAACGCCCCTCGATTGACCGGACCGCGATTTCAGCTCGATGCGTTGAAGGACCTGTCGGTGCAGCAACTGCGACCGGCGTTCCGTGTGCTGCTCGCGGCCGTCGCGGTGGTGCTGCTCATCGTCTGCGCGAACGTCGCCAATCTGCTGCTGGCGCGCGGCACCGCGCGCGAGCGTGAGCTCGCGGTGAGAGTCGCGATTGGGGCGAGCCGCGGACGCGTGGCACGGCAAATCATGACCGAGTGCCTGGTGCTGGCGATCGTGGGCGGCGCGCTCGGTGCGCTGGTGGGCGCCGCCGGCGTCTCGTTGGTCAAGCAAATGGCGACCGTCGATGCACCGGGCATCTTCCGGCTGATGTTCGGCTCCACGATCCTGCCGCGCATCAACGAGGTCCACATCGATCTCACCGTGCTCGGCATCGCATTGGCGGTGGCGGCGCTGACGAGCGTCATCTTCGGCGTCCTGCCAGCGGTGCACTTATCGCGCACCGGACACGGTCCGGCCATGAACGTGCGCGGCGGCACCGGAGCTGGCGGGTCGAGGATACGAGCGGTACTGTCGGTGAGCCAGCTCACGATGGCGACCGTGCTGCTGGTGTGTGCCGGGTTGCTGACGCGCAGCTTTATCAGTCTCACCAACGTCAACAACGGATACGAGCCGTCTCACGTTCTCGCAGTCAACCTCCTTTTTCCGGATCAGTATTCAGTCGCACGGAAGGCTGAGACGATCTCGACCCTGTTGACGCACTTCCGCGCGCTTGCCGACGTGCGGGTCGCGGGCTTCTCGCGTCACGGACTGCTGATCGGTGAGACGCTCTACGTCGGTCGGTTCGTGTCGGCGTCGCAGAGTGTCGGCACTCAGCAGAACGACCGGGTTCGCCTGCGATCGGTGAGCGATGGGTTCCTCAGCGCGATGGGCGTGCCGGTGCTCGACGGCCGCGAGTTCACCGCGAGCGACAGCGCCACCACGCCGGTCGTTGTTGTGCTGAACCGATCGGCCGCACGCCACTACTTCGGCGACGCGCGCGCAATCGGCCAGTCGCTCGAATGGCAATACGGCCCAATGGAGACGCGGCAGGTCACCGTCGTCGGCGTCGTCGAGGATCTGCGCCAGACATCGCCGACCGACGACGTGGCTCCGGAGGTCTTCGTCGAGTATCGACAGTTCCTGCCGGTGCTGACGCAGTGGAAGCAGACGGAACAGAAGCAGAACGAACTGGCAGTCGGCTTCTTGTCGTTCGCGCTCCGCACTGGCGGCGATCCCGTGGCGGCGACATCCGATGTGCGCCGAGCGGTGAACGCTGTCGATCCCAACATCGGCATCGATGTGATTGCGCCGATGACCAATCTCGTCTCGAACACCGTCGCGCGCCAGCGTTTCTACGCCGTGATGCTGGGCACCTTTGCCGCGATCGCCGCGGTGCTGGCGATCATCGGTGTCTATGGAGTGCTCGCCTATGCCGTCGTGCAGCGCACGCGGGAAATCGGCATCAGGCTGTCGCTTGGAGCGCAGCAGACCCAGGTGCTGGGGCTCGTGCTTCGTAAAGGTCTCGTACTCACCACCATCGGAATCGTGCTCGGGCTGATGGGCGCGACCGCTGGCTCGCGACTGCTCCAGAGCATGCTGTTTGGCGTCACGCCGCTCGACGTGCAGACGTTTGCCGCGGTTTCAGTGGCGTTCGGGTTCGTGGCGATGATCGGCTGCTACTTGCCGGCACGTCGCGCCACCAAAGTCGATCCGATCGTCGCCTTGCGACAGGAATGACCTGGATGATCGCCGACTGGATGTTGAGGCTTCGATCGCTCTTCCAGCGACAGCGCGTCGATCGGGAACTGGACGAGGAGATGCGTTTTCATCTCGACCAGCAGATCGACGCGTTGGTCCACCAGGGGCTGTCACGCGAAGAGGCGGCACGGCGCGCGACCATCGAGTTCGGACACCTCAGCACCGTTCGCGACGAGCATCACGACGCGCGTGGCATCACACCGGTCACGAACCTGGTCCGCGATCTGCAGCATGCGTTGCGGCAGGCGCGGCGCACTCCCGCCTTCACCGCACTCGCGGTGTTGTGCCTGGGGCTCGGCATCGGCGTGAACACGTCGATCTTCGCCGTGCTGAATGCGGCGATGTTCCGATCGATGGCCGTGCAGGACCCGACGCGCCTTGTGGTGATAGGCCGGGGAACCGAGGGCACCTTCTTGTCATTGCCGACGTATCGCGCGTTTTCCGAGCGCAGCCGGACGCTGGCTGGGTTGACCGCGTCGCTGCCAAGCGAGTCCGATCTCGACATCGACGGCGACAGTCAGTTCGTGGCCGCCGAAGCGGTGTTTGGAAACTATGGGGCGGTGATGGGCGTCAGCACCGTCCTGGGCCGATGGTTCGTCGACGACAAAGAGCCAGCCGCCGTGATCAGCTACGCCGTCTGGCGCCGACGATTTGCGCTGAGCCCGGACGTACTGGGCCGCCGCATCACATCTCAATCGGAGACGTACACCATCGTTGGCGTCGCCGTTCCTGCGTACAGCGGAGTCTTTTCGCCGATTCGCACCGACCTCTGGGTGCCGATCGACACGCGACCGGCAACCGCACGCATGCGCGACGACCGCAGCGCGCAGCAGATGATGCTGTTTGGACGACTGGCCCCGAACGTCACGCGCGCACAGGCGGCAGCCGAACTCACCGGTCTCGACGCTCAGCTCGCGGCCGAAGAGGGCCGCCACACGGATGCGACGCCAGCGATCACGGCCAGAGCTGCCCAGGGCATCCTCGCTCCGGTCAGCCGGCGCGAGGCGAACGCCATCGCCACCTTTCTCTCCATCGTCGTCGGGTTGGTGCTGCTGATCGCCTGCGTCAATGTTGCCAATCTCCTGCTGGTCCGAGGAGCCGTTCGGCAGCGGGAGTTCGCGGTACGACGTGCACTGGGCGGATCGCGGGGACGCTTGTTACAGCAACTCCTCGCCGAGAGCCTCGTCGTGGCAGCGGGCGGTGGGATCTGCGGGCTCGTCATGGCGCGGTGGACGACGGCGCTGCTGCAACGGTCGTTGCCGTTGATACAGGGCCTCTGGCAGGCGCAGTTGGACTTTTCGCTCGATTGGGGCGTCATCGCATACGCCACGATCCTCTCTTTCATCACCACGGTGTTCTGCGGGCTCCTGCCCGCCTGGAGAGCCTCTCAAACGAACGCGCTCGTCGCGTTCAAGGGGGAGATCGTCGTCGGCAAGCCACGACGACGACCGCTGGGCCTCGTTGCGCAGGTGGTGATGTCGTTCGTGCTCCTCGTGGTGTGCGGAAGTTTCATCGAAGCGCTGTTGCGCATGCAGCTGGCTGATCCCGGCTTTGCGGTGGAGGGCCGTCTCTACGCGTTCACGTACGTGTCGACACCAGGAATCACACCATCCGATGGACGACTGATTTACGCCAACGCGCTGGAACGGCTGAAGGTGTTACCCGGAGTCCGAAACGCGACGATCTCCGATTCATTGCCGCTGCTGTCGAACGGCACCGACTGCGTGTCGCTGAGCGCCGGGGCACAGCGCTCGGTCAATGTGTATGCCGTGCAGTCGAACTATTTCGCGACGATGAGCATCCGCATGATCGACGGCGACGATTTCGCCCCTGGAGATCGGGCCGCAGACGCGTCGTCGGTGATCGTGAACGATCGGCTGGCTCGAATGCTCTGGCCGAACACGCGCGCCGTGGGACAACAGATGGTCGTTGGATGCAGGAATAGCCAACCCGCCACGGTGATCGGGGTCGTCAGCAACTCCGCGATTCGCTCGTTGGGCGAGACGCCGCGGCCACAGATGTTCTTCCCGTTTGCGCGGCTCTACGAAGGCGGACTCACCGCGATCCTGCTCGAGACCAGCACTCCGCCGGCCCGCCTCGTCGACCCCGTCCGCCGCACGCTCGTGGAACTCGGACAAGGAATGCGTGTCTATACAGTGGAGCCATTGAGCGATCACGTGGACAAGTCGTATGCGCCCATCCGATGGCAATCGGCCGTGCTGACCGCCTTCGGACTGCTCGCGCTCGTGCTCGCCGCGGTTGGTCTCTATGGCGTCATCGCCTATCGCGTCGCCCTGCGCACGCGGGAAATCGGGGTGCGCATGGCGCTGGGCGCCGGCCGACGCGATGTGTTCCGCGAGATTGTGGGGCAGGGCATCTCGATCGCGCTCGTGGGCGTTTTTATCGGAGAAGTGCTCGCATTTGCGATCGGGCGCGCGTTGGCGTCGCTCGATGCCGACATTCGTCCTCCTGGGCTCATCGTGCTCGCGGTCACCGGTCTCATCTGGATCATCGTTGCCGTCGTCGCAGTCTATGTCCCGGCTGCCCGCGCATCGTCGGTGAACCCACTGATCGCGCTCAGGTATGAATGAAGGGCCTGCCCCGAGCGAGCCCGGCGAGTCGACGGGATTCGAAGCGCGGGGACTGACCAAGCGCTACGGCGCCTTTCTCGCCCTCGATCACGTCGACTTCCAGATTCACCGCGGCGAGATCCTCGGCTACCTCGGGCCGAACGGATCGGGCAAGAGCACTACCGTCAATACCGTCGTCGGCCTCATCGAGCCGAGCGCCGGTTCGTTGTGGCTCGACGGGCTCCGCATGCTCGAAGACCCGGTCGCGTACAAGCGCCGCATCGGCTACGTCCCCGAAGAACCGCACCTCTACACGCACATGACCGCGGTCGAGTATTTGATGCTCGTCGGTCGTCTGCGCGGATTGACTGAAGTCGTTCTGTCGGAAAAGGTGCCCGCATTCCTGCAGCTTCTATCGCTGTGGGACAGCCGCTATGTGACGATGGCCGCGTATTCGAAGGGCATGCGTCAACGAGTCCTGCTCGCCGCAGCGCTCCTGCACAATCCCGACCTTCTCGTCCTGGACGAGCCGTTCTCGGGTCTCGACGTTCCCGCCGGTCTGCTCTTCCGCACGCTGCTGAAGATGTTTGCCGCGAGCGGACGGATGGTGTTGTTCAGCACGCACCGATTCGACATGGTTGAACAGCTCTGCTCGCGTGTGGTCATCCTGTCGGCGGGGCGAATCGTGGCCGAGCACGAGGTCGCGTCGCTGACCGAACAGGGATCCCCGTCGCTCGAGGAGGTCTTCGTCCGCTCGACCGGCCAGGACGACTTCACGCCGCTGGCGCGGCAGATCCTGTCACTCGTGCAGCCGTGATCGACGCCTTCTCGACACGATGGCGTCGCTGGCGTGCGAGCTCGGAGTGGCATCTCACGCGGCATTTTTTCCGCGCGATGTTCGACTTCGGCATCCTCACCGAAGCGGGCGCCGACTCGTTCAAGCATCTCCTGGTCGGCGCCATCGGCGGCATGATCGCGTTCGGCTTCCTGATCGTCAGGATCCTGATTGGCCGTTACATCCTCCTCGGGATGGCACCGTCGCCAGAACCATATCGACGGGCGCTACTCGGCGACGACATGTTGATGATCGGACTGCCGATGCTGCTCATCGCGTTCGTGACGCTGCTCGTCAGCGAGTCGCTGTTCCCCGATGAGCGCGACTTCCGCATTCTTGGTCCGCTGCCGCTGGCGCGATCGACGATCTTCGCAACCAAGCTGGGCGGGCTGATTCTCTTCACCGGCCTCATCGTCGCGGTCGTTCACGCCTCGCTGCTGCCATGGCTTCTGTTGTCGTCGATCAACCGCTGGCTCGATCACAGCATCCTTACACGCCTCGCCGCCTGGGTGATCGCGAGCGCGAGCGCATCGCTGTTCTCAGTGCTCACCATCACCGCACTCGTCGGCGTGCTGAGGCTGACGCTATCGCACGGTCACCTGCACGCGATCACCGCGCTCGCAAAAAGCGCCGTGTTCGCGGCCCTCGTACTCTGCATCCCGCTCGTCTATCACGTCGCCGCAGTGACATCTCTCCTTCTCAGCGGCTCGGCGTGGCTGGCCCTGGTGCCGCCGGCCTGGTTCGTCGGTCTGGAGCGCCTGCTGGTCGGCAGTGCCACTCCGGTCTTGTTTCGTTTGGCGATCACAGCGCTGGGAGGTCTGGCTCTCGCGTCGACAATCACGGGAGTCGTGTATGTGCTCCTGTTCCGTCATTTCGAGCGGCTCGTCCTTCAGCCCACCTCGAAGTCCGAGCGAGGCGCGGCCGTAACGGCGGCGCTGGGCGGATCGAATCGCCGGAGGACGACATCGGATCAATCATTCGCGCCGCCGGCGTTTCGCGCGATCCTCGGCTTCATCTCGACGACGTTCAGGCGTAGCGAAATGCACCAAAGCGTGCTCGTCGGGCTCTCGATATTTGGTCTTGGCATTGCGCTCAACAGCCTCATCGGCGCGTCGCCGCGATCGTTGGCGCGGGCGCCGTACTGGACCCCATTCGCGCTGATGTTCGCGAGTGGCGTGGCGGTGCGTGCGTCACTCGTGCTGCCGATGCACTACCGCGCTAACTGGATCTTCAAGATGACCGAGGACCCGACGACACGGCGCGATCAGTTTCGCGTCGTCGACTACCTCGCCTCTATCTGCCTCGCGGGTGTGCCCGCCGCGTGGTCGCTTCTGGTGTGGTGGCTCGCCACCGGCGATCCGTCGCCGACTGCTGCGGTCGTCGTGGGGCTGATCGGGCTGGTGTCGGTGCACGCTGTGCTGTTCGATTGGCGACGTATCCCGTTCACCTGCTCGTATCTGCCGGGAAAACGTTTCATCTTCTACAGCATCACGATCGCGGTTCTGGCGTTCGCGTTCTTCATGGCTATCGGAGCGGCGCTGGTCACCACCGCCCGATCGAGTCCGGTGCGGACAGTTGTGATCGTGATGATTCTGGCGACTACCGCGTGGCTACTTCGGAGATACCGCCTCGGCTCGTGGGGTCAGACGCCGCTCATGTTCGAAGATGAATTCCCCGATCGCGTTTTAGAATTGCAGCTGTGATCGGTGCGACCGACTCGGGGTTGTCGAGCGAGCTTCAGCTGGCGCTTGCCCCGACTCCTACGTATCGACGTCTCCTCTCGTCCTCCCCGGTCCGCGGGTGGCGTGTCCTGCTCCGCCCAGGCGTCGTCGTCCTCGTGATCGCCGTGATGGTGCCAATCATGGCCGTGCAGCGCGTCACGCTTGGTCTGGTGGCAACCGCCGCGTTGTCGTGGACCTTTGCGGTGCTGCTGCAGTCGATCGTGGGCCTTGCCATCGTCGCCTCCGCGCCGGCGAGGAGAATCGGTGTCGTGCCGGCACTCGATCTTTGGTTTGCCGGACATATTCCCTACAGCCTCTGGATGCTGGTCGTGTTCGCACTGACGGCCATGCTGACGGCCGCAAACCTGAGTCTTGTCATTGTCAGCGCCGTTGTCCCGGCGATCTGGACGGCGTTCATCGTGACCGCCTTCTGTCAAACGGTCCTCGGGACCACGGCATCGGGAGCACGCTGGCGCGCTGCGGTGCACTTCGTGTCCATCTGGGCGATCACGTTGAGCTACATCGCGTGGGCGGCCGGCGGATGGTTTCAGCTCCTGCCGTGAGCATCCGCCCGTCCCGCACGCTGTCGGCATTCGTCATCGCTGGCGCAATCGCGATCGGCACCTTGACCGATCACGTTCCGGCCCGATCGCCGCGACGTGCGGGCGACTACATCGTTCTCGAAGGCGATTTTCACGTCCACGGCTTTCCGGGCGACGGCGCGCTCGCGCCGTGGACGCTGCGCGACGCAGCCGCGCGCAATGGGCTCGACGTCTTCGCGCTGACGAACCACAATCGCACGTTCACCTCGCGCTTCGCGCAGTGGATGGCTGCCCGCTCGAGCGGCCCGATCATCATCGCCGGCCAGGAGATCACGAACCCCGCGTATCACCTGATCGCAGTGGGCATCGAGCACACCGTGAATGCCGACCAATCCGCGAAGGGAGCCATCGCCGACGTTCACGCACAGGGCGGCGTCGCCATCGCCGCGCATCCAACACCAAAGTTTCACGGCTACGACGATGACGCTACCGTGGCCGCGCTGGATGGCACCGAAGCCGCGCATCCTGCGGACAATGCGAGCGGTCAGCGACTGTTCGCTGCCTTCTTCGAGCGGGCGCGCCGGTTGAAGGCGTCGATCGCGCCGATCGGCTCGTCCGACTTTCACGTGTCGGCGCAGCTGGCCGGGTGCCGCACCTTCGTCTTCGCGCGTGAGGCAAACCCCGCCGGCGTGATCGATGCGATTCGCGCCGGTCGGACGGTCGCTCTCGACGAAGATGGACGCCGTTATGGCGACCCACAGTTGATCGAATGGCTCGGGGCGGCTCCGGTGGCAGAACGCCGCGACGTAAACGGCGGATGGCGCCGCCTGTCGGTGGCGCTTGCGTGGATCGGTCTTCTGGGGATGCTCCTCTTCGAGTGAGCGCAGGGCCGCCTGAAGGCGGCCCCTACGTACGCGCGCATTTCTCCAATACGCCAGATTCGGGCTCGGCTACAGTTGCCGCGATGGCTCTCGATGGCAAAGTGGCGGTGGTCACCGGCGGGACGAAGGGTGTCGGTCTCGGCGTGGCGCGCGAGCTCGCTCGTCAGCAGGCACGTGTCTTTGTCACCGGCCGATCGGCGCCGGAATACGAAACGGTCGACGACCGGACCACCGCGATCCGTTGCGATCATCGCGACGACATCCAGGTTGACGCCGTGTTCCGTCGCATTCTCTCCGACGCCGCGCGAATCGACATCCTCGTGAATAGCGCATGGGGCGGCTACGAGCGCATGATGGAAGATGGCGCGTTCACATGGCCGAAGCCCTTCTGGGAGCAGCCGCTGTGGCGATGGGACGCCATGTTGGGCGCGGGTGTGCGATCGGCTTATCACGCCAGCCGCCTGGCAGCGCCGGCGATGATCGCACAGCAGCACGGCCTGATCGTCAATGTGTCACACTGGGCGGCTCAGAAACACATCGGCAACGTGGCATATGGCGTCTCGAAAGCGGCGACCGATAAGCTGACCTCGGACATGGCGGACGAGTTGCGCAAGCAGGGCGTTGCCGTCGTTTCTCTCTATCCAGGAATGGTGCGCACCGAAAAGGTCATGGAAGCCGCGGAGTGGCTCGACTTGAGCAACTCGGAATCGCCCGATTTCATCGGACGTGCGATCGCTGCGCTCGCTGCCGATCCCGACGTGCTTCGGCACAGCGGCAAGGTGCTGGTAGCGGCACGCGTGGCGAAGGAGTACGGATTCACCGACATCGACGGCAAGAGTCCGCGGCCGCTCACCATTGACGATGTCTGATCCATCTGCCACTGGCGTCGTTTATACGGAGCACTCAGCGCTGCGCGCCGGGACGCCGATCGTGTCGTTGTGGTCGTTTCACAGCGCCGCGCGAGGGCACAACCGCCGTTCGATCGCGCAGCGGGCCGATGGCAGCCAGGAGTACTGGCTCGAGCGATCCGATCCGCTGCTGAACTCCATCCTTCCCGGGATGGCCGTGTCGGTTGTCGTCAACCTCGGCGATCTGTGGGCCGCCGGCCGCTCGCTCGTCACATCAGCCCTGATACCTCGTGTGAGCGTGATCGGACCGTGCACACAGGCGCGGATTCTTCGAATAGGACGATCGGTTCAGGCTATCGGCGCCGTAATTCCCACATCGCTCTCTCGCGATCTGTTCGACGTCGATCCCTCGGCGCTCGTCGATCGCATCGTCCCGCTCGACGCTCTGTGGAGCGCCGATCATCCCGACCGCCTCCTCAACTCGTTGGCGCCGCTCGACCATCACCGGTCTGCGTCGGTGCTGAAGGACGTGGTGCTCTCACACATGGGTGGGCCGGTGTGTCGTGAGATCGTCGGTGACACCGCGCCTCACGTGATCACGATACGCAACGGGAACGTCTCGATCGCGCGCATGGCGGAGGCGCACGGCCTGAGCCGGCAGCAGTTCGCGCGCCGCTTCACCGCCGCAGCGGGCGTGCCGCCGAAGGTGTTCGCGCGAATCGCGCGTTTTCAGGCGCTGGTGCACTCACTGCTGGTCACCGACGTCGCGCAGTGGGCGTCGCTGTCGTCTGGGTTGGGCTTCTACGATCAAGCGCACATGATCAACGAGTTCCGCACGCTCGCTGGTGCGCCGCCGACGACGTTTTTTCGCCCGCACGACGACGACATCGATCCAGAGCGGATTCGAGTTCGCGGCCGGCCGAGTGAGTGGCTGCGACAGGCCGGCTGAAGCCGGCCACTACGTCTACTGGTGGTTAGTTCGCGCCGGCGGTTCCCGGCACCGCGATCGGTGCCGTGTCGTCGGACGTCGAGGTGTCAGCGGTCGTTTCGACGAGCGTCCACGCATCGCTTTGCTCGAGCACCTGCGCGGCAAACGCCGTGTGCAGCGCGTGGCCGCCACGATGCGCGACCAGGTGGCCGATGAGCGGATACCCGATCAGCGCCATGTCGCCGATCACATCCAGAATCTTGTGGCGCACGAACTCGTCGTCGAAGCGCAGCGCGTTGTTCAGCACGCCGGTATCGCCGACGACAATCGCGTTCTCCAGCGATCCACCGAGGGCCAGCCCCTGCTGACGCAGCATTTCCACTTCCTTCAGGAACGTGAACGTGCGGGCCGGCGCGATCTCGTCGATGAACGCATCGGGCGTCAGGCGGATCGTGCGCGACTGATGCCGCAGCAGCGGATGATCGAAGGCAATGCTGTAGGTGACCTTGAAGTGATCGGACGGATAGATGGCGATGCGCTTGTCGCCACGCGTCAGCGACATCGGCCGATGTACCTTCAGGTACGAGCGCGGCGCATCCAGGCGCTTCACACCCGCTTCCTGAATCAGATACACGAACGGCGCCGCGCTGCCGTCCATGATTGGCACTTCGGGTGAATTGAGCTCGACAACCGCATTGTCGACGCCAAGGCTCACGAGCGCAGCCAGCAGATGCTCGACGGTATCCACACGCACCGCGTCGCGTGACAGGCCGGTCGCGTAGTTGATGCCGCCAACGTGATGCACCTGAGCCGGCACTTCAACGCCACCGAGATCAGAACGACGGAAGCGGATGCCCGAATGTGCCGGTGCTGGCTTGAGGGAAAGCGTGACCTTACGGCCGGAGTGGAGACCGATGCCCGCGCAGGAAATCGCGCGTCTTAGCGTCCGTTGTGTACCCATCGAGGCTCGCTAGGTTAGTGCTCATAGAGCAAACGAGGTGCCACTGCGATCCTCATTGCTTTGCAGCCACTAACTAGCTCATCGCCATAGGGTTGGACTGACGGGCCTCCTAGAAAGAACAGATCACAGGTGGCAATTTCGTGGCTTCAGGGCCACACGTGTCGATCGCTTCGACGTGGCCACTTTACCACAGTCTAGTTTTTCGAATTCGAGAGGACCGGTCGAAGAAACTGCGCCGTCGCCGACCCCTTCACGACCGCGATCGCCTCGGGAGAGCCGGCGGCAATCACGCGTCCGCCCGCATCGCCGCCTTCTGGACCAAGATCGATCAGATAGTCGGCGCAGCGAATCACGTCGAGGTTGTGCTCGATCACGACCACCGTATTGCCTTGGTCAACGAGTTTGTTCAACACATCGAGCAGTTTCCGCGTGTCCTCGAAGTGCAGTCCAGTGGTGGGCTCGTCGAGGATGTACAGCGTGCGACCGGTGCTGCGACGCGACAGTTCGCGAGCCAGCTTGACGCGCTGCGCCTCGCCTCCGCTGAGCGTCACTGCCGATTGCCCCAGCTCGATGTAACCCAGACCGACATCCTGCAGCGTCCGCAGTTTGTTGGCGATGGGAGGAAAGTTTTCGAGCAGAGGCGCAGCCTGATCGACCGTGAGGTCGAGCACCTCGGCAATCGATTTCCCGCGATATTGAATCTCGAGCGTCTCGCGGTTGTATCGCCGACCTTTGCACTGCTCGCACGTTACATACACATCGGGCAGAAAGTGCATCTCGATCGCGATCACGCCATCACCCTGACACGCCTCGCATCGTCCGCCCTTGACGTTGAACGAGAACCGGCCGGGCTTGAACCCGCGCGCCTTCGCTTCCGGCATCATCGCGAACAGCTCGCGGATGAACGTGAACATACCGGTGTACGTGGCCGGGTTCGAGCGCGGGGTACGGCCGATGGGCGATTGATCGATCTCGATCACTTTGTCGATCAGCGCGATGCCGTCGATGCGATCGTGCGGTCCCGGTTCGGCGGCGGCGCGATAGATGGTCTTGGCCAGCGAGCGGTAGAGGATGTCGTTGACGAGCGTTGACTTGCCCGACCCGCTGACCCCGGTCACCGCGGTCAACGTGCCGAGCGGAATCGACACGTCGATGTTCTTCAGGTTGTTCGCGCGCGCGCCGCGGATCACGATCTCGCCCTTGACCGCCGGCCGCCGCACCTTCGGCGTCGGGATCGCTCGTTCTCCGCGAAGATACGCACCGGTGAGAGAGCCGTTTCCATCTGCGAGCAGCTGCGCCGGCTGCCCCTGAAAGATCACGCGCCCGCCGTGTTCACCTGCGCCGGGCCCGAGGTCGACGACGTAGTCGGCCGTTCTGATCGTTTCCTCGTCGTGCTCGACAACAACCACGGTGTTGCCGAGATCGCGCAGACGCGACAGCGTCGCGAGCAGCTTGCGGTTGTCGCGCTGATGCAGGCCGATCGACGGTTCGTCCAGCACGTAGAGTACGCCGGTGAGGTTGGCGCCGATCTGCGTGGCCAGCCTGATGCGCTGTCCCTCGCCGCCCGACAAGGTTGCCGCACCGCGGTTCAACGTGAGGTAGCCGACGCCGACATCGTTGAGAAACCGCAGGCGATCGCGAATCTCGCGCAGCACGCGGCTCGCGATCAGCGTCTCGCGCTCGGTGAGCTCGAACGAGTCGAACATCTTCAGCGCTTCGCTGATCGGCAGGTTTACGTACTCCGCTAATCCTCGTCCCTTCACCCTGACGGCGAGGCTTTGCTGACGCAAGCGCAATCCGTGACACGACGGGCACTCGCGCAGCGTGCGATACGGCTCGAGGTCCTCCTGCACGGTCCACGAGCCTTCCTCATATCGTCGTCGCAGGTTGGGAATCACACCCTCGAAACCGCGGCCGAATGGATCCTGATCGTGCGTGTCGCGTCCCGAGCTGCGCCGCTTCGGCAGCGAGAACTCGGGCTCTTCTTCCTCTTCCTCGTGAGGTGAGGCGGCAACGGCCGTGCTCGTCGCCGCGAGCTTCGTCAGCCGCGCGGCGCCGGCCGGACCATACAGCACGAGATCGCGATGCTTCTTCGG
>Ga0075424_100000875_pt1 | contig 24999 bp, 18 predicted proteins | sample SoiMethybrSBSTD3_FD_75301 | JGI IMG/M metagenome (GOLD analysis project Ga0075424, IMG submission 75301) | Bulk soil microbial communities from a Populus tree surrounding site in Tennessee, USA - Soil MetaG P. TD hybrid SBSTD3 | ecosystem: Environmental > Terrestrial > Soil > Tree plantation... | reverse complement strand
GGGTCGGCGAGCATCTCGGTGTTCCCCGCGCTCAAGACGAGCGGCACCGACCTGACATTCCGATACGAGGCGCGCACGGATGTGCCGCCGCTCATCACGATTCCATCATTCTCGGCATCGGCACCGATCTCGGGTGTGCTCGGTGACCGTCTGCGCATCGCCAACGTGAGGCTCGACGGGCTGCAGATTTATGTCCCCCCCGATCGATTGAAATCCGACGACAGCGCCGTCCACCGGCCACGGCTGCGAGGAAAGATTCCGGAGATCTTCATCGACGAGATCGTGTCGCGGGAGGCACGGGTGGAGATCGCCTCGAAGAAGGCCGACCGCTTGCCTCGCATCTTCGAGATCCACGATCTGGTGTTGCACGAGTTCGGAGGGGCATCACCCGCGCGCTTCGAAGCTGGTGTCACCAACCCGATTCCGCGCGGACGCGTGGAAACGACAGGCACGTTCGGCCCCTGGCAGGCGGACGAGCCGCGCCTCACTCAGGTGAGCGGGCATTACGTGTTCAAGGATGCCGATCTCAACGACATCAAGGGCATCGGCGGCATCCTGTCCTCGATCGGCAATTATCAGGGGACGCTCGAACGCATCGACGTCGAAGGACAGACCGAGACGCCGAACTTCTCGATCGACATCTCGGGACAAGCGGTGCCGCTCACGACAAAGTTCAAAGCTGTGGTCGACGGGACCAACGGCGACACCTGGCTCGAGCGCGTCGAGGCCACGCTCGGTGAGTCGTCGATCATCGCGTCAGGTGCGGTGGTCCGCACCGAGGAGGTCAAGGGGCGGCGGGTATCGATGGATGTGCAGCTGCGTCAGGCTCGCCTCGAAGATCTGATGCGGCTCGCGGTCAAGGCGAACAAACCGCCGATCACTGGCCGCGTCGACGCGACCACGACCTTCCTGCTGCCTGAAGGCAAAGACGACGTGATCGATCGGCTGCGGCTCAACGGCCGCTTCAGCATCGCGCAGGCGCGCTTCTCGAATGTCGACGTGCAGAAGCGGCTGACGGCGCTCAGCCTCAAGGCGCGCGGGAAAGAGGAAGACGATCCGGTCAACGAAAACGCCAGCATCGTCTCGAAGATGCAAGGCAAGTTCGAGCTGCGGAACGCGGTGCTCGAGTTCTCGGATCTCACCTTCTCAATGCCGGGTGCGACTGTGCAGATTGCAGGCACGTATACGCTCCACGACGAGCAGCTCGACTTCGCGGGCGATCTGATGGTGGACGCCACGCTGGCCGACATGACGAGCGGATTCAAGTCGCTGCTGGCGCGTCTCGCGCAGCCGTTCTTCCGCCGCAAGGGCGGCGGCTCCCAGCTGCCGATCAAGATCACCGGCCCGCGTGCGAAACCCGAATTCGCTCTGGATGTGCGGCGTGTGTTCAGCCGTTGATGGGCGGGTCGCAAGATCGGGCGGGTCTTTAGACCCGCCTTGGATCACGAAACGGCTTGCCTTGTTTCTTGAGGACCGCTTCCAGCCGCTCCGTGCAGTCGCAATTCGAGCAGGCCCAGTACTCTGTGCCGTTCTCGTGCCGGCACTTGGCGCGCGCGTGCGCGTCCTTCACGCTGAGTAGATCGAAGTACTCCTCCCAATACGGCCGCTCCTCGGCGAGCGGCGTCGCGCAGAAGCAGGTCTCTACCCACTTCACCGAGCCGTCTGGCAGTGAACGGGCCTCAGCCATGTTGTGGAGGTACTCGTCGCCGGCAATGGATCCGGCCCCCAGCGTGCCGTTCTCGATGGCCTCGTCCAAGGCTTCGCGGCAGCCGGGCTTCACTCGGGCATTGACCAGATAACGCACAGATTGATGTTACCCTTTTCGCCCATGCGAAGGCCCATGCTGCCCATCGCCGCCGTGGCGCTCGCGGGATTCGTCGCCGTGATCCCTGCAGCCGCTCAGCAGACCCCCGATCGATTCGAGTCGAACGTCGCCGCGTTCGAGGCTGCCGACAAGACGACGCCGCCGCCGAAGGGCGAAATCCTGTTCGTGGGCAGCTCGACGATCCAGCGCTGGGACACGGCTCGTTCCTTCCCGGATCTGAAGATCATCAACCGCGGCATCAGCGGGTCGGAGCTCGCCGATGCCCTGCGCTATGTCGACCGCATTGTCCTTCCCTACGAACCGCGCCTCATCGTCGTCTACGCCGGCGACAACGACATCAGCGCGGGCTGGATCTCCGAGCAGGTGGCCGTGACCTTCGAGCGCTTCACGAAAGCGGTGCACGCCAAACTGCCGCAGACCAAGATCCTCTACATCGCGATCAAGCCGAGCATCCTTCGATGGACGCAGATCGATCGCATGCGAAGCGCCAACGTCATCATCCGCGCCTACTGCGAGCGCGATGACCGGCTCGGGTTCATCGACTTCGACACGCTGATGCTCGGCTGGGATGAGAAGCCGCGCCCGGAACTGTTCGTTCAAGACGGACTGCATCTGTCGCCGCAGGGGTATCAGCTGTGGAACACGGTGATCCGACCATATCTCGTCGGACCTGAGCGCGCGGAGGCGAAACGATGAACACGGCGCGCGCCGTGTTCCTCTCGAGTGCACTCGCACTCTGCTCGGTCGTCCTCGTCGCACAACAGCAGCCAGCGCCCGCTGGCGGTGGACGCGGGCGCATCGGGGGCGCAGGCATTGGCGCGTACCCCGTGCGTGCGCCTGGTGATCCGATGGCGATCGAACGCGGGCGGGCGACGTACAGCGCCAATTGCGCGTTCTGCCATGGTGCCGATGGGCGCGGCGGCGATGGTGGTCCGAGCCTGCTGCGATCGTCGGTAGTGCTGGACGATCAGGGCGGCGAGTTGATCGGTCCCGTGGTGCAGAACGGCCGCGCCGATCGCGGCATGCCGAAGTTCGGGATGACCAACGATCAGATCGCCGACATCGCCACGTTCCTCCACACGTTCCGCGTCGCCGGCTACGACGCCTCTCGCAATCGACCCGCATCGATTGTCGTCGGCGATGCGCGAGCGGGAGAGAAGTACTTCGGCGAGACCTGCGCGTCGTGTCATTCAGTGAGCGGCGATCTGCGCGGGCTGGCGTCGAAGATCAGCGATCCGCGCACGTTGCAGCAGGCGTGGCTCATGCCGGGCAGTGCGGCGGGACGTGGTGCTCCAGCGCCAGCGCAGTCGAAGCCGCCACGCGCCATGGTCACACTTGCGAACGGTCAAACGCTCGAAGGCGATCTCGAGCGCGCGGACGACTTCGTGGTGGCGCTGCGTACGGCCGACGGCACTCACCGAACGATCCGCGTGAGCGATGGCGTCAAAGTCCAGATCCGCGACCCGCTGCAACCGCACCGCGATCTGCTCAGGAAATATCGCGACGCCGACATTCACAACGTCACGGCCTATCTGGTGACACTGAAATGAGTGTGCTGATGGGCCGCCTGAAGGCGGCCTCTACGATCGCCGCGCTTGTCAGCCTCGCCACCGTCCTGGTAAGCGCGCAGCAATCGGGGCTCGATCCCGCGGCAATCCTCAAGCCACTCTCCGACTCGTGGCCCACCTATTCGGGCGACTATACAGGTCGACGCTACAGCACACTCACGCAGATCAACCAGTCGAACGTGAAGAACTTGTCACTCGCGTGGACGGCGCGGCTGACGGCGGGCCCTGGTGCACCAGCAGCGCCCACGGCCTTCGGTCCGATCCAACCTGGCGTCACGGCCGGCGGCGTCGGCGACAACGAGTTCGTCGGCGCAACGACGGTCAAGGGCGCGATCCTCTCAGTGAACGGCGTTCTCTATGTCACGGCGCCTGACAACGTGTGGGCGCTCGACGCGCACGATGGGCATTTGCTGTGGCGATACTTCTGGCGAACGCGCGGCGGCACGCACATCGGCAACCGCGGCGCGGCACTGTGGCGGAACTATCTGTTCTTCGTCACGCCGGACGACTATCTGGTGTCGCTCGATGCGCGTACCGGTGCGGAACGCTGGTCGAAAGAGATCGCGAACTTCAATCAGCAGTACTTCCTGACGTCGGCGCCAGTCGTCATCGAGAACCACGTCATCGTTGGCTCTGGCAACGACCTCGACTCGCCCGGCTTCCTGCAGTCATTCGAGCCCGAGACCGGCGCGCTGCAATGGAAGTTCTATACCGTGCCGATGAATCCCGGCGATCCAGGACTCGAGACGTGGAAGAACCTCGACGCGGCGCGAAACGGCGGCGGGCATCCGTGGCTTCCCGGCGCGTACGATCCGGAACAGCGCCTCTATATCTTCGGCACCGGCAATCCAACACCTGCCTACATCTCAGCGCCTCGCGGTGACGGCGACAACCTGTTTACGTGCGCGATCGTCGCGGTGAACGTCGACACTGGCAAGATGGCGTGGTACTACCAGACCTCGCCGCACGAGATGCACGATTGGGATTCGGCGCAGACGCCGGTGCTCGTCGACGGCACGATCAACGGCCAGCCGCGCAAGCTCGTGGTCACCGCCAGCCGCAACGGCTACTACTTCACGATCGACCGCCGTACCGGCGAGCGGATCGTGAGCAGTCAGTTCTCGAACACAGTGAATTGGGCTAAGGGCATGAACGCCAAAGGTCAGCCCGTACGTGATCCGGCCAAGGATCACGATGTCGGCGGCGCGCTGGTGTCGTCGAACAACAGCGGCGCGACGAACTGGCCGCCGCAGGCGTTCAGCCCAGACACCGGTCTGCTCTACGTGCCGCTGGCCGAGAACTACGCGATGTATTACTTGACCGAGCTCGATCCGCGCGGCGCGATGGGGCTCGGCGGCAAGGAAGAAGTCGGCGTCGGCGGCGTCGGCAGCTATATCGCCGCCATCGACTACAAGACCGGCAAGAGTGTGTGGAAGCATCAATTCCGCACGGCGACGAGCGATGGACGCGGTGGTCCGGGACTGCTCGTGACCGCGGGACGGCTGTTGTTTGGCGGCGACGTGTCTGGCAACTTCGTCGCGTTCGATCCAGCCAACGGCAACCCGCTGTGGCACTCGCGCATCGGCAACGTGACCAACGCGCCTGAGACATATCTGGTCGACGGCAAGCAGCACGTGCTGGTGGCCGCTGGCGATTCGTTGTTCTCCTTCGCTCTCTACTAGACGTAGTGTCCGGCTTCAGCCGGACCTTTCGGAGGCGCAGATGTACTCGCGACGCGAATTCGGAACGCTGGCGCTGTCGAGCCTCACACTGCCCGTGCTCGCTCGTGCGCAAACCGTCTCAGGCGTGCGGCTCGGGGTGCAGACGTATTCATTTCGCGAGCTGCCCCGCGCGCCTGGTGCCGATGCCGTCGGCACGGTGATCAAGGCGATGCAAGAGTGCGGCATCACCGAGTGCGAGCTCTTCGCGCCTCAGATTGAGCCGGCGTCGGCGTCCGGACGCGGCCGGCCGACCCCCGAAGAAGCGCAGAAGGCCCGCGAGGATCTCCGCAGCTGGCGCCTCAAGACACCGCTCGATCACTTCCAGACGGTGGGCAAGACGTTCAAGGCCGCCGGCATCACGATCTACGCCTACAACTACAGCCCGAACGGCAGCTTCAGCGACGAGGAGATCGATCGCGGCTTCGAGATCACCAGAGCGCTCGGCGCCGAGATCATCACCGCGTCGGCCACGCTCGACGCCGCCAAGCGGATGGCGCCGTTCGCCGAGAAGCACCGCATGGTCGTGGCCATGCACAACCACTCGCAGGTGAACAACCCGAACGAGTTTGCCACCACTGAAAGCCTCGCCACCGCATTGGCACTTTCGAAGTACTTCAAGATCAATCTCGACATCGGCCACTTCACTGCCGCCAACTACGACGCCGTGTCCTACATCCGCGAGCATCACGATCGGATCACCAACCTGCACCTGAAGGACCGCAAGAAGAATCAGGGCGACAACGTCCCCTGGGGCATGGGTGACACGCCGATTAAAGACGCGCTGCAGCTGCTCAAGCGCGAGAAGTATCCGATTCGCGCCTACGTCGAGTACGAGTATCGCGGCACGGCGGGAGCGGTCGAGGAAGTCAAGGCCTGTCTGGATTTCGCCAAGCGCGCGTTGGGGTGACGATTATTGATTGGCGATCTTTGATGAGTGATTCGTTGTTGATTGGCGACTGGCGATTGGTGAATGAGAACTGAGAAACGGAGGCGGCGCCGCGAGTCACCCGGCTGCGGTTTCAATCCCCAAATCAATGATCACAAATCAACAACGAATCACTAATCATCGATCGATGAAATCAACAATGGACGATTGCGAATGCCGCTGACCATCCGCTTGAAACTGTCGACCCTGATGTTCCTGCAGTACTTCGTGTGGGGCGCGTGGTCGGTGACGCTCGGCACGTGGCTCGGTCAGACGCTCGGCTTCTCGGGGGAACAGATCGGCCTCGCCGCAGGCACCACGGGGCTTGCCGCCATCATCTCGCCGTTCTTCGTCGGCATGGTGGCCGATCGCTTCCTCGCCAGCGAACGCATACTGGCCGCCCTGCACCTGGTCGGCGGCGCCATTCTGTTCTACGCGTCGACGATGCGATCGTTCGGGCCGTTCTATGTGGTGCTGATCGCCTACGCGCTGTGCTACATGCCGACCCTCGCGTTGAGCAACTCGCTCTCGTTTCATCAGATGCGCGATCCGGGTCGCGAGTTTCCGCCGATTCGCGTCCTCGGCACGATCGGCTGGATCGTCCAGGGATTGATCATCGGCTCGCTCGGGCTCGAGGCCACTGCCGTGCCGATGCGCATCGCGGCTATCGCCTCGATCGCACTCGGCCTCTTCTGCTTTGCGCTTCCGCACACGCCTCCCAAAGGCGGCCGGCGCGCCACGTTTTCCGATGTCATGGGTCTCGACGCGCTGCGATTGCTTCGCGATCGTTCGTTCGCGGTGTTCGTGCTCGGATCGTTTCTCGTCTGCATCCCGTTGCAGTTCTATTACGCCTTCGCGAATCTCTTTCTGAACGAGCTGATGGTGGAGGGCGCGGCGCGCAAGATGACGCTCGGCCAGATGTCCGAGATCGGCTTCATGCTCCTGATGCCGTGGTGCTTCCGGCGTATGGGCGTGAAGGTGATGCTGCTCGTGGGCATGGCGGCGTGGGCCGCGCGGTATATGTTCTTCGCGTACGGCAACGCCTCGGCGCTGATGTGGATGCTGTATGCCGGCATTCTGCTGCACGGCGTCTGTTACGACTTCTTCTTCGTGACCGGTCAGATCTACGTCGACAAGAAGGCGCCCATCGAAGTTCGTGCCGCAGCTCAGGGGTTGATCGCGTTCGTGACCCTCGGCGTCGGATGGTTCCTCGGCTCGTGGGCGTCGGGCCGCGTGGTCGATGCGTTCGCCACCAACCCTGGCCACGACTGGCATCGCATCTGGCTCGTTCCGGCCGCCGGCGCGGCTGCCGTGTTGCTGCTGTTTGCGTTGTTCTTCCGATCGGATGAGAAGGGGGCTCGTGCCGAGGCGCACGCGGCATGACATGAAACGCGGCGGTGAACGCTGACATGAATCGATTCGCCGCTGCGGTCTCGGTGTCGGTGCTCCTCGCCGCGCCGGCGTACGCCCAGCAACCCGCGCGAGCCGTGCCGACGCGCGCCGATGTGCTTCGCGGCGAATACGGCCGCTATCGCGCGAACAACGATCTCCTCTTCTATCACCTCGACATCCGCGTCGATCCACTCGCCAAAACCATCAGCGGCAAGAACACGATCCGTTTCCGCATGCTCGCCGAGGACACGAGAATCCAGATCGACCTCTACGCGAACCTGAAGGTCGACAAGATTCTCTTCGGCCCGACGCCGCTCAAGTACGAGCGCGAGCTGAACGCGGTGTTTATCGATTTTCCTGCGACGCTCCGCACCGGCCGCGAGTACGCGATCGACTTCTACTACTCGGGCACGCCGATGCAAATGGGTCGCTTTGGCGGCTTCACCTTCGGCACGGATCCGGCCGGACGGCCATGGATCTTCACCGCGTGCGAAGGCGAGGGGGCGGCGATCTGGTGGCCGAACAAGGATCAATGGCGCGACGAAGTCGAGCGGATGGAGCTGAGCGTCGCCATCCCCAGCAGCCTCGTCGACGTCTCGAACGGACGGTTCGTCCGCAAAACCGATCTCGGCGACGGCTACACGCGATGGGACTGGAACATTCAGTACCCGATCAACGCCTACGACGTCTCGCTGAACATCGGCACCTACGTGCACTTCGACGATCACGTCGGCAGCCTCTCGCTCGACTTCTACGCGCTACCCGAGGATCTCGAGAAGGCCAAGCGGCAGTTCGCCCAGGCGAGAGGGATGATCGAGGCGTTCGCGCACTACTTCGGCAACTATCCGTTCGCCAAGGACGGCTACAAGCTGATCGAAGCGCCGTATTCAGGGATGGAGCATCAAAGCGCCGTCACATACGGCAATCGTTTCGCGAACGGCTACCTCGAGCGCGACTGGACCGGCGTCGGCATCAGTCCGAAATTCGACTTCATCATCATCCACGAGAGCGCCCACGAGTGGTTCGGCAACGCCGTCACGGCGGCCGACGTGTCCGACATGTGGATCCACGAAGGCTGGGCCACGTATCTCGAGAGTCTTTACGTCGAGTACACGTTCGGCCACGCGGATGCGATCAGATACGTAAACGGCTACAAGACAAAAGTCGAGAACCGGACGCCCATCATCACGCCGCGCGGCATCCACCGAACACCGCCGCAGGACATGTACTTCAAGGGCGCGCTCTTCCTGAACACGCTCCGCAGCGTCGTCGACGACGACGCCAAGTGGTTCGCGTTGATTCACGACTACTTCCAGCAGTTCAAGTACCGAACGATCGTGACGGAGGACGTCGTCCGCTTCTTCAACGAGCGAACGGGGCGCAACCTGACGCCGATCTTCGATCAGTACTTGCGCCACACGGCGCTGCCCGGCCTCGAGCTGACGTTCGACGATCAGAGAGGGATTGTGTCGTATCGGTGGAAGGCCGACGAGCGGGCGTTCGCGATGCCGATTCGCGTCGGATCCAAGGAACGCTGGCACGTGATCACGCCGACGACCGAGTGGCAGACGATGCCGACGCCCTTGAAGAAGGACGAGTTCGAGGTGGCGACGGACCTCTACTACGTGACCGTCAGCAAATCGTAGATCAGCCCGGGTCGACTTCCGATCGTCCGGTCGCATCCGTGTCTGAAGTGCGGCGCTTCCGCGCCTCGCTTCAGACACGGAACACGGTTCAGAACAGGTATTTCACCGCGAACTGCATCTGCCTCGGCGTACCGAGCGTATTGGTGATCGTGCCGAACGCCGCATTGCCCAGTTGCCCGTTCGGATTGCCGAAGCTCGGCGTGTTCGTCACGTTGTAGACCTCGAGACGCAGCTGTAGCCGCGCACTCCCCTGCAACGGCACATCCTTGAAGACGGACATGTCGAGCCGCTTCAGTGAAGGACCGTGGAGATAGTTTCGCGGAACGACTTGGTCGCCGATGGTGTTGACCGGCTGCGCCTGGAACGCAGTGATGTCGAAGAAGCGCGTAATCGTCGGATTCTCGAGTTGAGCGTTGCCCACGAGATTCGGGCGATCGGCTCCGCCCGTATTCGTGCGCGCGGCCGCGTTGGTGATGTTGAAGGGAGCGCCCGTCTGCCATCCGGCCACCGCGTTCACCTGCCACCTGGCCAGGAAGTGCTTGGCGGCACCAGTCAGTGACCGTCCCCACGGCAACTCGTAGTTGACGAGAAACCCCACACGGTGACGCACGTCGTTGTCGGCGTCGTAGCGCTCGATGCGAGCGACATCCCACGGCGCTGACCCCGTCCACACGTTGTGAGCCAGCGTGTAGTTCGAGTTGATCGAGAAGCCGGCGTGATAGCGGCGCTGGAAGACGAGCTGCATCGCGTCGTACGACGTTTCGTACTGCGTCTGCAGGATGTTGATGCTCGTGAGACCGGGAGCGAGCGCCGCGAACGCACGACGCCCAGCTACCGCCCCGGGCCCAACCGGCGCCAGGTTGATGTCCGGACCGGCCGCACCGCCGTTCTGGAGCACGCGGTCGCCGCGTGAGCCCACGTACCCGCCGCCGAGGACATTGCCGGCGAACTCCCTTTCCACGATCAGGTTGAACTGCTGCACCCGCGTTGACTTGAAGTGCTCGTCGACGGCGATCACCGCGCCGCTCGGGTTTGCCGGATCGATGGCCACGGGAGTGGGCAGACCGTTCGACAGAAAGACCGACGGCTGGGCGCCAAGGGTGCCGTTGCTGATGACAGGTCCGTAGGAGGCGACAAACGGCGCGTTCTTCATGAACGCTCCAGACTGCATGTTGCCCGGGAAGTACGCCAGTCCGTAGCCACCGCGCACCACGATGCTCGACGGCAATGTCGCGGAGAAGCCCAGTCGCGGCGCGATGTTTGAGTAGTCGGTCTTGACGTTCGCGCTCCTGCTCACGCCGTTCTGTCCGGCGACCAGAATCCTGCCGGTGGCGGGGTCGAAGTTGGCCAACTGATTGTCTGCTTCGGTGAGCGGCGTGAAGACGTCATAGCGGAGGCCCAGGTTGAGCGTCAGCCACGACGTGGCGCGCCAGTCATCCTGGATGAACGCGTTCGGCTCGTTCGTGTGGTAGTGCGGGTAAATCAACGAATGCGATCGCGCGACCTGCGACGGATAGCCGAGCAGGAACGACGCGATGGCATTGCCGCCCGAGCCGGTGCCGTTATCAGTCAGCTGCGTGTTGAACGTGAAGTTGCCGACCGGCGACGCGCTCTGAAACACCGTGAACTTGCGCGCGATATAGCCGGCACCCATCCGGATGTTGTGCTCACCGCGCGTCTTCGTAACGATGGCATTCACCTGCCACGTGTCGTCGACCTGGATCAATGGAATGAACGTCGAGTCGCCGAGCGCCGAATAACCGGTCAGCGTCATCAGCGCCAGGCCCGAGGTCACGTCATCGAAATTCACGCCGGGAATGCCGAACGTCTGACTCAGGTTCGAGCCGTAGTTCAGCGGCAACGACTGGATGTTGGCGCGGAGATATCCACCCTTGATCTCCGAGATCATCGTCGGGCTGAAGATGCGCCAGTAGTTCACCTGCGTGCCGTGCGCCTTCGTGTTGTTCGTCCCCGGGAACGCCGGGCCGCCGCCGCACCCGGGCTGAATGCCGTCCGGCGTCGCGTTGCACGCCGACGGTGTGAACGTGTCGACGTCGTTGTACGAGTAGCGCACGAACAGCGTCTGGTTGTTGTCGAACCGATAATCGACGCGGAAGTCCGCGGTCGAACTATCCTGCGTGCGCAGTGTCGTGCTCGAGTAGTTGTTGGCGAGGTTGCCGTTGGTGTTCGGCGGCAGCAGCGCGATGTACTTGAGGGCGATCGGATTGAACCGGTTGGACGGAATCTGGTTGCCCGGAAACGGCGTGCGCGGCGTCGTCGTTGGATCGTAAATCGGCAGCGGCAGCTCCGAGAAATCGCCCGCCCGCATCCTGGCGGTCGGAAGCGTGACGACGTTGGTCACACCCTGGTCTTGCCGGAAGCCTTCGAAATCACCGAAGAAGAACGTGCGGTCGGTCCGCAGCGGCCCGCCGAGGCTTCCCCCGTACTGGTGCTGATGGAGCAGCGGCTTGGTCGCTGAAAAGAAGTTGCGCGCGTCGAAACGATCGTTGCGATAGAACTCGAAAGCCGAGCCAGACAAGGTGTTGGTACCCGACTTCGTGATGATGTTGACGACGCCCCCGGCTGTCCGCCCGGCTTCCGCCGTGTAGTTGCTGGTCTGCACCTTGATCTCGGCGATCGCATCGATTGACGGCTTCACGCCGATCGTCCCGATCGCACGCTCGTTGTTGTCCATGCCGTCGATCAACTGATTGTTCTGGTTATCGGCCGCGCCATTGATCGAGATCGCCGATGTTTGCCGTCGATCGTCTGGTCGGGTCCCGCTGGCCAGCGAGTTGGGCAGTCCTTCGTTGGCGCCCGGCAAGCCCTGCACCAGCCGAATGAAGTTCCGCCCGTTCACCGGGAGGTCCTGCACTTCCTTCAGGTTGATGAGTGATCCGACCGTTGAGGTGTCGGTCTGGAGAGGCGAGACCGTGGCGGTCACGGTGATGTTCTCGGCCACTTGTCCGAGCTGGAGTCGCGCATCGAATCGCGCGCGATCGCCGGCCGAGAGTGTCAGGCGGGTGTTCTGCGTGCCGAATCCCTGGAGCTCGACTTTGATTGCGTAGGTGCCAATCGGCAAGAGGTTGAACACGTAGTCGCCCGACTCGTTGGTCGGCGCGCTGCGGACGTCACGCGTGCCCTCGTTGGTAATCGTGACGTTGGCGCCCGGGAGCACAGCTCCGGAGGCATCGGTGACGCGACCGACGATATCGGCCGTGGTCACTTGAGCAAAAGCCAGCGACTGCAGCAGGAGATAGAAGGTACCCAGGCGCACGCCCCACCGGACAGCGGTCATACGTCTCTCCTTCCCCGCGGGGTTGAGCTCACCAGAAATCGATTGCAGCGGTCATGTAAACGGTTGCATAGGCTAGCAGAACGCTATCCGGGTAGCAAGCGCCGGCCCCTATCCGATCGCCTCTCTGCAGAAGGCCAGGCACTTGGTCACTTCCTTGACCGCATCTGAGCCTTGAGGCACGTCGTACTCGAGCTCGATGCTGGCCGGGAAGGTGTACCTCTCTCGCCTCATCACCTGAAGGATCTCTTTCAACGGTGTGTCGCCCGTGCCCCACGGCAGGTTCTTCGCGCCGTGAGCCGGCGTCGTCCGGTCCTTTAAATGGACGCTGGCGATGCGATCGTGGAACTTCCGCAGGAACGGGATCGGACTCTCACCAGTCCCAGCCACGTAATGCCCGAGATCGATGTTCGACAGGTTTGCCTTCGACAGCGCAAACGCCTGATCGAACGAGGTCATCGTCGCCTGTGTGTGCGTGTGGTACGCGGCGTAGATCTTTCGTTTCTCCGCGAACTCACCGATCCGCTTCAGCTGCGCGGCTTCGGTTGGAAGTTCGAGCGTCGTATGAGTACAGCCGAGCGCTTCGGCCACGTCGAACACGTACTCGAACTCCTCGTCCGACATCGCCGGGTTCAGCACCTTCCAGGCGTAGATCGACACGCCAGCGTCGTTGTACATCTTGCGCAACGCCTTGAACCGGTCCATGGAGACGGACGTGCGCCAATGCTTCAAGCGATCGGCGGCCGCTCGCTGTGCCGCTTGCTGCTCGGGCGTGGGCTGCTGACCACGGCCTCCCCCACCCCCGCGGCGTCCCTCTGACGGCGCGCCCGCAAAACTTTCCGCTGGCCCGTTCATCAGTTCGATGGCGCTGATGCCGGAATCGACGATGTAGCGGAGCGTGGCCTCGGCACTCTGGTCCGGCATGCTGCGATAGCTGTAGGTGATCGTGCCGAGCTGCACGCCGTTGACGAGAGAGTTCGGCTTGCGTGCTTGCGCACACGTCTCGAGCGGATCCACCAGCACCGACGCGGCAGGCACCGCGGTGAGCGCCAGTTTTCCGAATTCACGCCTGGTGAAGTTCATCGTCGCCTCTTTTCTAATACAGCGCAAAAGCAAAGAGCGTGTCGCCGGCTGCGACCAGCACGTGCTGCTTGCCGTCGACCGTGTAGGTCTCGGCCGCGTTGCTTGGTGTCTGGCCGAGTTGCGTATGCCACAGCGGCACTCCCTTCACCGGATCGAACGCGATGAAGTTGCCAGAGACGTCGCCGGCAAACAGCAGATCTCCAGCCGTGCTCAGCAGCCCCGTGGCGAGGCCAGTATTGGCAATCGTGCGGAATCGATGCTGCCACGCGATCTTGCCGGTCTTGTAGTCGACCGCAGTGAGATAGCTGCCGAGGCTCCCGAGGCTCCGCTCTTCCTTGCCGCCGAGACCCAGGGCGCCGCGCGGATCGGGTTCGGTCAGGTAGTACATCGCGTAGGTGTCCGCAGTGGGAACGTAGAAGAGGCCGGTCTTCGGACTGTACGAGGGTGGCGGCCAGTTGGCGGCACCCTGGTTGGCGTTCGACACGAGCGCACCAGCAATGTGATGGTCCTTCGCGGGAATACGGACCGGCTGTCCCTTCGCGTTCAACTGCGGCTCCGCCCAATTCGCCGACGCCGAGAACTTGCTCGTGATGAGATGTTCGCCGGTCAGTCGATCGACCACGAAGAAGTAGCCATTGCGGGCGGCCGTCACCGCCATCTTTCGCTGGCGGCCATTGAACAGACCGTCGACGAGCACCGGCGTCTGGGCCGAATCCCAGTCGTGCGTATCGTGCGGGGACGTCTGGTAGTACCAGGCCATCTTGCCGGTATCGACGTTGACCGCCACGATCGCGCAAGTAAAGAGATTGGCCAGCCCTTCCCCGCGCGGCGCCGATGTGTACGCGGGCGTCGGGTTCCCCGTGCCCATGATGTAGAGGCGCGTGTCTGGATCGTAGGCGCCGGGCACCCACGGGTGTCCGCCGCCATGGATCGCCGCGTCCAGGTTCTTCCACGTCTCGAGTCCTGGGTCGCCTGCTTTCTGGGGCGTGGCGTACCACTTCCACTGCAAGGCACCCGACTCGGGATCGAACGACTGCAGAAAGCCCGGCATGTCGAGGTCGTTGCTCGATCCGACGAGGACGTGGTTGTCGACGACGACCGGAGCCATCGTGTGGAAGTACTGCTGCTCGAAGCTGGCCAGTTCCTTGGTCCACCGCTCCTTGCCGGTCCGCGCATCGATCGAGATCAAGTAGTTATCAGGCGTGACGAAAAACAGGTAGGTGCTCCACATCCCGACGCCGCGGTTCCCGATGTGCGTCCCTCCGCGTGTCTTCCACACGTAGTGCCAGATCTCCCGGCCAGTTCGGGCGTCGATCGCCCACGTGTTGTCGGGCGTCGTCACATACAGCACGCCATCAACCTGGAGGATCGACCCCTTCACTTGTGTGGCACCGTTCCACGTGAGATCACCAACACCACCGAGCGTTAACGGCACACCAGGCGCGCTGGTGCCGTTGGTCAGCCGGCGCGTCCAGGCGAGCGTGAGGCTCTTCACGTTGGTCCGGTTGATCTGCGTGAGCGTGCTGTAGCGCTTTCCCGAGTAATCGCCGTTGTAGGTCGGCCACGACTCGCCGAGCGGTTGCTGCAGCAGCGTCCGATCGATTCCGCTCTGCGCGCTCACCGCGACGGCCGCGACCACGAGGGCTGACGACAACAGCGTCTTCATCGTCGGTCCCTCAGCGATGCCAGATAGGCGGTCACGTTGTGGATGTCGCTGTCGGTGTAGATGGGCAACATTTCCTTATGCGGTTGAAGCGGATCACGAATCTCGAGCCGGTTCGCCGTGCCGAAGGTCTTGATCGTCCGACGTTGGCCGTTGGCCAGCAGCAACGTGACGGTGAAGTCGTCGACCTGCTCCACGCGTCCCTCGACGCGTTCGCCCGACGGCATCGTCACGCTCCCGGTGATCGGCGGGGCCGGAATGGGCGCGGTGTTCGGCCCGAACCCGCGACCGCCGCTGCCGGGCATCAGCCACATCTGCTGCAGTGTCTTGGGATCGTCCAACCGGTTCGCGAAGGTGCGGAGCGCAGCAGCCGTGTGACACTTGGCGCACGTCTGGGCGACGTACGCTTCACCCTTCCTCGCATCTCCCACCAGGATGCTCAGAGTCGAGGGACCGGTCCGGCTGCTCACCGGAACGCTGTGCAGGAACGCCGCGATGTCTGCGATCTGCTCGTTCGACAACGGGACCGCCGCCATCGCGCCGCGGCCCTTCTGAACGATCGGACCAATGAGCTCCCCTTGCTGATCGTCGAGCATCACTGACGATCGCAGGAGGTTCGGACCGCCGCCGTCGCCACCGCGCGCGTCGGGCCCATGGCAGAACGTGCAGTTCACGCCCCACAGCGTCTTGCCGCGTTCGATCGCTGCCGGGTTGCCCGGTGGCCGCTGCGGATAGGCCACGAACCCACGACCCTGTCCGCCTTGCGCGCCTGGGCCCGGGCTTTCACCGCGCGCGGCCGGTGCGCCGCGCTGCTGTCCAGACACCGGCGTGAGGGCGCTCGCGGTGACGAGCGCTGCGGCGACGAGCGCGCGTGCAACGGCGACGGATCTCGGCATGAGTGGCGCCTCGCTTCGAGGGCTGTTGTAAACGGTTGCAGGCTAACAGAAACCGCCGAACACGGGCAAGCGACGTATCATGCTTCTTCAGCCAATGGCGAATATCTACGATGTGGCCAAACGCGCGGGCGTGTCGACGGCCACGATCTCGCGCGTCTTGAGCCGGCCGGACGTGGTGGCGCCGGATACTCGGCGGAAAGTGCTGGCGGCGATCGATTCTCTCGGGTTCACGCCAAACGCCGCGGCCAAGAACCTGCGCACGCTGCGCACGGCGAAGCTCCTGGTCACGGTTCCCGACATCTCGAACCCGTTCTTCTCGCTCATCCTGCAGGGGATCGAGGATGCGGCGCAACGCGAAGGCTATTCGGTCCTGGTCGGCGACACACAACACGACGCCGGCCGCGAAGAGAAATACGCGCTCATGCTGCGTCGAAAAGAGGCGGACGGCCTCATCTTCCTCGGTCATCGCCTCCCGAAGGAGGCGGCAACGCTCGTGCGCTCGATGCTCCCTGCTCAGGCGCCTGTCGTCAACGGGTGCGAGTTCAGTCCGAACCTTGGCATTCCCAGCGTCCACATCGACAACGCGACCGCGGCGTCCGACGCGATGGAGCATCTCTATCGGCTCGGCCACCGCCGCATCGGCATCATCACCGGACCGCTCGTCAGCCCGTTGAGTCGAGATCGTCTTGCAGGCGCGACCGCGCGTGCCAAGAAGGTCCGCGCCGAGCGTGACACGATCGTGATGAACGGCGACTTCTCAATCGAGTCAGGCAGCGTGGCGGCCGAACGGTTGCTCGGTCGCAAGGAACCGCCGAGCGCGATCTTCTGCTTCAACGACGAGATGGCGATGGGGGTGATTCAAACGGCGCGTCTGAGGGGCCTGCGCATCCCGCACGATTTGTCGGTGGTCGGCTTCGACGATATCCGCTTCGCACGGTATGTCGATCCGCCCTTGACGACCGTGGCTCAGCCGATGCGACAGATCGGTGAAGGCACGGTCCGTCTGCTCGTCGAGATCCTGCGCGGCAAGGGCGCCCCTCCTGAATCCGTGACGTTGCCGCACACGCTGGTCGTGCGCTCCAGCACTGCCCCGCCCCGTCAGCGTTGATCGATCCGAACTGCACGGCGACCAAGCAAGGGCCGCCCAACGTCATTCCCGGATGACGTGTAGGGGTTCGGCGGTTTTCTGCGCTCTAGAACATGGAGAGCCGGATATGCCGACGAATACCACATCGATCGCGCCGCGACCGCCCATCCGAATCGGACTCGCGCTTGGGGGCGGCTTCGCACGCGGTATTGCGCATGCAGGCGTGCTGAAGGTCTTTCAGCAGCATCACATCCCTGTCCACTGCGTCACCGGCATCAGCGCCGGCGCGATTGCGGCGGCGGCCTATGCCAGTGGGGCCACGCCCGACGAGATCGCGCGCGCGGGCTGTTCGCTGCGGCTGGCCGATGTGGGAGAGTGGCGCCCTGGCCGGATGGGCCTGGTCAGGAATCAATGCCTGACGCGCTTTCTGGCGCGTCTGTTGAAAACCTATCGGTTCGAGCAGATGACGATTCCGCTCGGTATCGTCGCCACCGACTTCCACACCGGCGACCCCGTGTCGTTCGTTGGACGCGGCCGTGTGTTCGAGCCTGTGCGAGCCAGTTGCGCGTTTCCCGGGTTGTTTCAGCCAGTCCGCCATCGCGGACGCGTGCTCGTCGACGGCGCCGTGAGCACGCCGATTCCAGCCGCGCTCGCACGACAACTTGGAGCGACGCATGTCATTTCGGTTGCGCTCCCCGCACCAACGGGAGGCGGGATGTTGGGCAGGGTGCTCGGTGCTGTCAAACGCTGTTTTCAGAACCTGCACACCCAGACCGATGAGGAATGGCAACGGGAGAGCGATCTGGTGATCACGCCCGACGTGGGCGGAGTCGATTGGTACGCATTCGGCCGCGGCGCGACGCTCGTTCAAGCCGGGGAAGAGGCTGCTCTCGCGGCGCTTCCGATCATTCAGCGGTGGCTCGAAAGGGTCCAGATGGTCGCGTGACGCGTGCTATCGATCCGCGTCGTGCGCCGCCGCGAGATCCTTCTGTTCCTCGCGTGTCGTGAACGTCGTGGCAGGCCAGGAATGCCAGGCGCGGGCACTGTTCAAAAGCGCCTCGCGGCGCTCGGCGCCGGTGCTGATCGCGGCCAGCATGCGGTAGGCATCGGACAAGAAGAAGATCGGCGTGAGGTCGACGGTCTTCTCGGTGCGCAGCGCCTCCAGGGCCATGGCCATCTCGTGGAGCTCACGCGTGGCCTCAGCAGTCTTCGCCTCCGCGAGCAGCAGCCGCGGCACGATCAGGCGCACGAAGAATTCGCTAAGACGGTCGGCGTACTGAGCATTCGGCGCATGTGCATCAACTCTCGCTGCCTCGAGCGGCTTGTTGAGCACCTCGCGCGCTTCGCTCAACCGCCGCAGCTGGATGAGCGGCCGGACAATGGCCATGTCGTAGGAGTCCTGGAAGATCGTCAGTTGTTCTTTCGACACGAGCGTCTTCGCGGTCGCGAGCGCGTGGTCATAGAGATCGAGGGCGCGTTTGGGATCCGTCATCCAGACCGCATCGCCCAGCTTCCCGTATCGCGCCGCGAGATCGAAGTGCGACTGGCGATCGTGATCGTCCAGAGCCGCAATGCGCTGCTGGATGTGCAGCGCCTCTTCGTACAGCGCTGCCGCCTTGCCCGGTTCGTTCAAGTTAGGACGACCGACCGCGGCGTACACATCTGCCGTCCAGCTCTCCAATACCGCCAGGCTCTGGCACGCCGGTCCTGGTGTCGCCCGCTCGTCGCACGGCTCCGCGTGGCGCAGCATGTCTTGATACTCATTCAACGCCCCATCCAGATCCCCGATATCGACTCTCGTCCGTGCCAGTCGTCGCTGGACTGAGGAAATCTGGTTCGGGAGGCTCGGATCTGCATACCGCGAGTCACGCAGGTCCACGAGTGCACGGCGCGCGGACTCGAGCAACGTCAGCGCCTCGGCTGAATGGCCCTGCACACGACGGATCTCACCCAAGCTGGCTGTCCCCGTCGCACGGAGCGCACGCGCCTGTAGATCAGAAGTGTCGTCGCCCAGCACGTCCAGCATGCGGCGCGTCAGAGGCTCGGCGGCGTTCTCGTGGTGGGCGTCGAGCTCGAGACGGCTCCAACCCAGAAGTACTCGCGCCGCTCCACGTCGCAATTCCGGCGGTGATTGAGCGTTGACGCCAACGCGCGCGTAGAGGTCCAGCGCCTGCTGATAGCTACGCCGCGCATCATCCAATTGACCGAGATTTGCGCTTCCTGTGCGACCCTGCACGTTTCCCAGCCGCTCGTACGCTTGCGCCAGTTCGAGCGTGAGCTCGCGGTCGCTGCCCGCTTCTTTCGCAAGACCGTCAAGGTACGTGCGCGCAGTCGAGACAATCGATGCGCGTACTTGAGTGGATCCCGCAAGCGGCGAGACTTGGTCGTAGAACTGAAACAAGAACGTATTCGCTAGCTCGCGCACCTGCGCGAAGCGCCGTTGCGCGACGCGCGCTTGCTGCAGCGACACCGCCACGCCAACGCCGAGCGAGATCAACACTGCCGCCGTCGCCGCAACACCGATCCAGTGGCGCCGCACGAATTTGGCGCTGCGGTACATGGACGTGTCGGGACGCGCCGCAACCGGCAGCCCGTCCAAATAGCGGCGAATGTCTTCCGAGAACTCGACGACCGACGCGTACCGCCGCGCGGGGTCTTTCTGCATCGCCTTGAGCACGATGGTGTCGAGATCACCGCGCAACCGGCGATCGCCCCATGTGCTCGGAGAGCGAACATCGGTTTCGCACACGACACGCGCGATCTCCACCGCGTCGTACCGATGCAGGTCGTGCGCACGCCGCCCGGTGAGCACCTCGTACAGCACCGCACCGAGCGCGTAGACGTCGGTCGCTGTTGAGACCGACTCGCCTCGCACTTGCTCGGGGCTCACGTAATCGGGCGTCATCAACAGCGCACCCGTCGCCGTCGTTGCCGGCGCAGGCGCATCGGCGGCGAGCAGTTTCGCGATGCCGAAATCGAGCAGCTTCGGGATGCCGTCGGACGTGACGAGGATGTTTCCCGGTTTGAGATCGCGATGGACGATCAAGTGCTGATGCGAGTACTGCACCGCATCACACACATGGCGGAACAACTGCAGCCGCTGTTCGAGCGTCAGTTGCCGCTGCTCGCACCATTCCGAGATCGGCACCCCTTCGACGTACTCGAGCACGATGTAAGGAGTGCCATGTTCAGTGGCACCACCATCGAGAAGCCTGGCGATGTTCGGGTGTTCGAGGTGCGCCAGAATCTGACGCTCGTGACGGAACCGCGCGACGGCGGGGCCGCCATCCAAATCGAATTTGAGCGTCTTGATCGCCACCTCTTTGTGAAACTGCTCGTCATCGCGAACCGCCAGGTACACCGCTCCCATTCCACCGCGGCCGAGGGGGCGCACGATTCGATAGGGCCCCATCCGTCGCCCAGTCCAGTTGTCGTCGCCTTCTGCGGCAATCGCTGCCGCGTGCGCGACCACACCAGTGAACCCGCTGCTCTCGCTCTTGAACGCGGCCAAGAGTTGTCGCCGCAATTCCTCGTCCGCGGCGCAGCTCTCATCGATGAAGCGTGCGCGCTCCGCGGGATCGAGAGCGAGCGCGGCGTCGTACAGGGACTCGAGGCGCTGGAATTGTTCGGCGTTCATACGGCGGGCGGCGTGCTCAAGGCGGAGCGAAGCCAGGCCGCGCCGAGGCGAACGTCCTTCTCCACCGTCTTGATACTGATGCCCAGTACACCGGCGATCTCGGCCATCTCGAGGCCACCGAAGAATTTCAATTCCATCGCGCGCGCCTTGCGGGCATCAACCGCCGCCAGCTTTTCAAGCGCGTCATCGAGAGCGAGGAGATCGACCGACCGCGGATCCGATGCGACCTGGGCATCATCGAGCGACACCACCGTCGCGCCTCCACCTCGCTTCGCTGCCAGGCGGCGGCGAGCGTAGTCCACCAGAATCTGACGCATGTGGTGGGCAGCGATCGCGACGAAATGGGAGCGGCTGTCGAAATCCTGCTGGCCGCCCTGGCCAACCAGACGGACGAACGCCTCGTTCACGAGTGCCGTTGGCTGCAAGGTGTGTCCAGGCCGCTCGCGACGGAGATAGCTGGCCGCAAGACGATGCAGCTCGCGATCGACGATTTCGACGACCTGGTTCAGAGCCGCCTGATCGCCCTGCCGCCAGTTCTTGAGCAGGATCGTGACTGGCGCGGGCGGAGGTGCGTCCATCCCCATTCCTAGCCGCCATTATAGAAGCAGCTCATCCGTGGCCGCAGGCCGCGATAGGGATTTGGCTCTCGGTCCGCGCTCTAGTCATCGGAGGCGGACATGCAGACTTCACCCATCGCGTTCGAGACCACGGTTGCCCAACTGCCACGTGTTCAGACGGCCTCGCCCGGGGCCACGCCGCGGGCCTGGCCCAAGGCCTGGGCCCAGGCGCTGGACCACATCCAGGCCAGGGTCGAGAATGGCTACATCGCCGCGGCCCTGGACGACCTGTTCGACGAGCTGAGCGTCCGGCGCGAAGACGAGGGCGAGACCTGGCCGACCTACGCAAGCGCCTGTCTGAGCCACTCGCTGTGCGGACAGCTCCACCAGGATCCCTTCACGCATCGCGCGTTCTCGAAACCGCGGGGCTATGCGGGCGACGCGGTCATGATGGATTACATCTATGGCCTTGGCGAAGCCGCGCCAGCCGCACGCCAAGCGACACCGCTCGGACGCGCGATCTTTCGTTACATGGACACTCGGCCATCGGCGCGTGCGGTCCGTTTCCGCCGGGGCCTGATCGCCGGGCTGATCGATAGCCTCCCATCGCGTGGAGGAAGCACGGTCTTCGCGCTGGCGGCCGGCCACCTCCGCGAGATCGAGATTTCCAAGGCCATCCAAAACGGTCGGATTCAGGATTTCATGGCCGTGGACCAGGACGAAGCCAGTCTCGCCGTCGTGGCGCGCGACTACTCGCACTTGGGAGTGGAAGCGATTCAAGGCTCCGTCCGACAGATCCTCGCGGGGACGCTGAACCCCGGTCGTTTTGATTTCGTGTATGCCGCGGGCCTGTTCGACTACCTCAACGCGTCCGCAGCGATCGCCCTCACGCGTCGAATGTTCGAGATGACGCGTCCCGGCGGCATGACATTGATTCCGAACTTCCTCGCCGGCGCGCGCGACCGCGGCTACATGGAGTCATTCATGGATTGGCGATTGATCTATCGCGACCACGCCGACATGCAGGCGTTGGCCGATGCCCTGCCGTCGACTGAGGTCGCCGATTGCCGAATCTTCGACGATCCCGACGACACGATCACGTTCTTGCTGGTGACCAAGGCGAGATGAGGGTGAGACCGTGACTCTGTCGGTTCAGAATTCCTTCCACGCCGTGAACAGCGCGGCGAGGCCGACTACGCCCATCACGTCGGCCCGCAGCGTTCGCTCTCCGAGCGTGACGACGCGGCACGCGGCGACGCCGGCGGCCACTTCTTCCGGCGTCCATCCCCCTTCGGGACCGACGACGATCATCGCTTCGGCGGACGGCTTCGAATCGAGCGCGCCGAGTGGCACGGCTTCGCTCGCCGCGCCGGGCTCGACGAACATGAGCACCGTCGCGCGCAGTGTCAGGGGTGCCAGCGTCGGCACGAACGTCTCGAACGCCAACGGTTCTTTGATCTCTGGGACGACAGCGCGGCCGCACTGCTTGGCCGATGACACGGCAATGCGCGCCCAGCGCTCGCGCTTGCGCGCCTTGTCGAGTGTCGCGAGGCTCACTTCCGTTCGCGTCGTGACCACCGGCTGAATCGCCGCCGCTCCCATCATCACCGCGTCGCGAACGACGTCGTCCATTTTGTCGCCCTTGAGCACCGCCTGTGCGAGCGTAACGGCAACGCGCGGCTCGGGGGCTGACGACTGTCGCGCCCCGAGCAGCACACAGGCTTCGTCCTTGGTCGTATCCTCGACCGTCGCCTCGAATTCGGCGCCGCGGCCGTTGAACACGCGCACGCCCGCGCCGCGGCCTAGTCGCAACACCCGCGTGAGGTGCTGCGCCTCCTCAGTGGGCAGGGCGACCAGCTCCCCTTCTTCGCGTGCGTCAGGTGCGTAGAACCGTGCGTTCACAGAGCATGATTATAGCGAGGCAGCTGAGCGTCTCCTCTTGACTGTCTAGATGATCGTCGCTACCATCGCTCTCATCTAGACCGCCGAGAGGAGACGCATGGCACCCGCGGACAAGCAGAGCACCCTCGTGCAGGGCACGCTCGACATGCTCATCCTGAAAACGCTGGCGCTCGAGCCGATGCACGGCTACGGCATCGGCGTGCGACTCGACCAGATCAGCCGCGGCATCTTTCAGGTGAACGCCGGATCGCTCTTCCCGGCGTTTCGACGGTTGGAGCGCGACGGCCTGATCAAAGCGGACTGGCGCACCACCGACAACAACCGCCGCGCCAAGTACTACGCGCTCACCGCCGCAGGTCGGGCGCGACTCGCCCGCGCCACGCGCGACTGGGAAACACAGGCCGCGGCCATCGCGCGGATTCTCCGCGCCGCGCCTGGAGAGATCTGATGCGGCTGTTGCATCGGCTGTTCTCCGGTGTGCGCGCCCTGCTGCGCAAGGATCGTGACGAGCGCGAGCTGGACGAGGAGCTTCGCTCGTTTCTCGAGGCGGATATCGGCGCCCGCATGCGGGCCGGGATGGGCCGCGAAGAGGCCACTCGCGCGGCGCGTGCGCACATCGGCAGCCTCGAAGCGGTGAAAGATCACACGCGCGACGCGGGCTGGGAATCGCGCGTCGAGAGCGTGTGGCAAGACCTGCGCTACGCGTCTCGCGGCCTGCGGCGATCTCCCGGCTTTACGGCCATCGCCATCCTCACGCTCGCGCTCGGTATCGGCGCCAACTCCGCCGTCTTCAGCGTCGTCAACGGCTTGCTGCTTCGCACGCTGCCCGTGGCCGCGCCCGATCGGCTGGCAATGATCTCCAGCCAGCAATCGATCAACGCCGGTTACGGGGCAGGCTGGAACTTCGCGATGTGGGATCAGTTTCACCGACGGGCGCACCTGTTCGACGGCGCCATCGCGTGGACCTACTTCCCGCAACGCTTCGATCTCGCCGACATGGGCGAGTCCGATCCGGCGGATGGTCTTTTCGTCAGCGGTGACTTCTTCAGCGAGCTCGGTGTGCCGGCGCTCGTCGGACGCACCTTCCTTCCCGAGGACGATGTCCTCGGTCGGGAAAGCGATCACGCGGCCGTGATCAGCTACGGCTTCTGGCAGCGGCGGTTCGGAGGCGCACCGGACGCGATCGGCCGGCGGCTGATGGTCAATCGCGCACCGGTCACGATCGTCGGTGTGACACCGCCGGCGTTTCTCGGTCCAGAAGTCGGGCGGGCGTTCGAGATCGCGCTCCCGATTGGATCCGCGCCGGCGATTCTCAACGAGCACACGTGGGCCAAGCCTGAGGGCCGTTCGTACCTCGCTGTGATGCTCCGGCTGAAACCCGGACAGTCGCGCGAGGGCGCCTCCTCGCTGCTGCGCGGGATGCAGCACCAGATCGTCGAAGCCGCGATGCCCCGCAACGGCATCTGGGGACCGGTTCAAGACGACCTGATGAAAGATCCGTTCGTCCTGACACCGGCAGCGGCGGGCACATCGGAGCTGCGGCGCCAATACTCGCAACCACTGCTCACCGTGCTCGCGATCGCGGCGGCGGTGCTCCTCGTCGCGTGCGTCAACGTTGCCAATCTCCTGCTGGCGCGAGCGACCGCCCGCCAGCAGGAACTGCAGGTGCGACTGGCCATCGGGGCGTCACGATGGCGCATCCTTCAACAGATGCTCGTTGAGAGCCTGCTCCTGTCGACCATGGGCGCATCCCTCGGAATGGTCATGGCTGCCTGGGGAAGCCGGACTCTGGTGGCGCAGCT